>ERZ773051.32-NODE-32-length-120803-cov-9.551810_pt1 | contig 120803 bp, 103 predicted proteins | sample MGYA00580631_ERZ773051 | MGnify/ENA primary metagenome ERZ773051 (study PRJEB29015, sample SAMEA2738137) | human oral metagenome | biome: human oral; feature: human-associated habitat; material: saliva | place: China | collected 2204 ... | reverse complement strand
CTAACGGTCTCATCAGAGAGTATTTTCCAAAAGGTACAGACCTCTCATCGATTAGTGATAAAGAGATTGAAGCAGTATATAATGAACTCAACCTGAGGCCACGTAAGCGATTGGGTTGGAAGTGCTCTTGGGAAGTCTACCATCACCAAACGTTGCACTTGCTTTGAGAATTCAAGGTTCTTTAAAACATTTATTTATCCACCCTTGTGTCAAGTATTGGATACATATTTTTTAGAACTTGCTTTCTTTGAAGTAATGATTTTGTACTCACTTGCTTAAAATTTATTCAAAGTTCATTTTGTACATTGAGGTATAACATAGCAATTAATAACTAAAATGTACCTTGGCACTTTCCTCTTTTTTATAGGAATAACATTTGATTCCATTTAGAGAGTAGGGTTATAAATCAGTTTTAAGCGCTTCAACTTCTGAATCACCCTCAAATTATCATCAAAAAAAATCAAGTCTTCTTGACTACACTCAAAAATTCTGCATATTTTCTTTATATCTTTTTCCACATCCGCTTTTTTACTGAATACAATATCCCTAAATTTTTCAGCAATTTTATAATATTCGAGGATAGCAATAACCCTAGTTTCTTCAGCACTCGTCCAAAGAATATTCCTACATTTCTCGGAATTCTTCAATTTAATCAAAAGTTCTCTTGCCGGGAAGGTTCTCTCTAAGTTATTCAGAAAAAAATTTTGCTTCAAAGCAATAATTTCATCTTTCCACTTTTCTACTTCTGGATATTTCTGAAAGACAACTTCCCTTGTAATTCTCTCTACATTCCGAATTTCAGATAATCCGAATTTCTTTAATACAAAATTATAGGCTTCATTATTGAGGGCATCTGTGAAAACCAAAGTATTATCAAGATCAAAAACATAGTACCTCATATGTTAAAACCAAGCTGTCCACACTCCGACGAAGTATGTGAGCTATCCAAATTCGGATTATGTAAAGTTGTAATATAATTAATAGAGCCTGTCATCAAGACTTTAGTACGATTGTCCACATTTTCACTTAAATAATCCCTATTTAGCCCAAATTGCGGATTCTTACTATCAGTTTTTTGATTAAACATGGTAAATCTCTCTATTCCATATTTTTTTGCCGCTTCCATCGCATGACGTGAACCACTATCCCCCTCACCCTTTCTATAACTCGCAATTAGGATGACTACCTTAGAAAACATCGCCTGCAATCTATCTCTTTCAATAAAACGTTTCAAAGACTCACTTCTTGACGTGGGATCTTTATAATATTCCGAGATTAAAAGCCCACCTTTTTCAACAATTTCCTCTGCAAACTCCCTGTGTTCGGCAGGATATACCTTACTGATACTGGATGGTAATATAGCAACAGTCTTCCCTACCATATCTACAGCAACTCTATGAGCTATAGAATCACAGCCTGCTGCTAAACCGCTCACAATAATCAGATCATTTTTTGCTAATCTTTTAACAATCTCTCTTTCTCTCTTTTGAATCTTTTCTTCCGGATTAATTAAACCTATCACTGCAACATTCTTATTCAAATCGCTTAAAAGAGAATAATCCCCCCTATAAAAAAGCAAAAAAGGCTTATCTCCTTTATTCTTTACTTTAGGATTAATGTAGGGAAAGTCCTCATCAAAAGCACAAATTATTCCTATATCACTATCGTTATCCGAATATGCATCATACAATCTTTCATGTGTCGTAGAAAATCCGGGAGCCTTACATATCTTTTCATCAAATTCCCGCCTATTAGGACACTTCGACCAAAATTCAGCATTTGTCTTTATAAGTCCGCTTTCTTTTGCCGCCAACACCTTTAATGCTATATCTGAAAATTTCATTTACTGCCTCTTTGTATATCCGATGGAATAAAATACTACACTTTTTGCACCCCAATCTAATAATGCTTGGATACAGTCTTCATCAATATTTACAGTTGCAGTATAAATGTCATCAATCAAAATGATATCTTTACCTTTAATCGTCGAGTCATATACACAAGTATCCTTGGTGATTCCCGGATACGGGAGGTCGCCATCATTATTAAGTCCACTTATTTCTTTACGAATATGGGTTGTTTTCGTATTTTTGATCCGAGTAATCCACTCAGACCCATCAAACAATTTGCAAAAAGGAACCTTTTCACAGATAGCGGAAAAAGAATTTTTTATTGTTTCATTGAACAATAACTGATTATTAGAGTACATTGAATGTGCTTTTGATCTTGGAACACTTACAAGAACGCATTCATCGAACTGATTCTCCTGAATGATTTTCGGTATATCTTCTACAAATCTGTCGTATGTAGGCTCCATAGCTTTTTTTAAATCTATCAAAGATTTATCATTAAAAGTATTTTTCAATTCATTCAAGAAATCGGGATTGCCCGGTTGTTTATACCCTACATAATAAGTATTAAAATACGCCTGAATATTAATACTCAAAAAGTCATTTCTTTGTATTATATAACGCTCCATATCATTAACTCCTCTTTTCCTTAATAGTATGTTATCTTATATCTATTTACTGTCAAAACAAGAACTGTGGTATTTATGTCAGACCATAATCCCCTTTGACGTCAAGTATTGGAAACATAATTTTTCAAATTTCTAATCCATTTTTTTACTCTTGAATTTTAAGCCCTTCTCGCCAAAACCATCCGTATGTCTTTATCCGTGCAAGTAATACGCTTACTTTACCCCTGCCTTTTCTTTGGCACGCTCAATGGCGGCAAGCTGCTCGTCGGAAAGATGAATGGCTCCTGCGCCGTGACCGACTCCGCAACTTGAACGGTCCGCGCCTTCATTCACGATTGAATCCATGCCATAGCGGTCGCGGCCCGTATACGGCATGGTTGCCTCATGAGTCACCGGATCAAACTCGTTTTCAAGCCTGAAATCGGCAGGACCGGAAGCGGTGCCCAAAGAAATTCCGTTTTTGTAATTCTCTTTGGCAACCGAAATCATAAGTTTGATGCGGTTGAGCTGGTTGACCTCGGATGCGCCGGGGTCATAGTCAACGGCCACGATGTTGCTCTCGGGGTGCATTTGTCGCAGGCGTTTGATAACAGCCTTTCCGACCACGTGGTTCGGTAGACATGCAAAGGGCTGCGCGCATACGATATTGGGCGTGCCGGTATCGATAAGATCGCACATCTCGGCTGTGAGCAGCCAACCCTCGCCCATGGTATTGCAGAGGGAGAGAATCTGCTCGGCCTTCTTGGCCAACTCAAAGATGTCGGGATACGGCTCAAAACGATCGCTCTTTTCCAGCATCGTATTGATGGGACCGCGGAGTCCTTGGACCAGCTTGATGCCGGCCATATGCGAGATGCGGCTCTTAAGCTTGGTACCGAGTTCCTTGTTTGTGTTAATGGCGTTGGTCATGCCAAACAGGAAGAAGTCCACAAGCCCCGGTACATTGGCCTCACATCCTTCTGCTTCAATGACCTTGACCAGCTCGTTGTTGGCGGTCGGGTGAAATTTGACCAGAATCTCGCCTACCACGCCTACGCGCGGCTTTTCTCGATCATGCGTAAGCGGAAGCGCATCAAAGGCGTCCACGGTATGTTGGCACATTTTGTAGAAACCTTTGCGGTTAATGGAGCAAATACGTGAACGTGCATCGGCCATGAGCTGGTCATAAAGCTCGTTTGCCGACCCTGCCACGGCTTCATACGGACGCACGCGGTACAAAAGCTGCATGATGAGGTCGCCGTATAAAAGACCGTACACGGCGCGAATCAAAAGTTCAGGTTTGAAAAGTCTGAAGCCGGGATTGTCTTCGTCAAGGCCTGAGGCCGCGGAGACGGAAATGACCGGGACCTCCGGATGGCCGGCGTCCTTCAGCGCCTTACGGATGAGTGCGATGTAGTTTGTTGCTCGGCAGCCGCCGCCCGTTTGGGAAATCAGCACGGCCGTACGCGTCAAATCGTATGTGCCCGAAAGCACCGCCTCCATGATCTGACCGGTAACCAAGATTGACGGATAGCAGATGTCGTTGTTGACATAGCGCAGACCCGTGTCAACGGCGCCCTGGTCAACCGAGGGCAGCAGCACCACGTTATATCCCGCGCCCCTGAGCAGCTCCTCCACCAGCTCAAAGTGAATCGGCGCCATCTGCGGAGCCAGAATGGTATAGCCTTCCTCCTGCATTTCTTTGGTATAGCGCACCTTCTCATATGCAGCGCTCTTTGCGTCGCGATACACCGGTACTCGCCTACGGCTCCGTCCGTCAAAAACAGTGGCAACACCGATTGTGTCCTCGGAGACACTCCGGCGAGAAGAACCCGTGTCCCGCAGCTTTTCCAGAGAACCGTCGGCCATGCGCACGCCGACGGGCGCAACCTCTTCGATCTCCCCCGCCGCTGTGGCGCGTTCAAGTTCCGCTCGCTGCTCTTTCAGAGCAGCCATGAGCGAGCGGATGCGGATACGCGCCGCGCCAAGATTGGAAACCTGGTCAACCTTGAGCATGGTGTAAATCTTGCCGGAAGCCTCCAGAATCTCCTGGACCTGGTCGGTGGTCAATGCGTCAAGACCGCAGCCGAAGGAGAAGAGCTGGATGAGGTCAAGATCGTTACGAGATGCCACAAAGCGAGCCGCACGGTACAGACGTGAGTGGAACATCCACTGGTCAACCACGCGAATCGGACGCTCCGGCAACATTTTGTGCGCCACCGAATCCTCGGTAAGCACGGCAAACCCAAACGAGTGCACAAGTTCGGGAATGGCATGGTTTATCTCGGGATCGTTGTGGTACGGACGACCCGCAAGCACGATGCCGTGCGCGTCATGCGCTTCAATCCACGCAAGGGCCTCGTCACCGGCGCGGTGCATGGCATCCTTGAATTCGATGTCGGCCTGCCATGCTGCGTCAACCGCCGCATCAATTTCGGCACGCGTAATGTGATCTCCGCAAAAACGTCCCTTGCCGGCCGCCGCGTCCTTCTCGCGCTGTTCGGAAACAAGCTCGTATAAACGACGCTTGAGCTCAGACTTTTTATCGTAGGGAATAAAGGGTGCCAGGTATTCGATATTCGGCGCGGACAGCTCGTCTACATTGAGGCCGAGTGCCTGCGGATAACTCATGACAATCGGGCAGTTGTAATGATTGGTCGCAGACTCGTCTTCCTTGCGCTCCCAGCGAATGCAGGGCATCCAGATGAAATCAGGGTCTTTTTCCAACAGGTTCATGATATGCCCGTGGGAAAGCTTGGCCGGATAACACGCCGATTCCGACGGCATGGACTCAATGCCCTTGTCGTACGTCTTTGCGGTGGTCTGGTCCGACAAAATGACCGAGAAGCCCAGCCGAGTAAAGAACGTATGCCAGAACGGATAATTCTCGTACATGTTGAGCGCACGCGGAATGCCAACGGTGCCGCGCGGAGCCGTCTCCTTTGGCAGCGATTCACGGTCAAAGAGCAGCTTGTTTTTGAACGCAAAGAGGTTGGGGGCCTCGTTTTTCTTGCCGCGTTTCCTGCCCGCGCCCTTCTCGCAGCGGTTGCCGGTAATAAAGCGATGACCGCCACCAAAATCATTGATCGTCAAAAGGCAGCTATTGGGGCAGATGCGGCAGTGCGTATTAGTGAGCTTAACCTCAAGGTTGTCGATTGCCTCTTTGTCCAGAAGTGTGGACACTCCCGTGGCTCCCGCTCGATCGCGGGCGAGAAGTGCCGCGCCGTACGCACCCATCGTGCCGGCAATATCCGGACGGATGACGTCACGACCGGTAAGCAGCTCAAACGCACGCAGCGTTGCATCTGACATAAAGGTGCCGCCCTGTACGATGCAATGATCGCCGATTTCGTTGAAATCGCGGAGTTTGATGACTTTGAACAGGGCGTTTTTGATGACGGAGTAAGAAAGACCGGCAGCCACGTCGCCGATGGTTGCTCCTTCTTTTTGCGCCTGCTTGACGCGGGAGTTCATGAAGACGGTGCAGCGCGATCCAAGGTCAACCGGCATGTGCGCCTTGGTTGCCACCTGCGCAAATTCTCGAACGTCCATCTTCATGGAGTCCGCAAAGGACGCGATGAACGAGCCGCATCCCGCCGAGCAGGCTTCATTCAGCATGATGTGCTCGATGACACCATCTTTCACCTGCAAGCACTTCATGTCCTGGCCGCCGATGTCAAGAATGAAGTCAACGTCGGGCACGAACGCTTTGGCACCGCGCAGGTGGGCGACCGTTTCAATCTCGCCGGAATCCGCGCGGAGCGCTTCAATCAGGATGCCTTCACCGTATCCCGTCGTAGTCACGTGGCCGATGATGCAATCCTTGGGCATGGCGTCGTAGATGGAATCCATGATCTTGCGGGCGGTGCCGAGGATGTCGCCGTTGTTATTGTCGTACCAGGTATAGAGCAGCTCGCCCTTCTCGCCTACAACTGCGGCTTTCATGGTGGTTGAGCCAGCGTCTATGCCGATAAACACACGGCCATGGTAACCGGAGAGATCTCCTTTGGGAACGACTTCTTTGTTATGCCGCTCCTTAAAGGCCCGGTAATCGGCCTCCGTTGCAAACAGGGGGTCAAGGCGGGCAACCTCTGATCCCTGGGCTCCCTTAAGGTTATCGAGGGCTTCGATGAGCTCGGTAAGCGTAGTTGAGCGCTCGGTCTCTCCGGCAAGAGCCGCTCCTGTGGCAACAAAGAGGTGGGCGTTCTCAGGCACGATGATATGCTCGTCGTCCAAATTGAGCGTGATGTAGAAACGACGACGCAGCTCAGAGAGGTACTGCAGGGGACCGCCGAGGAAGGCAACGTATCCGCGGATAGGATGGCCGCAGGCAAGACCTGAGACCGTCTGGTTTGCGACGGCCTGGAAAATGGAAGCCGCAACATCGGCGGGCGCCGCGCCCTCGTTCAACAGGGGCTGCACATCGGATTTTGCAAACACGCCGCAACGAGACGCTATCGGATAAATCTGCTTTGCATCCTTGGCAAGGTCGTTCAGACCGGTAGCATCGGTTTTGAGCAAAGATGCCATCTGATCGATAAATGCACCGGTGCCGCCGGCGCACGTACCATTCATGCGCTGCTCGATGCCGTTGTCAAAGTAGATGATCTTTGCGTCCTCGCCGCCAAGCTCAATGGCTACGTCGGTCTTGGGGATAAGGGCCTCAACCGCACGTTTTGACGCGATGACTTCCTGAACAAACTCAAGGTCAAGCCATTGAGCAAGCAACATACCGCCCGAGCCGGTGATAGCCGCATATAGAGGGGCATCCTTGATAACACGTTGAGCCTTTTCAAAAAGCTCTCGAGCCGTAGCTCGGACGTCAGTGTGGTGACGCTCGTAGTTGGCATAGAGCAGCGTGCCGTTTTCATCAATGATGGAAAGTTTGACGGTAGTGGAACCAACGTCAATGCCAAGCATAAGGTGGGCATCAGTCAGGTCAACAGGTTGTGCAGGAGCAAGCTCCGCTCCATTGTGTACGAGCTCGATCTTCTCGTTATTCATTATTACTCTCTCCAAGAACCAACGTTGCCAAAGCAAAACGGGGAATATCCAACTTGATTGGCTTGCCGTAAAGATCGCCCGGCGCCACAAACATGAGCGCGGTCATAAGGCCAGCCATCTGTTCATCGGTTTCTCGCATACCGCCGACAAGCCAGCGCACCAAAACACCAACTTCGGCGGAAATGGCAAAGGTCAGGTAGTAGTCAAAGAATGGACCAACGGCGTGCGGATTCAAATCGTGAAGGGCGCGCTTTGCGATGGCTTCATGAGCCGTCCGCTTAAGGCGCTCGACAAACGCGGGATCTCCACCCTTGCCGAGGAGCGGCCGCAGATAAAAGCCGCGTTTGCGAATGGCGCCGAGAAGTTCGGCAGAGCCAGGACAGGGCTTATATGAGTCAAGCGCATCTTTCAGTTGCTCAAGATTGACCTCGGAAAGCGCTGACAGATAGGGCATAAGCTCTTGAAGCGCATCTTGTTCAACCCGGTCCACCAGATTGGGGATGTCTTTAAAATGGGAGTAGAACGTACGGCGCGTCACTCCCGCACGGTCGGTAACGGCCGTAACGGTCACTTGAGAAAGATCGCCGACTGCGTCAATCTCTTCCGCAAGCGCACGTCGGAGTGCAAGTCGTGTTCGCATGGAGCGGCGATCAAGCTGCAAGAGCGTCGCCGGGCGAACGACTTCCAATTCCATAGGCTGCGTCATACTGGACTGTGTCATACGTGCCTTTCACTCGTTATTTCACACGGTGAGCATTATTGCACACTCTGAGAAATATTGCATGCGGAGACTGACAATTGAATAAATTCTTTCACCTAAAATCAGAAAATTGGAAAGTCAGTTTTAATAATTTATCAGCACTTTTTGAAATATCATTATGTAACTAAACAAAACTATTTGCATAACAGGTAGTTTTTATGTTTCGCGTGTTGCTCGCGCTCAACAGGCTAAAGCCTTGAAGCAGAACAACTGCCTGCAGATTTGCAGACAGTTGTTGATACGCAAATTCAATAGCCACAGCAAGGTTACGACAAAGTAAAGCGAGAAGGCCTACGTGCATGCTCATACTGCCTAGTGCTGCCGGAAATGCGCCAAGTATGGCTTGGACTGCCATACTTGCTGCAAGTTTGGCAGCTATAACCATACTTGCAGCAAGTTTGGCAGCACTTTTCTGGCAGCACCAACTTGGCGCATTTTTGGCAGCGCCATTATGACAGCCCAACTTGGCATTTTTCGGCAGCACTGTCTTGCCAGCACTAAAGTAATCAAAGAGCCTCAGGTATCTCACACAAAAATCAAAAAATAGCATGTTCCATCTTAGGAGCATGCTATTTTTCTATAGCAATTCTTTGTTTTACTTACCTATCCGTCGCTACTCGTTGTCTCCGCCCGTTGCCTTGGTTGCCGAAAACGATTCGCCAGCGTCCGAGGCGTCCGGCCATACCCAATCGGTAAACGCCGGGTGATCGTAGCCCTTCTCGACCGCAAAGTTAAACGCATCGGTACGGAACTGCTCCCACTCAACAATCTGCTCGGACCACTTGTCCGCATCAATCATGCGCAGTGCATCGGCTGCCAGCGCCCAGCGATCCATATGGTTCAGACGGAGCATGTCATATGGCGTTGTCGTAGAACCCTGCTCTTCATATCCGTGAACCTTGAAGTTGTCGTGGTTCGGACGGTTCCAGATCAAACGATGAATGGTACCCGCATACGCATGGAACGCAAAGAGGACGGGCTTATCTGCCGAGAAGAGCCTGGTGAATTCTTCATCGGAAAGCGCCTGGTCATTCTCGTCTGCATTCTGGATCTTGAGAAGTTCAAGCACATTGACAAAGCGAGCCTTAATGCCCAGCTTGTTTAGCATATCAAGGGCTGCAAGGAGCTCCATGGTAGGCACGTCACCGCAGGATGCAAGGACGATATCGTAGTCTTCTCCTTCAGACACGTTGGAAGCCCATTTCCACTCAACGGCTCCGTGCTTGAGTTCTTCTCGCGCCTCATCAAGGGTAACCCATGTTGGCGCAGGCTGCTTGCCTGCGAAAATAGCATTGATGCAGTTGGTTGAAGTATAGGCCTTCTCGCCCACGGCCAACAGAAGATTGGCATCGGCCGGATAATAGATATTTACCACGTGATCGTTGTTGTAGCACTTGTTGAGCAAAACATCGACAAAGCCCGGATCCTGGTGAGAGAAGCCGTTGTGATCCTGTCGCCATACGTGGCTGGAAAGCAATACGTTGACGGCCGAGATGGGCTTGCGCCAAGGGATATGGCGGACCGTTGCCTCAAGCCACTTTGCGTGCTGGTTGATCATGGAGTCCACAATGTGCACGAACGACTCATAGCTGGACCAGATACCATAACGGCCGGTCAACACGTAGCCCTCGAGCAGACCTTCGCATTGATGCTCGGAAAGCTGTTCGATGACGTTGCCTACGGGCGAAATGTGCTCGTCATTTTCAAAGTCATCGTTAAAGCCACCAAACCACTGCTTGTCCGTTACTTGGAAAGAGGGTTGCAGGCGGTTGGATGCCGTCTCGTCCGGACCGAAAATTCGGAAGTCGGAGCGGTTCTTGTTGATAAGATCGGCCGTGTATTCACCAAGTACGCGGGTTGCCTCGGTAGCTCCAAAGCCGTGGCCCTTCTCGCCCACGGGGATCTCATACTCACGGGCGTCTGGTAGATCAAGCGGTTGACGAAGAAGGCCGCCATTGGCGTTGGGATTAGCGCCTAGGCGAAGCTCACCGGCGGGCATGAAGGACGTAACCTCAGGACGAATGGCACCGTTCTCATCAAAGAGCTGCTCAGGTCTGTACGACTCAAGCCAATCGCGCAGAATCTGGAAGTGAGCCTCGGTATCCCGAGCAGATGCCAGAGGCACCTGGTGCGCACGCCATGAGCCCTCGGTCTTCTTGCCGTCAATATAGGGCGGGCACGTCCAGCCCTTGGGCGTACGGAAAATAATCATCGGGTAGTACGGGCGGGACGCGTCACCTGCAGCGACGCGACTCTTGATGGAGCAGATCTCATCAAAGACCGCCTCGAAAAGTGCGGCAAAGCGGCGATGGATGGACGCATGATCCTCATTATCAAACCCGGCAACAAAGGTATAGGGGTGATACCCCATACCGCGGAAGAACTCGTCGCGCTCTCCGTCGGAAATGCGCGAAAGAATGGTTGGATTGGCAATCTTATAACCGTTCAGGTGAAGAATCGGCAACACAATACCATCGGTAAGCGGATCCATAAACTTGTTCGTCTGCCAGCTGGTGGCAAGAGGTCCGGTCTCAGACTCACCGTCACCCACTACGGCAACGGCCAAAAGTGACGGATTGTCAAGAACCGCACCATAGGCATGGGACAGCGTATAGCCGAGCTCGCCGCCCTCATGGATGGATCCGGGAGTTTCAGGAGCATAGTGAGAAGGGATGCCGCCGGGATAGGAGAAACGGCGGAAGAACTTCTGGAGACCCGCCTCATCGTTAGTGATAAACGGATAGGTTTCGCGGTACGTGCCGTCAAGCAGCGACTGGGCTGTGCCGGCCGGTCCGCCATGGCCAGGTCCCATAAGAAAAATGGTGTTCTGATTGTGATCGCGGATAAAGCGATTGACATGGCCAAACAGAAAATTCAAGCCAGGTGTCGTTCCCCAGTGTCCTACCAGTCTATGCTTAACATCCTCCCGGTTAAATCCTTCCTTCATAAGAGGATTGCTGCGCAGATAAATCTGGCCAATGGAAAGATAGTTTGCCGCTCTCCAGTACTTATCGACACCGGAAAGTTCATCCTCAGAGACAGGTTGATTGAGCCTTTGCCAAGGTGTTCCGATAACAGGCTGAGCCATTATTCCTCCTTTACGTAGTGTTTGCATAACGCAACACAAACGCTCCTCTTTTATGTTCTTCTCTCAGTGTAAGTGGTAAAGCGTTTTATCATTTTGAGAATTCTCGTTTACTTAAGAATTCTTTGCCTGATTTCAAAGTTTTGCTCATGCCGGAAGGTATGTTTCATTTGCCGCATACTTTATATATCCATCTATCTGTCAGTTTTTATAATGTATCGAAATCTCATGAAGAAAAGACTTGCTTTCCAAGCTGCGTCATATCATCTATACTTGAGTTACCGGAGTTGCCTGTTGCAGATCGGGCAGCTTCATCGATTTGAGAAGCCGTTAGTGGTCGCTAACGGCTCTCTTTATGATCGCAGTTACTGTCGTGCCTTTCGGACAAGTACTTTACTGTTTCTGCAGCTAAAGTTACCAATTTTGCTGCTAACTCCAAAAGCAAAAAGAGTATTTCCATGGACTTCACCTCCTTCCTCAGGAGATGCCGCCGGCACAGGCTTACTCCGATAACCACTTTGAGCGTACCAAAGTAATTTGACCGTTCTTTGACCGCTTAACGTAGTGGGTTTTCATCAAAAACGGCACCTCTTTGGTAAGAGATGCCGTTCATATCGATGCAAATTTCACAGCACTGAATCGTGCTCAATATCAAATTTATCCCAGCTTCTCCACACCGTCGCGAGAAACACGAGCGAAGAAGAGAGGTTCACGTGAAGGCTGCTTGGATCCAAACGAAAGTGCTTCGCGGAAAATACGCTCACCGTCATCCAAGCGCTTCTCGTCAGAAGTCAGGAGCGTTGCAAGTACTTCTCCCTTCTCGACGTAATCTCCGGTCTTGCGCTCAAGGATAATACCGGCTGCCATATCAATGGGATCGCCTTTTTTCTCACGGCCGGCACCAAGTGCTACGGATGCGATGCCCACGCGCTCGGCATTCATGGCGCTCATATATCCGGACTCTTCCGCCAAAACCTCACGGCGGAACGGAGCCGTATTAAACTTTGAAGTATCCCAGATAACCGCGGCATCTCCGCCCTGGGCAGCGACCATGTCTGCAAGCTTTGCCAAGCCCTCACCGTTAGCAATCTGGCCGTGAGCCAAGTTTCGGCATTCCTCAACGCTTCCCTTACCTGCAAGATTCAGCATATTGGCTGCAAGCTCAATACAAACGGCGGTCAAATCCTCAGGTCCTTTGCCGCGAAGCGTAGCCACCGCTTCGGAAACCTCCAGTGCATTACCAATATTTTTGCCCAGCGGTCGATCCATGCCGGTAATTAAAGCGGCAGTTGTACGGCCTACATGCTCGCCGATAGAAACCATAGCCTGAGCAAGCTCAATAGCCGAATCCACCGTCTTCATAAAAGCACCGGAACCGCATTTAACATCCAAAAGAATGCAATTTGAACCTGAAGCAATTTTCTTCGACATGATGGATGATGCAATGAGAGGCACACTGTCAACTGTGGCGGTTACGTCACGCAGTGCGTACAATTTTTTGTCCGCCGGTACCAGATTGCCTGTTTGTCCGGCTACCGCAACGCCAATCTCATCTACCTGTTTGAAGAAATCAGGTTCTGAAATCTCGACGGAAAGCCCAGGAATGGACTCAAGTTTGTCCAGTGTGCCACCCGTATGGCCCAAACCGCGGCCACTCATCTTGGCAACTTTTACGCCAAGCGATGCCACGATCGGGGCAACAACCAGCGTGGTTTTATCGCCAACGCCGCCGGTTGAGTGCTTATCGACTTTGATGCCGGAAATAGCCGAGAGATCCATCATATCGCCCGACTCGGCCATGGCCATGGTAAGCTTGGCGGTCTCATGCGGCGTCATGCCCTCATAAAAGATGGCCATTGCCAGCGCTGATGCCTGATAGTCGGGAATCTCACCGGAGACATACCCGGAGATGAAAAAATCAATCTCTTCATCGGTAAGCTCGCCGCCGTCACGTTTCTTCTCAATTACATCGTACATGCGCATAAGATGTGTCCTTTCCTACCAACGACACCCACCAGTGGGTGCGTCCACCAGTGGGTGTGTTCACTTGTACCTACATGTGTTAATGGCCGCACTTACCGCTTGAAGCGTCTCCACGCTCAACGAAGTCGCCGCCCGACTTACCCGAAGGACCGCTTTCTCCTAAATCTTCAGGACCAAACCCCATGGGCAAAATCTCACGGAGCAAAAACTCGCGTGGCTTTGAGCCAACCCGGCCCAAAATCACCCGGAACGTATCGGGGTCACACCACTCACGAATTACCTGACGGCACACGCCGCACGGTGTGCACCACTCACTCACCGGACGTCCTTCAGGTCCACCAACCACGGCAATCGCAGAGAAATTTCTATGGCCCTCAAAAACGGCTCGGAAAAATGCAGTCCTTTCGGCGCAGTTTGTCGGTGTGTATGCGGCATTTTCAAGGTTTGCGCCACCATAGACGGAGCCGTCGGCACAGAGCAGAGCGGCTCCCACTGCAAAATGAGAATACGGCACATAGGCCTTCTCGCGAGCTTTCACTGCAAGCTCTACGAGAACCTGAGCCTCCGGCATCTCATTAAACGTAAAATCAGCAGCCATCTTATCGGCTTCCCTTAACATACGGAACACCGTCAGCCTTTGGAGCTACCGACCGGCCCACAAAGAGTATGAGCGTGATGATCGTAATGATGTACGGAAGCATCGAGATGATCTCGGACGGAATGGGCGTAGCTCCTCCTCCCAGAAGAATAGCCAGCTCCTGCGTAAAGCCAAAGAGCAGGCATGCGCCGTAAGCTCCCTGCGGCTTCCACTTACCAAAGATGACCGCGGCAAGCGCGATAAAGCCCTGGCCGGAAATGGCCGTCTGTGTGTACTGGGAAATAATTGCCAGCGTTACGGATGCGCCACCAAAACCGGCAAGAATACCGGAAATGATTACGCAAACGTAGCGTGTGCGGCGGACGCCAATGCCAAGCGTCTCGGACGCATGGGGGTGCTCGCCGACGGAACGAATACGCAGACCCCATTTGGTGCGGTACAGCACAAACCATACGACAGCCGAGGTAATAAGCGCGAGAAGCACCGTAATGTCCACATTCAAAGCCGCAAAGAGCGTGTCATTAAAAGCGCCGTCACCAAACAACTTGGGAAGCGTATTTACGGCCGGCGTTTGCTTTGCACCCTCAAACAGATGACCGCAGGCAAACAGCGCAATACCGGGAGCCAACAGGTTGATGGCAACGCCGGAAACCGTTTGGTCCGCATTAAAGGTAATGGAAGCAATCGCATGCAAAAGGGCAACCAAGCCACCGGCAATACCTGCGCAGAGAAGACCTACCCATGGACTTCCCGTAAGGTAGCTGCCGGCAACACCGGCAAAGGCACCAACGTTCATCATACCTTCAATACCAATGTTCACGACGCCCGAACGCTCGGAAAGAACTCCACCTAACGCACCGAATACCAGCGGAGTAGAGTACATAAGCGTACCGCCAACCAGCAGCACGAGGATCTTAATTAAAGCAGTCATATCCATCTCTACTTCGCCTCCTTCCCCTGAGCCGAATCATTGATTGCCGAGTCAGCTCCAACAGTTCCTTCGGCAAGTTTTGCCTGTTTAGCACGGCGACGATCGAGATATTCGGCAAGCATCGGAATGACACCGCCAAGCGCCATAAAGAAGACGATGGTGCCGATGATGATACTGATAATTTCGGACGGAGCACCCACAACCTGCTGTACCGACTGTCCTCCGTACAAAAGACCTGCAAAGAGCAGAGATGCCGGGATGCAGCCAACCGGCGAGCAACCTGCAATAAACGCAACGGACAAGCCGTTAAAGCCGTAATTTTCAAATGCCGCAAGCACTGAAATACTATGCGGATTCAGGCCTGTGATATTCAGAGCGCCCGCAACACCACACAGGGCTCCGGAGATGGCCATACAAAGCACCAAATTGCGCTTAACGTTGATACCGGTAAACTGAGCGGCGTCACGGTTAAAGCCAACGGCGCGCATCTCATAGCCCACTTTTGTGCGCATAAGCAGCCATCCGATAAAAATAGCTGCGATTATAGCGACGATAATACCAACGTTGGCATCGGTTCGCGCAATGGCATCTCCCACTATCGGAATGTCTTTAAGAGCTGCAAGACCGTCTGGGCTCGATTTCATGTCCGTAAAGAGCATCGTGTAGCCGGATGAGTTAATGGGAAGTGATTTGGTGGAATTGGCCTTATGGAATGCCTCTGAGTTCACCACAAAGTTGTTGAAGTAAAGACTGATCCAGTTAAGCATGATGCTGGTAATAACCTCATGAATACCAAATTTAGCTTTCAACCAACCCACAAGTGCACCTGCAGCAGCTCCTGCAAGCATACCAACCAAAAGTACTACGGGAATCTGTAATACCGGCGGAAGGTCGAGAAGAATGCCCACGATCGTGGCAAAAACGGTACCAAAGACATATTGACCCTCGGCGCCGATATTAAACAGACCTACGCGAAATGCAAACGCGACGGCTACACCGGTAAAGAGCAGCGGAGTTGCCTTGATGATAACGTTTGCGATGTACTTTGGCTTACCGATCATTCCGTCGATAAGCGCACCAAAAGCTTCAACCGGATCATAGCCTGCAGACGCAAGAACAATGGTCGCCACAAAGAAGCCAAATAAAATGGCCACAATCGCTGAGGTAATAGGCTTCCTCATTATTTTGGTGAGAGTAGTCACTCTGCACCACCTCCCGCCATGAGGAGGCCTGCCTGCTCCTCAGTGATAGCACCTTGCTCAAACTCTCCGACAATCTGACCCGCATAAATAACGGCGATTCGATCCGATACGTCCATAACCTCATCAAGTTCAAGCGAGATAAGCAAAATGGCTGCACCGCGGTCACGCTCGCGAATAAGCGCTTTATGAACGAACTCGATGGCGCCCACGTCAAGGCCTCGTGTTGGCTGAATGGCAATGAGTACATCAGGTTCACCGGACACCTCACGCGCAATAATAACTTTCTGCTGATTGCCTCCGGAAAGACCTCCCGCAGCGTGATCGAAACAACCTGCCGGCCTAATGTCAAACTCTTCAACAAGCTCTTTGGCAAACTCATTCACCTTGGAATAATCCAAAGAAATTCCTTTGCCAAATCGCTCTTCGCCATGGCGCTCGAGCACCGTATTTTCGGCTACCGAGAAGGGCAACACCAAGCCCCAGCGTTGACGATCCGAAGGGATTGTTGCTACCGAATGGTTAATAACATTGCGCGGCGTTGTGGCCTGTATTTCTTCACCGCGGATGGCAATGGTACCCGACTCGGGTTTCACCAGAGCATTTATGGCATCGGCAAGCTCACGCTGACCGTTGCCGTCAATACCGGCAAGACCCACAATCTCACCGGCGCGAACTTCCAAATTAAGTCCGTTGACCTGCTCGATACCACGTTCATCCTTTACATGAAGATCCCGGATGGAAAGCAGTACCTCTCCCGGCTTTGCGGGCTTCTTGTCAACGTGCAAATTAACATTGCGGCCAACCATCTTATTCGCCAGTTCCGTTTCATTAGTCTTTGAAACGTCAACGGTGCCCATGTATTTACCGCGACGAATAATGGTGCACTCGTCAGCCGAAGACATAATCTCTTTCAGCTTGTGCGTAATAATAATGATGGTTTTGCCTTTGCTCACCAAATCTCGCATGATCTGAATGAGTTTCTCAATCTCTTGCGGAGTCAGCACCGCGGTTGGCTCATCAAGAATCAGTGTGTCGGCACCACGGTAGAGCGCTTTTAGAATCTCAACACGCTGCTGCATACCAACCGTGATGTCTTCAATCTTTGCATCCGGATCAACGTCAAAACCGTACTCGTTAACGATCTCGAGGACCTTCTCACGTGCCTTCTTTGGATCGAGAACTCCCGCAAATGACGTGACCTCATCGCCGAGTACGATATTCTCGGTTACCGTAAAGTTATCAACCAACATAAAGTGCTGGTGAACCATGCCAATACCCTGTGCAATGGCATCATTTGGATTTGAGATGTCTACATGCTTGCCATTGAGGAAGACTTCTCCCTCGTCCGCAGAATAGAGGCCGTAGAGCACGTTCATCAAGGTACTCTTACCTGCGCCGTTTTCACCCAGGATGGCATGGACGGATTGTTTGCGTACATCCAAGTCAACGCAATCAAGCGCCTTGAACGTGCCAAACACTTTCGTAATGCCATGCATTTGGACGGCATATTCCGAGTTAGCTTCCACGAGCCACCTCCTTTTCCCTCACGCTTTACCACCAAGGGACCCAAAAGGGCCCCTTGGCTGTAAAACCATTCACTACACGAAGCGAGAAGCCGTAAGCCTTAGGTCCTCTCACCACATACTTACTCGCTTTATGCGAGGCTCTTCTCGTACTTTGCAAGATCGTCCTTATTGGCAGGAGGCACAATCGAGCCGGCTTTGATCTTGTCGGCTGCTTCCATGGCACCCTTGTAGACCTCATCGCCCATAAGCTTGTGATCCTCAGGAATACCGACAGCGTCATCAGTAAAGCCCAGCTCAACAGTCTTGCCGCCCTTGTCTCCGTCTTTCAGAATCTTCTTGGAGACGTCAACAACAGCCACGTTAACCTTCTTAAGTGCAGAGGTAAGAACGTTCTCGGGTGCCAGGTACGCCTGATCCTTGTCAACGCCAATGGCAAACTTGCCTGCATCCTTAGCGGCCTCGATAACACCGGTGCCAACACCGCCGGCAGCGTGGAAGACAACGTCGCAGCCGTCGGAGAACATCTTTGCGGCGATGGACTTGCCCTTTGCCGCATCGGTGAAGGAGTCGGCATACTGGGACTGAATCTCAACGTTCAGGCTCTGCTCTTTGTTTGCAAAGAGAACACCGGCCCTGTAGCCATACTCAAACTGGTCGATGATGGCAGAAGTTATACCGCCAACGAAGCCGACCTTACCTGTTTTGGTAGTACGAGCTGCAATGTAGCCAACGAGGAACGAAGGCTCCTGAGCGCGGAAGGTAACGCCCGTAAGGTTGGAAATTGAGCTGTCGTCATTACCGTTGTCGATAATGGCAAACTGAACGTCGGAGTTCTTCTTTGCAGCCTCAACAATAGCGTCTGCCATAGCAAAGCCTACACCCCAAACAAGCTGGGACTTATCGTCAACAGCCTTGTCAAGGTTGGTAGCGTAGTCAGACTCCTGCTTTGACTCAAGATAGCTGACGTCCCAGCCCTCTTCTTTCTGAAGCTGCTGCATACCTTCCCACGCAAGCTGGTTGAATGACTGGTCGTTGACACCACCGGTATCGGTAACCATCTCAAGCTTTGCCTTGGTCGTGGCCTTGCTGTCGTCGCCTGCGCCCTTCTTGGTGTCGTCTTTCTTTGAGCCGCCGCAAGCCGTAAGACCTGCAAGAACAGCCATTGCACCGGCACCGGCAGCACCAGCGACAAAGCCACGACGTGAAACAGAATTGCTCATCGGACTCTCCTTACCTTTGTCCATCCCCGCATGCGCTGGGATCTCTTAAAGGGGACCATTTCCCCTTACTATCACCTGAGAAGTTGCTTTAAAAGCATCCTTCACATGGTTTAAACTACACGGCGAGAAGCACCTTTTTGCCCAAATACCTTGGGACATACGGTGCTTCTCGTTGAAAACTTACTGCGATTCAGGAAGGGCAAGCGAAAGCGCTACTTCCATCATCTGTGTAAAGCTTGTCTGACGCTCTTCAGCCGAAAGGGACTCCCCTGCCAGCGGAAGGTCTGATATGGTCAAAAGGCACAGCGCATGCTTTTTTGCATGTACGGCATTGAGATAGAGCGCCGCGGATTCCATCTCAACCGCAAGCACACCCATGGATGCCCAGCGGGAAAGAGCCGTCTCATCCGCGCCGTAGAACGTATCACTAGAAAGCACATTGCCTACGCGCACCGGATATCCGAGTTTTTCTGCGCCGCTCACTGCCCGGCGAAGCAAATCGTAATCAGCGATTGGCGCATACGTTCCCGGCAGGTTGAATTGAGCCGCATAGTTTGAATCGGTGCAGGCTCCCATGCCTACCACGATGTCGCGTAGTTTAACGCCATCAGCTAAGCCACCGGCAGAACCAATGCGAATGATGTTGTCGACATCATAGAAATTGAAGAGTTCGTATGAGTAGATGCCGATAGAAGGCATACCCATACCTGATCCCATAACGGAAATAGGATGTCCCTGATATGTTCCGGTATAACCAAACATGTTGCGCACGGTATTGAACTGCTCAATATTCTCGAGGTACTTCTCGGCAAGCAGTTTTGCGCGGAGTGGATCTCCTGGCATAAGCACGGTCTTTGCAATCTGACCCTCAATGGCCGCATTATGCGGGGTAGGAGTTGCAGACATTTAATCCTCCTTCAAGATTTCAGAAACATGCGACGTACCCACGCCCAACTGAGGAGCACCAAGATACTCAAGGACTGTCTCCGCAAGATCGGCAAATGTGGGAAGTGTATGCAGATTTGCTCCAGCCTTCACCCGCGGACCACATATCAGCCATGGCACATACTCACGCGAATGGTCGGTTGAAGGCGTCACAGGATCACAGCCGTGGTCAGCGGTAATCATAAGCAAATCATCCTCACCAAGACCTGCCATAATCTCAGGGAGCTTCTCGTCAAAATACGAAAGCGCCTTGGCATATCCGTCCACATCATTGCGGTGACCATAAATCATGTCCGTATCCACCAGATTGGTGAAACACAGACCGTGGAAATCTTTATGCGTTGCCTCAATGGTTTTTTCAATACCCTCGGGGTTACCTGAGGTAAATACGTGATCGGTGGTTCCGCGATGCGCAAAGATGTCATAAATCTTACCGATGGAAAGCACGTCAAAACCATGGTCCTTCAGCTGATCCAACATGGTGGTGCCTGTTGGTTCAAGCGAGAAATCATGGCGGCGAGACGTGCGTGCATACGGCCACTCGCCCTCAAACGGACGGGCAATCACGCGAGCAACGCCATGCTTGCCCTGAAGAATCTTGCGCGCAATGCGACAATACTCATAGAGCGTCTCAACGGGGACAACGTCCTCATGAGCGGCAATTTGAAACACGGAATCAGCCGAGGTATAGACGATAAGAGCTCCGGTATCGACCATCTCTTTACCAAAGTCTTTTATGACTTCGGTTCCCGAATAGGGCTTATTGCAAAGAACCTTGCGTCCGGTCTGCCGCTCAAACTCCTCGATGATTTCTTTTGGAAAGCCCTCGGGGTACGTTGGAAAACGCTCGGGTGATATAACACCTGCCATCTCCCAGTGACCCACCGTTGTGTCTTTGCCTGCCGAGCGCTCTTGCATACGCGCAAACGCACCGGTGGGGTGCTCGATAGGAGCCAAATTTGTTTTATACACCGAGTCAAGCGCGCCATCAATATTCAGAAGACCAAGCTCTGTCATATGAGGAATATGTAAGCAAGGGCTTGTGCCGCAAGCGCACAGCGTATTGCTTCCTTCATCTCCATATGCGGGAGCGTCAGGCTCTTCTCCAATACCAAAACTATCAAGTACAACGACAAACACACGTTTTGCCATAGATACCTCCTGTTCTGCAGATGCTTTCTTGGACAAATCAAAAAGCAGCCGCACAAATGTACAAGACTACATTTTATTACACTCTTTTTTCTCTCAGGCTCAGACTTGCTTGGTTTACCGGTCACCGTTTAATTAATTCTGCAAACGGTAGTAAGCAATTGCTTACTACCGAAATAGAAATCAACAACACGCACGCACCGAAGATTCTCAAGGTGAAAGAAGGGGAAATCGCTATTTGTCTTAATTTTTCTATATAAAAACCGACATTCTTGCAGTACACTAAATCATGTAGATTTTGTTCAGACTAGAAGAAAGCGATATCATAGTATGCTTACAGAAAGAGAGCAGCAGATCTTTAACTGGATCAAAGAGCAGCCTTCCATTACCCAGAAAGAAATTGCCGAACGAGCAGGCATTTCTCGCTCATCAGTATCCGTACACATCAGCAATCTCACCAGTAAGGGAGCCGTCCTTGGACGTCGCTATATCTTGTGCGACGCTCCCTATGTCATGGTAATCGGTGCCGCCAATATGGATATTGCCGGAAGTCCCGATGGAAAACTCATCGCTTCCGACTCAAACCCCGGTGCGGTACGTATGTCTGCCGGTGGCGTTGGTAGAAACATTGCTCACAACCTTGCCCTTCTCGGCAGTAAGGTACGTCTTCTTACCGCATTCGGACAAGACGCAAACGCTCAGGAACTTAAAGACGGCTGCTGTGCCGTTCATGTTGACATTGATCCTTCAATGACCATTCCCGGTGAGCCCACATCTACGTACCTCTTTATCATGAACGAGCATGGCGAGATGCAGCTTGCGATTGCCGATATGGACATCTATAGATACCTCACGCCTGAGCGCATGGAAGAGCGCATGGATCTTATCGACCATGCCGCCGCGGTTGTAATTGACACAAACCTGCCTCAGGAAACGCTCCGCTATCTCGCTGATCACGTCAGCGCTCCTATCATCTGCGATCCCGTCTCCACTACAAAGGCTAAGAAAATCCGTCACCTGATTGGTCGTTTCCATACGCTGAAGCCTAACCGTCTTGAGGCTGAATTGCTCTCCGGAATCACCATCCACGATGACGCATCCCTTGAGCGTGCAGCCAAAGAGCTGCTCGAAACAGGCCTTAAACGCGTCTTTATTTCTCTCGGCTCTGACGGACTTTACTGCGCCGACGAAAACGAAGCCTTTAAGCTCCCGCTTCACGAGACAAAGGTTGTCAACATGACCGGAGCCGGAGATGCCATGGTTGCCGGAATTGCATGGGCATTCACCAAAAAAGCCTCGCTTAAGCGCACGGGTTGCATTGGCCTGGCCGCAGCTGAAATCGCAACGGAGAGCGCCTCTACCATCAATTCGGCACTCACCGGTTCTGCCGTACTGCACCGCATCAAGAATTAAGCCGATGGGATGGATATGCCAAAAATGAATGAAACCATGAATGAATTTCTCGAGATTTCTCCTGAGGTAGCCGAGGCGCTTGCCGCCCATAAGCCGGTCGTTGCGCTTGAGTCAACCATTATTTCTCACGGAATGCCGTACCCGCAAAACGTGGAAACCGCACTCAAGGTTGAGCAGATCATTCGCGACAACGGCGCCGTGCCCGCAACAATCGCAATCATCAATGGGCGTCTGCGCGCCGGACTTTCTGCGGATGAGATTGATTATCTGGGCAAGAAAGGTCGCGAGGTTGCCAAGGTAAGCCGTCGCGACTTGCCGGTTATTGTCGCCGAGAAGGGCGATGGAGCAACTACCGTTACCACTACCATGATTATTGCCCATATGGCCGGCATCGATGTTTTTGCCACCGGCGGTGTCGGAGGCGTTCACCGTGGAGCGGAAACAACGATGGACATCTCCGCAGACCTGGAAGAGCTTGCACAGACTCCCGTTATGGTTATCTGCGCCGGTGCAAAATCCATTCTTGATCTTGGATTAACGCTTGAATATCTTGAAACCAAGGGCGTTCCCGTTCTTGGATACCAGACCGATGAACTCCCCGCATTCTATACGCGAAAGAGTGGTTTTAGCGTTGATCGCAGAGTTGACTCGCCGCGTGAGCTGGCTGAGATTTTCCACGTCAAGCGTGAGCTGGGACTTACCGGCGGAATGTTGGTAGGAAATCCCATTCCTGAAGAATATTCGATGGACAAAGCCGTCATTGATGCCGCTATAGAGCAAGCACTTACGGACGCAGCCGCACAGGGCATCCACGGCAAAGAAACAACCCCGTTCCTCTTGGCAAAAGTTGCCGAGATCACCGGCAACGATTCGCTTGAAGCAAACATCCAGCTCGTCTTTAACAATGTTGCTCTTGGTGCAAAAACCGCAGCTGAGCTTTGCAAGCTTAAACAGGCGTAATAACGGCAAAGATCGATGCAGGCAGGAACCTATATGGCGAGAAGACCTGAGATATAGTTCTGCATAGCGTCCTGCAAAATATCTACATATAGGACAAAACACCGCCACTCATAAGGGTGGCGGTGTTTTTTATCTTGTCTTAAACCTCAAGTGAAATGGTGGTTTTGGCGAAATCTTACTTAGAAGCTACTCAGAAACGATTGCAATGCCACTTGAAACACCAAGACGATCGGCTCCGGCCTCAACCATTGCAAGCGCCTCGTCTTTGGTGTGAATACCGCCGGCAGCCTTCACCTGACACGCGTTGCCTACGGTCTCGCGCATAAGTTGAACGTCGTGGACGGTTGCGCCGCCTGTGCTAAATCCCGTACTTGTCTTTACAAATGCAGCGCCGGCTGCAAGGCAATCCTTACAGGCGTGCACGATCTGCTCGTCATTCAAAAGGCAGCACTCAAGGATGACCTTAACGGGAATGGTACCCGCAGCTTCAACAACGGCTTTTATATCAGCTATAACGTAGTCGTCGTCGCCGGCAACGAGGTGACCGCCGTTAATGACCATGTCAATCTCGGTTGTCTTGTCTGCAACGGCCTGCCTGGCTTCCGCCACCTTTGCCGCCGTTGAGCAGGCTCCCAAAGGAAAGCCGATGCACGTTGTGATGCCAACGCCGGACCCCTCAAGCTCCTTGTGAGCAAGCGTTGTCCAGCAACTATTTATTGCCACCGTCTTAAAGTGATACTCGCGGGCCTCTGCGCAAAGCTTCTTAATGTCCTCAGCCGTTGCATTTTGCTTGAGATTTGTGTGATCGATAAGACCATTGAGCTCCATGTTTCCTCCTGTACGTACGACTTTGACATACACCTTAACCCCATCTTGGTTGGGTCTCGTTGCGTTGCGTCTAGCTGCGCTGCACCTCAACGCACTCAGTGACATCACGAAGTCGTATCCTCGTTTTCTCGGCGTATCTAACATAATGCATAAACACTGTGCATTATAAACATAAACATATATTGTACGTCTCGCAGGCAAAAAGCAGCCAACTCTTCGGCGAACGAATCTTTTTGGCCGTTTACGGGAAACATTTTATATCAAAAAGCCCGGACCGCACAACGCGACCCGGGCCGGCATCTACATCATTCAAATGAATGAATCTTAGAACTCAACAGGCAGGTCATAGTAGACGCACTTGAGCAGCTGCTCCATCTCTTCCTGCGTAGGCTTACGCGGATTGGAAAGGGTGCAAGCATCCTCGATAGCAAGGCGTGCAACCTCGGGAGCCTTCTCGAAGAACTCCTTCTCATCAATGATAGAGGTCTCAGACTTAGTGCCGCCCTCACCGTAATTCTTGATGCCCTGTGGAACGTCCAAAGAATCGTTGATGTCGCGGATCTTCTGGACCAACGCAGCTACGAGCTCGTCCTCGGTCTCGCCCTCAAGATGCAAAATCTCCTTGGCAATGTAGGCATAACGAGTCTTAGCGCGGGCATCGCGAGCGTTGAACTGGATAACCTTGCCAAGATACATGGCATTGGCGCAACCATGGATGATGTGTCCGCCGGAGAATGCGGCACCGGTCTTGTGAGCCATGGAGTGAACGATGCCCAAAAGGCCTGAGGAGAATGCAATGCCGGCGATGCACTGTGCTTCATGCATGTGCTGACGTGCCTCTTTGTCGCCCTTGTAAGACTTTGGAAGCCACTCGACAATCTCGCGAATCGCGTGCAGAGCGTCTGCATCGGTAAACATGGAAGCTGCAGTGGAGACGTATGCCTCGATAGCGTGGGTCAGTGCATCCATACCGGTATGAGCAACGAGCTTCACGGGCATGCCATAGGTGAGCTCGGGGTCAACAATAGCGACGTCAGGAGTAATCTGGAAGTCAGCAATTGGGTACTTAACGCCCTTCTGATAGTCGGTAATAATCGAGAAGGCCGTGACCTCGGTTGCGGTGCCGGAAGTAGAGGAAATTGCGCAGAAGTGAGCCTTGGTGCGGAGCTCGGGAAGGCCAAAGACCTTGCACATATCCTCAAAGGTTGTCTCAGGATACTCATACTTGATCCACATTGCCTTCGCGGCGTCGATTGGCGAGCCACCGCCGATGGCAATAATCCAGTCAGGCTGGAACTCAGACATCTGAGCAGCACCCTTCATAACCGTCTCAACGGACGGGTCAGACTCGACGCCCTCAATGTGAGCAACCTCAAAGCCTGCGGACTTCAGGTCGTTCTCGACGTCATCCAGGAAGCCGCCACGACGCATCGAGCTGCCACCGGAGACGATAATTGCCCTCTTGCCTGCAAGGTTCTTGACCTCGTGGCGCGCGCCCTCACCAAAGTACAGGTCGCGCGGGTTCGTAAAACGTCCCATATCATTTCCTCTCTCTATTTTTCCACCATATCCCATATATAGCGGACAAACGAGGACTTGCTTCCTCGTTTTTGTACACGATTTCTCGTTTATGTATACAAGACACCATTCCGTAATCTATCACAAATATGCAAAAACTGATAACGTTAATACGCCAACGGTATAAACAAAACCATCGGCATGGTCTTGCCAGCACGGTTTCAAAAACAGAAATGGCCTGACGCTTGATCCGAAACAGTTGCAACCGACAGGAGAGCCTTTGGCGTTCGATCCAAAAAAGGAAGACTTTGATCGCCTGTTTATCCATCATTTGATAGAGACAGGTGCTACCGAACCGCCCAATCCTCAGCAGTTCAACTCCTATGTTGCGCACTTCTCGGACAATCCTGACACACTGATAACCTCAGATGAAGACAAGGCATTCCATCTTATGGCACAAGCTGTCGAGAAGATCGACTATCTCCTGCCAACCGTGAATGAGCCGGAAGGCAGACCCCTTGAACTCGACAGCCAAAAGCTCCTTGCGCGTGCCTGTGAACTCGATCCCCATTGCTTTGACGCGCTCCGCATGCATCAAGCAATGGCTTGTACTGCACTTGAGGATCACTTCCAATACCTCGTTGAACAAGAGGAGGAAGTCCATCAGATCTGTATCGAAAAGGGCGCCGCTGCCGCAAAGGGTGTCTCCGAAGAGTTCGCGGAGGCTGTCGTTGAGCTCGCAATGCGCCCCTATTATCGCTGGCTTTCGGCTCTTGCAACCAGGGCACTTATTTCAGGCCGCAATAAGGCCGCCATTTCCTATGGTCAGAAGCTCTTCTCGCTTGATCCAACCGACTTTGGCGACATTCGTTTTACGCTTGCACTTGCGTACGCAAAACTTGAGGATGCCGATGGTTTGGCAAAGTTGGAAAAACAGTATGCAACCGTTTTTCCTCCCCGACCTCCGGATGATGCATGGATGATGCTGGCACGGCTGGCACTTGCGTTTAAAACAAACAACCGTGAGTGTGCAAATGACCTGCTAGACAAACTGCTTGCACGCTATAAAACCGGTGCACTTACGCTCTTTATACAACGAGACCTCCCGGAGGGTGAGTACGCCCGACTGAATGTCGAGCCCTATTCGGAGGATGAGTTGATCCTTGCGGTCTCTGAGGCAGCCGTTCTCTTGCAGGAAGGCAATGATTTCACGGGTCGCGGCATTTTTGGACGCTGGCTTGGCGGCGAGATTGAGCGACGCTATCCCGCACGCATTAAAGACTTTCAAGCAGACTTTTTGCATACCATAGACGATTTGCGCGACATAACGGACTTCGGAGAAGGTCTCGATTTTGGAGACGGTTTTGATTTTGGAGACGGTCTTACCTTCGGAGAGGGTGGAGAGGATCTTTCATGAATCTCACCGAGGAACTGGTTCAGAGATGCGCTCTCAAACGACGCGCTGCTATCGGCTCAATGTCCGACGCTGCCTATGAAGAGCTTCTTTTGGCGGTTCAATCCGACCTCAAGTCCTATGCTTCCGAAACCGATGAGCTTCCCATGTGCCACCTTGCACAAGCGGTTAAGCGATACCAAGACTCCCGGCTCAATGACGATTCCTATACCGATGAGGAGTTCGTGCAGGCTCGCATCACGCGGCTCCAGACGTTTTTGCATGCACTCGAAAACATTCGCGAAAAGTACGGTGAAAACACCGACCTCTTACGTATGGATGCACTCGTTCATGCATCAGACCCCGAAAGCCTGCTCCAGGCACTGCTCGCAATCCAAAACCAGGCGGAAAAAGAGGCAAAACGTACTCCCAATCTTGAAGACTCAAAGACCCCCGAAACAATCCCACGCGACATGTGGACCGATGCCTTTAAACGACCTCGATTGCGACTACAGGCGGCAATTGGACGGGCGTATGTGGACACCGCTCGATTCAAGCTTGCTGCCACAACCTGCGAGCAGCTTTTGGAAGAATCTCCCTCTGATGCAGTCGGAGCCCGCTTTACGCTGGCTCTCACGTATGCGCGCCTCGAAGATGAGGTGGCACTCAACAGGCTTGACGACAGATTCAATCACCACAGCAATGCGTGGATTGAGCTTGCCCGCGCTCTCCTGCTCTTTAAGCTCTCACGTATCAGTTCCGCGAGAAGAGCGCTCAAGAGCTACCAGATGAACACCGAAGGCGGAGCATTTGCCCTCCTTCACCCCACTTTTGTTGACATATACATCCCCGATAGGCCGGAAGTAAAAACCGGCAGTTTTAACGAAGCGCTTCTCGCCATTCATGAAGCGGAGCCTGTCATTGTTGACGTTCCGGATTTTGTTGAATGGGCAGGTAACATCCCGGAATTTGCCGCCGCATCCGATGCATACGCCGCGGCAAATGGATTTGATTTGGATGAATAAATAAAATTGCTCCCGATTGAGGCTTACGTTTGCTATACTCTTTCTTTGCGTCCCCATCGTCTAAAGGTTAGGACATCGCCCTTTCAAGGCGGCAATGCGAGTTCGATTCTCGCTGGGGGCACCATATGACGAGAAAAGCCGCCGGTCACACGCCCGACGGCTTTGTTTTTATTCGTCTTTGGTCTCACCTTCATCGCCATCATCGTCAATGCCGAGAAGTTCGTCGGCTTCACTCAATGAGCCTATTGCCGTCACACCCTTGAGAGTACGCTCCATTGCTCGCGTACGCGTGCCAACAAGTCCGTCGATGGTCTTTGAAGCCGTGCTGAGCTGCTTTTGTGCCTTCTCAAGTTCCCTACGGTACTTAGGAAGCTCTGCTTTAACTGCGGAAAGTACCTTCTGTATCTCGTCTGCACGCTTTTGGATTGCCACGGTCTGAAAGCCCATTTGCACGGCGTTGAGCAGCGCTGCCATGGTAGACGGTCCTGCGACGTTAACGTGCCATTCGCGCTGGATCTGCTCAACCAGCCCCGTACGATTGACCACCTCGGCATACAGACCCTCAAACGGAAGGAACAGAATGGCAAACGAGGTAGTGGCCGGCGGAGCAACGTACTTCTCGTGAATATCTTTTGCCTCGCTCTTTAGGCGGGTCTCAAGCTCTTTCCAAGCAGACTCAACGGACGCGGCATCTCCCGTGTCCTTTGCATCTTCCAAGCGCCCATAGGTTTCACCGGGAAACTTTGCATCAATGGGTAGATACACGAACTCATCGTCTTTACCGGGGATCTTGACGGCAAACTCAACCCTGTTTGAGCTGTCAGGAACGATGGCAACGTTGGTGTCATACTGCTCGGGAGAAAGTACTTCCTCAAGAATTGCTCCAAGCTGGACTTCACCCACAATACCTCTGGTCTTAACGTTGGAAAGAACTTTACGCAGGTCGCCGACACTTTCCGCCATCCCGCGCATCTCTCCCAGGCCTTTGGAAACGGCTTCGAGCTGATCGTTCACCACCTTAAACGACTGGCTGATACGGTCGTTTAAAGTTTTTTGGAGCTTATCGTCAACCGTGGCACGAATCTGCTCAAGACTCTTGCCGTTGTCCTGTCGAATGGCGATAAGCTGCTGAGAAACGCTGTCCTGAACACCCTTCAGCGTAGTACTAATGCCGGCCTGCATATCGGCACGACCTTTTTCCTGTGCCACGCGAACGTCTCCGAGCTCCTTTGATGTCTTCGCCTGAAAGTCAGCCATTGCGCGCTCCAGACTATCCACCTTGTTGGTCATAGTAACAAGGCGTCGGTCAAGCCCGTCAACCGCCACCTGCGATTGCTCTCGTGTGTGCCTCATCTCAGAGTCGATTTTTTGATTGATAGCCGCCTCTGAGCCTGAAGTGTCTTTTGTGCGACTCCACGACATACCTGCAAAAATAGCAGCGACAAGAGCGGCTCCGGCAGCTACGATCAAAATTAATGTATCTGTTTGCATAATTGCACCAACTCCGATTTGATTTGTTTCTGCAAATCTATTACCCTTCCGCCAAGTACTGCCCTATAACGTCTTCAAATACCTCATGAAGTTCTGCTTGTTCTCAAGAGCAGTAGTTGTGGGGCGTCCCAAATCATCGCGAGATCCAATAGAGCAAGGCACCTCAATAAACGAAAGTTCTTCTCGCTCACGTGCCTTTGTAAGCTCAGCATCTAAGTCTTCAAAGGTATTCACCCGTACCGTATGGGGATATCCGCAGGCCTTGGCAACGCCTACCAAATCAGCCGTGCCGGCAACCGTCGGCATACCGCCAACCGTCTCGTGAGCGGCATTATTGATGACAATGTGCACGAGGTTGGCGGGCTTTTGTGCGCCAATGACTGCCATGGCTCCCATGTGCATGAGAGCGGCACCGTCACCGTCAATACACCACACTTTTTGTACCGGCTTGCTCAGTGCGACGCCCAGAGCAATGGAGGACGCGTGTCCCATGGATCCCACAGTCAAAAAATCACGCTCATGACTCTGACCGGCAGCTTCGCGAATCTCAAAGAGCTCGCGGCTTGCCTTGCCGGTCGTTGACACGATGGAGTCATCTCCGGCAGCACGCGCAATATGACAAACGATATCTTCTCGCGCCATTGCGTTGTTGTTTTTGTACGCAACCGTACCGTCAAAGGTCAGCGCGCCCTTTCTGATGACAAACGCGACGTCGTGCCCTTCGTTGAGAAGCTCGCGGAACTCCCTCATGGCAGCCGTCAACTCGTCTGCCGTTGTCTCCGGGCCTACCACAAAGGAGCGAATCCCCATATCCTCAAGCAAGCGCAGCGTTACTTCTCCCTGATAGATATGCTGGGGCTCGTCATGAACGCCCGGCTCTCCACGCCAGCCAACAACAAATATCATCGGAATGGCATAGACCTTCTCGTTCAGAAGAGAAGCCACAGGGTTGATAATATTGCCCTCTCCGCTATTCTGCAGGTAAACCACCGGAAACTTACCAGTTGCCAGATGATATCCGGCAGCAAGAGCCGTACAGTTTCCCTCATTAGCGGCAATAATATGGTGCGCAGAATCAATGCCATACACGCTCATAAGGTAATTGCACAGCGCCTTAAGCTGGGAGTCCGGTACACCGGTATAAAAATCAGCACCAAGTGCGTCAACAAATGTTTTTACCTGCATAGATTTAACTCCTCAAAAGATATTCGTAGTCATGGTCAAACGCCGCCAATTCCGCAACGCTATCAAGTTCCGCAATTTGCCGCGCCTCAACGGGGCGAATTGAAAGATCTAATTCGGCAATATGGTTGTTTACCACGTCATCCCAAAAGAGCTGCTCATGGCCGGTCTCTTTGTAGGCATCATGCATAAACCGTGCCAAGCGCTTTGCATCCGGTGCCGAGAAGTACGACAGCCCCACCATGGCATACGTATCGCTGCCGCCTTTGCCAACCCGGACAATCATTCCCGAATCGTCAAGGTCAAACACCCAGTCGTCCGTATGGCCGGAAAACTTACGGCCAAAATAGCACGACCGAGAAGGCCATGGTTGGAAAATATGCTCATCTGAAATAACCAGGTCAGCCTCGCAGATAAACGTAGCTCCCTGCTCAAGAACGTCAACGGCGGCATATATTGATGAGATGTTATTCTTCTCCAAATACTCCGTGTTCTCAACAAGCACTACGGCCGGATAGATCTCCTCAAGATAGCAAAACTGCTCTTTGAGATACCCGACAACCACAGAGATTCTCTCAACGCCGGCCGTAACCAGCGCATTGATGACTGTTTCAATCATCGGCGTTCCGTTGACCGAAATCAACGGCTTAGGTGTGGTTTTGGTGAGAGGCGCCATGCGCGTCCCCAATCCCGCCGCCATTACAATCGCATTGGTCTTCTCGACATTTGAACTTTTTGCACAAGCCATCCCCGTCACCTACAGCTCGTCAATGAGGCGGATGATGTCCTTAAACGGAAGGAGCTGCTCGTCAACCTCAAGTGCGCGGTGTGCCCTCAGGATACCGCGAGCCGTCTCTTGCATGGCGGGGAACGCTGCACGAATCAGCTGGTTGGCGTAGATAACGATGCTGATACCGTGAGATGCAAGCTCTTCCTCCGTTGCGCCGTTAAACGACGTAGGCACAACGACAATCGGCGTTGTGGTGTCCTTCTCGCGGAAACGGTCGCAGAACTCATAAATCTCGGCAGGATCTTTTTTGCGACTGTGAATCATAATGCCGTCGGCGCCGGCGTCTCTAAAGGCAAATGCTCTGGTGAGGGCGTCCTCCATACCGCGCTCAAGAATGAGGCTCTCAATGCGCGCGATAATCATGAAGTCGTCGGTCAGTTGAACCTTTTTACCTGCGGAAATCTTTGCACAAAAATCCTCAATGGGTGCCTGCGTCTGTTTGACCTCGGTACCGAACAGGGAATTCTTTTTAAGGCCGGTCTTGTCCTCAATAATGACAGCGGAAACGCCCATGCGCTCCAGCGTACGCACGTTGTAGACAAAGTGCTCCGTCAAGCCGCCGGTATCTCCGTCAAGAATGATGGGTTTGGTGGTAACTTCCATAATGTCGTCAACGGTACGCAGGCGAGCAGACATATCCACAAGCTCAATGTCGGGCTTGCCGCGCTCGGTACTGTCGCAAAGCGAGCTGACCCACATACCATCAAACTGATCAAGGCGACCATTGTGATCCACAACGGTCTTCTCGGCAATAAGGCCGGTAAGTCCGTCGTGAGCCTCAATGACCTTAACCGTCGGCGAGATGGCAAGCAGCTGCCTCAAGCGACGGCGGCGGTATTCCGGCATGGCCAGTTTCTCGCGGAGCTGCTGGTCAACTTTGCGTGCCTGCTCGCTTCTGGTATATGGCACCTCTATGAGCGTTCCGCCGTATGTGGCGAGAAGCCCCTCAATGTTGTTACGGATGGCGCGTTCGGGACCGTTTTGCCAGTTGTCGCCATGTACCACGTAATCGGGCTTGAGTGTTGCAATCACGTCGTCGTAAAGATAGTCATCCTGGATAACGACGCGACTCACACCCTCAAGAGACTCGTAGAGCTTAACGCGCTCTTCTTGGGAAACCGTCGGAAACCGGCTGTATCGAATGAGAGCTTTGTCACTCAGGGCTCCAACGATCACGGTTCCGTATTCTCGCGCGTGCTTGAGAATGTTCAGATGCCCCTCATGAATAACGTCGGTACCAAGGGCGGTATAGACAACTGGCATAACAACTCCTTTAGAACGTCCTTTATTGAACGTGCTCTATTCTGTATAGGTTACCGGTGTAGAAACGCCGATTGCGGCAAGCGCCTGCTCAAAGACTTCCCAAAACGCAACGATGTCTTCTTCGTCGAGAGCGCCAAGAGCACAGAGTCTAAACGTGCCGGCTCCTTGCATCTTACCGGGATAGATGGTAAACCCTCGCTCATAGCAATAGTCGTGAACCTTTTCAAAATCCCATGCCGGATCGTCGGGATAACGCACCGCAGCCACCAAACCTGACTGCACTTCTCGCTTCAAAGCCTCTTTCAGACCCAAGCGGTCAATACCCTGCCTGATGGCGGCCATCACACGCTGATGGCGAGCCCACTTTGCGGCCTCTCCTTCCTCAAAGTACTCTTTGATTCCCTGGCGCGCCGCATAAATTGTCTGCACGGGAGGCGTAAAGTGCATCTCGCCGGTAGTCTCAAAGTACTCGTACTGCAGATACAAATTGCAGTAATACGACCGCACGGGAAAGTCTTTAGAAGCTTCAACGATGTCGCGACGGCCAACAACATACGACAAGCCCGTCATAGCCTGGATTCCCTTTTGCGCCGACGCCATGCAAAAGTCGATGTTGTCCTCGTACACGTTAATGGGAATCATCGCATACGCCGAGGTAGAATCTGTAATAAAGAATGCACCGCACTTGTGCGCAAGCGCACCCACCTCGCGAACAGGATTCAAAAGACCCGAGCCCGTCTCATGGAAGGTCATATACACATATCCCACATCAGGATTATCTTTAAGCGCTGCTTCAATAACGTCGAGGTCAGGCGTAGTATCAACCGGCTGCTTCACTTCAACAAACGGCATGTGGTACGCTGTAAGTACATCGCAGGCACGCTGACTATAAGAACCGTTATTCACAACAAGCGCCTTTTTGCCCTCTGCAAGCAGCGAATTCAAAACAACGTCAATACAAATGGTTCCTGAACCGCAGAACAGCACTGCCGTATATTCTTTGGGGTCTCCGTGCACAATCCGCACCAGATCATCGCGCATCGGTGCCATAATGGACGCAAATTCCTTCTCGCGCGGACAGATGTCAGGAACAACCTGTGCATACTTGACCGAATCGGTCGTCGTAGATGGACCGGGATTGAGCAGAACGTTTCTCTTTACGCTTTCTTGCATGAGATTCCTCCAAATGGTGCGGAATGATATGTTGTCTATGATAGCACGCACACTTTCATGCCATCTGAGCGTAGGAGATAATTCCCCAGCTCAGTATAGTAGTGCTTCTCAGGACCAAGGGCTTATCGTAAATCTATCAATTGTATCGATCTTCTCGCCAAAGCGTATTGTAGCAATATCTAATATTGAATTACCTGCATAAATGCAACGATATGGTTCATATTTTGATTTCTACATGGACAGTGAGAACCGTGTGTGTGAGAAGGCCTCATTCAAGCGGTGTAAACCTGTGAGGTAGATTCTGAAAGCTGTGATGTACATTTCTGCTCCAAAATCCCGGGCTGTGATGTACATTTGGCGAGAAAACCGCTCTTTTCAACACATTAAAGTACATCACAGGTCAGAAAAAGTGCATCACAGGTGCGGGGTTGTCCGGCTTGGATAATAACGCTCCTTCCAAGTAAAGCCTATGAACGCAAAACAGCAAGGCAATGAACCGCGTACAAAGGTACGTTTGTCATCCACGACTCCTCGCGATATTCTGAAAGCGAGAAGCGCACGACATTTGTAAGACCGTGTGTCTTGCAGAAATTGCAGCGCGTCGTCGAGCTCGCGTCCACGAAAACCCTTCTTGACCACTCCGTATACAAACTTTTTATTCTCTTTGGCAAGATGGCGCGGTAGGGATTCAAACACCATCCTACAGCGCTCTCCTACCACGTTGCCTGCATGTTTAGCAAAATCCCTCCGATAAGCAGACAGAATATCCTCTTGGACTCGGCGAACTTGCACAAAATCGGAATTTTGCGAAAAAAGAGAAACGGCCTCGGACATACCCCCTACAAAGTAATACGTGCGAAGCAGGTCCTCAAACCGCTCGGAGAATATTGTCCCTTTTTCGACCGAATTTTGTACACTCTAATCACATTTTTCGGTCGAATTTTGTACATATCGACAGAACAAGGTCTGTTTTAGTTGTTTGAACTGTCTGGGTTGTTTGAGCCTGTCTGGGCCTGTTAAGGCCGTTAGTCCTGCAACCCCATTAGAGAAGTACGTGCCTAAACTCACCGTTCTCGTAAATACCGAAGCTGTGGGTATCATCCTTTGGAATCCCGACAGATCCCGGATTAAATACGACTACGCCAGGATGGTCAGCAAGCACCTCGTAGACTTTCTTGTGCGTGTGTCCGTAAAGGAAAGCTGAGTTTTCGGGAAGCTTTGGCCATCTGTCAACACTGTTATGCAGCCCTGGGCCATATATATGTCCATGGGTTAAAAAGAGGGTCTTCTCGCCAGACGGGCAGGAAGGGTCAACCAAAATGTTGTAGTCGGCCATACACGGGAAATCAAGAACCATTTGATCCACCTCGGCCTCGCAGTTGCCGCGCACGGCAATCACCTGATCGGCAATGCTATTGAGCATCTCGATAACCTGTTTTGGAGCATAGTCCTCAGGGAGATTGTTGCGCGGCCCGTGGTAGAGAAGGTCGCCGAGAAGAAGCACGCGATCAGGCTGTTCTGCCTCAATGCGGTCCATAAGTTTGCGCGCCCAACCGGCAGCGCCGTGTATATCAGAAGCAATAACAAGTTTCATATGCAACCTCTCTCAAAGAGTGCTCATCGAGCATACACCTTGCAAAATGAGTCTCCGCTTTGTTTTTATTTGAGTCTCTATTATTTTAAATCGCGCGACAACTTTAGACCATGCGACAACTTTAGACCGTATGACAACTGTCCGATCTCATTACTTCAATTTTTTATATTTTTATCTTTTAATACATCAAATATGCAGAAACGGTGTATTTACCATAAGTTTTGTTGTAAACATTTACTAATATTTATCATGGTACAGACGGGCGAGAATTACTGACTATCGGCTACTGGGGAGTGTCATGTTCTGTACCAACTGCGGAAAAGAAAATAAAGACACAGACTTGTTTTGTAAGTATTGCGGCACTCCTTTAAAAAAGCCGCAGCTCGCCAATCAGCCCACGTCATCAGAACAGCAGATTAGCCCCAAGCCCACACTAGAACAGCAACCCGCCTCCGAACCGGCACAGCAAGCGACGTCAACACAGCAGTCCGTACCAATACCGGAGACTACAACACCCCTGCAGCCTATAGTGCCATCATCTACGGTCGCAGACGAAACCCAACCTCAAACCCAAGTACATCCCCAGCACCAAAAGCAGCCCCGCACAAAAAAGCCCCTGAAGATGGGAACTAAGATTGCGATTCTCGCTATTGTTGCCATTCTCGCCGGCCTTATTATCGGCGGTACAGCCTTTGCCATAGCCCAAGGCTACATCCAACTCCCATGGGAAAAACACGAGGAAGCTCCAGCTGAACAGCCGGAGGAAACACCCGATGAGGGCGCTGAGGACTCCAAAAACACTCAAGAACCTGCTGAAAAAGATGACAAAAACCCTGAGCCAACCATCCCGGATCAACCTGCAAACCTTAAAATGGGCCAGTTCTACAAGAACTACCTTGGCAACTTCAATGCGGATTGGCTGCTTGCCAGCACCACTGACGGCGTAAAGTCAAAGGGAACAGCCCAATACGCACTGGGAGATGTCAACGGAGACGGCATTACCGATCTCATTGTCAGCGTTCCCACCAATAGTGGCGACTACGCGTACGCTTACACGTGCGACGCCGATGGTAAAGCAATGTCTTTTGTCAGCAACAAGCCAAATGACTTTACCATGCCTGGCGGCCTGGAATGGCACCAGGTAAATGACACCAAGGCCGTAGACACCTTTGCCGACTTCAAGGGCTATAACGCCGAGCTCACAAAGGGTCTTAAAGGTGCTTCACAAGGTCAAAAGCTCTCGATGCTCTATACGGACCGGCTCAAAAACTTTGACGCAGCAAGTCTCATCTATTCTTACGACCCCTCCTACACCGTATTCCAGCCAACCTTTGGTACCGTCCAATACGCACTCTTTGATGCAAACGGCGACGGTGCCGATGACCTTATCCTCAAAATCCAAACGCAATTTGGTGCCGAGAGGGGCAAAATCAAGACAGGAACCGACTACTATACATACGTTGCGTATTCGGCAGGTAAAGGTTCCTACGCGGCTCCGTTTACACAACCGCTGGTTTGGAACTCTCCAACCTCGCACTACTTCTTCAAGAATAAAAATGGCAGCGGTCTTCTCCGCGCACAACCGCAGAAAAACAGCTCAACGCTTGAGTTTTACGCAATTACCGCAAAGAACGGCAAGGTCGCTCACAACGACAAAAATCCCACAAAGATGAGCCTTACCACCTCCGCCAGCGAGGATGATGTTATGGCTCAGATTTCGGGTGCCGAAAAAATTGAGTGGCACAACACAGATGACCTCAAGCCTCTTGAGGATCTGGCCAACTCAAAATAGTGCGTTCTTCTCGCTCAAACGTTGCAATAAAAAAAGTTCCACAAATATTGCAACACTTGACGAGAACCGCTCGTCCTTTAGGACGTACACACAAAATGGCGAGAAGTTTTTCTTGCCTCTACGTCTTTGGACGACACACGTAAGGAGTCTCGATGTTTTGCCCTAACTGCGGAAATGAAGTACCTCAGTCAGCTCGCTTTTGTAAGTACTGCGGATGCAAGCTTGCTCTACTTAAGACAGCGCCCTCACGTGAGACTGACATCAAAGCGGCATACGAGAAAAACATCGACACCCTTGCCAAGACGATTGCGGCTTTTAAAGAAACCCACGACCAAAGCACATTTTCTTCACTCTTTGAGCAAACCAAGGGTGTTGTAACTAAGGCAATCTGTAACCAAGGTGTGGACGGTCGCGATGTTGAAGACTTGGTACAGCAGGTATATCTGACGGCCTGCCAAAAACTCGACTCGCTGGAAGATAACTGCGCGGCGTTTGCGTGGTTCAAACGGACGGCCACCAATAAAGCCATCGATCATATGCGAAAATCAGACAATGCCCCCATACTCAACGCAGACTATACAAACGATACCAGCGACAGCTCAGACTACATTGAGTCTCTTGCAGACGATACGCTTGAGTTACCTGAAGACGTTGTAGAAAACACCTCTACGCAGCAGATTATTCGCGGATTTATCCAAGAGCTCCCCAAAGATCAACAGAAGTTTCTTGTTGCACGCTATTTTGCCGAGATGAATGCGGCTCAGATTGCTGAGACATTCGGTATTCCTGCAGGCACGGTTCGCAGTCAGCTCAGCCGCGCACGCAAGACGCTTCAGGAGAGCATCCTTGCCTACTCCGAGCGCACCGGCGTCAAGCTGGCATCCTACAGCAGCGTGCCTGTCTTTGCGCTTCTTACCAACGCCGATCTTGCTCCCGTCCCGCTTGCACTCAATGCACCGTCGCTCTTCTCGACTATCCAAGAGACCATGCAGGGCCTTGGTGAAGTCACTAAAGCTCTTGGCGAGAAGGGCCTCTCAGCGCAAGGAGCTCCCTATACAAATCCTTTCATTGACGAGTTTGCTAAAAGCACGGCTACTCATACCTCTCAGGCAGTGCAGACAAGCACCGCCCAAGCAGCAGGGGGCGCTGGAACTTCTGCGGGCAGTACTGGAGCCACAGCCACCAGTACCGGCAGTGCATCTGCCGGTGCAAAAGGAGCATCCACAGCCACAAAGGTTGCCTCTACTACAGCAAAGGCTACGCAAGCAGCAGGCACTGTTGCCAAGATGAGCATAGGTGGCAAGATTGCTGCCGGTGTTGCTACTGTCGCCATTGCGGGGGCCACTGCAGGAGGAGTGTACTTTGCAGGCACCAACGGGCTCATACCATTTATTCCAAAACCATACGAGCAAACGGCTCAGACGCAACGGCAAGCAGATGATTCTCCTTCTCAAGCGGATACTCAAGATACTCCCACTGAACCAGAGCCCGAGCCCATATCAGAAGAAGATCAGATGAAGCAAGCTATGTATGATCAGTATTCGGAGATTATTGACAACGCGCCGGATTATTTTTCTACTTCTAAATTAGATACCTCATCACTTCAATCTCCGCAGTATGTATACTCCCTAGTATACATGGATCCTAATAATCCTCAAATTCCTCAACTACTCCTAAACCTAAAATCAACTGGAAACAAAGGGAGTTTTGATCACATTCTTATTTTTAATTTTGATGAAAGCAGCAAACAAGCGTTTCCGCTCCAAATGGAATATCCAATTGATGGAGGAGTCGCAGGCTATAGTGGCTATAGATGCTTCATACGAGCAACAAGTGATGGGAGCGGGCTGCTGTCGACACAATGGCATTCTGGATCAGGAGAAGCTGAGACCAGCCGGTATGTAGCTTCTGGGCATGAACTCTCATCTACTACCGAGTGGAAGGGAAGAATAGATCAGTGTCCCAAAGATCCTTCAGAAATTGATATTGACTGGCATGAAGCAGCGGACAAAAGTGGTCTTGAACAAATTGCCCCAAGTAACAATTAATTGATATGAAATAGAACGCGTGTTTATGATTTGAGGAGGAAATAAGATGTTTTGTACTAACTGTGGTACGCAGATGCCAGAAGGCCAGAAGTTCTGCACGAATTGTGGCGCAGCACTTCAACCAACTGAACAGGTAAGTCAACCATCTCAGGCAGGAGCTTCCAACACTGGACAAATAACTCCCAAGCCCAATCAGGTAACGGAAGTAAAACCTCAGAAAGCATCAGTATCACAGCCTGCTACACAAACCCGCAACAATTCTGCCAAACCTAGTAGCCCTCAGAAACCTCATAAGCGCAACAAGAAGATGATTGCTGTTATTGCACTTGTTTTGATTCTTGTTGTTGGTGGAGTTGGTGCCGCCACTTATTTCACCAATGGTTTTGGTCTTTTAGACAAACAGGGCGAGGTCGGACAAACCGCTGATACTACATCTGACTCAAGCGATTCTTCCGCAGCAGATACAAAAAAGAAAAAGAAAGACGCCGATGAAAAACCTACGGTTAAAGTAAGTGACATCTCATTTGATACGACGCAAGCTGTAAGTGCTAGAGAGATACGCGATGTCTATAGTATTAAAGGCACTATCGAAAATACCACCGATAATTATGTAGAAGCATCGCCCTCTTTTATCTTTAAAGTAAGTTATAAAGACAAGTATGGCGACGAGCAAAGCGGTGACGCGGTTCTTCAGTCTCAAATGGAAACTCCAGATGGATTTGAAAACGAGACAATATTTCTCGCCCCTCATGAAAAGAAAGAGTTTACCTACTATATTTATGGTTCTTCCTATAATGAGAACTCTCATAAAGAAGAGGCAGACGCAACATTTAATATTGTCACCACCAAACAATCTAATAGCACACCTAATAACCTTTCTTTGGCCAAGGGCGATATAACTGTCGATTCCGTAGAGCTCAAAGAATGTCCTTTTAAATCGTTCACGAATGAAAAAGCTCTTACCCCAGATGATGCAAAGGTGAGCCTCTCTTGTACTTTTGAACAATTTAGTTCTACCGTCACGGGAACCGTCACTAACACCACTCAAGACAAATGGTCATCTGCAACAGTTTACTATCACACTGAAATGGATGGGTATTATGTACTCAGGTCATCAAATTCAAGTTCGGTAAGTTTTGTAAAGCCTGACGCAAGTGCAGATATTAAGGGAAGCTCAGGTTTTGGTTCTAACCAAGACGGCCATACCTATGAGGTAAAACCAATCGCTGTTACTTATCAGGTTGATAAGAATTAACCGAATCTTATGTACACAGGTAATCCCCTGAGGCCACAAAGTATATGTCCCAGGTTATTGATTAGAAAGGATCAATATGGAAACCCAAAATCAAACGCATCCACAGGTTCAAGTACAACCCCAAGTTCAGATGCAGCCACAGCAAAACTTTGACGTCAAACAAACTCTTTCAAAGTTTGATAAGTACAACAACACCCTTCTTGCTACGATTCTCGTTGCGATTGGTGTCATCTCATGTATCTTTTATATAGTCCCTCTCTTTGACTTAAATGTTATGCAAAGACCAATAGGTCTATCGCTTTCTGCTCTTGCAGCATTCGGATCGCTCGCCAGAGCAATATATCAATATAGCTCCAGCTCAAATGCAGGAGCCGGAGCTCTCGTTGGATATATTTCATTTTCTCTGATCTTCTCACTTGCTATAACTCTGCTTCCTCTGATTAAACAAACTAAGAAATACGCTGGCTTTGCATGCATTCCTGCATTGATCAACTGCATTATTTTCTTTATGACCTATAATGCCTTCTCGCCCAGCAACCCCAATTCCAGCTCTTCTGCTATTTTTGGAAGCAGTAGTATCTTCGTTTCTATCAACTTCTTTGGCTATATCTACATTATCGGACAGATTGCAGCAATTCTCATTGGTGCCCTTATTCTGTACCGTGACAATGAAGCAAAGAAGGCTGCTGCAGGCATGGCTATGCCTATGAATGCATATCAAGTTCCCGTGCAACCGACAAACACTCCACAGTATCCAACCGCAAACCCTGCGCCTGCTGTTACCACACCAAACCAGCCACAGGCAGCAGAAAATCAATCTCAGGCCGAGTCACAGCCTCAGTTCTGCCCAAACTGTGGTAATCAGATTGAACCTGGAACTAAGTTCTGTGGTAATTGCGGAGCAAGTATCAACTAAATTACATAGCTGCTTCTAGCCTATCGAAATCTCCCGACCGAAAATGGTCGGAAGATTTTTTATTTCCAAGAATTTGAAAAAACTTTCAAAACATTGCAACACTTCGCAACAACCCTTCGTCTTTATAGGTAGCTGGAAAAGAAACCAGAAAGAAGCTCATTGAGCAAAATGCGAGTGCGCTCGCAGAAAAGAAAGGAAGTACGCATGTACGATCAGAACACCGGTGAGTTTATCCCCGAAGCAGAAACACGTCCTACAACGGTAAGCCCACAAGAGACGCAAATTCAGCAGAATCAACCTCAGCCTCAATATCCCAATAACCCGCAACTGTCGGTTATTAACAACATTCAGCAGTCTAAATCTAATGGGCTTGGTACTGCAGGATTTGTTCTTGCTCTCATCTCCTTCCTCTTTTGCTGGGTGCCTGGAGTAAACTGGGTTGTTTGGTTTTTAGGCGCTATTTTTTCTATTATTGGCTGCTTTAAAGAACCACGCGGCCTAGCCATTGCTGGTACGGTAATCTCTTCCATCGATATAATTGTTTTAATTTCTATCATTGGAGCGATTGCAGGTACTGCGTCAGCCCTCTTGCACTAGAAAATACACGTACTATGCAATCGAGGCTAGGATAGATATCCTAGCCTCGGCTTATTTATATATGATTTTTAAATATCGTATATTTTTCTACTTAAAAGCCCACATTGATCGGTTCTATATCAACAGCAAAAAGCTAATACAACACAAATAAATGCTAAAATGTCTAACAATAGAAGTTCTAGCCTTGTATGAAACATATCAAACTAAGGAGATTCTCATGCAATGCCCCGACTGTGGCGCAGAAAACCCCGATGGTTCAAAATTCTGCACAAGCTGCGGAAAAAAACTTTTTGAGCCCTCTCAAACCGAGACAACTGATTTTTCTGCAACAACCTATGATGAAACTTCTGAGCAAACCATAAGCCAGCCCGCTCCTGAACCGGAACCTCAGCAGGCTGCCGAGCCTACCATGTATATGCCGCCCGTCATGCCTGCCCCAACAAGCACTCTCACTACTCCCATCGACGACACGGCTCCACAATCACGACAGACTTACGCCGATCCTACACAATTCCAGGTAGTATCAGAAGGTGCAGCCTCCCCTACACCGCATAAAAAACGCTCTTCACACAAGGCATTTAAGATTGTGGCAATTATCCTTCTCACAATCGTCCTTGGAGCAGGTATCGGAATAGGTGCGTGGGCATGGAACGCCAACCAAAAGAACAACGCACGCAAAGACGAGGTCGTCAAACTTGAAGATTCCTACAAATCGCAGGTTGACGCTATCGAAGTCAATCCCACCAGCGAAAGCGACCGCTCCGCTCTTCTCGACTCATACAAACAGCTTGCCGATCTTCAAGACAAGATCACCAAAGATCAAGAGGGTGGGAAGTTCAAACTTGCTGACGGCTCCGATGACAGCGGTCTTGAAGCCATAACCAGCTCGATTTCCGACAAGCAGAAGAAGATTTTTGATTGGTTCAACAACGATTACAAAACACGCCTGAAAGCAAACAGCTTTGACGAGAGTGCTTCCGCGGATTCCATCGACGAAACAACCCTCAACAATCAGCTTGACGCGCTCAACAAACTCAAGAGCGATCTTGATGACGAAAAGATTATCTGGACGAATAATCCCAGCAAAGACTCGGATTATGACTCGTACGTAAACAAGGTCAAAGAGCAGCTCACAAAGGGTAACTCGCTTAAAAAGGATCTGAAAAAGAAGGCCGATAAAGACAAGCAAGATGCCGAGAAAGAAAAAAGATCAAGCGAAGCTGCTACGCAAAAATGGGTCGGCACATATTCCGGCATGGGTACCGATAACAAAAAACTTGAAATCGTTCTGAAGAGCGACGGCAGCGTTACGTATCGGGAAGGCGACACTAAGGTAACCGAAGGAACATGGAGCGGTGACGAGAATACCATCAAGATCAGCTTCGGCGGCAAGATAAGCACACGAAGCGAACCGTTTACCATTACCTCAAAAGACGGTGGCCGCACCATCGCAGTCAGCTCTGACAGTGGCACATGGCAAACCGACTATCTGACCAAACGATAAGTACAAAATTCTTTAATTCGCTACGGTACCGCCAACACGCACTACCTGCACCAATATTTCAAACAGTACGCAGTATCACGTTAGGAGACAGCATGAACACAAAAACAAACACTATCCTTCGCTACATTAACGTAGGTTTATGTTGTCTTTTAGCGATTCTTTTCATCCTGCCTGTTATGAAGCTTGATGTCGTACAGCCCGATGGCGAATACCTGATCAACTTTTCAATCGGACAATTCCTTGGCTTTGCACAGCTTATAGACGACTTTATAAAGTCCTACAGCGCTACTCAGTCACTAAATGGTCAAATGTTTGCTCTTATCGCAAAAGAAACCAAAGAGCTTTACATGCTTATCTTCTTCCTCATTCTGCCGCTTGCAGGTATTCTTCTTTCTTTGCTTCCCCGCACTATAAAAGTTTCTTGGCTTACGGGAGTAGCAGCCCTTATATGCTTAGTGTGTTTTTCCGTGTTCTATCATCAGGTTGAATCAAATACCTCGGCCTTCAATGCCCAGATAGGCGGATTTTACACGATGAACTCATACCAACGCAGCAGCTACTCCTATACGCTCAGTATGGCTCCGTACGGATACCTCTACGTTCTTTCGTGTCTCACTTCCATCGTAGTAAGCATTGTCCTCTTTATAAAGCGCGAGAAGCCCGCAGCGATGCAAGTTCTTGTTGACCCAACAACCGGAAAGGTCATCGGAAGCGTTCCTGTAGCTGTTCCGGGAGCATCGGTGCAGACCACGGCTCCTATGCCGGCTTCAACTTCGGCTTCAACCGGTGCGACTATGCAAGCACCAACAGCAGTGCCTAACGTACCTGTAGCAGGAGCTCCGGTAATGACCACAACGACAGCAGCGCCAGTGGCACCCGTAATCCCTGCAGATCCAACCGTAGCCACTGCACAGCCGCAAACAGGAGCTCCAGTGCCAGCTCCAAGTCCCAACTCATATACCAATCCTCAACCACCGATCCCAGGAACCCCCTCAAACGAGTAGTCCTCAGACGAGTAGTCCTATGTATTGAATTTAAGGAGAAATCCTCATGCTCTGTCCTCACTGCGGAACAGAAAACCCTGACACATCAACAACATGCTCCAACTGTAGTGAATCTCTGTCTAATAGTTCAGACAGTGCTGATAGTTCAGATGGCGCTGACAGCATTGATAGTACGGATAGTGCTGACGGCGCAGATTCCGGCGATACCTTAGATCCTGCCGATATTACAGATTCCGCTGATACTGAAGACTCCGATGACGAAGCAGACTCCAGCGGCGAAGCAGACTCCAGCGACGAAGCTGAACCTGATAACAGTGACAACTCCGACGAGAAAGCGAATTCCTCACCAGATGAGTCTGATAACCCACCGGTTTTCTCGCCACCGACCATGTCGCCATTTATTGAGGATGACGCCGACGGCTCCATCTTCCAGCCAAGTCTTTTGTCGAACATCGACTACTCGCAGTTCAACGTAGTAACGGACGGCGGCGCAGTAACAGACGGCACAGACACCCCTATGGTTCTCAAAAAACCGCATTCAAGCAAGGCAATTAAGGTTGTTGGTATTGCGGTATTGGCCGTTGCACTTTGCATTGCGCTTGCAGGCGGCATTTGGTTTTTAGCCACCTCTCAGCAGAGCAGCGCAACAAAGTCCGAGGTGCAAAAACTCGAAGAGTCCTATCAATCCCAGGTAGATGGCATCGATGTATCGCCGACTGAGGACAGTAGCCGCACGGATCTTCTCTCCGCATATCAAGATCTTGCTGATATTCAAAGCAAAATTGACGACGACCAAGCGGCCGGGAAATTCAAGCTCTCCGATGATAGCGACGATCCCAATCTTGCAGCTGTAACAAGTTCGATTTCTGACAAGCGGGAAAAGATTGTTGACTGGTTTTCTTCGGACTATAAAACGCGGCTTGCTGCCAACAGTTTTGACGAAGCCGATTCCGTCGATACGCTTGATCAGGCAACCATCGACTCCAGAATCAGTGCGCTCAAAAACCTTCAGGCAGACATTGAAAATGAGCGAGTCATCTGGGGAGGCAACACCGGCAGAGGTTCTAGTTACTCCAGCTATGTTAATCGCATTACTGAGCAGATTGCTCGCGGGAATAGGTTCTCCAAGGAACTGCAGAAAAAGAATCAAGCCTCTGTTCATAATGCCGAGAAGAACGGGTCGCCAAGCAAGAAAGCGCAGGATAAGTGGGTTGGTACGTATTCCGGAATGGGTACCGATGGGCTTTCGTTGGAAATTGTACTCGGCAGTGACGGCAGCGTCGTGTACCGCGAAGGTGGAACAAAGGTTACAAACGGAAGCTGGACGGGTGATGAGAATAGCGCCCAAATTTCATTTGGCGGTCAGGTCAGTTCTGCCAGCGAGCCGTTTACCATTACCTCTTCAAACGGAGGCAAGCATATTGCCGTAAGTTCAGACAGCCCCTCATGGAATACCGACTACCTGGACAAACAGTAGCGTATACGACAAAACGCCTTAGAACCGACCGGTCATTCTCGACTCAGGATCCGCTGTGGCAATGCGTTTGCGCAGTTCGGCGATGGCTTCCGGGATTTTTTCCACCTCATACGGTGTCATCTGATACACCCAGTTAATCCAGTTGCGATACAGCAAATTGGCATGCGCGCGCCACGTAAAAAGCGGCTGGCGCTCAGGATCGTCCTCGGGAAAATAGTTCTCGGGAATCCGAATGGGCAGCCCCTTGTGAAAGTCCCGCCAGTATTCCTCCGCAAGAGTGTCGCGACCGTACTCAAAGTGCCCGGTAACGTAAATTTCGTGGAAGTCTCGCGTGGCGAGAAGCGCCGGACCAGAGTCAAATCCCTCGGAAAGCACGGCGAGCTCAGGGTGCTTGGAAAGCTCTCCCGTATCAATGGCAGCGTGCCTAGAATGTGGCATGCTGTGCACTTCATCGAAGCCATTTGTCAAAAACGAGTATTCATCGCAGAGACGCTGCGGAAAGATGCCAAAGAGCTTAGAGCCCAGCTGTTTCTTGGGGATACCGTAAAGATAATAAAGCCCCGCAAGCGCACCCCAGCAGAGGTACATCGTTGAAAAACAGTGCTCCTGCGACCAATCGATAATCCGACAAAGCTCGTCCCAATAGTCAACATCCTCATAGCGCATGTCTTCGAGGGGTGCTCCCGTGACAATCAGCCCGTCGTAGTTTTTATGCTCAAACGACTCAAACGTATCGTAGAACGTTACCAGATGATCTTCGGGCGTGTGTTTAGAAACATGACTTGAGATGCGCATAAAATCGCAGCTCACCTGTATAGGAGATTTCGAGATGAGTCGCAAAATCTGCGTTTCCGTCTGAATCTTTGTAGGCATAAGGTTGAGAATGGCAATCTTAAGCGGACGAATTTGCTGATGTTCAGCGACCTCTTCTTCCAGCGCAAAAATCCGCTCCTGATGAAGTGTGTGTTTAGCCGGCAAACCATCCGGAATATTAATCGGCACGCCTACCCTACTTTCTTCCTAACGGCAAGATCAGCTGCAAGACTCCTTGCTTAACTTGCCTCACTTGCCCTGCCTGAATCGCTTGGCTCACCCGGTTTGTTTACCTCACCCGACTCGCCAACCCATCCACTGAACTTCTCGCCTAAAAACATCTGCCACGAGCAGTTTAACAGTCAAATCTATAATGATTCCACATAATCATAGACCAGCCGGTTGATTGTGCGCCTCGCGCTACAAAAATTTAACAGACAGTATACTTATATGCATGGATACTACTTTTGCCGAGCTCGGGCTAAACGAGCGCATTCTTACGGGCGTGGAGACGCTTGGCTTCAACACGCCAACCCCCATACAGGCTGCGGCAATCCCCGCCGTTTTAGCGGGAAAAGACGTGGTCGCCTCCGCACAAACCGGCACGGGCAAGACCGCTGCCTTCGTTCTGCCTGCGCTACAGGTTATCGATACGGACCCTGAGGGCGAGAAGACCGATCGCCCCGAGGTCCAATGCCAGCCGCAGGATGAGCAGCAGCAAAGTCAGCGCCGGCAGCAGGAGGGCCAACGCCGATATCAGCATCGACGCGGAAGCGGGCGTAAGTACAACAAAACTCGCGATCCACAGGCGCTTATCGTCACGCCGACTCGAGAACTTGCCACGCAAATTGAACGGGTCGCCACCACAATATGCAAAAGCACCGGTCAACGCGCGGTTATTATTACCGGCGGCGCAAAGCTTAAACGACAAATTTCTGCCGTACAGGCAGGTTGTGATCTTTTAGTTGCTACTCCCGGACGCCTTTTGGATCTGATTGAACACCATCAGGTCAGTCTGAGAAACATCAAGGTTTTTGTTCTTGACGAGGCAGATCGCATGCTTGATATGGGATTTTGGCCCAGCGTTCGCCGTATCATGAATACGCTGCCGTCTGAACACCAAACGCTGCTCTTCTCGGCAACACTGCCACCGTCAATCACCTCGACCATCGATAACATGCTCCATGACCCCACGATGATTGAAATTGCGCGAACCGGACAAACTGCCGACACCGTTGAGGAACATCTGTGCCCCGTCGTGCAGGGGCAAAAGGTAGAATTACTTGAATCTTTGATACGTTCTTTTCGTCCTGCACCCGAGCGAATCCTGGTCTTTTGTCGCACGAAGCTCCGCGTGGACAGTGTTTATGCGGCGCTCAACAACGCCGGTTTCAAGGTTGACGTCATGCATGCCGACCGGCCTCAAGGCGCTCGTACCCGCGCGCTAACCAAGTTTCGTAACGGCACCATTCAAGTTTTAGTTGCAACCGATGTCATGAGTCGTGGCATTGATGTGCAAGGCATAGATGCCGTGGTTAATTTTGACGTACCGCTGGATCCTGAGGATTACGTCCATCGCATTGGACGTACCGGGCGCGCGGGAAGTACAGGTCAGGCGTTTACGTTTATGGCTCCGGATGAAATTACTCCGCTCCGCGAGATTGAATACTTTACGAAATCGCTTATTGCGACGTGGGATCTCCCCAATTTTGAATATCAGGACGGCCGTATCGTACTGCCACAAAACCGACCTGCTACAAAACCTGTACGCCCCATGTTCTCAGGTTCAAAAGCACGTGGACGCGGCTTTGGCGGTCGCTACGGAAGGCACTTTTGACCGCTGGCGACGTTCCCGAAAAAAAGCTTTGAGCTGCGCTGCTGCCTCATCGGCAAGCACGCCCGATGTCACCTGAAACTCATGATTCAATCTTGAATCGCAGCTTATATCATAAAGCGTGCCAAGAGCTCCTCCTTTAGGATCGCAGGCCCCAAATACACACCGGTCTATGCGTGAATTGACCATCAGACCTGCGCACATAAGGCACGGCTCAAGTGTCACGTACACCGTGCAGCCTGTGAGTCGCCAGCGTTTCAGCACGCGCGATGCTTCTTCCATGGCGAGAAACTCTGCGTGTGCCGATGGGCTATTATCAACCTCGCGTCGATTATGAGCGCTTGCGATCACCTCTCCATCGCACACCACAATAGCTCCAATGGGCACTTCCCCCTCGGCTGCAGCAGCGGCCGCCTCTGAAAGCGCAAGCCGCATGTACTTCTCGTCGTCTTTCTCACTATTTTTCTCGCCGCCGACACAAAAATCTTGAGAACTCTCTGTATTTGTAAAATAATCCATCAGTCTCCTCGTAAAAAGTTGCGTTATGAGGTAGGATAATACCGCTTTGGAGAGGTGGCAGAGTGGTTGAATGCGGCGGTCTTGAAAACCGTTGAGCGGGAACACCGTTCCGAGGGTTCGAATCCCTCCCTCTCCGCCATTTCCGTCTCAATTTTAGCTCATATTTGTATCATCCATACGTTTTGGGTACACTTACATCAATTAGTACTGCGATTGACCTAGTACACCGCCGCACGTGAAAGGACTGGATATGGAAATCGCAATAATTGTTGTCGTCGTTCTTGTGGTCTTGCTGGTACTCTGGGGTATCTCGGTCTACAACAAAATTATTCGAGCCAACAATAAGGTCGATAACGCATGGCAGACCATCGACACACAGCTCCAGCGTCGAAATGACCTCATTCCAAACCTTGTTGAGACCGTCAAAGGCTATGCAAAGCACGAGTCCGGCACACTTGAGGCGGTAATCGCAGCTCGCGGAGCCGTCGCATCCGCTCGCACGCCTCAGGAAAAGATGGAGGCTTCGGGCACCCTTTCCAATGCGTTGACCTCTCTTTTTGCGGTTGCCGAAAGCTATCCTGAACTTAAGGCAAACGAGAATTTCCAGCAGCTTCAGTCCGAGCTTACCGATACTGAGAACCGCATTAGCTATGCACGCATGAGCTACAACGATGTGGTCATGGATTACAACAATGTCATTGCTGTCTTCCCCAACTCCCTCATCGCCGGTTCACGCTTTAAGCCTCGTCAGGGCTTCACCGTTGAAAACGATGCAGTTCGTCAGGCTCCAAAGGTGCAGTTCTAAACGCTTTGCTTTGTTACATCTGTCCGCCTGCCGCGCCCGGTTATTAGCCGGGCGCGGTTTTGCTTATCCAACGCTACCGGTGGAAAGCCATTAAAAAACCTGCCAAAAAATTCAGAGTCACAGAAGTTTCTCGCTTCCCACAAAACCTCTAGCTGCTACAATGCTCTTGGTATGAGTGGCTTTCGCTACCCAAAGAGACAAGGAGAAAGGTCAGCATGAAACCCCGACCTCACAGTCGCTGACCCCTCACGGTGTGCTCAATTACACCGTCAGGGGTGTAATTGCAAACTCGCTGCTTGCGCACGTGCAAGCTGCACAAAGGAGCACACATGATTTACCTATCCCAACTTCTTGGAAATCCCGTAATGGATTCACAGGGCGAGAAGATCGGCGTTGTTTCCGATCTTGGCATTGCCACCGGCGAGGTTTTCCCTCGCATCACGTCTCTTGCCTTTATGGGGCCCGGTCGCACGCCCCTCATGATATCCTGGCGCAAATACGTGGAATCCTACGATGAAGACACCATTACGCTGAAGGTACCTTCCACTGAGATTCGCTTCTCGTACCTGCAACCTAATGAGGTCCTTCTCGCCCGCGACATCCTCAATAAGCAAATCGTTGATACACGCGGCATCCGTGTTGTCCGCGTCAATGACCTCAAACTCTCCGACACCAGCTCAACGCAGCTTCGCCTGCTGGGCGCCGAGGTGGGTGTGCGAGGGCTTTTGCGCAGTCTGTCGCCGAAACTCGAAACCATCGTAACCCGCGCTGCCCGCGCTATGGGTCATCCCATACCGGAGCGCATCATCGCGTGGAGCTACATGGACTTGGTGGAACGCGATCTTTCCAACGTCAAGCTGTCCGTCTCACACAAAACCCTCGATGAGCTGCACCCCGCCGATGTCGCAGACATCATCGAGCGACTGGACTCCCGTCTACGGAGCCAAGTCTTTGCCCAACTCGATGACGAGCAGCGCGCCGGTGCAATGGCGGAATTCAACGATGACGCCATGGCCGTTGAGCTCATCGGCGGCATGAACGAAAAAGAGGCGTCACGCATCCTGTCAGAAATGGATCCGGATGACGCAGCCGAGCTGGTTTCCGAGTTGAGTTACGACCGTGCCGAGAAGCTCCTGCGCCTGATGGGCGTTAAAGAACAGCGCGCCATCCGTCAGCTGCTGGGATATCGTGAGGACACCGCCGGCCGTATCATGACCTCGGAGGCACTCTCGCTGCCGGAAGACCAAACGGTTGCGTATGCGTTCGAGCGGCTACGCGCTCTTGACGAGGACTTTGAGACGGTTCGCTACCTTTACCTCACGGATTCCGACGGCCGCCTTTCAGGCATTGTTACCTTGAATCAGCTTATCGTCTCCGACCAAACCCAAAAACTCGAAGAGATTGCCAATAAGAACCTCGTTACCGCGTCGCCCGAAGACGACCAGGAAGACGTTGCGCGCAACATCGCTAAATACAACCTGCTTGCCATGCCGGTTGTCTCGGATGACCAGCGCCTGCTTGGCATCGTCACGGTCGATGATGCACTGGACGTCCTCGAAGAAGAGCACGCCGAAGACCTGCAAATTGCCGGCGGCAGCTCCGATGGCGAGGGGGGCGAGCGGAGCCGCGACGTCATTTGGTTTTTCCATCGCAACATCTGGATCTTCTTCTGGATTATCGCAACGGGCGCCGCATCGGCTACAAGCTCGCTCGTCTTCAATACAAACATTGCTCCAACGCTGGTGTTTCTCGCCTGCCTTGCCATGCCGGTAGCGCTTATCCTCGCCGACGACACCATCAGCTACGTCACCAACTTCTTCCTCGAGGACGATCCCGGAAGCGAAGACTCCCCCTCCATTCTGGGCTTTGGTTTCCGCTCACTGCTCTTGGGCCTTCTAGTTTCGGGCGTGACTGCCGCACTTGGAGCCGGCCTCGACGCGGTTATTATGAATTGGCTGATGGAGGTGCCTGCGGGATCAATCATCCATCACATCGTGGTCTCGGCATTCGGTGCCGCCGCTCTCTCGGCCTTGATTTCATTCATCCTGACCCCGGCCTACCTTGCCATTCTTCGACACCGTGACGAGAAGAACCAGGAAACCTCAGGCTTCGCCCTCTCCCTCATCTCAATGGCCATTGCCGTGGTAACTTACCTGGCAGCCGCCGGCGGTCTTTTTGTTCTACAAACCTCTGTCGGGCTGGTCTTCTAATGTATGGCGAGAACAACAAGAGGAACAACGCTCTGTCTGCCTCCGCCGAACCTAAAACGTTGAGTCAAGACCTCTCTCCCACCTCAGCCGAACCCAAAAAGGTCAACAAGAACAGCTGGAAGTATATCCTTATGGCTATGGGACCGGGGCTGCTCGCGGCATTTGCAGGTAACGACGCCGGTGGCATTGCAACGTATTCCAGCGCCGGTGCGTCGTTTGGTTATACGCAGCTCTGGACCGTGCCCATTATGTGCTTTTTGCTCATCGTGGTGCAGGAAACTTCGGCGCGCATGGGCTGCGTCACCGGCAAAGGCCTCGCTTCCCTCATACGCGAGCGCTTTGGCATCCGTCTCTCAACCCTCGCAATGTTTGCGCTTTTGATATCAAACATTGCAGTAACATTCTCGGAGTTCGCAGGTATCGCTTCAAGTATGGACCTTTTTGGCATCCCAACCTATGTTTCGGTACCCATCAGCGCTCTTCTCGTCTGGATCCTTACCGTAGGAGGATCGTATCGCCGTATCGAGAAGATCCTCTTGGCCATCAGCTGCATTTTTGTTACGTATGTAGTGGCGGGCATCCTCGCAAAGCCCGACTGGCTCGAAGCCCTTCGCGTCACCGCCATCCCGCAGATGTCCACCGACCCTTCGTATATCTCGCTTTTGGTTGCGAATATCGGTACCACCATCAGCCCATACATGATGTTTCTTGTTGCATCAAACGTTGTCGAGAAGAACCTCGATACCAGCGACATTCCCGCGCAACGTGCCGACAATGTTGCCGGAGCTGTCTTGGCGGAGATTATCACCTGGTTTATCATGCTCACCACAGGAACAGTTCTCTTTCCCGCGGGAATTCGCGTAGATTCCGCCGCCGAAGCTGCGTCTGCTTTGGTGCCACTTGCAGGTCAATATGCCTCTACACTCTTTGCCTTGGGCATGGTAGGCGCATCGTTTCTTGCCGCATGCGTTTTGCCCGGTATTACGGCAAGCGCCATCTGCGAAGCATTTGGATGGGAACGCGGTGCAGATCGGACCTGGTCCGAAGCTCCGCTCTATCATGGCATTATCACATTGGTCTTGGTTGTCTCGGCCATAGTCATTTTGATACCGGGTGTAAGCCTCTTTGGAATCATGCTTGTCGCCCAGGTCATAAACGGCATCCTGCTACCCGTCCTACTCATCTTTATGGTAGTTATTGCTGCCGATAAACACATCATGGGAACGTTTGCCAACGGACGTGCGTGGAACTTACTCACGTGGTTCACTATCGTCACCGTTATCATTTTGACCATTGTTATGTTTGTTTTGCAGGCCATGGGACTCTAGGGATTATCCGCATTCTGCCGCCCCTTAGCTGACTGCCGCCGCTTAGCTGACTGCTGCCCCTTAGCTGGCCGCTGCCCCTTAGCTGGCCGCTTCCCCTTGTCTGGCTGTTTCTCTTTTTGTGCCGGCTTAAAGAGACGCCTAATGCGCCGGATAAAACACTTACGACGTTTATCGTTAGAGGAAATTACTACGTAGGTAAAAAACACGACAAGATATACCGAAGCCAAACCCATAACCCAAACAAGCGGCATTCTCTTAAGGATCATTTTAAAAACAAAGAGTTGTATCGCTATAAAAAAGCAGGCTGCAATATTTTTAATCAGGCGCGGAAGCATCGACCGCTGAGAAAAGGCTTCCTCAACGGCTTTCTTGATGCAATCTTGCCCCCTAAGCTCCTTGTATCTCTTACGCACGGAAGAGATCTGCAACACAAAAGCCATGACACAGAGGCTAAATCCAGCAAAGACTATGAAAAAAAGAATGAGCTCTATGACCTCGTTGTCAAAAAACATTGCGGCTACTTACTTGCCTCATCAAACTCATCCTTAAAGGACGAGAACATCTTGCCCATGCGCCCCAGCTGCTTGCCAAAGCTCTTTGCTGCGCCATCGGATGTCACTTGAGAAGAGGCTTTCTTCTTTGTCGATAAGCTCTTCTGCGATGTCGGCGCATACGTCTTCACGGGTTCCTGAGACACCGTGCCGCCAAGGCTCTTCTCGGCACTCGGTTCTTCAAGCGCAACAGCCTCGGCGGGTACCGGATCCGGTCGCGGCTCGGTAGCATCCTCGGGCTCGGTGACGTCTTCAAGAGCCCGCTTTGCTTTTCCGATCATACGTCCAAGCAAGCGCCCGCCTTTGACGCTTGCCTGAGACATTGCCTTACCTGCTTTTCCGGCAAGCTCGGAACCTTTGGCAACGGCTGCGGCATACCCTTCTCCCGCCTTACCGGCAAGACCTCCCGAAAGCACCGCGCTCTCCGCGTCAGCCGTAAGGATCATGGCGCCGTCACGATAGCCCAACACCCATTCGGGCTTAATTTCAAACGAGCCGATAAGAGCTGCGGCAGAAGATCCGCTATCCACCAGGAAGTTATTGACGTGGCCGGTAGCCGGATTGAAGTCTGCACCGCTGACAAAACCGAGCGTTTTACCTGATTCGGTCACGGCTTGCATGCCGTGCCACATGATGCAGCGATCCCAGTCAAGGCCAAGACGCGCTATCGCCTTTTTATCCAGCGATCCTTCAGTCTGAGTAACCAGAAATCCCTTGTCAAATGTGGTGAGTGCATCAAAAGCAACGAACACGTCGTTGCGCTTTACCATACCCACAATATCGGGACGTTTGACCATTACGCCCACCACCTGCGGAAGGTCAGAGTCAAACACAATCACATGGATGCGTCCAAGTTTTGACGAACGCTGTTGCCCGGCTTCCTTGTCCTTTTTATTCTGCTTTTTGGGAAGGTATACCTTAATACCTATAAGCTCGTTTGTTTTCACGCAAACCCTTTCGACAAAAACGGGGCGTCCATGGACGTCCCGTTCCAGTACATATTCCTTGCGCCGGTTAAATCCTAAAACTCAGTATGCTCGGCTTCGTGCTCTTCGCCGGCAACGTTTTCAATGGTTACCCCTTCGGCCTCGGAGGGGCTTGGGGCAACCTGAGCCGAAACGGAATCCGCCACAGCCTCAGCGCCGTTCTGTACCTGTTCGGAAGCGGAAGCGACCGCATCGGAAAGCGATTCACGGAGCTGATCCATGCGCTCACGAGCCAGATCAACCTTTGCACGAAGCTCGTCAGTCTTGGCATCAACCGTTGGACGCACCTCGTCGATCTTATCGCTTACCACGCGAGAAGTACGCTCATAGGAATCAAGTGCGGAATCCCACGCGTCATTTACTGCGTCAGCCGCCATTGCACGGGTTTCCTCACCTGGTCGCGGTGCCAAAAACAGACCTGCAGCTGCACCGGCTGCTGCACCAAAAATAGCTCCGGCTAAAAATCCGGCAGACTTCTTGCTCATGGGAACCTCCTATCAGAGCAGTGTGTACTGCTCTTCCGAAACGTACCGCTCACGTGCCTATCTCACAGGCCGTGGCCTCGGTACGTTAATCATACTCCAGTCATCGGGCAGGTCATCGTCAAACGACGTACCTTTATGCGAATCCGCGGCATCCACATGCTCTGCAGACGCAGAATCATCCTCAGCATCGGAAGCGGCGGCATCGGTGGCATCCGCAGTTCCCGCGTCTTCGTCTTCCTCCACGTATGGATGATCGTACGTTTCATCGAAACTCCGGTCATCGGCACCTTCCGAGGTGGAATCAAGCTGCTCGTCATCGTACCAATCGTCGTCAACAGCACCGTCTTCCGCATCAGACGGCACCTCTCTATATTGATCGTCGTAAAATGTTGCGCGCGTTGACTCATTGGGATTCGCTTCATTGTAGGAAGCATCCTCAACGTCTTCCACGTCATAATCATGCTCACCGGACGCCTCGTAAGCCGCTTCATCTACAAGTTCGCCCTCGGCAAACTCCTCGGCAACTTCGTCTCTCTCAGAACCCCCAAAAGATCCGTCTTCCTCGCCGGCCAAAACACCGGAAGGTTGTCCTTCTTCCGAAAGGTCTTCCTCAGACGCATCCTCATCCTCGCCGTCAACGCTTTTAACAAGCGCCACAAGGCCTTGCGTAATTGCCTCAATGTTTGGTTTGGGATCTTCCCCGTCTGCATAGGCCCAGTTCAAAATCCACGCCGCGCTTGAAAGAGCTCCGGCCACCAGCACGTCATCGGGGCATGCAAGGCTTACCTCAAACAGACCGAGTTTCTCGTCAAGCGTTGTCGTACGACCGGACGTAATATCTCCTGCCCTGTTTGTAAGGGCGAGAAGCTCCACCGCCACATGCTCAAGGAGGTGTGCTACTTCCGTATCGGAAACGACGTCGCCAAACTGAGGTGCCGTATCACCAAGACACGCGTGCTTTTCGACCCCCGGAAGGAGGTCCACAACGCGCCGCGTGCCAATAGCGTCATCAGAGGTCATACGTGGTGCATCATCTGAAAGCTGAATCGTAGCGTCAAGGTTTCTTGGTCCTACGACAACCTTTTTAATGTGAATCAGCTCTGCCATGTCTCGTCCTCTTCCTGCTCAAATGAGAGAATTACTCATCATATTTTAGTCAAAAACTGCAATTTATATATAGCTCATCCGTTAGCGGTCGTTTTTTCCGCAGTGTCTTCATGTGTGCCGGTCTTTTCCTCCAAAGTTTGCTGCGGCTCCGGCGCAATCACCCGCAAGAGCGAAAGCCTGCGCCTGCGCATCATCTGCACGCGGAACTGCCAACCGTCCTTCTCAAACGTGTCGCCCGGCCGCGGAAGCCTGTCGGCAAGCTCAAGCACGAACCCCGCAATGGTCTCATACTCTTCCGAGTCCTCAACCGGCCATCCAAGCTCTACGGCATCGTCAAGCGAGAAGCGGCCGTCAACCAGCCATTCCCTATCGCTTAACTGTGTAAGGTACTTGTTGTCGGGATCAAATTCATCGGCAATTTCACCGACAATCTCCTCGACAATGTCTTCAACCGTAATGGCACCCGCAGTGCCACCATATTCGTCAACCACAATCACCATCTGGTCACGCGAAGACTGCATCTCGGAGAGAAGCGGAATGATATCTTTCGTATCAGGAATATAGTTTGCCGCGCGGACGTACTGCGCGATGTGCTTCTCGCCCGCGTGTTCTTCAAGAATGGGCTCGATAATATCTTTGATGTGCGCAATGCCCACAATACGGTCAACGTTGTCGTGGTAGATGGGAATGCGAGAATAGCCGGTCTTACGCATGACCGTAAGGACCTCAGACAACGTGGAGGTGTCTTCCATGGTAGTAAGGTCAACGCGCGGCACCATAACCTCGCGCGCAACCGTATCACCCATGTCGATAACCTCATGGATCATCGACTTTTCTTCTTCGGAGAGCTCGTCGGAATCTTTGACAATATAGCGGAGCTCCTCCTCAGAAAAATCTTGGTGATCTTCATGCACGTCAATGCCTAAGAGCTTTGCGATACCGTTTGCGGAAGCCGAGTTCAAAATAACAATGGGTTTTGCCAGCGTCATGAAGAAACGGATGGGGCCAACAACTGCCTTGGAAACATTTTCCGCATTGGCAAGGGCGATCTGCTTTGGCACCAACTCTCCGATAACCGTTGAAACATACGAGAGTATCAGCGTGATGACTACCACGGCGGTAGGGTGCGAAAAATCCGAAGGTATGCCCATGCTCGCAAGCCAGCTGCCAAGCGGAGTGGAAAGGCTTGTTGCGGCAAAAGCAGACGACGCAAAACCCACCAGCGTAATGGCCACCTGAATCGTTGCCAAAAACGGCCCGGAGTCATTGGTGAGGTCGAGAACCGCGCGAGCGCGCTCATCGCCCTCCTCGGCCTCCGGCTCAAGCGATGTCCTCCTTGCACTGACCACAGCCATCTCGGAAGCCGAAAAGTAGCCGTTTGCCAAGGTCAGAAGCAGTGTCACTAAAATACTTAACGCTACGTCCATATGTGGTATGGGCACCTGCCTAATCGAAGTTAAAAAGCCACGTAGGTATTGTACTCTACGTGGCTATTTCCTGATCAATTCTTTATAAAAGCGTAACTAATTCACGGACTCTTCCACTTTGCCGTTTGCTCCAGGTTTTTGCTCTAGGCTTTTACTGCACGAGCTTTTCCACCTGAGCGCGAACGTCCTTCAAATCTTCCTCAGACGGCAGCCAGCCAATGGTATATGCCTTGCCGTACGGAAGGGTAAACTCGGCCTTCTCAAGCTCTTCTTCAACCATCTTGGGGCCAAGCGGCGCCCAGCCGTATGAGCCGAATGCAAAGCCAATACGATGGTCATTCTTAGGAGAAAGGCCTGTCATATATGTTAAAAATGCACTCACCGTGGGCAAGAATTTGGAGTTGAGCGTAGGAGACCCAACGCAAACATACTTGGAATCAAGGAAGTGATACATCACATTTGAGACATGCGTCTCTTTAAGATCGCAAAGCTGTACGGGAATGCCCTCTGCCAAAAAACCATCAACCAGCGCATGAGCCATCTTGTCGGTTGAGCCCCACATGGAATCATAGACAACCAATGCCTTTTCTTTCAGTGTTCCTGATGTCCATCCCTCATATGCTTCAATAATGTCTTTCACATGCGAGCGCCACGCAACGCCATGAGCGGGGGCGATAATATCTATGTTCTCCAAACCAAGCTTTTTGACCGCCGTTACCGCAGAGTCTGCCTGACGGCTATACGGCAGCACAATGTTGGCGTAGTACTTGCGCGCCTGTTTCATAACTTCGCAGTAATCACTTTCATCGTCAAAGCGTGTGGAGGAAGCATAGTGCTGTCCAAACGCATCGTTGGAGAAGAGAATCTTATCGGCGTCGGAGTAGGTAACCATGTTGTCGGGCCAATGTACCATCGGCGTTTGCACAAAGTGAAGGGTACGCTTGCCAATGCTCAGGGTGTCTCCCGTTTTTACGCCGTTTACCTCAAGGTCTTCTCCATAGAAGGCTTTAAGCTCTTTAACGCCCTGCGGAGCCGAGGCATACACGGCGGCATTTGGTGCCACTTCAAGAATGGCCGGCAGCGAACTGGAGTGATCCATCTCAATATGGTTGCATACCACAACGTCAATCTTCGCCGGGTCAACAATGCTTTGGATGCGCTCGATAAGTTCATCTGTCATGGTGTACTTAACCGTATCGATAAGCGTGATCTTCTCGTCCAAAATAAGATACGCATTATAGGTAATGCCCTGCTCAGTAGTGTACCCATGAAACTCTCGGGCATTCCAATCAATGGCACCAACGGCATACACATCAGGCTTAATTTGCACTGCACTCAGCATATAATCTCCTCCGTAGGGTTTGGGCGGCTGTTGCTATTGTAGCGGATGGCTTTATGCTACGTATTTCTGTTATTTTGAGCATAGCATTTGAGAAGCGGTCATATGTTTTGACTTTTATACAAATTCAGTCTAACCTGTGCAAACCTAGTAATTTTATAGGAGTTGCTTCTGATGTCTACCAAATCTACTCATTTCAACACTACCGCAAAGACGAGTACTGTCACCGGAACCTCTCCTTGGAAACTTCTTGGCACCCTGATTGCTCCATATAAGGGCTTAGCCATTCTTACCTTGCTGACCCTTCTCTGCGATATCGTGGGAATGCTCTATATCCCTACTGAGTTGTCGGCACTTATAAACGCGGCGGTTACCAATCACGATATGGCAGCGCTTACCTCTCACGGTATCCGTATGTTTATGGCGGCGCTTTTGGGATCCGGCGGTTGTATCGTCTCTTACTGGCTTGCATCACGGCTTGCTGCACGCATTGGCTGCGACCTGCGCATGGCCGTATACAAGCACTCTCTTGAATTTTCGGGTTCGGATTTCAACCGCTTTGGTACAGGTTCAATGATTACTCGGACCCTCTCCGATGCCAACGTGGTTCAGCAAACCTTTCTTATGTGTTTTACCATGATGTTCCCGGTGCCGGTTACCTGCATCGTATCTGTCGTTCTTGCCTTCTCAACCGATGCCGCGATGGGATGGATTCTTCTCGCCGTTATCGCGGTGTCCTTAATCGTAAGCGCCATTGCAGTAAAGATATCGGCACCCATCTTTGTTGTAATGCAGAACTTTATCGACGGGATAAACGCCCGTCTGAGAGAATCAATTACCGGCGTGCGCGTAATTCGTGCTTTCGGTAAAGAAACATACGAGCGAGCCCGTATGACAAAGGCGTTTGAGGACTACGCAAGTCGTGCCATCCGCGTAAACTTGATCTTTGCCATAACGGATTGCACGACGTTCTTCTTGATGAACGCCGTTGAATCTCTTGTTATGTGGGCCGGTGCTAATCGCGTGGGTATTCACGCCATGCAGATTGGCTCTATCTCGGCTCTCATTGAATACGCCATGTTGATTATGTTCTTTATGATGATGGCTCAGTTTGCCATGCTTGAGATTCCACGCGCCCTCGCCTGCCTTGAGCGCTCGGCTGAGGTCCTGAACCAGAAGCCCACCATTGCAGACGGATCGTCTAAAACGGTATCTTTTGGCCAAACGGATGAGGTTGCTCGCTTTGATCACGCAAGCCTCCGCTTCGATGATGCCGACGAAGATACCCTGCAAGACCTGTGCTTTTCGCTGAGGCGTGGTCAAACTACCGCAATCATTGGCAACACCGGCTCCGGCAAGTCTACCATCGCAAAGATGCTGCTTCGCTTTAGCGACGTAACGGGAGGACGCCTTACCTTTGGAGATGCCGATATACGCGATCTTCCACAGGCGGAACTCCGTTCTCACATTGCGTATGTGCCGCAAAAAGCGTGGCTCTTCTCGGGAACCATTGCCGAAAACCTGCGCTTTGGTGATGAGCATGCAGACGATAGCCGCCTGTGGCATGCCATTGACGTAGCCCAAGGAGCCTTTGTCCGTGAGCTTAAAGACGGCCTTGACACACCGGTTGCGCAAGGCGGCACAAACTTCTCCGGCGGTCAGCGCCAGCGCTTGGCTATTGCCCGCGCTCTAACGCGCCATGCCGACCTCTATATATTTGACGACTCATTTTCCGCGCTGGACTATAAAACCGACGCCGCTCTGCGACATGCGCTCAAAGACGAGCTCGCTCGTGCGGCAGTGCTTATCGTTGCACAACGAGTGAGTACCATCCGCAATGCCGACCAGATCATCGTTCTTTCTGACGGTTGCATCGTCGGTTTGGGAACCCATGATGAGCTTATGCGGACGTGCCAAACCTACAAAGACATATCCGATTCTCAAACCAGAGGTGGTGAACAGAATGTCTGACGAGAAGTGCAATGAGACCGAAGCTACCTATACAGTTGCGGATACGTTAGGTGCAGCCGCCGGCACGCCTGACGAAGAACTTGAAATCCCCGCCGACGCCGCAAAAACAGCTCGTCGCCTTTGGGCGGCTGCCGCCGGAAATCGCTGGCGCCTCATAACCGCCGCCGTCTCCGCGTTGGCGTACGTCTTCTTTACGTTGGCAGCCCCCGCTTACTCCGCAAAACTCGTGGATATCCTCTGGAAGAATATCCAGGCTGCATGGGATTTAGGCACAACGTATCAGGTTACCTTTGAAACCGGTGGTCGAGAGATTCTCATATTCTTAAGCATCTGGACCCTTGCGTGGGCATTTTATACGGTGCAGTCCCTTGTCATGGCAAGCTTTGCCGAACGGCTCAATCTTGTGCTTCGTAAGCAAATTGCCGAGAAGATCGGGCGTTTGCCACTCTCATACTTTGATGCACACCGCCCCGGCGACACCATCTCGCGTGCCACAAATGATCTGGATAAAGTCTCCGAAGTGCTCCAACGCGGTCTTCTCCAGATTATTATTTCCACGACCACTCTCATCGGAGCGACCGTCATGCTTACCCTCTACAGCCCCTTTGTGGCCGGTATTTTCTGTATTTTTGCCGCAATGAGCTTTTTTCTCACCAAGATTGTCAGCAACCGGACGCTTCACGCAGCCGCCAAGAGGCAAGCGGCCACCGGCGAGCTTACCGGTCGCGTTGAGGAAGCCTATTCGGGGCGATTTGTTATCAAAGCGTTTGGACATGAGAGGTCAAGTTACGAAGATATCGCATTGGCTGCGGAAACGCTTGCTCGCGCCAGCGAACGTGCGGACTTTATTACCAACGCAATCAGTCCGGCCATTCGCTTCCTAACCCGCCTTGCGCAGGTTGTCATCGGACTCTTTGCCGGCGGTATGCTCATCTCAGGCCGGCTGAGCGTAGGCGTATTCCAAGCTATCTTCCAATATCTCACCCAAGCAACCGAACCTCTTACGCAGCTTTCTTTCACGGTCAATATGCTGCAGGGAGCTCTTGCCGCGGCCGAACGTGTCTTCAACCTTCTTGATACTTCCGAGATTGTAGCCGACTCGCAACTTCCCGCCGCCTTACCTGATCCCTTACGCGGACGCATTACCTTTGAGCACGTCCGTTTTGGATACGACAAGAACAATCCCCTGATGCATGATGTTAATCTCGTAGCTCATCCGGGGCAGAAGATAGCCATCGTTGGCGCAACGGGTGCCGGCAAAACTACCCTCATCAACTCGCTGATGCGCTTCTACGAGATCAACGATGGACGCATCACGCTTGATGGGATAGACACGCGCAATCTGGCTCGCGCCGATCTTCGGCGCCAGTTTGGCATGGTCTTGCAAGATACGTGGCTCTTTGACGGCACCATTGCCGAGAATATCGCGTACGGAAAACCCGATGCAACTCGAGAAGAAATAGAGGCAGCCGCTCGTGCTGCCCACGTAGACTTCTTTGTGCGCACGCTTCCTCATGGCTACGACACGCAGCTCTCCAATGATGCGGAGGCCATAAGCCAAGGCCAAAGACAGCTTCTCACCATTGCACGCGCCATGCTCACCGATCCGGCAATCCTCATTCTTGATGAGGCAACTTCATCGGTCGATACCCGCACCGAACAGGCGATTGTTCGAGCGATGGAAGCCATCATGGAGAACCGAACAAGCTTTGTTATTGCTCATCGCCTCTCCACAATTGTAGATGCCGACCTCATCCTTGTAATGGATCATGGAGATATTATCGAGCAGGGCACGCACAGCGAGCTTCTTGATGCCGACGGTACATACGCTGAGCTTTATCGCAGCCAGTTTGCTTGAGTTGGCGCCAGTTTACTTGCTTATAGCGCTGCGGCAATAGCACGGCGGATAAAATCTGAGCGGTTGACTCCTTTTGCCGCAATCGCCTGAAGCATTGCTACGGGAAGCTTAACCGTCACCGGCTTCAATTCCTGATTTGGATGAGGAGGACGACCGGGAGAAATGTTGATGAGCTGACCCTCCCACGTATCGTTTTCCCACTCATCGGCAAGTCGTTCAAGTTCCTCGTCTGTAATTTCACTGCCATCATATAACGTGTGTTTCATGGAAATCTCCTATCTCTTCCCTTGAATTTCGGTTAAAAAATTTTCTAGAAGGGGGTGTCATAGCGTGGTAAATCATCCAACAGGCGTTTTTAGGAAGAGCAATCATCTCTATTAATCGTGATTTACCGTCATACCCCAACGCCATCGTTTCAAAAGGACGTGCGCAATGTGTCCTTGTTGCATACGTAAAAGCATTCTCCCATGCGTCCAATACATCCTGTTCCGTGAGCTCTGGATGACGCTCCATGATCCTTTTGTGAACAATTACATCCATAACACCCACTCTCTCAATACTTTCATACTCCTCCATTTTACCGGTAAATGTAATACCAATATTGTATTACATTTACAGACGCATGTGTATAATAAGACAGCTAAAAGCGTATCAAAAGCAGCTTCGGATAAAACTCTTCTGCTAGTTTGCATGGAAGTCTTATCCGAAGTTACTACTAGGTAATTGTGTTTTCGCTTAAAAGCTTGTTCGTCCTCTATTGAAGTGAGGCTTTAAGGTCATCGACATACTTCTTGAGATTATCTCTAAGTCCCTTAAGATATTTGATAAGGTCTTCTCGGCCAATAATCCTCTTGTTTTTAATTGACTCAAATTGACTTTTTTGTTGATTGTATGACTCTATCTGAGTATCCTTCACTTGCTGAAATGTTTCTTCATTGAAGAGAACGGTATCTCTGAGCGCATCCTCATATTGGGCAAAATAATCCTCAATAATCTTGTAGTACATCTTTAAGTAGTCTTCATATGTCTGTATGGATTCGATTGTTTGATCCGATACATCTTGTGGCTCGAATACTCTCTTGCCACCATCAGCTGATTCACTTTCTTCTTTCTGCTTATTCTCTTCTGCTGGTTTACTTTCCTCTTTTGGCTTAGTATCTTCCGTCGGCGTATTAACCTGCTTTTTTTGAGATGTTGAGGAAGAAGAGCTTGTAGTCTGTGCAGGAGTTACGGTATTGGTTGATTTCCCAAAGTCCATTTTGTCAAACCATGCCCAAGCAATAGCAACCACTATCAAAGCTGCTATAAGTAAATACCACCAAAGGTAAACTGACTTTATATCATTCTCATCCCCGTTTTCTTTTTTACTCACTTGAGCATCCTCCTCAAAAAATACGCCACTCCACCGGCCTATACATCTTTAGGGCAAGATTCTTTGACGATACCCCCCCCCCCGCATAATTTTGTCAAGTAGCAGGAAAGACGCTTCCGCGAACGGTATGACTTTGACTCTGTACACTAAAGTTTGGATTGCGGATAAGTTTGAAATGGATGTCCCTCATAAAACTAAATACGCTTAAGCAGTTAGAAAAAACGCCTGGCTACACACATGCAGCCAGGCGCTATATAAAGCAAAGTCTAAACGCGCTCGGAAAGCTATACCGGCAGTGTGCTAGTTGGCGCAGCGCTGGGGTGCCGCTCGGATATCAGCCACAATAAGTCCCGGCTCAAGGCGATTTTCATGCAAAAGCTTATCTGCCTTGAAGCGGTCATAGAAGTCCTTCTTGATACCGTAATTGAGCACGTGTTTGTCCGAATTGCCAAAATAGGAAGCAAGAGTCTGGCCCCAGCCACCTTCAAGCTGTCCGTCTTCAAGCGTCACAAAAATGTCATGATTCACCGCCAGATTATCAAGCAGCTCGCTGTCGAGACCGGAAGCAAAAAGCGGGTTCACCAGAGTTACCTCAAAGCCGAGGGATTCGCGAAGGATATCGGCGGTCTTCTCGCCCATGTCAAAGAAGCTACCCAAACCAAAAATTGCTATCTTAGAGCCACGACGCACTACCTCAGAGCGCAGATCATCATAGGACTTGCGCACGGGGCCTTTGGCGTGGCGGACAGGGCCGCCGGGAATCTGAATAAAGACCGGTTGCTTCTCTTGGTCAAGACCCCAACGAAGCATCGCAAGATACTCTTCGGCATTCGTTGGCGCAAGGTAGGTTATGTTGGGAATGTTGGCAATCATCGGAATCGTCCAAAGCGACGCATGCGTCACGTCACTCATGCCCCACACCGAACCGGAATTGCCCACGATTACCGCAGGATTGCCGTTAAGCGCAAGATCTTGGCTCAGTTGATCGTATACGCGCTGTTGAAAGGTGGTTGAGGAACCCCATACCACGTGCGCACCCGCATGGGCTGCACCGGAAGCAATCGCTACGGCCGTTTCTTCCGCAATACCCACATCAAGATAATGCTTACCCATGCGCTCCCTGCGCTCAGGCGACATGCCCAGCGCAAACGGAACGGCAGATGCAACAACCAGGAGATTCTCGTCCGTCTCAGCGCGCTTGAGCAGATACTCCCCGGCAAGATTGGCGTATGACTCAGGGGTGGGGCCGTCGCTTAGGCTCTGTCCGGTAGCAATGTCAAAGGGACCGTGCCAGTGCCATGCCTCCTCGTCTTTCAGTGCAGGCTCGTATCCCTTGCCTTTGAGCGTGTTGATGTGCACCACCACAGGATGATCAATGTCTTTTACCTGTTTAAACGCGGCGATAAGAGCCTCGGTGTCGTTTCCGTCGTTGACATATACATAATCGAGACCCATGGCTTTGAAAAGGTTATCAGGAGCAGTACCATTGGACTCACGAAGCTCCCTGAACCGGTCATACATGCCACCGTGATTCTCGGCAATGGAGCGCTGGTTATCATTGAAGACGATGATAAAGTTTGAATCAAGCTCGCCGGCCACGTTCAAACCTTCAAGCGCTTCTCCGCCAGACATTGAGCCGTCGCCAATTACGGCAATGATATTCTCATGCCCGCCGCGCAAATCACGGGCTTTTGCAAGCCCAAGCGCAAGGCTGACGGAAGTAGACGTGTGCCCTATCTTAAAAAGATCGTGCGGAGTCTCATCAGGGTCCGTATAAGGCGAGACGTCGTCGTAGTGCTCAGGATCCGTAAACGCTTCTTTGCGACCGGTCAGCATCTTATGTGGATACGTTTGGTGAGATACATCGTAGACGATGTGGTCATGCGGGGAATCAAATACCGTATGTAGTGCAACGGTAGCCTCTACCATGCCAAAGTTAGGACCAAAGTGACCACCATGTTTGGACGCACGGCTCAAAAGTGCTGCGCGGATTTCATCAACAAGGCCTTGGCGGCCTGTTGCATCAAGTTTTTTAACATCTTCAGGATCATTAATCTTCTCGAGATACATGCGAGACCTTTCTGTATGCTGGAATGCTAAAGGTTAGTACCCCACATACGGCTACGTTATACGAAAGGTCCTGAAGCACAATCAAAATCGAACTTCAAAACGACGCTCATCAGCTATGGGAGCAAGCTCGTGTTTCTCGTTAATATGATACCTAAGCGGTCGATGCGCATAGGACTTTGCAAACCCTTTGAACCAGAGGCCTATTTGTTCGTCCGTTCCCTGCAGCTCCATGGAAACACTGCCGTCGAACTCGTTTTTTACCCAGCCGGTACAACCCACGCGGTCTGCCACTATCTGCGATGTCCAACGAAAACCGACGCCTTGGACCTCTCCACAAAAGCGCAGAGCCAACCTGCGTGTTCCCGGTACGAGCTTCTGACCGTCGGGTCGCTTGTCATTGTTGCCCCGAGAGCTCATATCCCCGTCTTTGTTTTGACCAAAGTTGAATATGCCCGGCATACGCATGTCCGTTCTCCGCGGTTTGTTTGGTTCCATTACCTCATACGCATACCATATCACCGTTTTCGTACGTACGCTCTTGCGCCAAACCACCGTCTTGCATTTTATGTGCGTCTTTACGCCAGTGCGTTTCTTTTGGCTCCTGCGTATGTGATAAGGAAATAAACGACAAAACCCGCAAGCGTGAGTGCTGCAACAGGCCAGATGGCAGGCTCAATATCAGCTTGAAACATCTCCTGTCCCATAAAGCGGATAACGTTCAGTCCAAAGATTGCGTGAATAACCGTGAAGATTCCCGGCAAGATAAAGTTAAACAGCACACCCATAAGCAGGCTCTTTGAAAGCATTTGCGGTGAGGCGCCCAACTCAACAAGCTTGTGGTACCTCTCGCGGTTATCGGCAGCCAGCGACAGCTGTTGTATTGCCAAAATGACCGAAGCGAAGACCAAAAGTACGACCGCATAAAACGCGCACGTGAAGATAAATGCACCAAAAATACCCGGAATATCATCCGTTTGCACACCGCCTTCAAACGCCATAACTCCAATCTGATCGTGCAGGACCACTGCAAACACAAACATGCACATACCAACTGAAGAAAGAGCTGCCGAGCAAGTCATCGCCTTTGAAGCATTACGTGCCACGCCTTCGGTCTGCCGCACCGTAAACGCCGTCAGGCCTCGGTACCACACGGCGGGAATATGCTTAATAAGACGCGGCAGCAGCACCAATGTTGCTCGAAATACAAAAAACGAACCAAAAATGGCGCACGCACCCAGCGGAATCATGAGTCCCAAAAAGGCCACGGGAACGTTTGCACAAACCACATACACAACGCTTACCAAAGCCACGCCAAAAATCAAATCCACAATCGCCCGACCAACCGAAATGGGTTTGGAGGAATCGCTCTCCTTTTTTGCGCTCATCATCCGAAGGAGCGTTGACTTGCGTAGTACGCGCCGACTCCCTCGGGACAGTACCAGAATCGTCAACACAAATACGACGATAGTCACTGCCGTGCCAAGCGGCGAGAAGACCATAACAAAACGCACCGGCAACCGATACGCCCATGCAACAATCATCTCAACGAAAGGTGAAATGAGAACGCCCAATATAAGTCCGGCCGCAAGTGCGCTTCCCGCAACAATGGCGGTCTCAAGCCGCAACACGCTTGTAACGTTGCGCTTCTCAAGGCCGGCCAGCTCATAAAGGGCAAACTCCGGCAGCCGGCGGCGAATGAGGAACTTATTGGCATACGAAGCGACATTCAAAAACACCAAAAGAGGCAATATGCCAAAGGCCAAACTGTAATTCGCTTCTGCCACGAAAAGTCCCCGAACCGACTCATCCGTAACCAGTTTGAAGAGGTAGTCTCCGGATGCGGCATAGGAGTACATGAGGCAAGCGCCCGCTGCAAGGGCGGCAAAGTACACACCAAAGTCGTTTAGATTACGCCTCACGTTACCGACTGCTATTTTTGAAAGCAGACTCATACCATCACGCTCTTTTCTCGTTCTTTCACTTCTCGCCATCTGAGAGTATCAAGTGTTTTTATCATGTGCCACAAAGAGCGGACGTGCCATAGAACTAACTTACAAAAAGGTGACGTTTTCGTAAGAATGGAGCACCCGTTTTCCGGATGCTCCATCGAGTCGTTTGTCTGTTTGTGGTGGCCGTGGCCATAACCTGTGGCTTGGGCGCAAGCGATTGGCTCTTAGCCCGTGGCCCGCTCTTATCGCTCTCCTGCCGCACGACGCTCTGCATACTCGGCGGCCAATTTGGCTTGGATGTCGTGAGGAACCTGCTCATACCCTGAGAGTTCCACCTCGTACTCACCTGTACCACGCGAAAGAGAACGCAGGCGCGTGGCGTAATCGGTTACCTCGGCATACGGAACGGTTGCTTCAATGGTAGTCTGTCCAAGCGCCGTACCCGTACCGGCATTCATGCCTTCCACGCGGCCTCGAGACGCAGAAACATCACCCATCACAGATCCGGCATAGCTGTCGGGAACGGTGATCTTAAGATGGGCCATCGGCTCGAGAAGTACGGGCTCTGCCTGATCGATAGCCTTTTGGAAACCAATACGAGCGGCCGTCTTAAATGCCATCTCGTTGGAGTCAACGGGGTGATAGCTTCCTTCATATACCGCAACTTTGATGTCGATCATGGGATATCCTGCCAGCACTCCCTCACGCATGGTTTCCTGCACGCCCTTATCAATGGCAGGAATAAAGCCGCGTGGAATGTGTCCTCCCACCACTTCATCTACAAACTCGTATCCTGCATCGGGATTAGGCTCAACGCGAAGCCAGCAGTCGCCATACTGTCCGGCACCACCGGTTTGCTTCTTATGGCGGCCTTGCGCGCTTGCCACACGACGGATGGTCTCGCGATAGGGAATGCGGAGCGCCACCTTATGAGCGCCTACACCGGCACGGGATTCCAAGCGATCAAGCAACACGGCTACCTGCGCCTCACCAATGGCAGAGACGACCGTCTGACCGGTATCCTCATCGCGCTCAATGCGAAGCGTGGGATCTGCGGCAGCAGCCTTCTCCAAAAACGCAAAGAGTTTACCCTCCGCACCACGCTCGTCAGGCTCAATGGCAATGCGATAGAGCGAGTTGGGGAAGCGGAACGCCGCGGCTTCAACCTTACCCGTCGCAGAAAGCGTATCTCCCGTCAGCGCCTCAAGCTTGGGAACCACCACAATGTCTCCCGCAGCGGCGCGGGTAACATCGGTGGTCTCACGACCACACATGCGGTACAGATGCGAAAGACGCTCAGCCTTACGTGTACGTGCATTGATAAGTTCAATACCCGGTTCAAGCGTTCCTGCCAATACTTTCAGGAACGTCAAACGACCGTTCTGAGGATCCTGCAGCGACTTGAAGGCAAACGCAACGGGACGCTCGTCATCCGGAGAAATATCGAGCTGCTCGCCATTCACCAACGGAATACGGCCAAAATCGGCCATCTGCGGGAACCAGCCTTCAACGGCGTCCATAAAGGCGATAACGCCTTCCTCGCGTACACACGATCCGGCAAATACCGGTACAAACACGCGATCAACCAGCGCTTTATTGAGCAAACCTTCAAGCTCTTCCTGAGTGATTTCGCCGCCGTCAAGATAGCGCATCATGAGCTCATCGTCGGCTTCAACCACCAGCTCGGTCAGAGCGGCGCGCGCATCGGCTGCAGCGGCAGCGTATTCCTCTGGTATATCTTCTACCACCGGTTTCCCGTCTACCAAGTGGCGAGCCCTTTGATGCACAACGTCAATTACGCCACTAAACGCCTCGCCGGAGCCCATGGGGATTGTTACGGAACCCAGCTTGTTGCCAAAGCGCTCACGCAAGAGCTCCATAGCCGTATTGTGATCCGCATCCGGGCGATCAAGACGGTTGATAAAAATAGCGCGCGCCAGAGAAAGATTCTCGGCGGCATACCAGAGCCGCGTAGTGATGGTACCGGGACCACTTGCCGCATCAACAACAAAGACGGCAGTCTCACCGGCACTCATCGCAGCATATGCGTCACCGACAAAATCCGGATAGCACGGTGCGTCCAACACGTTGATGCGCGTATTTTTCCAGGCCACGGGCGCAATGGTAGTGGAAATGGAAAATCCTCGTTCGGATTCCTCGGTATCGTAATCAAGCGTGGGCTTGGTGCCTGCATGGCCGCCCAAACGGGTCGTAGCACCCGTCAGGTGCAACATTGCCTCCGCAAGCATGGTCTTGCCCACGCCACCTTGGCCCACCAAAACCACATTCTTAACGCGCTCAACACCTTTTTCGGCCATGATGCCTCCTCTAACTGCGGTAGCAGCCGAGAAGGGCGCGCACTATATCAACGCGCAAACCTGCCGGCACACCACCGAACAAGAAAACCTCTAGCTTTTCTACCGTAAAGCATTGCTGCACCGGAAGCACCCACATATCGACGAGTGACAATCACCGCATCAAAAAGTTTTGCCGCAACTTATTCTTCTCGCCGTGTCTTAGCTGGTAGAAGATGGTATTTGAAAGAGCGATAAGAACCTCTTGCTGTAAGCCTCAACACGACTCCTCGGCGAACGGTATGTGCGATAAAAATACGGCGCGGGGTACGCGCCGTATCAAGAGCGTCCTGTTGCGGATTCTTACCTCAGAGTAACCTCGGGATTGTCTTTGGTAACGATTGCGGAGGCTACAATTTCCGCATGCAAGTATGTTGTCAGAAGTTTTGCAAGATCGTCCAGGGCCTTCTGAAGATCTTCTCTGCGCCCCTCCTCTACGCATTCCATGGCGATAAATGCATTTGGCGTGTTGTCTTGCATCTGTGTTCGCTGACCATCGCGCCAGTTCCAACACCTGCACACTACGCCTTCGCCGTCATAATATGCAAGCTCTCCCGGAAGCGGAGGTTCGTCACAATCAGATCCAATGGGGCGGAAAGGTTCATCGCCCTTCATAATACCCACGTGTAGATCTCCCACGAATGCGTCGATATTCTCGACACCTATGGGAAACGCATACCTGAGCGAGATTGCATTTGTAATGTCTACCGACGGAACGATAGACCCCACCGGCGTATCATGCAACACACGCTTTAACAGCGCCTCTATGGCACAGCGAGCACCTTTTTTGGTGGGAAACTTCTGATATGCCTGACGCCACACTTTTACCACGTCATTTGCGGAGATGGGCTCATTGGGAACATACTTTGTAGCCTGCTTATTTGCCTCGGCAAGTATGTCTTTAATTTCATTTTTCTGAATCTCCGTCAGATTGTCCTCTTTCAGGCCGCGCACAGAAAGAACCGCAATCGCCGCTTCCGGAAACAAATCCCAAAAATCTTTGTCCGTTACAAATTTCTGCATCTTGTTTCCTTTACTCGTATGCCGCAGGTTTGCCCATTGTACCACCGGCACACCACCTCGGTAGAGCTTCTTGCCTCAAACAGAGTGCACGTACGCTGCGCACACAAAATACGGCCGGCCGAGAAACCCGACCGACCGTATGAACGGCGTTTTATATAAACGCAGCTTTTATTAGCTCAGTACCAGCATGAAGACCGTCAGTACGACAGCGACAAAGACTCCGATGATAACCAGAAGTTTTGCTGCCCACTTGAGCCATGTCTCGTATGGAATGCGAGCAAGTGCAAGGCCGCCCATAATGAAGCCGCAAGTTGGTGTAAACAGGTTTACAAGACCATTGGCTGCAACGTTGCACATAATGGAGGTCTCCACCGACCAGTTGAGGCCGGAAACGATTGGTGAAACAATCGGTGCGGAAAGCGCAGCCAGACCGGAAGAAGACGGCACCAGGAAGCTGAGGCCAATATGAAGGATGTAATCCAAGAACCCAAAGAGTGCCGCAGGCATACCGGACTGTGTCAGAGCAGTAACCGAAGCCTGAACCATCCAGCTGCCGAGTCCTGTCTGTGACATCAGTACCGCCGTTGCACGGGCAAGTGCGATAACAACGTTAACGGAGACCATGTCGCCAATGCCGGAGATGATGGTTGTTGCCATCTTTGAGCGATCGGTCATACCGACTATACCAATGATGATGCCCATGAGCATAAACCATGTTGCCGCATCATCAAACCACCAAGAACCAAGCGCATTGCCGGTAAGGATAGACGTCCACGCAAGTCCGTCTGCGATGGACTCGTTGAGGTCGCCCCAAGGGATAAAGCCAAGGATCATGACGACAAAGGTAAGCGCAAAAATAATCATGCAGACTTTCTGCCTGCCGGTAAGCTTCTCTTCATCGCTAATTTCCATATTGCCGTACGCTTTCTGGCATTCGGAAAGCTGATCGGCCGTCAGGATTGAACCCTTTGTTTCAATAACATGCCTTGCATATTTTGTAACACCAACTACGGAAATCAGATAGGTGCCAAGCCATAAAATGACGCCCTCAAGATAGAGGATACCCATGTTAACCTCAACGCCCGCTGAACGTGCTGCGTCAACGGCAGCACCGGTAGCAAAGGGGTTGATAGTTGAGCCAAGAACGCCTGAACCGGCGCCGAGCAATACGGTAGCTGCACCAACCACGGGATCCATTCCGGCGGCCGTCATCGTAGCCGCAAGCAGAATGTAGAAACCAACGGTTTCCTCACCCATGCCGTAGGTTGTTCCGCCTACCGAGAACAAGAACATCAGAACCCACACAAGGACGAGCTCCTTGCCCTTGAGCTTCTTAACAAGAACATGGATTCCTGTTTCCAGAGCGCCGGTTGCATTAACCAAGGCCAGGAAGGCACCCAAGCAGAATACGAAGCCAATGACTTCGCCTGCATTATGGAAGCCAGCAATCGGAGCCATAAGAATTTGCTGGAAAGTGGCTCCCGCAACTGCAGCCTGCTCGCCCTCATCCGTTATATACGGCTGACCGTTGGTAAGCCACGTGCAGATTGCAACAAAGAGCAGTACAAGAAGAAGTATGCCGTATGTGCCAAGGCGCTTCTTCGTTTTTTGTTGTACAGACATATGAATCACATATCTCCCTCGAGTCGTTGCTTGGGAGACTTACAAAAGCAATTCTCCCAAGCACGACCACAGTAGTTCTGTTGTTACTTCAAGGTTGCGTACATCACAGCCTTGATGGTGTGCATACGATTTTCAGCCTCTTCAAACTCACGAGCCTGGTGACCCAGGAACACGTCGTCAGTAACTTCCATAGCCTCAAGACCATACTTCTGATAGATGTTCTCGCCAATGGTTGTGTGACGATCGTGGAAGCTTGGCAGGCAGTGGAGGAAGATGGCCGTTGGCTTAGCAGCTGCCATAACCTCCTTGTTGACCTGATACGGACGAAGCAGCTCAATGCGCTGAGCCCAAAGCTCTTCAGGCTCACCCATAGACAGCCAGATGTCGGTGTACAAAACATCCGCATCCTTGGCACCAACCTTAACGTCATCGGTAAACTCAAGGACGGCGTGTGTGTCTTTGGCGATTGCCTCGCACTTGTCGATAAGCTCCTGCTTAGGCATAAGCTCTTTTGGACCACAAGCGCAGAAATGCATACCCAGCTTGGCACAGACAACCATCAGTGAGTTGGCTACGTTATTGCGAGCGTCACCGAAGAACGTCAGTTTACGTCCGCGGACATCACCGAACTCTTCCTGAACCGTCATGATATCTGCGAGCATCTGTGTGGGATGGAAATCGTCGGTGAGGCCATTCCAGACGGGAACGCCGGAATACTTTGCCAGATCCTTAACAACTTCCTGGTCAAAACCACGATACTCAATGCCGTCAAACATACGGCCCAATACCTTTGCGGTATCTTCCAAAGACTCCTTCTTGCCCATCTGAGAAGAGCCGGAGTCAAGGAAGGTGACTCCCATGCCCAAATCCCTTGCACCCACTTCAAAAGCGCAGCGCGTACGAGTTGAAGTCTTTTCGAACAGAAGGACAACCTGGCGACCCTTGAGCCAGCTGTGGTCTACGCCGTTGCGCTTCATGTTCTTAAACTCAACCGATAAGTCCAAGAGATAACGAATCTCGTCGGGCGTATAGTCAAGTAGTGTCAGAAAACTCCTGCCACGAACATTAACTCCCATAACATTCTCCCTTTTAATGAATATACGTGCAGTTTACTCGGCGCGAACCAGTGGCATTGACATGCAGCGGGGGCCACCACGACCACGGGACAGCTCGGCGCTTGGAATGCTCAAAACGTGAACGTCATGCTCCTGGAGGATGCGGTTCGTCACGTCATTGCGCTCGTATACCACTACCGTACCAGGCGCAATAGCCAAAGTGTTGGAACCGTCGTTCCACTGCTCACGCTGAGCTGCGATCATATCGTCGCCGCCGCAGGTAATGAGATCCACGTCATCCACTTCAGTGTATTTGCAGAGAACATCATGCAGCGTAGCATCGACTTCACGGACGTTCAGACGGTGACCATTGGTGCCCGGAGTAATCTCGAAGACCTGAAGCGGTCCCACAATCTCTGGGTGAACGGTGTACTTGTTGTAGTCAATTGCCGTGAAGACGGTATCCAAGTGCATGAATGCCCTGGAAGAAGGAATAGCAAATGCAAGAACTGTGCGAATCGTACAATCCGGATCCGCAAAAAGATTAATCGAAAGAGCTTCAAGAGCCTCGGGGCTTGTGCGCTGTGAAACGCCAACTGCCAAGACCTTGTCATTGAGGTTAAGGATATCGCCGCCCTCAATGTTAAAGAACGCAGTACGCTTTGTGTAAAGCGGAGTGCCTGTGTAATCAGGGTGATACTTGAAGATGTAATCCGCATAAATCGTCTCGCGGTTACGGGTTGGGAAGCGCATCTTGTTCAGCGAGATGCCCGATCCAATGGAACCAAATGGATCGCGAGTAAAGTACAGGTTGGGCATCGGATCGACAATCAGCTTCTGCTCAAAGGAAGCCATGTCAACCAGTGAGTGGTTGCGCTCAACGTCGTAGCACTCCTTAAGATTGATTCCTTCCATCGTCTTAAGGATGAGTTCTTTGCCTTCAAAATTCTCAGTCAAATACGAGAGTAGCTTCTGCTGCCACTTTTCCGTGTGAATGCCGCCCTCTTCGAGCCATTGCATCAGGAACTGCTCTTTAAGCTCAGGATGAAGCCTGAGGACATCCGTCATGAGGTCTTCGAGGTACACAACTTCGACACCATTGTCGCGAAGAAGCTGAGCAAACGCGTCATGCTCTTCCTGTGCAACTTTCAGGAATGGAATATCATCAAAGAGCAGCCTTTCCATTGACGCCGGGGTGAGGTTAAGAAGTTCCCTACCAGGGCGGTGAAGCAACACCTTTTTAAGCGGTGCGACTTCACTCCGCACACTAATTCCTTTCATGGTTTTCCTCCATTTATTGCAGATTTATACGTAACTCTACGTGCATGGTGCGCATAACGTCCGCGCGTATTATCGCCCCTACTCCATAGACCTCCTCTTCTCATGGCAGACTGAAAGGTGCCTCCACAAAACGTGCACCCGGCTGCCGGGTAAAAACCTCTCACACCCCCTACCCTAATGCATTGCCATAAAAGAAACACCTGCGTATCGCCGAACGCGATGTGCAGGTGTTCTTATAATTTTGGACCAGGGGGTCTTCTCGCCATATAACTACTGGTAGAAAGCCCGTCTTAAAAAATCAAAAGGATTTTGGAATAAAAAGTTAAATTACAACTCCTCGGCGAACGGTATCTGAAAAGAGGATGGCTCCTATGCCGGCAAAGATAAGCGACGTGCATATCATGCCCACATTAAGAGGTGTTTCACTCATCAAAGGACCCCCGTTCATCATGCTGACAAACGACGGGAGCGCAAAGAGCACAAAATTTACTCCTAGAACAATCATGGAGCCAAAAACACTCACAAGCGAAGACACCATGACTGCCACGCCACGCTTTGTTACCTCAGTAACGCTCGTCCAGTCAAAATTGGGACGACGCACATCAATGGCCATACCTAAATTTGCCGAGAAGAAGCAGAAGCAGAGCGGCACAATAAAATTCCTCGCCGCCGTACCAAAAGCAATATTGCCGGAAAGGAGCAAAATGCCATTAGAAAGCAGGAGTCCTACCACAATATAGAGCATATTGGCCGCAATTTTTGAGCCAAAGACCTGTCGCGCCGTTACCGGCATGGTTGCCATAAGCCAGTTGGAATGACCTTCCATGGAATAGGATACTGCCGATGCCGTAGAGCTTGCTGCCGTGAACAGGCATATAAAGTACGTAGACATAAATCCAAAGATTATGCGTACAATCGGTGCAACCAGTTTGACAGCATCGATATCGTCTTCAACGATCGATGTAACAAATCCATCGACCCCAAAAAATGCCACCACAAGAGCAAGAATCACACAGATAACCATACCGAAGCTCGTATTGAAAAAGTATGCGGGATATCCAAAAAGCGTACGAAACTCTTTGATTATCATCGCTCGGAACACTCCACTTTCTTTTGTTGAAATCTGAGTGGAAGTAAACTTTTTATTGGCAGCCTGAGTTACTACCAACGCATTGACGCGGTCGTTAAATTTGGCGAGAAGCGCAATAACAAGCGCCGGAGAGCCCACTGAAAATACAATAAAGATGAGCAGGCTCAATACGTTTCCGGTATCAAAAACATTTGATACCAAAAGCGAAGGGACATAAATGGCACCAACGGTATTTGCTGCATTAAATATAATTTCTCTATAGTTAACGATAGCGTATGAAACGCCGCCATCTCGACCCATCATACCGGAAAACGATGTCACTCCCACGATATAGAGAACGGCAATTACCATGCCAAAAATACCACCGATGATGGTATTGAAGTTTTTAAGGTGCAACTTTGCGCCAAGAGCCGTCAGAGCCCATGAGAGCAAAATGGCTACGGAGGTTGCCAAGTTGGGAGCGAGCAAAACGGACAGAAGCGCCGCCAATACACGCAGCGGTGTTATGGTCATCACCGAGAAGTAACCTGCATACAAAGGTACCATGGTGATAAGCGCCCAAAACATCTCCACCGAATACATGGCGCCGACGCGCGAGGCAATGATAACCGTTTTCTTAACCGGCAGCGACATAATGAAGTCGTAATCTTTGTAACCAAACAACACGCCATTTGCCTTTGCAAACGTAAACGCAACGCCTGCAAGTGAGGCGATAAGCACCGCAACAAGCGGCACAAGTTTGGCAAAGCCGAGCGTGGCAAGCCCGAAGCCAAAGACATACAAATAGCCCGCCATCACAAGAATACCGATGATGGCAAAAACAAGAACGGCTATCGTCAGTCCGTTGGCACCGTGCTTACCGTTGCGACGACGACCCAATCTCTGACTGGTCCATACTGAAAGTATTTGCACCTTCAACAGGAGCCATAACGCTTTGAGATTGGAGGGGAGCTTGAAACTCTCACGATTTATCGGAGCTATATCCGCTGCCGTTACTTCTGCAGGAGTAAAGTCATCTTTCGGAAGCTCATCAAATTCCTCACCCGGTATGGGAGGTCTTGAGTCGGCCATTACCGATCACCTTCTTGATTGACAGGAGCTTTGGGAGAAGGAACCTCTGGCACAGATGGGATTGTCGGTGCGGCAGAAGCCGCTGGTGCGGCAGGTCCTTCCGATGCGGTGGTCTTCTCGACTGCTGCCATATCTGCAGCCAACTCATCGGTCACGCCAGGTGCGCCGACTTCCATGCCCAGGAAGACTTCCTCAAGCGAAGAATTGCCGCGAATCTCCTCGGTTTCTCCGGCGGCCAAAAGCTTGCCCTCACGAATAATGGCAATCTTGTTGCAGAGCTTCTCGACAACTTCAAGCACGTGGCTGGAGAAAAACACCGCAGATCCGCGAGAAGCCAGCTCGTGTAGCATCTTTTTCAGCTCAAAGCTGGCGGCGGGATCAAGCCCCACAAACGGCTCGTCCAAAACAAGAAGTTTGGGCTCATGGAGAAGCGCGCTCACAAGCACAAGCTTCTGCTTCATACCATGTGAGAAACTGGAGATTGGATTGGCCAAAGAATCGGTAATTCCCAAGCGATTTGCCAGCACCGTAATGCGCTCCACGCGGTCCTGCGCGGGGACGCCAAAGATATCTGCAACATAGTTAAGATATTTGATGCCGGACATGAACTCATAGATATCCGGGTTATCAGGCACATAAGCAATAAGCCGCTTGGTTGTGATTGAATCGTTCACGACGTTTTTGCCGTCAACGTAAATCTCTCCGCCCTCAAACGGCTGTGCGCCGACAATACACTTGATGAGCGTTGTTTTTCCTGCGCCGTTATGGCCGATAAAACCATAGATGTCACCAGGCAACACATCAAGCGTCAAATCATTGACTGCAACTTTGCTTCCGTATTTCTTAGTAAAGTGCTGAACGTTTAAGACAGGAGCTGCAGATTCTGCTGATCCGGAAATAACATCGGTCATAATTAGCCTCTCAATAGATAACATCATATCTGTCGTACAAAACACTACTGTTTTGTACGACAACTGTCAAAAAAGATTTTTTTAAATACTGCTCAGTTTTACTGGCCTTTTACCGAACATTACTGCTGCAGAGAGCCGGTATTAAGCACTGGCTGAGCCTCCGACTCACCACACAAAACAACCATCAGATTTGACGCCATAACCGCTTTACGGTCATCGTCAAAATCAACGACACCATTTTCTGAAAGCTGTTTAAGGGCCATCTCCACCATTGAAACGGCGCCTTCTACGATCTTTTTACGCGCAGCGATAATAGCTTCCGCTTGCTGACGGCGCAGCATTGCCTGAGCAATCTCCGGTGAATAGGACAGATGCGTCAGACGTGCGTCATCAACAGAAATCCCTGCTACCGAGAGGTTCCGAGAAAGCTCAGCCTTCAGTGCCTCAGAGATTTCTTCGATGTTAGATCTCAGCGTAATGGCGCTGCTCGATTCAGACTCATCTTCCATGTGGTCATAGCTGTAAATACTTGCCACATGACGAAGGGCTGTTTCGGCAGTCATATTTACATAGCTTTCGTAATCGTCAACATCAAAAACGGCCTTGGCGGTATCATCTACGCGCCACACAACAACCTCAGCAATTTCAATGGGATTGCCCATGCGGTCATTAACCTTAAGAACTTCTCCGTTCAGCGTACGTGCACGCGTTGAGATTACCGAGGTGCGGTTTCGAGTAGAAGCGATAAAGCTTCCGGCAAGATCTCCTGCGCTGCTGGAATTGCCGAGCGACTTTGCATAAAACGGATTGGCCCACCGAAGACCCTCATCACGAATGGTTCCCACGTATTTACCAAAAAGTACGCACACACGAGCTTGACCGGACTGAAGCGAGAAGAGTCCGCTCATGCAGAAAATTCCCGCCACAAAGCAAACGGCAAGTACAACGGGAAGTATGCTTAAGCGAATGGACACGAGTCCCAACAGGTACACTGTTGCACTTGAAGAGTGCCTGCCTCCAAGTGTTGTCATAAAAGTGACAAAGAGATATGCCGCAAGAGCGAACAACACTATGCAAATACCACACATAAGCCAGCCGCTCTTAGAATGAATGATTTTCTCGGTGCTCACAACGTCTCCTTAAAAACAAATGTCTGCCAAGAAAAAACAGTTTACAACAAGGATTTACGATACACCGGCAAGATATACCAACAAGACACACCAACGGCGCCGTAAGCAAAAATCACGGCGCCGTCTTTACATGTGGTTTAAAGTGGAAATCATTGTTTCAAAGGAGAGGCCCTACTCTACGCGAGCATTCACTTTAAGCCAATCAAGTTGGTCAATATTGCCCTTGACGTGCTCGCATGACTTCTTCCAAGCCACAATCTCGTCCTCGGAAAGCTCGGGCACAAGGACCTTCTCGACACCGTCTTTACCAATGACAGCCGGCAGTGAGGAGTAGAACCCGGATGCTCCATACACATTGTCAAGCAGCGTAGATACCGGAGTTACAAGCTTTGTATCGTTGACGATGGCCCCGATAACCTCGACGGCTCCGTTTGCAATGGAGTACTCGGTGCAGTGCTTTCCTTTGTAGGTGACATAGCCGCCCATGCGCGCGTCCTGCTCAAGCTGGGCACGATCAAACTTCAGGCCGGTTTGAGTCTCAACCTCTTTGTCTGTGAGGCAGCCAAACGTTACATGTGACCACAGGGCAAACTGACCGTTGCCATGCTCACCAAGCATCCACGCGTTAATACAGCTTGCAGGATAGCCTGTTGCCACTGAAAGCGCATGGCGGAAGCGCGCAGAGTCAAGCGTAGTGCCAGAGCCTATAACCCTCTTAGGATCACAGCCTGTGAGGTACTGGATTTCAGTAGAAACAACATCACACGGATTGGCAATGCTTACCCAAATACCTTTGAATCCGGCATCAGAAATTCGCTTTGCGAATGTACGCGCCTCGTCGGTAGTGACAAAAAGCTCACCATCACGACTTGCTGCCGCAGCCTCAATATGCCCTGCCGCATTCACAATGATGTCGCAGTCGGCGAGTTCTTCATAGCGGGTGTCAACCTCAAATACACGAGCAGGATGTGGGTAAAAGGGCATGGCATCAAGCAGATCGTTTACCTGGGCCTTACAAAGAACCTCATCAAGATCGCTCAGATAAAGCTCCGTTGCAAGCCCCTTAAACAGCAGCGCATTTGCAACATGTGCTCCCACGTGACCCGTACCGATGATGCCAATTTTGCTTACCAGTGCCATAGTCTTTCCATCCCCTCGTATCAACGGCGCCAATGTGCCAAGAGTTTCGCGCGTTGCGGTGCACCGTTGGACGTTGCACGTCGCCGAGCGGTGTTGCTCGACGCCGGGCGTTGCAGCGCGTTGTTGCGTAATAGCCTACAATGTTCTGCAGGAAAATTTGCAAGATTTGTAATGTTGCAATCAACTGGATACATTTGGGGAGATTGAGGGGATTTTATGGGATATCGCACACCCACATGCCCTATTGCCCGCTCCTGCGGAGGCTGCGAGTGGTTATCGGTCCCCTATCCCATTCAACTCAAGCGCAAACAGCAGCAGGTAGTTGAGCTATTAGGACCTCTTGGCGAGAAGTTCGGTGTTTCTGTAGAGGACATCCGCGGCATGAGAGAGCCACGTGCCTTCAGGCATAAGGCCGCAACTCCCTTTGCACCGGGAACACGCGGCCGCGTGCAGTCAGGCTTTTATGCCACAGGAACTCATCGTATTGTGGCGTGTGAGACGTGTCTCGTAGAAGATCCGCATGCACGCGATATCTTAAACGACGTGGCGCGACTTGCTTCTCGCTTTGGCGTGCATGCCTACGACGAGGATCGCGGCCGAGGAACGCTTCGGCATGCCGTTATCCGTACGGGATACGCCACAGACGAGATGCTTCTGACACTTGTTGCCAACGGCCAGCGTCTTCCGCATGAACGGGAGTTCATATCCTCACTCCAGAGACTACATCCCGAAATTACCGGCATTGTCCTCAATGTCAATCAGAGACGCACGAACGCCATTTTGGGGCGAGAAACCCGTGTGCTCGCGGGTACAGCAACCATGCACGACAAGCTTTTGAACTGCACGTTTGAAATCGGACCCACGAGCTTCTATCAAACCAACCCTGAGCAGACCGAGGTCTTATATCGGCTAGCGCTTGAAGGTGTTTTCGGCGTATGCAAGAAAAACGACGACGAGCGCACGAACAACGGGGGCTCTGGCTGCCGTACGAACCATGACCACACAGATTCCCTTAGCAGCAGCCCTCTCCGGATTCTTGATGCGTATTGCGGCACCGGAACCATCGGTATCTGTGCGGCAAAGGAAGCCGGCTCTCACGGGATTCCCATTGAACTTATCGGTGTGGACCAGGTTGAAAACAACATCGCCATGGCCAAGAGAAACTCTCGCGCCAATGCCGTTTCCGCACGATTTGTCTGCGACGATGCCACACGCTTTATTGCACAGGAGGCCAAGCGCGGAGCTTTCTGTGACGTTGTCGTTCTTGATCCACCGCGCGCAGGTTCTACGCCAACCTTCCTCAAGGCGATTGAGCAGCTGGCACCGAAACGGGTGGTGTACGTATCATGCAATGTCGTAACGCAGGCTCGTGACCTGGAAGTTCTTCTCGCCAGCGGCTATAAGCCAGAGCGCATTGTGCCGGTGGATATGTTTCCACATACGAAGCACGTGGAAACAGTAATAACTTTGACATTACCGATAAAATTACATTGAGCGAGAAGTACAGGAAGATGATTCCGCTGAAGATGGTCTACATTACGGTGCCAAAGGACGAGGATTAACCTCTTGAGCTATGCTGTAGCCAGTGCAAGTCATGCACATCAAAGATAGAAAAGGAGTGAATTTTATGATACTCCCTGAAAACTTGATAAACTTGATTCGTCAGGGTGAAGGACTGACCGTCGAATTCAAAAAATCGACAACGGATATCACGAAAGATGTCTATGATACCGTTTGTTCCTTTTCTAATCGGGAGGGCGGTCATATTTTCTTTGGCATAAAAGATAACGGCACGATTCTCGGTGTTGATAACGACTACGTCGAGCAGATGAAGAAAAACTTCGTTACGGCAATCAATAATGAGAACAAAATGTATCCGCCACTATATCTGACTCTAGAAGAATACGAAATCGATGGGCATACTATTCTCTACGTTTATGTTCCGGTTGGAAAAACCGTTTACCGCAATGCAGGCAGAATATTTGACCGCAATAATGAGTCTGACATAGATATTACAGATAATGCGGACATGGTTTTCAACCTTTATGCCCGTAAGCAAAGCACCTATTTTGTTAATAAGGTCTATCCGGCTATCCCAGTTTCCAGCCTTCGTCATGATCTGATGGACCGGGCAAGGAGAATGACAAGGATAAACAACGAACATCATCCGTGGGTTGACATGACAGATGAGGAGATGCTCAGAAGCTGCGGGCTCATACTTGAAGATCCGGAAACGAATAAAGAGGGCATCACACTTGCAGCAATTCTGCTCTTCGGCACAGATAACCGTATCATGTCTGTGCTGCCTCAGCATAAGACAGACGCTATTTTCAGGGTGTTCAATGCGGATCGCTATGATGACAGAGATGTGGTAATCACAAATCTGATTGAAAGCTTTGATCGTCTGATGGAATTTGGAAAGAAGCATCTGAATGATGTTTTTACATTGGATGGTGTCCAGAGGGTAAGCGCAAGAGACAAAATCCTGCGTGAGATTATCTCCAACCTGCTTATGCACCGTGATTTTTCCAGCGGATATGTACCGAAACTCGTCATTGAACAGGACAAAATCACAACAGAAAATGCGAATCTTGCACACGGACACGGAAACCTGAATCTGAAAACATTCAGGCCATTCACAAAGAATCCACCGATAGCAAAAGTGTTCCGAGAAATCGGACTTGCTGATGAGCTTGGAAGCGGCATGCGAAACAGTTATAAATACACGAAGATGTATTCCGGTGGAGAGCCTGTCTTTACAGAGGCAGATGTTTTTACGACGGTGATTCCCCTTTCGGAGGCGGCAACGGCTACGGTCGGACCGACTATTCAAATCACCCCCCAAGTCGCCCCCCAAGATACCCATCAAGTTGCCCCTCAAGACTTGGATCAAAGACGGACGAAACTAATCGAATTTTGTGATATGCCGCGCAGTAAGCGTGAGATGATGGATTACCTTGGCCTTACAGATAGCAAGAACTTTAGAGAAAGGTATCTTGTTCCTTTACTTGAAGCAGGGAAAATAGAAATGACGATACCTGATAAGCCGAACAGCGGGAACCAGAAATATAAAAAAGTAAATAGTTAAGGTTGAATAATACGGTGTTTGAATAGTTAGTAGGAGAAGGGTGGTCAAATTTTAATTTTGAATACCGCAGTGTGAGAATTATTGTAAATTTAACAGGAACAGACAGAGATAAAAACGCAACGTATATCACCAAGATATACCAGAGCCGGTAGGTAGCCCGGCCGTCTCATATCATCATAATGAGGTAAGTAACCTGCCCCTCCGGGTTGTCCATTCTTTGTCCATAACACAATTTTAGGAGGGATTGCTATGGACAAAACGAGTGAAAAGCTGACCGTGTATTTTGAAGAACCTTTCTGGGTAGGTGTGTTTGAGCGAGTGGATAATAATAAGCTGTCCGTGTGTAAGGTTACATTCGGAGCAGAACCAAAGGACTATGAAATATGGGAATTTATTCTCAAATATTATTATGATTTGAAGTTTAGCCCCGTGGTGGAAACTGAAATAAAGCAGGTTGCAGACAATCCAAAGCGCAGGTCGCGTAATGCCAGAAAACAAGTAAAAAACACAGGTATTGGAACCAAATCACAGCACGCACTCAAACTTCAGCAGGAGGAATCGAAGGTCGAGCATAGACAGATCAGCAAAGAGCAACGGGATGCCGAAAAGCAGAAGCAGTTTGAATTGAAACAGCAAAAGCGTAGAGAGAAACATAGAGGACATTGATTCTGCAAATAATATCAGCAGAGTCGAGGTGATAGGATTTCAAACTTGTTCTCTCAGGGCGAAGTCTATCGCAAACAAAGGCATATAAGCACCTCTATTACATGTTGAGTAGAGCAGTTTTTACTAAATGACACCATACTTCAAATATAATGTTGTATAAGAAGCTGCTCTCTTGCTAGGTATGGAGAACAATGACCGTTCACGAATTTGGCGAGAAAAACGAGGATGTTCTTGTGTTGTTCCATCCGCTTGGTGTGCGATGGGATGTTTTCAACTATGTGATACCAGCATTGCAAAAACACTACCACCTCGTTATTCCTGCACTACCTGGCTTTGATCCGGATATGCCAAAAACTGACTTTACCAGCGTGGAGCGGATTGCCGACGAAATGACCTCATGGCTTATGCATCACGGTCTCGACAGCATTACATGCCTCTATGGCTGCTCTTTGGGTGGGGCCGTTGTAGCGCGAATGCTTGCCACCAGAAAGATATCCGTTGACTGCGCCGTAATAGACGGTGGTATGACCCCCTATCAACTCTGGAAACCACTGACATACCTCATCGGTATTCGCGATTTCATAATGTTGGAAATCGGTAAACACATGAGCATCAAGGCGTTGCGAGGCATGTTCGATCCCGAAAAATATACGGAAAACGACGTTGCATACATCAAAGAGGCTATGTCCGGCATGAGCGCAAAAACCATCTGGCGTTCGTTCTACTCCTGCAATAATTACTCCATGCCAAAATCCGCTCCATCCATTAACTGCCGCATAGCATATTGGTACGGCTCTGCTGAGAAAAGGCCACGAAAATGGGACATCGCATACATTCGCAAAATGTTTCCCCACGCACAAATCATTGAAAATGCAGGAATGGACCATGCTGAGTTTTTTACGCTATACCCGAAAGAGTTTTGCAAAAAGCTTACCTCGTGGATTCATTTATCAGCATGCGATAAGAGATAAATTATCCATGGTAATTACCTATGATTTGTTTTACAGCGAGACTATACCCTATTATTTATAAGGGACACAACATGTCCTGTAGACAATATAGCTCATAAAGAGTATTGCTCACTTTATGTCCTGTTTTGTAAGAGCAGCCGACGGTAAGATGGGCTCGAAAGGAGGTCGCCAACCAATGGATATCGTAAAAATAGGAAAAGTTCTTCAGGAGTTGCGAAAAGAAAAAGGGCTTACCCAGGAACAGCTTGCAGAACAAATGGGAGTTACGCGCAGAACGGTTTCTCGATGGGAAACCGGCAGCAACATGCCGGATCTGGACATCCTGATGGAATTGTCTGATTTTTACGCGGTCGACCTTCGAGAAATCTTATGCGGAGAAAGGACGCGTGAGCATATGGACGAAGAATTACGCGAGACCGTATTGGAAGTCGCCGATTACAGTAACGACGAAAAGGAACGGTTGTTGCAAAGGCTGCATTGGCTCTTTATCGTTGGACTTCTGGGGTTTGTAGCGTTTCTCGCAATCCAGTTGTTGAATCTTGGCTCCATTGCGCCATACGAAGTTGTGGGAGATTTTGGCCTGGGACTTGCTTTTGGCATGACTATTATAGGGGTGATTTTTACCCAGAAACATGCAGCGAGGATCAAAAAGGCCAAGATGCGGGTACTCAAAAAGCTACAAGAGAAATGCCATGCGACTCCTGAACAGTCCAAAAGAGAAAACTCGATAAGCAAAATTACCATACTCGGCGTCATCCTTGGCGCATGCGTAATCCTAACGGATCAATATCTTTATCGGCTTCCTCTATGGCTTGCAGCTGTGTTGTTTATTTGCGCCTGGGTACTGATCATTTTTGGGCTCATCATAAACAGGAGAAATCTGTAGAATTTACTGTAGTCAGAGCAGCCATGGAGCGATACGGAGCAGCCATGTATTTCGAGAAACTTTGCGCCTACTTGTCTGAACTGCCGGAGGTCGAATCGATTGCTCTGGGAGGTTCGCGTGCTGGTGCTCATTATGACGAGAAGTCTGACTATGACCTCTATGTATATGAGAAAAGCCCTCTTTCTGAAGAGACGCGTCTACCCATTCTAAAAGAATGCTGCTCCTATATAGAGCTCGGCAACCATTTTTGGGAGCTGGAAGATAATTGCACGTTAAAAGATGTCATCGACATTGATATCCTGCATCGCAACCTAGACGCATTCTCAAAGGATATTTCATCGGTTGTCGTTGATCATGTTGCACATAACGGCTACACCACGTGCATGTGGCATAATTTGCTTCACAGCAAGATACTCTTTGACCGAGAAGGAAAATTTCGCGACCTACAGGAGAAGTACAGCGTTCCCTATCCCGCTCAACTCAAGGAAAATATTATTGAGCGCAACATGCGACTGCTTTCAGGAAATCTTCCGTCGTACGATAAGCAAATCATAAAAGCACTGAAAAGAAACGACATTGTCAGCGTCAACCATAGAACCGCTGCCTACATGGAATCATATTTCGACATCATCTTTGCTATGAATGAACTCACTCATCCCGGCGAAAAACGCATGGTGCAAATTGCCCTTGAACAGGCCCGCGTTCTTCCTCAGGACTTTGAGAAGAGCCTTACCGCCCTCTACCAAGATCTCTTTGCACATCCACAAAACGTTGAACACGACATTGTTACACTCACGGAAAATCTCAGACTCTGCTTAAGCACTTTGTCATAATCTTATGTATGATTCTTTTGTTTCATATTGTGCAAGCAGATTGGATTTCCATGGGTTACCTTATCAACGCACTCATTCACACAGAAGCAACAATGCCTCAAGCTCTTTTCGAGATAGTTGTAGTGAGCGCAATTGCGTGTATTATCTCTGTTTTGCTCCAGCGCTTTTCTAAGCATGCTTCCAATGCCGCCGTGAAAAAGGTACTCGGGGTCTGCAGCGGTTTAATCTTTGTTGTCTCTGCCGCTATCATTATCGAAGATTTAGCTGGACAAACCAATATTTTCATGCCGATTGCTCAGATGGTTTTTCCTGGATAAGCGCCTCTGGGGCATGGACGGCTTCTCTGCACGCCCTTCTCGGCATGCTCTTTTGATTTGCTCTTCTTGATTCGCTTTTATTGGTTTGTGGGGAATAGTATGGACTTATCAGAGACTCGCGACGCTTTAGCTGTATTGATTGGCGCTGGCTTTGTGTTGATAGCGCTCTTGGCGTTTATTGGGTTTGCACGGCCGCAACTGCAGAAGCTTGCCAAAAACACCATTTGGCAAGTTCCTCAAATGGGGCTTAAGGGACTTATCGGCCTCTTGCTATTTGTGCAGCTTTGCATGGTGTTTGCCGAATCCCTGTCATATCCGGAATCAAAGACGGCTTTTCTCCCCTACATTTTGGGATATGTTGTCGTCTGTCCCATACTTACCAAACTGATACACGTGGCTCTCAAACAACGGGCGGCGACCAATAGATATGTTGCCACTCTGAGTGACATCACTGCATCAGTTGTATGGCAACTCGGAATTTTGTTTCTTGCTTCTGTATGCTATGAACTTGTAGCCACAGCGTCGCATATACACATCATCCATTAACCGCAAACAACCCGTACGCCATCCGTTCTGTCTTACGTTGCCCGCTCTGTCTTGTTTTTCTCGTTTTGTCAAAAAGTGCGTCACATAGTAATTACTAAGGGGTTGATTTTGTGGATATGACTATTGATGGTAGCCTTGCTGCCTTGGGAATCAAAAGTGTCGTAATAGGCATTGCACGCAATGTAAATCCACAGTCTCCTTTCTCGGACGCATTTCTAACAAAACGAGCAAAAATGGAGAAGTGGGCACTGAGCTGTGATATCGATGCTCTTCTCGATCATCCAATCATCAAAGGCTATACGGATTTATTACAAAGCGTAGGACGCAGCGTAAAAAGAAATCCTCCTACCGTTCCTGCGCTCATTCAAAATATCCGACATCGGGGTTCTCTACCTCATATCAACAGTATTATCGATATTTACAATGTTGAAGCATTGCATTCACTGCTGGCAATCGGAGGGCATGATCTTGATAGAGTACATGGCTCGATAGAGTTTACCGTCAGCGGCAACGAAGATTCCTTCCTCCCAATTCTATCTAAGGAAAAACACGTTGCCAAAACGGATTATATCTATCGTGATGCAAAGGGAATCATGGCGTGGCTTGACATTCGTGACGGAGAAAACTACAAATTTAGCAACGAGACAAAAAATGCGATTTTCATCATTCAAGGTAATGCAAATACTTCTGTTGAAATTCGCCTCGAAACACTTGAACGTATTCGATATGATTTAGCTGAGAGTATGCCTGATATGGAGTTTGATACACATGTCATATATGCATAAGAACGAGGTAAGGGGACATCATGCACGAAGTAGACATCAAGAGCTTGCAGCTTAATCCGTGGTCACTTATCGGAGACCGATGGATGCTCATTACCGCGGGCAATAAAGAAGACGGCTTTAATACCATGACTGCAGCTTGGGGACATTTTGGCACCCTCTTTGGCTCACGCGAAGGTTCCAAGAATACCACCATCTGCTATATCCGACCCCAACGCTACACCAAGACCTTCATGGATAGCCACGACATCTATACCCTCTCATTTCTTCCTGACACAAAAGACAACAAGAAGAAACTCGCATACCTAGGTACAAAATCCGGACGCGACGAAGACAAAGTTGCACACGCCCAACTGACCCCTTTGTTTATCGACGGAACAACCATATTCGAAGAGGCTGAGCTCACGTTTGTGTGCCGCAAAATTTACGTCGATGACCTTATACCGGAAAACTTCGTCGACAAAAGCATCATCGAGCAGAACTATCCGCTCCATGACTTCCACACCCGCTACATTGGCGAAGTCCTTAAGGTATACGTTGCAGATTAAGCCGGCATCTGAAGCTCATCCGGTAATTGCTTGATTCTTGGCGTCTTCCTCGGCAATAACTTTTGCTTTATAGGCAACATCTTTATCAGACATCGCGTCCTCATAAATTTTTTCACCCGTAGGATGTTCTTCCAGCCAAATCCTTGTAGCTTCAGGCGCCCATTTCTTAGCATAAGGTGTTGTACGAGCGCAAAGATCTTCGGCACTTTCGGGCGAGACGTATTCCGATGTATGCGCATCGGAATCCTTGACAATCTGAGGTAGTATCTCGGGATTTTCAAGCATCGGACAAGGCTGTAAAAGATTCTTATTCCACGGATAGTGACTACGATATGCCTGGAAAATAGGCTGTTTTAGACAGTCAAGCCAGCTATCGGCAGTTTTAATGTTGACATTTGAGTAGTGAATAAATACGCATGGCTCTACATCGCCACGAGCGTTGACATGGCAGTATACACGACCTCCGGCAATACATCCCCCAACAAACTCACCATCGTTCTGAAAATCCATGGCAAAGATTGGTTTACCGCCTTCAACGCCACGAATCTCACGAATTCGACCCAGCATGTATTTACGCTGTTCAACGGTCGGCATAAGATCGGCATTCGCGCCCTCTCCAACAGGCATATAGTGAAAATACCATGCCCAGCGGCAACCTTTTTCAATAATCAAATCAAAGAATTTTTCGGACGAAACACGCTCGGTATTCTCGCGCGTATAACAGGTGGACGTTCCATACAGCAAACCATATTTGTGCATTAAATCAAACGCTCGTATAACCTCCTCAAATGACCCATCACCACGACGACCGTCATTGACACTTGGCTCATAGCTTTCGAGTGAAACGGAGAAGATAATATTGCCAAGCCTCTGCACGTCTTGACAAAATTTCTCATCTACCAGCGAAGCATTGGTAAAGACGTTAAAAAGGCAATCATTGTGCTCCTCAGCAAGCCTTAAGACATCATCTTTACGTACCAATGGCTCACCACCGGTAAGCATAAACATATGCGTACCTAAATCAGATGCCTCAGTAACCAGCTTATCCATGTCCGCATACGAAAGATTCAAGCGATTTCCATAATCGGCTGCCCAGCATCCGACGCAATGTTTATTACACGCGCTTGTAGGGTCAAACAAAATAATCCAAGGTACATTGCACTGGTATTTCTCGGCATTTGCCGTGGTATTACGTAACCCTCGAAACGCCGCTTCATACCCACCGTCCAAAAGAGTGGTTTTAAGCACATGTGAATCAGTGGTATCGATAACGTCAAAAAGGAACTTCTCCCATTTTGATCCTGGATACAAACCTTTTTTGATACCCCGAGTTGCACCGGGGGATGTATCCTTCATAAGCTTTCCGGCCATATTAACCAGATGTTCAATATTTTTCTCTCGATCTTTGCTCGAAGCACTCTTAATAATCCGGTCAAGAGCAATACCAAATGCCTTACGCTCGGCCGCATGCGCAACCTTCGACTGCATAAAAACATCCCCTCTCTTGAGCACGCCGGCAGAGAAATTCCTCGGAAATCCTCTTCGGTTTACTCATTTTTTTGAACAAAGTTCAAATTTTATCCACCATACTCCTTCTATTGGGGACAATCAAGGTAGATTTTAAACAGTCGTAGAAATTATTTGAGCCCGTCCACATTATTGTGAAGGAACTCCTCCAAAGATGTTGTTTTTAATCCACTTTTTTGAGAAGTCACTTGCTTCGACTCCGCCATAGCCTTGGTAGCTTCACCACAACAAAGTGATTGAGGAGTGCGCCGCATATGGCAAGAACTATTGCGCAGGCCGCATTACCATACGGCGACAAGCCCGGAAATAGCTGTGCGAGAGCCTGCTGAATCGGAAATGCCCATAAGTACATACCATACGAAAGTTCAAATTTCTTTCCAAAATTGCTAAAGCGACCGCCAGTACCATATCCAAGCCAAAAACAGATATAGGGAAATACCAAAAGCATTGCAATAACATCAAGCCTCAAAAACACCAAGATACAAAATATGCCCAACGAAATAATGCCTGCAACGGTGTGCAGCCGCACGTCATCCTTAAAAATCCAAAATGCTACCCCTATATAGAAGAGGACTACCGCCCGAACAACGCTCAGCTGCTGGGGAAAGAACTTTACGAAGTATAGAAGGACCACAAGAAGAATGGGGACGGAAATAAGTACAAACCGTTTCTTGTCAAACTTTGTAATTTTATATCCGACAAAGCAGAGCACGTAGCAGCTAAATTCAACAGGCAACGTCCATAGAGCCGCATTGACAACAGAATCTCCCATGGGATTGTGTGTAAAAACTCCCGGAAGTTCATGTACCAGAATAAGAACGCCGTTGAGCAAATATATATAGGTTTGAGGATTTGTGAAATACTCCACAGGGGAAAGAGAGCTCATACAAGGTCCTAAAACAAAAGCAACCATTACAACCACAAAAATGAGCTCCGGAAACAAGCGCAGAACACGTTGCTTAAAGAAAACTTTTGCCTCGCTGTGATGTTCACAACTTCGGGCTATAAGAAATCCCCCAAATACAAAGAAAAGACCGACCGCCATACCGCCAAAGGTAAGTTGGCCTGACGTATGGTTTGATATAAAGTCCCCCGGTGCATCTCCGCCGAGAGTAACAACATAGCAGTGAGAAATAATCACAAAAACAGCAGCTATAAACCGCATGAGATTGAGGTTGTTGACGCGCGATTCAGCAATGTCAGAAAGCTTGATTGAAGTCATATATTCCTTTTCGATAGCACAATCTTCTCGCACATAAATGCTGAAGCAGTTACTCTACGGACGGCTCGATATGAACGCGACCAGCCTCAACATACATCCGACCTTCGGCGATTGCTCGAATTACCCTCGGATAGAGACGATGCTCAACTTCATGTATAGCCGCTTCCAGCTCATCAACGCCCCATCCCTCCTGCAAAAAAACAGGCTCTTGTGCAATGATGGGACCACGATCGTAGTCAAAGTTGGCCAGATGTACCGTCACGCCTGTTACCTTTACTCCGTAATCGTAGGCATCTTGGATGGCGTGTGCACCGCGAAAACTCGGTAAAAGCGCAGGGTGAATATTCAATACTCGATTGGGAAAGGCCTCCAAAAGAGCCATTCCCACTTTGCGCATATATCCGGCCATTACCACATAGTCAACGCCCATACGTTTGAGCTCTGATGCAATGACCATATCAGCTGTCAACGGGTCTGCATAAATCTCTTTTGAAAGTGTGAGCGTCTGAATACCTGCAGCTTCAGCTCGTTTGAGCCCTTGGGCAGAGGGGCGAGAAGAAACAACCAGCTCAATGGTTGCGTCCAAAGAACCATTGTTAATGCAATCGATCAATGCCTGTAAATTGGTGCCTGAACCTGAAATGAGTACGCCCAGCTTAAGCGACATCCCGGTAAACCACCTTTCCGGTACCAGAAACACACTCTCCCATCACAAAGGTCTCAAAACCCTGCTTGGAAAGGCTCTCTGCCACATCGTCAACGTCATCCGGATCGACAATAAGCGCCATGCCTACTCCCATATTAAACGTGCGATATTGCTCATCAAGTGTAAGATGCGCTTGTTCGGAGACATAAGAGATAACGGGAGGAATGTTCCAACCCGGACCTCCTGCCTCACCCATGCGATCCACCAGCGCATCAACATGTTCGGGGAGCGCACGATTGAGATTCTCCGTGATGCCGCCTCCGGTAATATGCGCCATCGCCTTAATGGGAGCTCCCTCTCTAAGGGCGGCAAGCAATCCTCCCGCATAAATGGTCGTGGGACGCAAAACGGCATCGGCAAGAGACTCGCCGGCAAGCTCTTCTCGCGGTTTATTAAGCTCTTCAACCGTCTTACCTTCAATGGCAACTTTGCGGACCAGAGAATATCCGTTGGAATGGATTCCCGATGAAGGAAGTCCCAGGATTACATCGCCCGCAGAAACCTTCTTTGGACCCAGCATCTTTGGGCGGTCAACCACACCCACCACAAAGCCCGCAAGATCGTAGTCGTCGGGATTCATGACACCCGGATGCTCGGCCATCTCTCCGCCAACCAGCGCGCATCCGCTTTTGCGACAACCCCGCGCAATCCCGCCGACGATTTCCGCCACCGCTTCGGCTTTAAGCTTTCCCACGGCAACATAGTCGAGAAAAAACAGGGGCTCGGCACCAAGCGGGACTATGTCGTCCACACACATGGCCACAAGATCTTCGCCCACCGTATCGTTGCGGCCAAGAAGCTGCGCAATGGCCAACTTGGTCCCCACGCCATCGGTACCGCTTACCAGCACGGGATCGTCCATGTCTTTAAGCGCTGCCGCAGAAAAGCAGGAGCCAAAGCCGCCAAGTCCTCCAATAACCTCGGGGCGAATAGTTGTTGCAACCGCCGCTTTGATGGCATCAACGGCACGCGCACCTTCATCAACATCGACACCTGCGTCAGCATAAGTTACCTGGCCTACCGCGTTTCTCGCATCAGACATCCTGTGATCCTTTCTGCGCAAGCTGAGTTTCTACTTGAGTAAATGTTAGAACATTCGAGCAGTTCAGTGCATGCGGACACATACCTGATACAAAGCGCTCATGAAAATCGTCTGGAATCTCCACCGGATAGTGTCCATTAAAACACGCTGCACAATACCCGCGCTTGGGTACACAATCCAAAAGTCCTTCAAGACTCAGAAATCCCAGCGAGTCCGCTTCGATATATTCGCAGATCTCTTCGGTTGTTTTATATGCGGCAATCAGCTGATCTTGGTCAGCCGTATCAATACCGTAAAAACACGGCCACATTACTTTTGGCGAGGCGCTTCGTACGTGCACTTCACAGGCCCCCGCATCTCGGAGCATGCGCACAATCTGTTTTGATGTAGTTCCGCGCACAACGGAATCGTCCACCATTACAAGCCGCTTTCCACGCACGACATCGGCAAGCGCATTGAGTTTCAAACGAACACCAAGTTGACGCAAGTCCTGCGTGGGCTGGATAAATGTACGCGCCACATAGCGGTTTTTAATAAGACCGGTACCAAACGGAATACCGAGTTCAGCCGCAAAACCTTCGGCTGCGGGAACACCGGAATCGGGTACACCAATGACCAAATCAGCATCAACGCTCGTCTCGCGCGCAAGTTGACGACCCATCATGTGCCGTACCCAGTAAATCGACCTTCCGTCCACCACTGAATCGGGTCGTGAGAAGTACACGTCTTCAAAGATACACGCCGCAGGGTCTCTGTGAGCCAAACCTTGCTCAGAACGCAGGCCGTCATCTGAGATCTTGATAATTTCACCCGGTTCAACTTCACGGATAAACGTTGCTCCCACGATATCGAGCGCACACGTTTCAGAAGCCACAACCCAAGAGTTGTCCTCAGGGCTGCCAAGGCGACCGAGCACCAAAGGGCGTATCCCATGCGGATCTCTAAACGCATAGAGGGCATTTTCCCGCACCAGCACCATTGCATATCCGCCCTCTATAAGGCGCATTGTCGCCGCAATTCCCGAGCGAAGGCGATGCGTCTTTTGCGTGAAATACCCAATGAGCTGTGCCGCAACCTCAGAGTCGGTATCGGAGCGGAAGGAAATATTTCGAATTGCCAGCTCTTTTCGCAGGTTGTCAAAATTGACCAGCGTGCCATTATGTGCCAAGGCAATAATAGTCTCGTCAATTGACGAGAGGTGCGGCTGAGCGGCTTCCCACCCCTTGGCACCGGCGGTTCCATAGCGACAATGTCCGACAGCCGCTTTACCCGGCATTGCATCAAGATCAGAGTTTGTAAATACCTCGGTCACCAAACCAAGATCCTTACGAATCAAAACGGTCTGGCCATCACCGACCGCTATGCCGGCAGAGTCTTGACCTCGATGTTGAAGAGCATGAAGTGCAAAATACGTCAGTCGCGCAACATCACGCTGCGGCGCCCATACGCCAAAAACACCACATTCCTCGTGAAGCTCCATGGGTTCCTTTCCCGCTGTATCTCACGTCCCTGCAGGATACATGACGTATGTAAGTGTACTCGCTCGCGAGAAGAAAAAGCGCTCCGAACGCCATTTGTTCGAAGCGCGTAACAATATAAGGGTAAATCTATTTCTGAATGTCTGATTTTTGTACGCACACCAAAGCCGCACGACCATATTGATCGGAATAATTGCAGGTAATAAGTGTCATGACGTGATCCGTTCGTGCAATGATGTCTGCAGCATCCGGTCGAGCATTAACCGACATGTTCAGCTTCTGTAAAAGATACTCATGGAACTCCTCTTTCGATGAGAAGTTAAACTGTCGGATTGATTCGTCATCGTCGTTGGCATGATAGATAAAAAGTGGAACTAATTCATACTTTTTTTCAGGTGTTTCATACCAAATGGTGGTCACACTGTCAAAAACGCTCTTGTCGTTCATCTTGCCAATATATTGGAACATCGAGCCGTTTCTCATATGGTGACCATAGAGAATGGTTTGCTGGTCAACAAGGCCGCTTGGGTCGTTTTCATGATCCATAAAAATCTGACCACCAACGGAGTATTCTCCCTTTGCATTTGTATGCAGGTAATGCTCATTGTCCGTTGTTTGGTATACCGGATAGTTCACCGGTGAGTTGGGAATCTGAATCCATCCAACAACCTCTTTGTTGATTGCACGCAGACCCGCCCAATCAATTCCCGGTGCTTCTTCAACATTGTTCTCAGGGACCGTTGCGTACTGAGCCAGCTCTTCGTTAATCACATCCTGCTGGTGGTAGTCCCATTGTGACTTCACAAAAAGAACGCCAGAAGCCGCAATGAGTAAAATACCCACAAGCAAAAGTATTGCTGAAACAATATGACGCTGTTTCTTAGCGCCATGTTTCTTTTTGCCGTCCTTCTTTTTGTCCCGCGCATTTTTGCGGTTAGGAACAGCTGACTTGGGTTGTGTAACACCCGAAGCAGAAGTGCGCTGGATTGTAGAATCTTCCTGCCCAGCAAAGTGTCTGCCGCGTGTTTCTGACATATACCAACATCCTATCTCACACTACTTGCAATGACGTACTCTATCGGCCACCGCATAAGCTCTCCAAGCCGTTGCTTTATGCGTCAGCCATATCGTGCTTAAGCTGCACGATCTTCTCGCGATATTTTGGAATCGATGCTCCTAAAATCTGCGTCGCATAAATGGCGGCGTTTTTTGCGCCACCGATCGCTACGCAGGCAACGGGAACGCCGGAAGGCATTTGCACCATGGATAAAAGCGAATCCATGCCACCGAGATCGCTGGTTTTCATTGGAACTCCCACGATGGGAAGTGGGGTAAAAGCCGCTACGACTCCGCCCAAATGCGCTGCCTTTCCTGCGGCGGCAATGATTACCTTAAGACCGCGGTCTGCCGCCGTTTGGGCCCACTCGTGAACTTTTTGTGGATTACGATGCGCGGACGCAATAACCAACTCATAGGGAACACCCAAGCGTTCAAGCTCGGACGTACATCCTTCCATCGTAGGAAGGTCTGACTTAGAGCCCATAATGACTCCTACAAGTGGTTGTTCTGCCATCGTTTCTTCTCCAAACGTTCTTTTCTGCCATACCCGTCTGGTATAAGCAAAATTATTATAAGTATAAATTACCTCGCAAGAAGTACCAGCATACTTTGTCACGGACACATAAGCACTATATTTTCGCTATCATGTTTTTGGCGTTGGTCCATCAGTCCACGTGAAAGGAAGTTTTATGAGTAACGCTAATCCTGTCTTGTACAAACGAGAAGGCGCGTACATCCCTCGCGTCGCCGCAGTTCACGACCTCTGCGGGTACGGAAAATGCTCCCTGGGAGTAGCAATTCCGGTACTTTCTGCCGCCGGATGCGACGTGTGCCCCGTTCCTACGTCGCTCTTCTCGGCACACACACGCTTCCCCAAGTTCTACATGCATGACACTACCGATATGCTTGCGTCTTACCTCGACGCCTGGGTTGACGAGGGCATTGAGCTTGATGCCGTCTATTCCGGGTTCCTTGGCGCTGCCGAACAGGTTGCAAGCATACAGCGTCTCTACCGCGAGCACCCCAAGGCGCTTCGCATTGTTGACCCGGTTATGGGCGATGGCGGATCCATGTACCCCACCTATACCCAAGAGCTTTGCGATGCCATGCGTGGCCTCGTAGACGGCGCTGATGTCCTCACGCCAAATCTCACCGAAGCAAGCATTCTTACCGGCATTGAGTATGCGGGTCAGGATTTATCGGACGATCAGGTCAAGGCATACCTTGATGCTCTGCTCGCGATGGGTGCAAAAACCGTTGTGCTCAAGGGCGTTGTACGGGGTGACGGGCAAATCCGAAACTACGTAGCCGTCTCCGGCGAGAAGAACGCTTCCGTGACCGAAATTTCAAGCGAACTGCTGCCATATATGCTCCATGGCACCGGTGACCTCTTTGCATCCGCTCTCCTTGCCGCTCTTATGTGTGGCCGAGGCCTCACGGATTCCTGCACTTTTGCCGGCACCTTCGTTCGCAACGCCATGAAGGTTACGCGTGAACAGCCCGACTTTGAGGTACGCGGCGTCTCTTTTGAGTCGGAACTCGGTGAGATTACGCAGCTCATTAAATAGCGGCTGCCCTCTGGTCCGTGCCGCAGTCCGAAACTTGGATTGTGTCCACAATTTGGCCACGTCTTGTAAATTACAAACCCACTCCAAAGCACTTTGGAGTGGGTTTTCGTTAAAAGATGTATAACTTATGCGAAGTTGCGTTTGCGCACGCATTAGTTTGAACTGCTTGAGCCACTGCTCGAACTGCTGCTTGCCTCTGCACTGCTTGATCCGCTTGATTCCGCGCTGCTTGAGTTGCCATCGTTCTTTTTATTGTCATCGAAACTTCCCACAGAAGCGCCGTTGCCTGACCCGTTGTTTGTCTTCTTGCTGTTTGTGCTGCCGGTATCATTGCTATTCCCACCCACAATATTGCTCAGCACACGGACAGGCGTAAACGAAGTGGCAATCTGGTTGCGCAACTGTTCCTGAGTTTCATCGTCGGCTCCTGTGGTAACGCAGGTAATGGTAACGCCGGCATCAGATTGAGTTTTTGAATAGGTGAACGTAAAGATCGGCGTTGCGTCTCCGCTTGGCTTCAAAAAGCCAAAGAGCTCCGCTTTTTTCAGATGACCCTCGTCGCCACGATGCGTATTTACGTGATAGACAACCGTACTGATTTTTGGATTGAGCAAGCAGTTAAACGCAAATGCCTGTGCCTGGACCGAGGATGCCGACAAGCATTCCAGCACATCACCGGAGCTAGTATCCGTTACGGTAACCTCAACGCGACCGGTATTTTCATCGGCTTCCTGAACGGAAAAATCTTCAGGAAACTGCGTAAAGCCGTCTCCCCACTCAACACCGCCGCGTAAAGCGGAAGCCACGGTACGAACGGTAACCGATTCGGTCAGATTTGCGGTATTTGCTCTACGAATAAAGCCGCACGACACTTGCAAAAGAACCACGCCGGCGAGAAACACCAGCATAAAGATTACCGCGGTTCGGGTGATGACCTTCTCGACATTTGATCCGGAAGGATCGCTGCCGCTCAGAGGATCGATATCAACGGCCTCGGCACCGCCGGCTCGACGTGCGCGCTCGGCTGCGGCTCGTTCCTCGTTGGGATGTCCGGTTTCATCAACCTTGGTAAAGAGCTCCTCAGCGGCGTCTGCGTCAAGCGCACCACGCTGTTTGCGAGCAAACTCTTTTCTTTGGGTCTTTGCCATAATCCTCTTTTCATCCACAACGATACGATTATACGCGATTTCTTCCTCTAGCCTTTGTGCACAGTGCCGTCTCCTTCAAAGCCAACTCCAAACTGCATACGATAATACGTTGCGTAGGTGCCTCCCTTTGCGAGAAGCTCGTCATGAGTGCCAGATTCGACCACTCGCCCATTTTCAATCGTGATAATTTCGTCTGCGCCCATAATGGTTGACAGTCGGTGTGCAATGATGAGCGTGGTTCGATCCTTTGCCAACTCAGAAAGAGACTCTTGGACCGCGCGCTCCGATTCGTTATCCAGCGCCGAAGTGGCTTCATCCAAAATGAGCAGCGGTGGATTCTTGAGAAAAACACGGGCAATAGAGATGCGCTGCTTCTGTCCTCCCGAGAGACGTGTACCGCGCTGCCCGACCTCCGTGTCATATCCGTCAGGCAAGCCTTCCACAAAGGCCGCAATATTGGCGCGCCGCGCCGCTGCTTCAATCTCTTGCCGAGTTGCCCCGGGACACCCGTAGGCAATATTTTCCGCAATGGTTCCGTCAAAGAGGTACACGTCTTGTTGCACCAAACCAATGGCGTCACGAAGCGAATGCTGTGTCACACCGCGCACATCCTGACCGTCAATGGAAATTGAGCCTGATTGAACATCATAGAATCGTGGCAATAAAGCGCAGGTAGTTGACTTTCCACCTCCTGAAGGGCCGACAAGAGCAACTGTTTTTCCAGGCTCAATATGAAGATTCAAACCCTTGATAACTTCCTCGCCACTATCATAGGAAAAACGGACATCGTCATAGATAATCTCACCTGCAGAGACCCTCAAATCGGGAGCTCCCGGTGCATCTTCGATATCAGGGCGCGTATCCAGAATTTCCACAAATCTCTGAAAGCCCGCCAAGCCTTTCTGGAACGTTTCCGTAAAGTTCAAAATGTTTGAAATCGGATTGGTAAAAAGCGACACATACAGTGCAAACGTTGCCAAATCCGCAGCGCGCATCTGCCCATGCGCAATCATCCATCCGCCAAATACCACGATGGCGGTATTGAGTATGCCCATCATCGAATCGATGGCGCCATGATAACGCCCCATTGCAAAATACATTCTCGCTTTGGAGTCCAAATAGGCATCGTTGCTTTTGCGGAACTTAGCGCGTTCGTGATCTTCGGCAGCAAAACCTTTGACCACACGAATACCGGCCAGCGAGTCCTCAAGCTGGGTGTTGACGTTTGAAATGCGCACGCGGTTCTCGCGAAAGATGGCTCTCATATGCACGTTAGCAAAGAAATTAAAGACAACCAATGCAATGGCAATAGCGGCCATAACAAGAGTAAGCGGGACATTAATGAAGGAGAGGATTACAAAGGAACCCACGATTTCCATAACACCAATGACGAGGTATTCGGGGCCATGATGCGCCGTTTCCGAAATATCAAAGAGATCGGAGACCAAACGACTCATGAGATCGCCGGTTTTATGACGGTCGTAATACGAGAAACCCATGCGCTCGTAGGCATCAAACAGATCCTCTCGCATATGGCTCTCCATACGAGCGCCCATAATATGTCCCCAGCTGATTACAAAGACACGGCAGAAGAAATGCAGCGCATACATTGCAATCAGTCCGATGGCGACAAACACGAGAGATCCTAAAATGGCATCTTCCCCTTCGGTAAACAGGCCGGATGCAAGTTGCCGTAAAATTTGCGGAAACGCAAGTTCAGTCACCGCAATCACAAGCGCACACGCCATGTCTATAAAGAACAGATGGCGCTGCCCCACATAATAGGACAGAAAGCGCATAAAGATGTTTTTCCGGGGTGCGGCATTTCCAACAACGCACCCGTTTTGCTCCCCGCTTCCAATTTGTCTACGTTGTCTGCTGCTCACACGCTTGTTTTGCTGTCGAGAAGTACCGTCTGCCATAGAGCTATCCTGCCTGTTGAAAGAAGCGCCGCACTACGGATGTAATACGGCATCAAAACTACTGTATGAAAACTGCCGAAGGCTCCCTTACTGAAAGCTCCTCTGCCAAAGACTACTCTGCCAAGGGCTACTCAAAAGCTTGAAGCCGATGAGAGATCGAGTCACATAAAAGCGCTCCTACCACGGTCTTTGCGTCCTCAATCTGACCGTCAAGCACCGCATCAATAAGCTCAGGCACCTTAATAAGATCCACGTTTATAAACTCATCTGCATCAGGACTTGAACCTGCAAAAGTCAGACCGGTTGCCATATAGATATGAATGAGCTCGTCCGTAAAGCCGTCGGATGTTGCGATGGTAGTTAAAAACGCCATCTTCTCTGCCTTCATGCCCGTTTCTTCCAAAAGCTCACGGTGAGCGCAGTCCAGAGGATCCTCACCGGGATCCAGTTTGCCTGCGGGTATTTCAACGGTAACCCGATCAAGCGCGGTACGATACTGCCTGACCAAGCAAATACGCCCTTCATCGGTAAGAGCAACCACCGCAACGGCCCCGGGATGCCGTACGACATCTCTCAGGGCTTTTCGCCCATCGGGAAGTTCAACGCGTAGGCGGTTCACGTTAAAAATACGGCCCGTCCATGCAACGTCTTCCGAAAGAGGTTTCTCGATAAGAGCGGCGTCACGCGGATCTTTACTGCCAAGTACAAACTCCCGTTTGACGGGCTCCCCTGATGTATGGTGCACCTCAGCTTTGGCATCTGAAAAGTTACCGTCATACGTCAGCACATCGGCCGTGGCGCGTAAATCGGAAACCGCATCGGCAAAAGCACGCTGAACCTGTGTCCGTGCGTCATTATCGTGATTTTCCAGAACGGTGACGCCTTCATTGGAATCCACATTATCTGCGCATATATCAACTTCCGGCTCTATAATTTCGGGTTCAAACTCCCCTGCAACCTCATGTTTTTTCTCGTCATTCATTTTATGCCTCACGTGGACGCAGTGCCTTAAGACCTATGTCGCTTCTATATTGTTTGCCGTCAAAATGAACCTGATCGACGGCTTCGTATGCACGCGTACGTGCTTGTTTAAAATCATCCGCCAGCGCGGTTACGTTCAAAACACGACCGCCCGCAGTTACCAATCGGCCATCAGTGGTGCGAGACGTGCCCGCATGGCTCACCGAAACTCCCGAAACACGCTCGGCAGCCTCAATTCCGGTAATTTCCTTACCCTTTTCAATAGAACCCGGGTAGCCGGCACTTGCAAGCACCACAGAAACGGCAACTTCATCCGACCAGTCAACTGTTTGAGTGTCCAGTGTTCCCGCATCACAGGCACGCATAATCTCGACAAGATCGCCTTTAAGTCTGGGTAGGATAACCTGTGTCTCCGGATCTCCAAACCGGGCATTAAACTCAAGCACCCGAGGACCCTCTTTTGTCAGCATAAAACCGCCATACAAGCAGCCGGAATATGAAATTCCCTCAGAAGCAAGCTCTGCGACAACGCGCTTCTCGATTGCAACCATATCGGCGTATTCTTTGTCCGTAACATGTGGGCTGGGAGAAAAAACGCCCATGCCACCGGTATTGGGACCGGCGTCACCATCAAACGCACGCTTATGATCCTGGGCAGTGGCAAGTGGAATTAACGTTTTACCGTCGGTAAGTGCAAGAAGCGAGCACTCCGGCCCCTCGAGAAACTCCTCAATGACAACGGTGGTACCGGCAGGTCCAAACTGTCCGGAAAAACACTCATGTACGCCTTCAAGAGCCTGCTCAAGCGTGGCAGCCACAATGACGCCTTTACCGGCGGCAAGTCCGTCCGCCTTAACTACTATAGGGGCTCCGACGCTCCGAACATACTCCTCACAGGCGGCTTCGTCGGTAAAAGACTTCCATGCCGCAGTAGGCACCCCCGCCTTTTCCATAATGCGCTTGGCAAATGCTTTGGAGCCCTCCATCTGAGCGGCTTTCTTACTTGGACCAAAGCAGGCGACGCCGGAAGCTCGCACCGCATCGGCAACGCCTTCTACCAAAGGAGTTTCAGGGCCAATAACTACAAGTCCAAGACCTTTTTGACGAGCAAATGCCGCAACTGCCTCGGGGTTATTCTGATCAACGTCAACCGCTTCGGCCATTGTAACCATGCCACCGTTACCGGGAGCAACATATATCTTTCCTGCGTGTGGAGACTCACGGAGCTTGGTTAATATTGCATACTCACGCCCGCCGGACCCTAACAGCAAGATATCAATTTTTTCCATAGCCAGTTTTTCCGCCTTGTCATAGAGTTTCGTAGGAACAAACGCGACTCCCACCGACGTAGCCCCCACATGTAAGGAAAACTCTTTTGATGCAGGTCGCACTGCGAGAAAGGCGGCTTCATACTCATTGGTATCCAAAGGCTTTTTAAGTGCGGCCTCGGCACGACCGTCTCCCGAAGAAGTAATCACGTACGTGAGCGGTCCTTCGACCATGTAAGCGGCACTTAAAGACCTTGAAATACGCGCGGTAAGATCGGACAAATCATGACTATGCCCAATCTCCTTAAAAACTCCCTTTGCAAGCAAATACAAATACATCTCGGAAGACAGTCGCCTGCGCACATGTTCAAAACGCTGCTGTAGGGAAAAACGATGGGGACGTTTTTGATGACGAATCAACTTTTCGCCGTCCATAGTGATAAAAAGCGTACCTGCGGCATCGCTCAGTTCTCTGCCATACGCCGCCACGGCCGCAAGATTGGCTCCGGCAGCTCGCGCGGTACTCAGACGCTCCATAATAATGCCCTGAGCCGCAGGTGCGTTTTCCGTGTCGAGAAGTACGATCTTCTCGCCTGATACTCTGCAATCCGTGTCGCGATTGGATATTCCCTCTCCGACTACATTTCCTCGTGCGTCAACGGCAGTTCTATAAGAAAGGGCAAGCTCAGAGCCAACGTGAACGGAGAGAATGCCGGTATATCCTTCCTCTAAGAGAGATCGGTAGAACGCGGCAACTTCTTCGGCGCGCGCATTGAGCCTGCTGGGGATAAGAAGTACCCCAAGAGAATCAAGCTCTTCACGGCTCAAACCGCACGGATTGTCGGCTACGAGGGCAAAGGTTTTGCAATCATGTGGCTGTACGGCAGAACTCACGTATTACCTCCAGTAGCGATCGATAGTCTGTTCACGCTCGGGGCCAACGGTAATGATTGATATGCGCACGCCTGCCAACTGCTCCAGGAAGTCAATGTAGTCTTTTGCCTCACGTGGGAGCTGATAGAAATTGCGAACATCTGAAATGTCGCATTCCCATCCGGGCAATGTCTCGTAGATGGGCTTTGCATGGTAAAACACGCTCTGGTGCTCCGGAACGGTTTCATACCTCTTGCCATCACACTCATAGGCCACGCATACCTTGATTTCAGAAAGGCATCCCAACACGTCCAGTTTGGTAATTGCAAGGTCGGTAAGGCCGTTGACTCGGGCGGCGTAATTCACGACCACCGCATCATACCAACCACAACGCCGTTTACGACCGGTCGTAACGCCATATTCATGACCAACCTCACCGAGAAGGTCTCCCGTTTCGTCAAAAAGCTCCGTCGGGAACGGACCTGATCCCACGCGCGTAAGGTATGCCTTGGCAATACCGAGTACTCGGTCAATGTTGGTTGGACCGATACCGGATCCCGTAACGGCGCCTCCGGCGGTACAGTTGGAAGACGTTACAAACGGATACGTACCGTGATCGATATCAAGCATCGTTGCTTGGGCGCCCTCGAAAAGAATGTTCTTTCCTGCCTCAAGCTGCTCATTCAAAAACAGAGAAGATTCGACGATATAGGGACGCAGGCGATCCGCATAAGGCAAATACGTCTCGCAGATCTGCTCGACCGTATAGGTAGGCATTCCGTATACCAGCTCAAGAATGGGGTTTGTGTATTCAAGTGCGGCGTCAAGCTTCTTACGGAAGATCTTCTCGTCAAGCATGTCCTGCATACGCAAACCCGTACGATTCATCTTATCCATATACGTAGGGCCCACACCGCGCTTGGTGGTGCCGATAAGATTCTTGCCAAGCTTCTTCTCGTGAGCTCCGTCCAAATCTTTGTGATATGGCATCACGATGTGGGCATTACCGGAAATCTTCAGCGCATCGCACGAAATACCCTGTGCCTCCAGCATGTCTATCTCACCCAAGAGAATTTCGGGATCAACGATGCACCCATTGCCAATAACGGGATAGGTATTCTCATACATAACGCCAGAAGGTACCTGATGAAGCGCAAGCTTAGTGTCTCCGGCAATAACCGTATGTCCTGCGTTTGCACCACCGGCATACCGGCACACAACGTCAAAATCTCCGGAAATAAGATCGGTAACTTTACCTTTTCCTTCGTCGCCCCACTGAGTGCCCACAAGAACGGAAGCTGACATAACTTCTCCCCTATCGCAGTATGTTATTACCTACCATACAACCACAGCAGGTTGCTTATCCAGTATAGAACACCGACGTGCCGGAATGTATCGCACATCTCACATCACAGAGACATCATTGCGCATACGCGCCGGTTTCCTCTTGTTGTTTGGCAATGCCGTCCGCGTCATCGTAGCCCGACACAACCTCTACAAACTTTGTGGAGGATCCCACAAACGTCAGAGAAATGTCAGCAAGAGAGCCCGAGCGGTTCTTGGCGATAATAAGGTTTGTCACGCCTATGTCAGGTCTCTTTTCCCGAGCCGCCTCTTCTTCATTCATGGAGCGGTCAAGCAAGATGACGATATCTGCGTCTTGCTCAATGGCTCCTGATTCACGCAGATCGGAAAGCTGCGGGCGCTTATCGGTGCGGTTTTCAAGCGTTCGATTCAGCTGCGAGAGTGCCACAACCGGAACTTGAAGATCTTTTGCCATAATTTTAATGCCTCGCGACATTTCTGAAACCTCAGTGGCACGGCTGTCCGCACGCCTTTGTCCCGAAGGGGGCGACAACAGCTGCAGGTAGTCAATAATCACAACGCCTTTTTTCTTTCCGTGGAGCATGCGCCGTGCTTTTGCTCGAATTTCGGTAACGGTGATGCCGGGCGTATCGTCAATCATAACGTCTAAGTTGGAAATTGCAGATGAGGCCGCTGCAAGGCGAGGCCAGTCGTCGGGGGCAATCTTGGCCGAACGGATGGATGTCAAAGAAACTCGTGACGATGCCGCCAAAAGACGCTGCGCAATCTCGGTTTTGCTCATCTCAAGCGAGAAGAACGCCACGCTTGCACCCTTGGCGGCTGCCTGCACCGCCAGGTTAAGTGCAAAAGAGGTTTTACCAACACCCGGGCGTGCACCGACAACTATCATCTGTCCGGGCCGCAAACCCAAAAGAGCTGCGTCCACCGAAGGGAAGCCTGTTTCAACCCCAAGCTCTGTTTCGGACTTATTCGCGTTTTCTGCCAGCTCGCGATACAGGTTTCCCATAATGTCTGAAATTGGTTGCTCACTTCTCGACACGTCGGCATTCGTTACGTCAAAAATGAGCTTTTGTGCCGCGTCAACGACCTCTTTTGTATCCTCCGGAGCATCGTAGGCAAGAGCCGAGATTTGCGCTGCCGCAGAAATCATCTTGCGAAGCGTTTTGTCACGGTGGAGCATATCCGCATGATATTGCCAGCCCACTCGCGCAAGAGGATCGCCGCCAAGCTCTGCAATGCGATTGGGACCGCCTGCTTTTTCAAGCTCTCTGTTGCTCTTAAGCGTATCGGAAACCGAAAGGGGATCAACGGCGCTGTTGCGCTCAAAAAGGGTTTTTATCGCTTTGAAGATATAGCGGTTGGATGGTGTATAGAAATCTTCTTCCGTCAAGCGCACAATGCACTCCGAGCGAGCGTCCTCATCGTACATCATGGCAGAAAGTACCGACATTTCCGCCTCAGGATCTTGAGGCATGGCAACTTTTTCAAGAGCCGTCAGGCGCGTGGGATTAATGTCCCGTACAAGATCTTGTTTGACGTTATTTTCAGGCATACCTATCCAATCACTACCAATCCGTGAAAGAGAATACTAGCGCACTTTGCACCAAAGAAATATGAGTTTTCTGGCAAATGGTATGCCCAAAAAAGTATTCAACATTGTTTTTTATGAGACGCCATCCCTGAGCGGTGTCTCGATAAGTTTTCAACGTTTTCAACATTTTCATCTTTTTTGGCTAACGGCAAAACCTCCACAACTTGTTATTTGTCCACATTATGCACAACGTGCTCCATCTATGCAGGATTCCTGCACGTTTTATGCATTGATTTTGAAAAAGCGCAGGTAATCTATGCTAAAAATAGCCTTTTCATAAAACCAAAGGTAAAACACCCCGGCATACATTTCTGTATCCGGGGTGCGTTTTTGCATACCATTCATGATATTTGATGGTTGCTTCTTTCGCTCAACTGGTAATTTTGTAGAAAACCCCAGTTGACAAAAAGCTTGCCATCGCCTACCTCAAAGCCTCTAAAAATCCGCCAGACTACTCCGCCGGATCGGCCTCAGGTGCGGCTTCTTCCTGCTGCACATCCTGTGCTGCGGGAGCCTCTTCTGCCTCATCGGTCTTTGGCTCTTCGGCAACCTCTGCAGTCTCATCAGGACCAACCTGAACGGTTACCACCGCCTCAACCTCACGATACAAATCAACAACAACATTGTGACGGCCTGCGGTCTTAATGGAGGAGCTGCGGACAATACGCTTGCGGTCAATTTCAACGTTAAGCTGCTCTTTAATTGCCTCGGCAATCTGTGCGGCTGTGATGGAACCAAAGAGCTGGCCCTCCTCGCCAATCTTGGCATCAACAACGACGAGCTTGCCATCAAGGGCAGCTTTGGTAGCCTCTGCGTCTGCAAATCGCTCAGCCTCACGCTTAGCAATGTTGTGACGGCGCTCCTCAAGCTGCTTGATATTACCCGGGGTAGCAGGCTGGGCAATCTTTTGAGGGAACAGGAAGTTCTCTGCATAGCCCTGGGCGACCTCTACAATGTCGCCCTCTCCGCCTTTACCACGAAGCTCGCCCAAAAGAATTACTTTCATGGGAACTCCTTAGGTCAATCGGTTTGAGCCGATTGATGTTCTGTGTCAGTGGTCTTCTTGTTATCAGGCATTCTTCCTCGTGATATATGCCGAAAGTTTGCCCAGATATCAATAAGACCAACAAAAGCTAACATACCAACCTGAATTTCAAGAAATGCTGCAAAAATAAAGAAAAGCATTGTCGTTATCGGAGAAGCCTTACGACGCTGCATAAACCAAACGCCAACGGCCATCCCCTGCACCGCAAGGACAAGCCTTACAAAGACAAGCACATTGAGTGCGCTTATAAGCACTATGTCTTTGTACAGAGGAACCTCTGGACTCGCCGCATATGCAGCGAGTGCAGCAATACCAAGTGCTACAAACCAAAGCGGCACGTCCATCTCCACAAAGCGCGAGAGATGTTTTTTCTCGCCACCAAGAGAGCGATACGCCACCCGTGCGCCAATGCGGGCAATGAGATAGTACAAAATTGACAACATCGTAAAGCCCGTTGGCCAAAGAAGTTGCATAAACACCCTCAGATAGGCAAAGCCTTCTGCACTATTCACCGACGACCCCACATACTGCGTGCGGTAAAACTCAAATGCCTCTTGTACGCGAGCGGATACGGATGACCCTTCCGCGGCGGCGAGAAGTTCATAGCCACCCATAAGGACCAGCGCTCCCACGCCAACAATCAGTATCTGTTTGCCGACGGTAAGCGCTCCTCGCACAACCAAAACACCTATGCTCATTGCGATGCCGGCGGCACCAATTGAGCTTATCAGCACTTCTGGCTCACCAAGCAGATAGCTTGCTCCTCCGGCAACAAGAAGTACGACTCCTGCAGTATACAGAGCCTCTTTGACGGTCTTTTGGTAGCACGTAACAACGGCTCCATAACTTATAAGAGCGGCGCCGATAAAAGTGAAATATGAGCAGACAAGCGCTCCCAAAGCCACCAGAAGGAGACCTTGCCACAGAGACGTTTGCTTCTGTGCCTTTACGCGCCTGGCGCCGGGCATCACGATGCGACCTTTGCGGCCGAATATCGTTTGAGAAGCATCGTTTGAGCTTCTCTTTACTCCCTGCGGAACAGGGGGCATCCCGGTATTGTCACGCTTGCTATCCATACGTTAGTGCATCATTTCTTTCTTCAGGTTATCCGCGATTACGGTTTCCGCGGCTTGAAACTACCGCAACGGTATACGGTAGAAGCGCCATCTCACGAGCACGCTTAATAGCGAGTGCAATATCGTGCTGATGCTGCGTGCAAGCGCCAGTGACGCGACGGGGCTTAATCTTGCCACGATCGGTCATATACTTACGAAGAAGCTGAGTGTCTTTGTAATCAATGTACTCAGTATCCTCTTTGCAGAACTGGCAATACTTACGACGCGGCTGGCGCTGAAAATCTTGCTTCTGCTGAGCCATGTCATGTACCTTTCTTCGATCCTTTGTATGAAAAGATCCTTTGATTAAAACGGAATATCCTCGTCATAGACATCGGCCGCCGGTGCGACTGGTGCCTGCGGGGCTGGAGCGGCAGCGCGTGGAGCCGGTGCAGAATAGCTCGGAGCATTTGGCGTTGCGCCAACAGCCGGGGCTGTAGGAGCCGGCGCAGGAGCTCCGTTGTTCTGCTGATTTCTTGAAAGAAACTCAACCTCATCAACAACAACTTCAAGCTTACTGCGACGCTGCCCTTCTCTTGTCTCCCAAGTGCTATAGCGAAGTTTGCCTTCAATGGCAACCTTCGAACCCTTGGAGAGGAAGCGGGAAAGTGCGTCAGCACGCTGGCCAAATACTACGCAGTCAATAAAGTTGGGAACGTCCTCCCATTCTCCTGTCTGCGCATTTCTACGGCGATCATTGACGGCCACACCAAACGAAAGAATCTGAGTGCCGCCCGCTGTAGAGCGAAGCTCGGGATCACGCGTAAGGTTACCCGAAATATTTACCCTGTTAATGCTCATACTCTCACTACCTCTCAATGCAGATGTATTGCTACATCCACCTTCCACTCGGACTTAGTCCTTGTCAACACGACGCACGATCATATGGCGCTTGACAGCGTCATTGATGCGCAAAACTCGATCGAGCTCTGCAATCTGCGTTGGATCTGCATGGAAGTTGATGAGGGTATAGTCACCCTCGGTAAGCTTGTCGATCTCAAAAGCGAGCTTGCGTTTGCCCCAATCCTCGACATTGTCGACTTTACCGCCCTCAGCAGCAATAGCTACATCAATACGCTTCATGACGCCAGCGCGGACTTCCTCTGAAGAGGAAGGGTCAACAAAAAACAGCAGTTCATAGGCCTTCATATGGTCACCTCCTCTGGGCTAATGGCTTCGGAGAGTGAAGGTGCATCCGAAGCAGGAAAGGTTCGACCAAGCATCATACCATATAAACGCGCTTTTGGAGCCCATATCCCCAGATTCACTCCCAAATACACATCCACATAGCAAGCCTATTACATCAATTTGACCGAATTCTGACCAAAACCTGACGAGTTTTTCCCTGGTTTTCAACATTTTGCTGGTAAAGAGTGGTTTTCTTTGTGAGCGTTCGTTATATGAGAAAAATGGCCATCACACAATCTGCATGATGGCCGTCTCAAGAACAAAGATTTTCTTTGTCTTTTGCGTTATTTATCCGTCAAACGATTACTGTACCGGAGCAAACGGATCATTACCGCCGTTCTTCTCGCCAGCTTCCTCGCTATGATTTGCAACAACATCAGTCTGTGGCACTGCACAATCGGACTGCGCGGCTACATTGTCTCCTGATTCTGGCGCTGTTGTGGGAGTACCATACATAGGCTGCGGCTCGGCGGAAACCACCGTGTTGGGGTTCTCTGTTGGCTCAGTTTGAGTCTCGGCCGGTACGGACTGCGGAAGTGCGGCACCTTGCTGTGACAAGGCTTCATCTCGAGGATCATAGATAAACGGAGGCAGTGGATCTTTGCTCTGTCCCCATGCAGGAAGATTAAACTGGCGCATCCAGAGGCCAAGTGCTGCATTAACGATAAGATTAAGCGCCACACCCACTGCTCCCGCAATAATAGTATTCAAGATAAAAGACGGCACCGTCATCGATGACGCTGTTGCAAGCATGCGCAGTGCCGTACTTACCGTCATAGTTCTTCCAGGCAAAAATCCCTCTTCCATCAGGGCAACCATAAATGAGAAAAGAGATCCAGCCATAAAGATAGAGCTGATGATACTCACTACATAATTGATAACAACACTAAGACAGAAAATACGGCCCAATCCTAAAAAGTCATGTTTCATCATTTGAACAATTGGTTTAATAGCAAAACCTGCACCAATTTTCTGGTAGATGGTTGCGCGAAGTTGTGCAATACCAACGAAATATACCAGAGGGAATCCTAAGACAATCAAAAGTGGTACCAGACTACCATTAAGCACTGGAATCAAAAACGCAATAAAAACTACCAGACCGTATGCCACAAGATACACAAAATCTATTACAAATGCACGCCAGCCGCTTGCAATAGACTGGGCAATTCCAACCCTATTGCCTTGAAGCCCAGTATTGTTCCCCCATGCGATAGACCTCATCCATTCAAGGATATACCCAGAAACTCCAAGGGGACCAACAAAAGGAACAAAGCAGGCTAGCATAAGAAGAATTGGTGTCTTCCACCAGCCTTTTTCTTTAGTGGTTAGTCTCAGTGCGCGTACAAAATAACGGTCTCGACGAAATCCCTCGAGCTCTTGATCGTTAATAATCATAAAATCTCCTTTCAAATACCCTAAACAGTAGGTGTATTTGTAAAAAAGGCTAACATTTTTTGTATAAAAGAACAAACAACATGGCGGAGGAGGAGGGATTCGAACCCTCGTACCCCCGAAGGGGTAAACGGTTTTCGAGACCGCCGCATTCGACCACTCTGCCACCCCTCCGAAGGGTGAAACGGCGCCCGTAGGCGCCGTGAATACTCTGGCGGAGAGTCAGGGATTTGAACCCTGGAGACGCTTTAGGCGCCTACACGATTTCCAATCGTGCTCCTTCGGCCACTCGGACAACTCTCCATATAAAGTGCATTGGTCAGTATAACTGAAATCTCCGTAAAACGCACGGTGATTTTTACTTCCATGTAAAGTAGCGAGAAAACATAGGTATAGTATGAGTCTGTTCTGATATAACTCGCACATACGCGCAAAACACTTTGTGCACAAATATCAGCGTCGTACGTATTGCTCGTGGACTATTTGCGGAGGTTAACATGCCACCATTCTTCTCGCCATATGGAATGGATTATATCTCCGTAGCCGTGCCTTCCTGGCTTGACCTTGCAACGGTCATCGTCGGTGCGCTTGCAGGCATCATCGTGGCAAGAGAACGACATCTGGATTTAGTGGGTTTTGTTGGATTGGGCCTTCTCGGCGGTCTTGGAGGCGGGCTCATCCGCGACGTCATGATGCAGCATGGCGGCGTCTATATGCTTGACAGTCCATACGCAATACCTGCCGCAGTTCTTACCGCTCTTGTCATCTTTTTGTTCCCCCGGCCCCTTGACGTGTTTCCACGCGCACTCGAATGGGTTGACATTATCTCCGTAGCTCTGTTTGCGGTGGTTGGTACGGATAAGGCGCTCATCTACCACCTCCTGCCCATGTCTGTCATCTTGATGGGCTCCGTAACCGGTGTGGGCGGCGGTATGCTCCGGGACGTCTTCTTGGGCGATATTCCGCGCATCTTCCAACGGAGCAACCTGTACGCATTTTGCGCGGTCGCAGGCTCCGCATCGTATTGGGCAAGCGTAACGTGCGCGCATATATCAAAGCCGTGGGCAGCCATTATTTGCGTTGTCGTGACCGTTGGCTTGCGGCGCTGGTCACTCCATTACGGCGTGCTCTCACCCGCAGATGTTGATCTCACGCCACACGTCATGAAACGAATCCGCAAATTCCAAAAACCAGGTTCAAAGCTTACGCGAGAAGAGCATGCCGGCGGCGGCACAAGCCAGGCACACGACACACATCGCAAATAAGTGCAGCCAAAATATGCCCATATAGGTTGGCGAGAAGAGAAAGCTCTTCTCGCTCTATTTCTTTACTCTACCGTTACGAACCGCCCATTTACGACGCTCGGTTTCAGACAGAATACGCTTACGCATACGAATGCTTTCCGGTGTGATTTCAACCAGTTCGTCATCCATGATGTATTCCAGCGCCTCTTCAAGCGTAAAGGTTCTCGGCGGCGTTAATTGCACCGAAATATCGGCCGTTGACGAGCGCTGATTGCCCAAATTTTTGGTACGAGCAATGTTTACCACCATGTCACCGGGCTTTGATCTCTCACCGACAAGCATGCCTTCATAGCACTCGGTTCCCGGCCCCACAAAGAGCTGTCCGCGCTCCTGTAGAGTGCCAAGCGCATACGCCACGGCCTTCTCGGTAGACATGGAAATCATGGCTCCGTTTTGCCTGCCGCCAATGTCACCGGCAAACGGACCGTATTCAAGGAAGGTGTGATAGAAAACCGCTTCTCCGTGCGTCACGTTCAAAACGCGCGTCTTGAGTCCCATGATGCCGCGGGTTGGAATCTTGAATTCAAGATGTGTCTGCGTGGAGCCCGTGTCCATGCTCACCATGGTGCCGCCGGCGTTACCAAACACCTCGATAACCTTGCCGGAATACTCTCCCGGGCACTCAACAACGGCCTGCTCCACAGGCTCAACTTTGTGTCCCTGCGCATCTTTCTTAAAGAGAACGCGGGGGCGACCCACCTGGAACTCAAAGCCCTCACGCCTCATTGTTTCCATGAGAACAGAGAGATGAAGAATGCCACGTCCGGAAACTTCAATTCCCGTTTTGTCGGGAAGCTCCTCAATGTGCATGGTAACGTTATTTTCGGCCTCGCTCATCAGACGCTCTTTAAGCTGGCGTCCGCCAACTATATCGCCCTCGCGTCCTACCAAAGGCGAGCTTGATGGCTCAAAAATGATTGAAAGTGTAGGTGGATCAATCTCTATCGGTTCAAGCTCAACGGGATTTTCCGGATCGGTGTAGACATCACCAATATCGGTGGAATCAATGCCCACCACGGCTCCGATGTCGCCGGCAGCAACCTCAGAGGTTTCCTTTCTGCCCAGATAGTCAAAGGTAAAGAGCTGCTTGACCTGGCCCATTGCACGTGAGCCGTCGTTTTTTACCACCAAGATCTTATCGCCGGTGTGAATCGTACCGGAATATACGCGGCCGATGCCGATTCTGCCCACATAATCTGAGTGGTCAATCGTGACACATTGCATTGCCAATGGCCCTTCAATATTGACCTCCGGTGCCGGCAATCCCTCAACAATCATGTCGAGAAGAGGCAACATGTCCTTATTATCATCGTCGGGCGCAAGGCGCGCATAACCGTTCACCGCAGACGCAAAGACCACGTGCTCCATGGTAAATTCAAGCTGCTCATCAGAGGCACCCAAGTCCATCATCAAATCAAGAGCATCATTTACAACCTCTTCCGGACGAGCTCCGTCGCGGTCAATCTTGTTGACCACCATCATGATGGCAAGACCCGCATCGATGGCGTGTCGAAGCACAAATCGCGTTTGTGGCATAGGACCTTCAGCGGCATCAACAAGCAAAAGAGCACCGTCTGCCATCTTGAGCACCCGCTCCACCTCGCCGCCAAAGTCAGCGTGGCCCGGCGTATCAATGACGTTGATCTTGGTTTTCTTATATTCAATGGAAATGTTTTTTGCCAGAATGGTAATTCCGCGCTCACGCTCCTGATCGTTGGAGTCCAAAACACGTTCTTGAACCTGCTGATTTTCACGGAAGGCATCCGTTGCCTTCAACATCTGGTCAACCAGCGTTGTCTTACCATGGTCAACGTGGGCAATGATGGCAATGTTTCTGATGTTCTCTTGACGCATAAACTTCATTTCTCCCTGTCTGCACATGTGGCGAGAAGCACCTACGCGCAGCTTTTTAAACGGTTAGCTCTGGTACTTTAGTCCAAAATCACCGATAAATACAGAGTTTATTTTCGATAGACGGCATTTTACATGGAATCGTCGCGGGGTGCATGCGGAATTCCCAAAGAAATCTCTTATAGCAGTGGCTCAAGCTCTCCTGCAGGAGCGGGCTCGGTCCAGGTAAACCCTTCTCCTTCTCCCTTACCATCCACCAGCGAATATGCCGAGAAACTCCGGTAGTTCTTTTCGCCAAACTCAAGAATGAGAGCGTCTTGATAGGCGCCCTCGACATCCGCTATGGCTCCTTCATACACAAGAGCATACCGAAGGGGGTTACCAAGTCCCTGCTCGGCGTCTCCCGCCTGTTTTACAAGCGCGACAATGCGCCGGTGTGCTCCGTCTAAAAGAGCTTCCGGACCATCGTCAGCAAATTCGTAGCTTGCTACGTTTCTCGCCTCGTCTTCAACGACCAAGCGTACGTTCAGTTCGCCTCCGTCGGCAAGAATATCAAACGCATCGCCCATGAGCTCAGACGACAACTCATCAAGCTCGGGGGAAATGCCGTCGCGGCGATCCTCCGATTTTTGTGACGACCCTGACACAAACACTCCTTATCGATATCTACAAAACGTGTACTTCATCTTTGGTAAAGTCGACAAACGCATGGTCGCCTACATTGTAAATCTTATGGGTACGTGGATTGAAATCCGTAATCTTAATGAGCGTATCTCCAACCATGACCTGGTAGTTTTGGTAATGCCCCATAAAACGAGAGAGCACCACTTCACAAGAAAGAACGCCCGTGTCGGCGAGACGAGCGGACTCGGGACGCAAAACAATGCAGCACGCACTGCCTTTCTCGACATGCGAGCAGCCGCATACTTCGAAATCTTGACCCTCAAAACTGCAAAGCGCTGTATCGGCGTCAATCTTGTCTGTAACCGTTGCATGCAAGAAGTTTGACTCTCCAATGAAGTCCGCGACAAATTCATCTGCGGGATGATAGTACACCGTCTGCGGATCGCCGATTTGGTCCACGACACCCTTTTTCATAATGATGATATTGTCGGAGAGTGCCATCGCTTCTGACTGGTCATGCGTAACATAAACGGCGGTAATGCCTGCTTCTTGCTGGATGCGACGGATCTCATTGCGCATGTCAACGCGCAGTTTTGCGTCCAGATTTGAAAGAGGCTCGTCAAAAAGAAGAACACTCGGCTCAATGACCAGAGCACGCGCCAAAGCAACACGCTGCTGCTGTCCTCCTGAGAGCTGGTTGGTCATGCGCTCTTCCATACCCTCAAGTCCAACAAGCGAAAGGATATGAAGGACCTTCTCGCGAATTGTTGCTTTATCCATTTTGCGCAGCTTAAGGCCGTATGCAACGTTGTCAAAGATATTGTAGTGCGGCAGCAACGCATAACTTTGGAACACCATGGCAGTATCGCGCTTGTTGGGTGTGAGCTCGTCGATTTGCTCGTTGCCGAGAAAAATCTTTCCCTCGTCAGGACTCTCAAAACCGGCAATCATGCGCAAAATGGTAGTCTTGCCACAGCCGGAAGGACCAAGCAGCGTTACAAACTCGCCGGGAGCAATACTGATGTTGGCATCTTGAACCGCGTAGAAATCCTTGCCGGTCTTTTGATCCTGGTAAATCTTAGAAAGATGCTCAAGGCGTACGCCCTTTTTCTCTATAGCCATGTGCTACTCCTCCTTGAGTGCCCGACTGGTGCCAAAGTGTTTGATGGCCCAGTTCATAAGCAAGACCGAGCCGTACGTAATAACAATCAAAATTGTTGCAAAAGCGCATGCCATACCATAGGAACCCTTGCCCGCAAACTCGTTGATCTGCACCGTAATAAGCAAAAACTGCGGTGTGACCAAAAGAATAACTGCGGAAATTGCGGTAATGGAGCGCACAAACGCTGTCACCAAACCAGACAAGAACGAATCTTTAATCAGCGGCAACGTAACCGTCATGAACACCCTAAAGCTGTCGGCACCCATATCGTAGGCAGATTCCTCAATAGACTTATCAATCTGACGAAGTGCCGAGATACCCGAGCGGGTTCCGGTGGGAAGCGAGCGCACCACAAATACGATAATCAAAATGATTCCCGTACCATACAAACCTTGCAAAACTCCGGTATGCATAATGCCGCTCGAAAAGCCGCGGATATAGCCAACGCCCAAAACCGTACCGGGAACCGCCATGGCAAGCATGGAAACGGCCTCGATAAACCCGCGGAAGCGGAAACGACGTTTTACCACCAGATACGAGATAATCATTGAGAGCAAGGCGGTAATGGGAGCCGCAATGAGCGACAGCATAAACGAATCCCTAAACGCTTGCAGGCCATGATATTTAGTGAATACCTGCGTGAACCATTTGGTTGTCAATTCGTAGTTTGAGCCCCAAGAGCGAACAAAAGAACCGTACGGGACACAGAGGTACATGGCGACAACAAAAAGAGCCACTGCGGCACACAGAATGGAAAGTGGAATGCGCACGGAATTGTCGGTAATGAGCATCCTTGCACGTGTTGCCTTACCTGAAAGGGTTGACGTGCTCTTTGCCTCGAGTACAAACTTTTGAACCACAAACATGAGCAACGTAATGGAAAGCAGGATAACGGCCATTGCGGCGGCGCCCTGCTTGTCATATGCTCCGGTAATCTGCAAATAGATTGTTGTTGCCAAGGTGTCGTACGAACCACCGATAATCATGGGGTTGGCAAAGTCGGCAATGGATTCGATAAACGAAACAAGGAAGGCGTTGCCTAAACCCGGCAAAATAAGGGGCAGCGTAACGCTGGTAAACACCTTCCAGCGACTTGCTCCCATATCGCGCGCAGCCTCTTCCAAAGACGGATCAATGTTTTTGAGCAAACCTTTGAGCATCATGTAGCACACGGGGAAAAAAGTCATGGTTTGAACGATAAAAATACCCCAAAACCCGTAGATGTTATTGTCGTAGATCCCCAAGAGCCCGCGTGTAATAAGACCCTTTTTACCAAACATCATAATCATGGAAAGCGACAGTACAAAAGGCGGAGAAACAACGGGCAGCATGGAAACCACACGGAAAAGCCCTGTCATAAATCGCGTACGAAGCTTGACGTACACCTCTACATAGGCAAACAGCAAACCCGCAAGCGCTGACAAAATGCCAACGGCAAATCCAACTTTCAGTGTATTGGTAATGGCGCGCGTGAACGTGGGCATGGCCAAGATGCGCGTGAACACATCAAGCGTAATTCCTTGGTCTGAAACCACGGAGTCAACCATAAGGATGGCAAGAGGATACAGAATAAAAAGGGTAAGGAAGGCGACAAGAACAACAATGGTCGACACCAAGATTGGATCGCCTAGGAGCTTTTTTCGCTCAAGCCGAGCGCTTTGGGTTTTTGCCATACTGGTCCTCACTCTGAAACACCCAACCTATGCATAAGCCTGTATGTGGAACTGGGTAGGCAGATCCCCCGCCTACCCAGTACAGTCCGTCTTTCGAGACAAGAAAATGGTCTGTTTGTTTGCGCAGACTCTATTCCGTCTTAAAGCGGTTGTCTCCGCCGCCTAAGGCTTCCATAACGTCCTTAACGTACTGCTCGGTGTTCTTCTTGGCATTCTCAAAGTCATAATCCATTACGTTATTAGGATCAAGTCCGTATTGCGTGGCTATCTCTGGCTGCTTTGCGTTATCAATTACCAGGAACTGATACGAGCCGTTTTCCTGTGCGAGATTGACGCATGCCGGCGAAAGAGCATATTCAACCCAAAGTTTTGCTGCATTGGCGTGTGCGGCTCCCTTGAAGATTGCCGTAGCACCAACCTCATACGATGCACCTGAGCTCGGAATTTGAAGGCCGATGTTATCGTGCTCCTGATCAACAATCTGATAGATGCCGTCATGAAGCATGCCGAGTCCAATAGTGCATTCTCCGGTACCGATTGCCTTGGACGGTCCAGAGCCGCTCTTGGTGTACTGGGCGATGTTCTTGTCGAGATCAACAAGGTATTGAACACCCTGGTCATGACCATACTTTTGAATGACCGTATTGATGATCAACTTTGCGGTGCCGGCGGTATTGTAGTTGGAAGACCAAATAAGACCCTTGTACTTGGAGTCGGTAAGGTCTTTGTAGTCCTGAGGAGGATCAATCTTGAGGCGCTCAAGCTCGTTCTTGTCGTACATGATTCCCAAGATACCCTTGTAAATGCCGTACCAGTCATTATTTGTGCTCTTGAACTTATCTGAGATAAGATGCGAGGCATTCTTTGGCTCGTACTGCTCAAGCAAGCCCTTTGAAGACGTTACGTTGTAAGGATCGGTTGTGCCGCCAAACCATACATCGGCAGACGGGTGTCCGTTTTCTTCCTCAATCTTTGCAGCAACCTCACCGGTAGACAGGCGCTGTGCTTGTACGTCAATGCCGTACAACTTCTTGAAGTTGTTGCACACCGCATTTAAGTACTCCTCTTCGCAGGAGCCATATACTACCAGTTTGCCTTCTTCTTTTGCGGCTTTTACCAGCTCTTCTGAAGCTCCAACAGTCTCAACAGAGTTGGTATCGGCAGCGTCTTTTTTACCGTCATTGTCTGAGTCAGCCTTTTTCTCCGAGTTGTTGCAGGCTGTAAGACCCAATCCCGCTACAACTGTACTAACACCAAGAAAGCCGCGACGAGTAAGGTTCATCATAAAAACTCTTTTCTCCTTTTGTGGATATCCACAGCTTCAATGAAAAGAACGTGCTCTTGCATAAATCCTACTCAAATTTCGCAAAATCTTCTCGACTATTCGATAAGTGGACGATATTAACGGTTACCGGTATGTTCTTTGTGTATTGCGAGCATTGCTTGCTTGCGTAAAGCTGTGTTATCCTGCGCTGTACTTTTTGCTAAAGAGGAAAACCAAAAGAGTGTGAAATTAACATTCGAAAAACGATCCATTTGAGAGGTTTACGGGTGGTTTTTCCCGAAAAAACGATGTTTAGTGGTGGTTTTTCCGGAATTTGAGCGTTTAGTGGTGAATTGATTCACCACTAAACATCCAATTTGGTACCAATTGCCTACGCCACGAGAAAACCACCACGAAAGCAAAACGGCTGCCTGCGGATTTGCAGACAGCC
>ERZ773051.31-NODE-31-length-122541-cov-8.289429_pt1 | contig 122541 bp, 99 predicted proteins | sample MGYA00580631_ERZ773051 | MGnify/ENA primary metagenome ERZ773051 (study PRJEB29015, sample SAMEA2738137) | human oral metagenome | biome: human oral; feature: human-associated habitat; material: saliva | place: China | collected 2204 ... | reverse complement strand
CAGTTCGCCGGAGGAATTATTTCAGACTGTCCTACTTGATCTTGCAATCTAGCAACTTTTTCATTTTTATTTTTGAAAATCGTAACATCCCATTTCTTCGTCCGGATTTTTGACCGCACGAATATCGCAAGTACCATTCTTTTGCTCACCTTTTATCTCCGCGCATCTATTATGTGAACCAATTAATCCGCTTCGTTACTTTGTTCTGCGGCGTACTTCCCTTTATCCTGCGCCTTCATCGGTTTCGGGCAAAAAACCGGATATGCCAAAGTCTTATTTCAGTTTTTCGCCCTTCGTGTCCCCCGTGCCCGCGCCGTACACAAAAAGCCGGGCAGGGCTTCTCCCTCCCGGCTCTCTATCATCTTCTTCCTTCTATCTTCGTCGAAGCCTTCTATCCGCATCGAAGTCTTATTTCAGTTTTTCGCCCTTCGTATCCCGGTGGCCGCGCCGTATCTTCTCCGGATTGACCTTTTTCCCGTTGAACACAAACTCTTCCATGGGCGGTAACAGCAGCGCGCGCTGCACAAAGTCGCTGTCACCGAGGCGCATGCCGCGCACACCGCGCGCGTTCTTCTTCATTCGCGGCGCTTCTTCGGCGTTAAAACGGAGCGCAAAATCCCCCTCGCTGAGCAGCAGAGCATCCGGCCGACCTTTGCCGAGCGCGAGAACCGCCACGAGGCTGTCCGTGTCGCCGAGTTTGGTCGCAACCACAGTCTTATTCGCGGTCTCGAATTCCGCGCCGTCAACGAGTTTCACATAGCCCTCGCGGCTCACAAAGAACAACGCGGTCGCGCGGAGACTGCCTGCCGCCGCGACCAGCAGAATTTCTTCCTTGCGCCCGTCGAAGCGACTCAAGTTGTCAATCGGCACGCCCTTGTCCCTTAACTTGCCGGCGGGAATATCCCGCACCTTGACCTGATGCAGAGCCCCCGCACTGGTATAGAGCTGTATCCTGCCGCTCGTCATAATCGGGATAACCGCGCGGTACTCGCTCTCGATCTGCTCCCGATTCTTCTCATAACTCGCAACATCCAGAAGTTTTGCGTAGCCGAAGCGATCCAGGAGGAAGATGACCTGCTCATCCTCCGGCGCTTTCTCTTCGACCACCGCCTCCTTGCTGTTCTCGAGCGCGGTGCGGCGCGGCACGGCATACTCTTTTTTGATTGCCTCGAGATCTTTGATGAGAAGCTTGTCGAGCTTTGCGCGACTTTCGAGATACCCCTCGTAAGTCTCGATCTTCTTCAAGGTCTCCGCGTGCTCTTTTTCGAGCGCCAGAATCTCGAGCCCGATCAGTTTATAGAGACGCATATCCAGAATTGCCTGTGCCTGGCGCTCCGTGAAATGAAGCTTCGTCGCGTCGCGGAGAAAACTAGGGTCCTTGAAGTAAATGCGGCTCGCATCGCCGGTCGTGAGGCAGGCCTTCGCATCCTCCAGTTTCTTTGCGCCGCGGAGTATCGCAATGATTAAGTCAATGCAATCGCAGGCGGCAATCAGTCCCTCCTGCACCTCCTGCTTTAAACGCTCCTTTTCGAGTAACGTCGCGTACTTCTTCTCGGCGTTCTCGTACTGAAACGCGAGGTAGTGCTTTAAGATGCCCTTTAAGTCGAGGGTTTCCGGTCTGCCGTCCGCAATCGCGAGCATATTGACGCCGAAGCTGTCCTCGAGCTTGGTCTTCTTATAGAGCATGTTCTTGACGCGCTCCAGATCCGCGTCGCGGCGAAGCTCCAGAACAATGCGGACGCCTTCCTTGGAACTCTGGTTCGAGATATCGACGACCTCGGGGAGCTTTTTGTTCTCCACAAGCGCCGCCACATCCGTGAGAAATTTATCGATGCCCGCGCCGACCATGGTATAGGGAATCTCGGTGATGACCAGCTTGTCACGGTCGCTCCGCTTCTGGCCGAGCTCCACCTCAATGCGGCCGCGCAGCTTGATTTTGCCGACACCGGTTCTGTAAATCAGCGGGAGCTCGCTTTGATTGGCGACAATGCCGCCGGTCGGAAAATCCGGTCCCTTTAAGAGGCCGAGCAGCTTCTCGTATTTAATCTCCGGATTTTTGATGTAGGCGATGCAGGCGTCACAGACCTCCCCCAGGTTGTGCGGCGGAATCGAGGTCGACATACCGACTGCAATGCCCTCCGCGCCGTTCACGAGGAGGTTCGGAATGCGCACCGGCAAAACCTCCGGCTCCTTCTCGGTCTCGTCGTAGTTCGAGACAAAGCGGACGGTCTTGTCGAGATCGCGGAGGTAGACTTCCTCCGCAAACTTCTGGAGTTTCGCCTCGGTGTAACGCATGGCCGCAGCGCCGTCGCCCTCGATTGAGCCGAAGTTGCCGTGGCCGTCGACCAGCGGCATGCCGCGCTTAAAGGGCTGGCTCATCACAACCAGCGTCTCGTAAATCGAGCTGTCGCCGTGCGGGTGATATTTACCCATCGTGTCACCAACAATACGCGCGGACTTCCGGTGCGGCTTGTCGTGACTTAAGTGCAGTTCGCTCATATCATAGAGCACGCGCCGCTGCACCGGCTTTAAGCCGTCCCGCGCGTCGGGAATCGCGCGGGCGGTGATCACACTCATCGAATAGTCGAGATAGCTCTTCTGCATCTCCTCCGAGTATTCGGTTCGAAGAATTTTCTCTGCCATGGTATTCCTCTCTCGCCTTTATGCGTCGATTTCCGCTTCGTCCGCGTGGTCGTGGATAAAGTCGCGCCGCGGTCCCACATTGCTGCCCATGAGGAGCGCCGTAACCTCGCTCGCGAGGCGCGCATCCTCGATCTCGACCCGCTTTAACATGCGCTGTTCCGGGTTCAGCGTGGTCTCCCAGAGCTGCTCCGGGTTCATCTCGCCGAGCCCCTTGTAGCGCTGCAGGGTGAAGCTCCCCTCTTTATGCTTTGCCTTGAATTTTTCGAGCGCCTTGTCATCGTAAATGTAGACGCCGTCCTTGTCCTTGCCGCGCGTCGGAACCGCCTTATAGAGCGGCGGCATTGCAATGTATACATGCCCATCGTAGATGAGTTCCGGCATGAAGCGGTAGAGGAAGGTTAAGAGCAGGGTGTCGATGTGGCTGCCGTCGACATCGGCATCCGTCATCAGAATAATTTTGTCGTAGCGCAGCTTCGTGATGTCAAAGTCGTTGCCGTAGCCCTCGGAGAAGCCGCAGCCAAAGCTGTTAATCATGGTCTTGATCTCCGCGTTCGCAAGCACCTTGTCAATCGAAGCCTTTTCGACATTCAGAATCTTACCGCGAATCGGGAGTATCGCCTGATACATGCGGTTTCGCGCGGTCTTCGCCGAGCCGCCTGCGGAATCTCCCTCAACAATGAAAATCTCACACTTCGCGGGATCCCGGGACTCACAGTTCGCAAGCTTTCCGTTCGAGTCGAAGGAAAAACGCGGCTTTGCGAGCAGATTGGTTCTCGCCTTCTCCTCGGCTCGCCGTATCTTTGCCGACTTTTCGGCGCAGGCGATAATCGCACGAACCGTCTCCAGGTCGCGGTCAAAGTAGCGCGTGAGCTCATCGCCCGCAATCGTGGAGACCGCCTTCGTCGCATCCGCACTCGCAAGCTTGGTCTTGGTCTGTCCCTCGAAAATCGGATCCGGGTGCTTGATTGCGACAATCGCTGTCATGCCGTTTCGCGTGTCCGCGCCGGTGAAGTTCGCATCCTTCTCCTTTAAAAAGCCGAGCTCGCGCGCGTAGGTGTTGATGAGCTGCGTGAAGCGCGTCTTAAAGCCCTGCAGATGTGTGCCGCCCTCGGCCGTGTAGATGCTGTTGCAGAAGCCGAGCAGCTTCTCTTCAAAGGCATCCACAAACTGGATTGCGCACTCGAGCTCAATGTCCTCAAAGCGCCCCTTGATGTAAATCGGCTCATGGACGGCTGTCTGCCCCTCGTTCAGCGCGCGGACATAGGCAATGAGCCCCTCGGGCTCGCGAAACACTTCCTGTTCCGCCTCGCCGGGGAGCTTGTTTTCGTAATAGATGGTGATGCCGGGATTTAAGTAGGCCGTCTCGTGTAGCCTCGACTTTAACCAGTCCGCGCGAAAGTGTGTCTTCTCAAAAATCTCCGGGTCCGGCAGGAAGTTGATTTCCGTGCCGCTCTCCGCCTGCTTTCCGACAATCGGCAGGAGACCGTTTTTCAGCGCCGTGGTCGGCTCTCCCCGCGAATAACTGTCCTCGTAGACCACGCCGCCGCGGCTGATGCGCACCCGCATCTTTTTGGAGAGCGCGTTCACGACTGAGGAGCCCACGCCGTGCAGACCTCCGCTCGTCTTGTACGCGCTGTTATCGAACTTGCCGCCCGCATGCAGGGTCGTCATGACGACACGCTCCGCTGAGACACCCTTCCGATGCATCTCGACCGGAATGCCGCGGCCGTTGTCCCGCACGGTACAAGAACCGTCCTTCTCGAGGACAATGTGAATCTCGCTGCAGTAGCCCGCGAGGTGTTCATCGATTGCATTATCCATAATCTCGTAAATCAGGTGGTTCAGCGCCTTCTGCCCGACGCCACCGATGTACATACCCGGACGCTTTCTGACCGCTTCGAGACCTTCCAGCACGGTGATGCTGTCCGCATTGTACTGTGTCTTTGCCATCTCTCCTCCTTAGCGCCGCGGAAACGGCGAAAAAAAGAGACCGAAGTCTCCCTTCGGTCCCATGCAGCAAGCGACGGGAATCGAACCCGCGTCCCAAGCTTGGGAAGCTTGTGTTCTACCATTGAACCACGCCTGCGTACAAATCAGTATACCGGAAGTCAAGAGGATTGTAAACCTTCTTTTTTCTTCCGGCACGCCTCGCAATAGCCGTAGAGCACCGTGCCCTCGCATTGCAATGAAAAGCCGTGACCGCGCATCAAATGCTCTCTGACCTCATCCATGAAGTCGCAATCCATGTGTATGATTTTACCGCAGCCGAGACACTTTAAGTGCAGGTGGTCCGCACAGTGCCGCCCCTCGACTTCGAGCTGATAGACAGCCTTCTCACCCTTCTCCGCGACATATTTGAGAATCTTCTTTTCCTCATACAGGCGGTCCAGATTGCGGTATACCGTCGTCGGACTCACATTCAGGCCAATGCTCTGCAGATGATCCAGAATATCCGAAGCGCTCACGGTTCTGCCCGCCGAGGTCTCCAGATATTTCATGATTTCCTGTCTTGACTTTGTGCTGTATGTTCCGCTCCTCTTCATAGCCGCCCCCTTGCAGGAAGGATAGCACAGAACATTCGTTTTGTAAAGAGACACCAACAGGCGGCAGACCGGTTGTAATGCCGATCCGCCGCCCGTTCGTGTCTTACTTGAAAGCTTCTTCCGCGTCAGAAGAGTCCTGTGATCTTTCCGTTCTCGTCGACATCGATGTGCTCTGCCGCCGGCACCTTCGGGAGACCCGGCATGGTCATGATGTCGCCGGTCTTCACGACAATGAAGCCCGCGCCCGCCGAGACCTTGACCTCGCGGACCGTAATCTTGAAGCCGCGCGGCGCACCGGTCAGATTCTTGTTGTCCGAGAAGCTGAACTGTGTCTTCGCCATGCAGACCGGATAGTGCCCGAAGCCGAGTTCCTCGAGGCGCTTTGCCTGCTTTTTCGCCTCGGCCGTGAGCACCACGCCGTCGCCGCGGTACACTTCGCGCACAATCTTGTTGAGCTTCTCCTCCAGGCTGTCGCCGTCCTCGTAGGCAAAGCGGAAGTGGTTCTCTGCCTTGTCCTCGCAGAGACGCACGACCTCGCGTGCCAGTGCCTCGCCGCCTTCGCCGCCCTTCGCCCAGACCTCGGAGAGCACGACATTGACGCCGAGCTTCTTGCACTCGTCTGCGATGCAGGCAAGCTCCTCCTCAGAGTCAAACGGGAAGCGGTTGATTGCGACCACGGTCGGAAGGCCGAAGACCTTCGTCATGTTCTCGACATGCTGCAGGAGATTCGGGAGGCCCTTTTTAAGCGCCTCGACATTCGGCGTGTTGAGTTCTGCCTTGTCGACGCCGCCGTGGTGCTTCAGCGCGCGCACGGTTGCAACCACGACCGCGCAGTCCGGGCGCAGACCCGTCATGCGGCACTTGATGTCAATAAACTTCTCTGCGCCGAGATCCGCGCCGAAGCCCGCCTCGGTGACCGCATAGTCGTTCAGCCGAAGTGCCAGTCTGGTCGCGAGTACGGAGTTGCAACCGTGAGCAATATTCGCAAACGGTCCGCCGTGAATAAAGGCCGGCGTGTGCTCCAGGGTCTGCACGAGATTCGGCTTCAACGCGTCTTTTAAGAGCGCTGTGAGCGCACCCTCCGCGTGAAGGTCGCCCGCAGTCACCGGCTCATTGTCCATGTTGTAGCCGATAATCATGCGCGCCAGTCTCTCCTTCAGATCCTTTAAGTCTTTCGCGAGGCAGAAGACCGCCATAATCTCACTCGCGACCGTGATCTCGAAGCCGTCCTCGCGGACACGGCCGTCGGTTCTCTTGCCGAGACCATCGATGATGTTGCGGAGCTGACGGTCGTTCATATCGACCGCGCGCTTCCAGGTGATACGCTTGTCGTCGATGCGCAGCGCGTTGCCCTGGAAGATATGGTTGTCAATTAGCGCCGCAAGGAGGTTGTTGGCTGCCCCGATTGCGTGGAAGTCGCCGGTAAAGTGGAGGTTAATCTCCTCCATCGGCACGACCTGCGCGTAGCCGCCGCCGGCAGCGCCGCCCTTCACGCCGAAAACCGGACCGAGCGAAGGCTCGCGGAGTGCGACCGCAACGCTCTTGCCGAGACGCTTTAATCCGTCCGCGAGACCGACGGAAGTCGTCGTCTTGCCCTCGCCCGCGGGCGTCGGGGTGATGGCCGTGACCAGCACGAGCTTGCCGTCCGGCTTACCCTCGGTGTCCTTTAAGAGCTGATAGCTCACCTTTGCCTTGTCCTTGCCGTACTGCTCCAGATATTTTTCATCGATGCCATCGGCGCGGGCAATATCTTCGATTCTGGCTACCTGCGCCTCCTGCGCAATCTCAATATCTGTTTTCATATGCATTCTCCTTTCATCCTACCCTGCGGGTTCCGTTTATTTTGCTGCAATGTTCTGGACAAAAAAGCGTATAAATGCAATGGTCTGCGGCTGGTAGATGATGTCTACCAGGAAAGCGCCGACAATCGGCACAATCATAAACGCGCGGTGCGACATGCCGTACTTCTCGGTGACAGCTGTCATGTTGACAATCGCCGAAGGTGTGGCGCCGAGTCCGTGTCCGCAGAGTCCCGCGCACATCACGGCTGCATCGTAATTGCTGCCGAGCAGGCGGAACACAATGAAGTAAGCCGCAAAAATCATGAAAATGACCTGGCAGCAGACCACGAGCAGCACGCCGCCAATCAGTCCCGCGAGCTCCCAGAGCTTTAAGCTCATGAGCGCCATCGAGAGATAGAGCGACAGCATCACTTCGCCGATGCCGTCCACCAGCGCATAATCAAAGCTGAAAAACCGGACCTTCTCGTTCAGGTTGCGCACAAGCACCGCGACAAACATCGCGCCGACATAAGTTGGAAACGACATACCGATGGCTGCGCCAATCAGCGCGGAAATCTTCGCGCCGACCGCCATACAGACTAAGAGCACCGTGACATTTTCCATGATGACGCGGGTGCTCCGCGCCTCGCCGCTGCTCTTGTTGACCTCAAAGACATCACTGCCCTGAAAGCTGTCCGCCGCATCGGGCGTCAGCTTATGCCGGACAATCAGCTGACTTCCAAGCGGTCCGCCTATCATGACCGCCGTAATGAGGCCAAAGGTTGCCGCCGCCGCGCCGACCAGCATCGCCTGGTCGTAACCCATCTCGGTGAACTGTGCGCCGTAAGACGCCGCCGCGCCGTGGCCGCCTATCATCGAAATGGCACTGGATAACAGCGCATAGGGCGCGGGCAGTCCGATGGCCGTTCCGACCGCAATGCCGATTACGTTCTGAATGACCGAGATGACACCTGAGATCAGCCAATAGATAATCAGCATGACGCCGCCGCGCTTTAAGAGCGAAAAACTCGCCGAGAGTCCGACTGTCGTGAAGAAGGCCAGCATGAACGGACTCTGAAAATACGTGTCAAAACTCACCTGGAAGCTCCCCGTCACATGGCCGAGGAACGTCAGAAACATAAAGAGGAAACCGCCCACCACCGGTGCGGGAATGCAATAGTGGTTTAAGATCCGGACGCGGTTTTTCACCGCCGCTCCCAAAAGCAGTAAGAGCGCCGCGAGCGCCAAGGTCGTAATGGCATCCGCCTCGATTTGGAGGGTGGAATTCAGGATCTGTATGCTCACAACTCCGCTCCTTTCGTATGCGCAGTCTTAAATCTCTCTTGTCAGTTCGGAGAGCGCAAAAATCTCGCGCTCCGCCGCAATCGCCTGCTCCTCAAGCGCCGCAACGCGCGCGCTGTACTCGGCGACAAAGTCCTCATCCTCAATTGAGGCGAGATTAATCTTCACATTGAGGCCCGCACCGATCACAGCGGTTCTCGCCGCCATCGCCGCGACGAGGCCATCGGTCACGGCATTGGTATTGCCGCGCTCCACCACCGTCTTTGCGAGCGGGAAAATGCGCGCCGCGGTTTCCGCGACATGGCAGGGAACCTTTGCGGCAGACTTTAAGCCGTTCTGCATTGCGGCCTTTCGCGCAGCCTTCTCTTCGTCCGTGTTCTTCGGCAGCGCCATTGCCGCCATGAACTCGTTGAAGGACTCGGAGTCGCGGTCAATCTCCTCAACCAGCTCTTTCTTCAGTGCCTCGGCCGCCGCTGCGACCTCGCGCATCTCTGCCTCAACCTCAACATACTTCTTCTTGCCGACGGTGAGACCCGCTACCATGCCCGTAAGCGCTGCGGAGAGAGCGCCGAAGAGTGCCGAGACCGAACCGCCGCCCGGCGCCGGTGCATCGGAAGCCGTGAGATCCACAAACGCGGCGATACTCATATCTTTCAGCTTTTCGCTCATGCCTCTTCCTCCTCATCCTCAAGGAGCCAGTTCTCCATGATCTGCTTCTTCGCGTCGAACTTCATCGGTCCGAACATGCAAGCCTGCAGGTAGTACTCTGCGCAGTCAATCAGGGACTGCATCGGCACGACACCGACAATCTCACTCTCGAGGACATTGACACCGTAGCGACGCGCCTCCATCTTGACTGCCTCAAACGCGCGGTAGATGGCCGTCTTCTCGTAGTTCACGAGGTTCATCGAAACCTGTGCGACCGTAGCTTTGCCGGAATAGTGATCCTTCAGCTCGACGCCGATGGCCTTGATGAAGTGGTAGCCGCCGCGGATATTCTTGACCGCATCCGCAATGTGGTTTGCGATTTCCATATTGTCCGTATCGAGGTTCACATTGTACGCAATGAGCGGCATTCTCGCGCCGATGGCAACGACACCTGCGGTCGGATGAATGTGATCCGGTCCGAAGTCCGGGGTCCAGAGTTCCTTGTCCTGAAGCTTCTCCGCCATGCCCTCGAACTGACCCTTACGAATCTTTGCGAGGTTTGCTCTGTGCGGTGCGGTTGCGGAATCCTCATACAGGAAGACCGGAATGCCGAACTTCTCGCCGACTGCTTTTCCGACTTCCTTTGCGATCGCATCCGCCTCTGCGACGGTCGTATTGCGGCAGGGGATAAAAGGAACGACGTCGACAGCGCCCATGCGCGGATGCTGTCCCTCGTGCTTGGTCATATCAATCAACTGCACAGCGACTTCAAACGAGTCGATGACTGCGTCGCGGAGCGCTTCCGGCTCGCCGACTGCGGTAATCACGCAGCGATTGTGGTTCACATCAGTCTGGCAATCCAGAAGCCGGACATTCTTTCTGTTCTTGAAGCACGCGGCAATTTTTGCCACCTTCTCCATGTCACGTCCTTCGCTGTAATTCGGCACAGTCTCAAGCAGTTTCTTTGCCATTTGTCTCCTCCTTTATCGGTTGACAGCGACACCCTGCCGCTGCTCTTTTATTATACTCAGTTTTTTTGTTTGTGCACATTTTTTTATTTAAGATTGTAAAGTAGGTAGCTCACCAACATTATATCCATTTTCAAGTGCTGATAGCGCCGATTTATTGGATGAACTATATGTAATACACAGAAAGCTGCCTTTCTTCCCTGCGCCATGTCTTCGGACCTTGCCTAGTCTCAAACAAACACAAAAGAAGAGGCAGCTCCGATCGGGACTGCCTCTTCTTTTGTTTCGTATCCTCTTTGATTCCGGACAGCTTTTCAGCTCAACTTACCTTCGGATGCCTTGTTCTCTCAGTTCCCGCTCCCCGCCGCGAGCAGTTCCTTCAGTTCCGGCGTTCTCTGAATGAGGCCCTCCTGCTTCATCCAGTCGATGTTCTCCTGCCAGCAGCTCTCTGTTTGCGAGAGGAAGGGCGCACTGTCGCTCTCCATCTTCGGCAACAGCACTGCTGCGCTCTTTTTCTCAACATTCTCACTGAGCGGGAAATTCTCGGCATTCTGCTTTTCGAGCAGCAGTTTCACGGCCGCATCCGGGTCTGCCTTGAAATCCGCAAACCCCTTCTTTGCCGCGCGCACAAATTTCTCCGCGAGCTCCGGCTTATCCTGTAAAACGCTGTCATTCGTAATCAGGCAGAGTTCATAGTAATTCGGGACGCCGTACTCGGTCGGCGAGAAGTAGTTGAGCGAAAATCCCTCTTCCTCGAGCTGCGGCACCTCGTGGTTCACGAGACAGCCTATGGTCGCATCCACCTGCCCTGTGGTCATGGAGCTCATGAGATCAAAGCCCACATTCTTTAAGGTGAGGTTACTCGTGTCCGCGCCGACATTCCGCATGAGCACCGAAATCATGGCCTCGGAGAGCGGCGTCCCCGCATAGCCGACCGTCTTGCCCTCGAGATCCTTCGGACTCAGAATATTTTTGTCCTTCAGCGAAAGGACAATGTTCAGCGGGCTCTGGCAAACTGCGCCGAGCGACTTCACCTTGACGCCCTGGTCCGCGACCATCTGGATAATGTCCTGCTGATAATAAAGTCCGAACTCTGCCTTGCCCGCCGAAACAAGCGAAATGGCATCGTTCTCGTTCGACGGGAACTGCACATGGACATTGAGCCCTTCTTCGGCAAAGTAACCCTTCTCGATTGCCTCATATAAGAAGGCATGCACGGCGTTTGGATACCAGTCCAGGACAATGTTCACATCCTCCGCTTTCTCCTGTCCCTTTGCCTGTTTTTCGGTCTTGCCACCGCAAGCTGTGAGCGCCGTCAAAAGCGCAAGTCCCGTCACGATAGCCGCTACGCGCCGCCAGATCTGTCCGCCAAACCGTTTCTTCATGAATCTCTCCTCCTTGTCTCTTCTGGATCGCTATCCTGATGATTCCGAAACCTGAGCGCTCTCGTCTCTATCTGCCGCGCAAGTGCCGTGAGCAGCATCGCCGCGACACTTAAGAGCACAATCGGCGCAAATACGCCCGCGCCGTCGAGCTGTGTCATCATACGGCGGGAGAAATAGCCGAGGCCCGCCTGGGCGCCGAGCCACTCGCCGATGGCTGCGCCGATGACCGAGAGCGGGATTGCCATACGAACTGCCGTGAAAAAGGAAGGCAGTACAGCCGGGAGCTTTAACTTCCAAAAGAGCTGCCACCGCGTCGCACCGAGGGTCTGCATGAGCTCCGTCATCTCCGGCGGAATCGCGCGAAAGCCGTCCGAGAGCGTGACCGCAATCGGGAAAAACGTCATGAGCACGGCCGCGAGCACCTTGCTCCAGATGCCGTAGCCGAGCCAGAGCACGAAGAGCGGCGCGAGCGCCGTGGTCGGGATGGTCTGCGAGGCGACGAGGAGCGGGTAGAGCGCCCGCTCCGCCGTTTTGCTCTGGTCCATGAGAATCGCGAGAAAAATCCCGAGCAGCAGCGAGAGCAGCAGCGAAACGGCGACGACTGCCATGGTCGCCGGAAGATGCACCAGAAGGAGCGGCTTCCGGAGCTCATAGATGCGGCGCAAGATCTGTGTCGGCGACGGCAAAATATAGGCCGCGTTCATGTGCCGCGCAAACAGTTCCCAGGCGAGTAGAAACAGAGCCGTCAGCAAAAGGGAGGGCAGCTGCCGCCGCATCGTCTCTCTGTTCATACCGTTATCTCCCGCGCGAGAAGCTGTATCAGCTCCCGCTTTAAGTCGAGCGCCGCCGTCTGTCCGAGACTCTCCTCGCTGCGCGGGTAAGAAAGCGGCACGCGAAATTCTCTAAGCGACCGCACCGGCCGCGATGTGATGACCAGAATGCGCTCCGAGAGAAAGATAGCTTCCTCAACATCGTGCGTCACAAACAGAATGGTCCGCTTCTCCTGCCGCCACCTGTCGAGGAGCCACTTTCGCATCGAGAGCCGGGTCATATAGTCGAGCGCCGAAAAGGGCTCATCTAAGAGAAGAAGCTTTGCGCCGGTCAGCAAGGTCCGCGCGAACGCCGCCCGCTGCCGCATGCCGCCGGAGAGCGAGAGCGGACTCTTATCCGCCCAGCCTTGAAGCCCCACCACTTCCAGTACAGCCTCTGCCTTCGCCCGCCGGGTCTCCCGGTCGAGCGGCTTCTCGCCGAGTTCCAGCGGCAGCCCGACATTGTCCGCAACAGTCCGCCACGGAAACAAAAGGTCCTGCTGCGGCATGTACCCGCAGTAGCGCTTCTTCTCCGCAATCGGCACGCCCTCCGCCAGGATGCTGCCGGACTCGGGCAAGAGAAGCCCGTTCATCAGGCGAAACAGGCTGCTCTTGCCCGCGCCGCTCGGCCCGAGAATCGAGACAAATTCCCCCGCTTCCACCTGAAACGAGAGCCTGTCCAGTAACAAAGGGCCGCTCCCGGCATAGCGAAAACTCACTTCCGAAAATTCCAATGCTGTCATTGTTTCTCCTCAAGCTGTCCATACAAAAAAGGACAGAACTGCCCGATGGCATCTCTGTCCTTTCATGAGATTCCTACGTTGGCATTACCCAAATCAGGTTTTCGGGTTCCGGTCCTCCGGTCTCAGCTGCACACAGCACCCCGTCTCGTTTTCTGTTTTGATTCTAGTCACCCGCACGCAGGCTGTCAAGTCAGTCTCAGTGCACATAGACCGGCATGCCGACCGTGATTCGCTCGTAAAGCTGTTTTGCGAAGGCCGACGGGAGGTTAATGCAGCCGTGGCTGCCGTTCGACTGGTAGATGTTGCCGCCGAACTTGCCGCGCCAGCTCGCATCGTGAAGCCCGATGCCGCCGTCAAACGGCATCCAGTAGCTCACAAACGCCGCGTAGAGATTCTGGGACCCGCGAAGAATCCGATTCCGCTGCTTGTAAGCGATGCGGAAGTTACCGTAGTGCGTGGCTCTCTCCCGGGTCGGAAGGCCGGTCACGCAGGCGCTCTCCATCACCTTTCTGCCGTTCTCAAAGAGAATCACGCGCTGTTTCTCGATGCTGATGTCGATATAGTTCAAGCCGTGTCCCAGCTGGAACTCGGGATCGGCCGCGAGCACCGGGACAAAGAGATCGTCCTTCGCCATCACAATCTCGCCGTTCAGAGACTTCGGCGTCTCCTTCACCGCGCTGCCGCTCTCGCTCGCTTCGCCGCTGTTGCCCTCGGCAGTGAGGCTCTCGACCGTCTCGGTCTCGACCGGCGCCGCGCCGACCGCAATCGTATCGCCGTTGACACTCTCGGTTTGAACCGTCCCTGCGGCAGTTTGGCTCTCCGCAGCCGTCGCCTCCGCCCCCGCCGCGGCCTGGGCGGGCGCCGGATCCGGATCCGGATTCTCGATGAAAATGCCGTCCCGGAGAGAGGCCGTCAGCACCGGACTCGCGGCATCCGCCGCTCTGTCTTCCTCGGATTTCAGCGTCGCGATGTACTCCGGCGCCTGGGTCTGCTGCGCCTCGGCCTCCTTTAAGAGCTGCTCGGCCTTTGCCTTGTCCTTTTCGCGCCGCGCCGCGCGCTTTGCGGCTTTCAGCTTCTTTGCATTGGCCGCGAGCCGCGCTGCCTTCTGCGCCTCGCTCTCCCGCACCGGGCGGTTGATGCCGAGCTTTGCGCAGAGAATTTGCATCATGCGCTCGCTGTCCACGACATAGTTCTCGCCGCCGTGTTCCGCGGAAAGCGCCGCAAGCTGCGGCTCAAACTGTCCCTGCAGTCCGTTCACATAGTCTTCGAGCGCCGCATAGTCAAGACCTGTCGTGCCGTCCCGAGTCTCGCGGAGCCAGCTGTTCAGCGTCTCGCTGTCCAGCTGTACCGTTGCCTGCCCGATGAAAAAGGTGAAGTCGTGATTGACCAGCGCGTTTCGCGCGGCTGCCTTGTCGGCCAGGGTGGCATTGTCCGCGGTCACCGCGGGCTGCACCGCAAAGGTGTCGGTGAGGTCAAGCTCGCTCTGATCGCTCTGCAGCGCCTCGACCACGGCATTCAGAATGTCCTCTTTGCTCGCGCTCCAGCCGGTCTCCGCCGGCAAAACGGAATAGCCGGCATCCGCCGTATAGTCGGAGAGTTTGGCATCCTGCGCCGGAATCGAGACCTCAAAGAGCCCCTGCTCCTCGAGGAGTTTCTCGACCGCATCGCGGTGCACGTCGACGGTTCTTTTGCTCAGAAGCTCATGCCGCTGAAAAATTGCGACCGGCCACGCGAACGAGGAGCCGTCTTTCAGCGCTGCCTTCCAGTTGTCCCGGCTCTCGACCCCGAGCACATCCTTCCGGTGCAGAGAATAGCTCAGATCCTTGACGCGTATGCCGAGCGAGCCCTCGGTCGCCGCCGCCGTAATCAGTTCCTGCGCTCTCGTATAGGAAATCAGCGAGGCATCCTTTCCGTCCACTGTCGAATTCGGGTAAGTATGACCCGCAAAAAAAGCGGCCCCGGCCAGATAACAGACGCAAAGTGCTGCCGCGGCGCCACCCAGTATCTTCTTTTGTTTCCGTTCCATCTCTCTGCCCTTGCCGACCCTCCGTCTTCATAAAAATTTTATACTCTATTTTAACATTCGAAGCGTCTTTTGAGAAGCTATGACAACAAAAAACCTTGCACACCGCAGTGCAAAGTGCTATGCTGATACGAAATTTTTTCATGTTGTTGTTTCTCTCAGATTGGAGGCAAGGTATGGCACTCGTCATTCCGGAGCACTACGATCCCGTGCTCTCGGTCCGTGAGACCCAGGAGGCAATCAAATTTATCCGCGACCTGTTCCAGAAAGAGTTCGGTCAACAGATGAACCTGGAGCGCGTCTCCGCACCGCTCTTCGTGACCGAAAAAAGCGGCTTAAACGACAATCTAAACGGCGTGGAGCGCCCGGTCAATTTTGACCTGCTCTCTTTACCGGGCGAGAACATCGAAGTGGTGCAGTCGCTCGCCAAGTGGAAGCGCCTTGCCTTAAAGCGCTACGGCTTCAAGCCGGGCGAGGGCCTCTACACAAACATGAACGCCATCCGCCGCGATGAAGAGCCGGACAACCTCCACTCCTGCTATGTGGACCAGTGGGACTGGGAGCGCGTGATTCGCAAAGAGGACAGAAGTATCGAAGTGCTCGAGGACACCGTGCAGCGCATCTTCACGATTATCAAGCACATGCAGCATGAGGTCTGGTACAAGTACCCGGATGCCTGCTACCGCCTCCCGCGGGAAATCACCTTCATCGACGCAGAAGAGCTTCTGAAGCGCTACCCGACGCTCACCCCGAAGGAGCGCGAAACTGCGATTGCGCGTGAGTGCGGCGCTGTCTTTGTGGAGCGCATCGGCGGCGCGCTCTCTAACGGCGAGCCCCACGACCTCCGCGCGCCGGACTATGACGACTGGAACTTAAACGGCGACATTCTCTTCTGGTTTGAGCCTCTGCAGTGTGCGCTCGAGCTATCCAGCATGGGTATCCGCGTCTCGCCGGAGAGCCTTGACGCACAGTTAAAGCTCACGCACTGCGAGAACCGCCGCGCCCTCCCCTACCATAAGGCGCTCTTAAACGGCGAACTGCCCTATACCATCGGCGGCGGCATAGGCCAGAGCCGTCTCTGCATGCTTTTACTCGGCAGAGCGCACATCGGCGAAGTGCAGGCCAGCATATGGCCAGAGGAGATGATCGAGACCTGCGCGGCCCACAACATCACCCTGCTGTAACGCGCAAAGACCGCTGCCTTTCGGGCCTGCATCCGTATGCAAAGCCAACGGAAGACAAAAAAATCCGCAGACAGTCGACTGTCTGCGGATTTTTTGTATCTGCTTTGTTATCCGAATTTATGCCGTTTCGATCGCGTCTTTTCGAGTTTCATCGTTTCGATTTTTAGTCTTATCGAAATACAGTCTTTTTGAATTCGGCATTTCCGCTCTTTCCCGCTCAGAGTGTGAGCAGCTGCTCCGCCCGAACTTCGTATTCGCTGAGAGTCTTACTCTTTTTGAGTTCCCGCACCGCTCTCTCGTGTTCCGGAAAGGCAAGTCCCAAATAGTCCCAGACCTCCTTCATGCGGCAGAGCGTCGCATTTTCATAGAGGAAACTCTTTCCGTAGCCGTCGAGGAGCGCCGCATGAAAAGCACGGCGCTGCCGCTTCTCTTCCTCTTCGCGCGGCATTTCTTCACCGCGCAGGCGTCTCAGATAGCGCGCGGCGAGCATCGGATCCCGGAGAAGTCCTCTCCCGAGCATAATGTGGGAGACCGACGGAAAGCGCTCCCGTATGCGGTCAATATCCGCCTCGTCGATGAGATCGCCGTTATAGCCGAGCGGCATCTTTGCCCCCTCCGCTGCCAGAGAAAACATGTCGAGGTGAACCGTTCCCCGGTAAAACTCCTTCTGAATCCGCGGGTGGACTATGAGCTCGGAGAGCGGAAAGTCGTTATAAATTTCGAGAATCGCCGGAAACTCCGCCGGGTCCTTGACGCCGAGCCGCGTCTTCACGCCGAGCTTCGTATCCGCAGGTAAGTTGCGAAATACCTCTTCAAAAAAATGCCTGAGCGCCGGGAGCTCCGTAAGAAAGCCCGAGCCCTTCTTCTTCGCCGTGACCGTGCCCGAGGGACAGCCGAGGTTCAGATTGAGTTCCTTGTAGCCGTAGTCTCTCAGGATTTCCGCGGCAAAGAGAAAATCCTCCGCATTGTTCGTTAAGAGCTGCGGAATCAGATGTAACCCTGTATTGTTCTCCGGCAAAATGTCGCGCCGGTCCCGCTTCGTGATGCCGGCACCCGCATGTCCCGGCGAGATAAACGGCGAATAAAACCGCGCAACGCCGCCGTAGCACGCGGCGAGCGCATTCCGATAGACATAGCCCGTGATGCCCTCCATCGGCGCAAGCGAAAATATGATTTCTTTCATCCGGATACTCCCTCTTATGATATGCCCCACATTGTAACGGAGTTACGAAAAACGCGCAAGCCGATGGACAGCGCCGGAATCTGTGCTACACTGCCTGTAGTAAAGGAGGAACTTGCAATGCTCGAACAGGTGAATTTGAAACAGAAACTTGCGAAAGAGGATTATCAGGCTGTGATGCCCGCCCTGAAAGCGAGACTCGCCGCGCTGGATGCACCGCTCCGCGCCGCAAATCTCCCGGTCATTCTGATTTTTGAGGGCTGGTCCGCCGCCGGCAAGGGGCAGATGATCGGGCAGCTCATCAAAAATCTCGATCCGCGCTGGTTCACCGTCGTGAACACCCAGCCGCCGACCGAACTCGAACAGCGCTATCCTTACCTCTGCCGCCACTGGCACACCATTCCGGAGGCGGGCAAATTCTCGATCATGGACCGCTCCTGGTATCAGGAGGTCTCGGTCCGTGCGATTGCGGACAAACTCCCCGCGCACACCGTGGAAACCCGGCTCGCCGACATCCGCCGCTTCGAAAAAACACTCACGGACAACGGCTATCTGATTCTCAAATTTTTCATCCACATCTCAAAGCGGGAGATGAAAGCCCGCCTCGAGGCACTCGCAGAAAACCCGGAGACCGCCTTCCGCGTCGTGAAATCCGACCGGAAGCAGGTAAAGCACTACGACGACTACTATGCCGCCTTTGACCGCATGCTTGCCGAGACCACGACCGCCGAAGCCCCCTGGACCCTGGTCTCCGGCACGGACCGCCGCGCCGCGACCGCGCAGGTATTCCGCACCGTGATCGATGCCATCTCCGAACGGCTGACCCGCCCCGCTCCGCCGCAGACTATTACGCTGCCGAACGAGGACACCGCCGATGCAACGCTCTGCCTCTCCGACATCGACTTAAGTCAAACGCTCACGCGGGAGGAGTACAAAAAATGCCTGAAAGCAGAGACCGCGCGGCTCGCCAAAAATCAGAACCTTCTCTATACCAGACGCATCCCGCTGATTGTCGGCTTTGAGGGCTGGGACGCCGCGGGAAAGGGCGGCTGCATTAAGCGTCTCTCCTCACCGCTCGATGCCCGCGGCTACGCGGCACTCCCGATTGCGAGTCCAACACCGGAAGAGAAAAAGCGTCACTTCCTCTGGCGCTTCTACGAGCGGCTTCCGAAGAGCGGTCACATTGCGATTTTTGACCGCACCTGGTACGGTCGCGTCCTCGTCGAGCGGATTGAGGGCTTCTGCAGCGAGGCGGACTGGAGGCGCGCCTACGGGGAAATCAACGACTTTGAGGCCTATCTGCAGCAAAGCGGCGCTCTGCTGGTGAAATTCTGGATTCATATCAGTAAGGAGGAACAGTTAAAGCGCTTCCGCGCCAGAGAGCGCACGCCCGAGAAGCAGTGGAAAATCACCGCCGAGGACTGGAGAAACCGCGAAAAGTGGGCGCTCTACGAGACCGCGGTGAACGATATGCTCCGCTACACCTCGACCGAGACAGCGCCCTGGCACATACTCGCCGGAAACGACAAGTACTTCGCGCGGATTCAGGCTCTCCGCATTGTGAACGAGGCGATTGAGGCGAGGCTTAAGGAAAAGGGGTGAACAGCACAGTTTCTACGATAGCACAGCACAGATAAGAAAAGCGGGCATCTCCGAAGGAGAGGCCCGCTTGCTTTCATTAGAGTTTCTTTTGTTACTTGGGAATTAACGCCATTTTTAGTGCCATCGGCGTTAATTGTGGCATTATTCACGGTGTCATCCACCTTGCTTTGATTTCGATAGAGCAGCATCCGATTTACAAGGTGACGGTTTGTTTTCTCGTATAACCGATTTTTAATCTTTCTCGTAGAAAACAATGTCCATCTGTTCATTGACTTTTTCAATTCTTCCGGTTCGATGGTACCCCAGCTTTTCGTAAAGATGCAGGTTGCCGGCCTCCTGTAATATTGTATCCAGGCACCAGTGATGACTACCATGTATTTGTTCCGCTGCGCTTATTGCTGCTTGGGCATATCCCTTGTTTCTATGCGCAGGCATAATCCAAATCGGGGATATTCGTTTTCTGCTATGATCTTTCTTGTCGACAACCCGAATAACACCGACATTTTCATTCTCGACAACAACGAAATAATAAACCGTCCCCGGCTGCTCATATCGTGCAGAGATTTTCTCCAAGCTCTCAGCTCCGGGACTCATCCCATAATCTTGATATTTATCCAGTAAATCCGAAAAAGCACTGATCTGCATTTCCCATATGGTTTGCAGATCATCCTTAAAAGCAGGCTTTAAGGAAACCTTATTCATTTGTCTCTCTCCATAATCATCTACCGCTCTACAAAGGTAGATGTTAATAAATCTGAATTTCAACAATTGTATCATCATTATACGCGTGAGTTGATAGGCTTTCCACCATCTCTCGATCCCAGCGTTAGCTCTACAGTAGCAAAAAGGCAGCGGCCTCACGGCCGCTGCCTTTTTCTATCTTACGAATTCTGCTTCTGCTTAATCATAGCGCGCTTCCGGAGCGTCGGATCCAGAATTTTCTTCCGGATGCGGAGGTTCTCCGGCGTGACCTCAAGGAGCTCATCGGTGTCGATGAACTCGAGGCACTGCTCAAGACTCATGACCTTCGGCGTGACGAGCTTCAGGGCATCGTCCGAGCCGGAAGCACGGGTGTTGGTGAGTTTCTTCGTCTTGCAGACATTGACCTCGACATCCTCGGACTTGCCGCTCTGGCCGATGACCATGCCGGCATAGACCTTGACACCGGCGCCGATGAAGAGCTGTCCTCTCTCCTGCGCTTGGAAGAGTCCGTAGGCAACCGCCTCACCGCTCTCGTAGGCGATGATAGAACCGGTCTTCCGGTAGAACATATCGCCCTTATAAGGACCGTAGCCCTCGAACTCAGTGTTCAGGATACCGTTGCCCTTCGTGTCGGTCAGGAACTCGCCGCGGTATCCGATCAGGCCGCGCGACGGGATATTGAACTCAAGGCGCGTAAAGTTGCCGTGAATCGGCGTCATGCCGATCAGTTCGCCCTTTCTCGAGGTCAGCTTCTGGATGACCGCACCGGTAAACTCGTCCGGCACATCGACAAAGGCAATCTCCATCGGCTCCAGTTTCTTGTCGCGCTCGTCAAAGTGATAGATGACCTCTGCCTTCGAGACTGCGAACTCAAAGCCCTCGCGGCGCATGTTCTCGATTAAGACCGAGAGGTGCAACTCACCGCGGCCGCTTACCTTGAAGCAGTCCGGCGTGAGTTCTTCGACGCGGAGCGAGACATCGGTATTCAGCTCGCGGAACAGACGGTCGCGCAAGTGGCGGGATGTAATGTACTGACCCTCCTGGCCGGCGAGCGGGCTGTCGTTGACCATGAAATTCATCGAGATGGTCGGCTCGGAAATCTTCTGGAACGGAATTGACTCCGGGGACTCGGGGCTCGTGATGGTGTCGCCGATATGCAGGTCGGAGATGCCGGAGATTGCGACAATCGAGCCGAACTCCGCTTCCTTCACTTCAACGCGGTTCAAGCCCTCGTACTCATAGAGCTTGCCGATTTTCACGCGGCGCAGCGTATCCGGCTCGTGGTGGTTCACCAGCGCAACTTCCTGGTTCACGCGAATCGAACCGTTATCTACCTTGCCCACGCCGATGCGGCCCACATACTCGTTGTAGTCGATTGTGCTGATCAGAATCTGGGTCGGTGCCTCCGGATCGCCCTCCGGTGCCGGAATGTGGTTGATGATGGCTTCAAACAGCGGCTTCATATCCGCATTGTCGCTGTCCATCGAAGTTCTTGCCCAGCCGCCGCGCGCCGACGCAAAGATAAACGGGCACTCGAGCTGCTGGTCCGTCGCGTCGAGATCCATGAGGAGCTCCAGCACCTCGTCCACAACCTCGTCCGGACGCGCCTCCGGGCGGTCACACTTGTTCACACAGACGACGACATCGAGCGAGAGCTCCAGCGCCTTCTTTAACACAAAGCGGGTCTGCGGCATGGTGCCCTCGAAGGCATCGACCACGAGGACCACGCCGTTCACCATCTTTAAGACGCGCTCCACCTCGCCGCCGAAATCTGCGTGTCCCGGGGTGTCGATGATGTTGATCTTGACGCCGTCATAGTTTACCGCCGTATTCTTGGAGAGAATCGTGATGCCGCGCTCTCTCTCAATATCGTTGGAATCCATGACGCGATCCACAACCTCCTGATTGGCGCGGAACACGCCGCTCTGCCGCAACAACTGGTCCACGAGCGTCGTCTTGCCGTGGTCAACGTGGGCGATGATTGCGACGTTTCTCACATCCGTTCTCGTACTTCTCATTGAAAAATTCCTCTCTCTTTCTGCCTGAGCAAATCAAAACGCAATGTTATATTTTACTATGCTTTGCGTGGTATGGCAAGCGGGGAAGCGAAAAGGGCGCGGAAATGCATTCATGTCACATCATTGCGTTTTTGTCATGAATATTATATATTTTTTTGTGAAATGAAGTGACATCCATGAAAGGAAACCGCTTTGGATAACGGATACATGCGGGAAATACGCGCGCGAGTCCTTGCCGCCGAAGAAGGTTCGGTTTTTGTTGCCTCTGACTTCTCGGACATTGCGGACTCCGCAAGCATACGTCAAGGTTTACAGCGCCTTCACCGTACGGGCATCCTCCGAAGAATTTTACGAGGAGTCTACGAAAAACAGATCTCCGGTGAGCCATCCGATAACTGTGCTGCAGCGAATCCGGATGCCGTGGCATATGCTCTGGCGCGGAAATACTGCTGGAGCATCACGCCTTGCAGTGATTTGCCGCCTACAAACAGCAATTGTTCTTCGCAAGAAATCACTGTCAAGTCTTACTTGAGCAGCGGTCCCCATAAAACCTTTGTGTGGGATTCTATAAAACTTGAATTCAAGGAAATCAGCAAATCTATGATGGGCGCCCACTATGTCCGCGATTTAATGAGCGACCATGCGCATACACCTATGCGGAAAATGCGGGCACGTATCCTCTCCGCTGAAAGTGGCACTGTGTTTGTTTCCTCTGATTTTGCGGACATTGCGGATACCGCAACCATTCACCAAGGATTACAACGCCTTTACCGCTCCGGCACCATTCGAAGAATCCTGCGTGGCGTCTACGAGAAGCCGAAGTACAGTAATCTGCTCCGCGAATATGTTGCGCCCGATCCGAATACTGTAGCCCGGGCATTGGCGCGAAATTATCACTGGAGCATTGCGCCGTGCGGGAATACCGCCCTCAATCTGTTGGGGCTTTCCACACAGGTACCTGCGGTCTGGTCTTACACCAGTGACGGGCCCTATAAAACCTATGCGTGGAGCTCCGCAAAGCTGGAGTTTAAGCATAGGACAAACAGGGAAATAACAGGCCTTTCTTATATGACAATTTTAGTAATTCAGGCTCTGAAAACACTCGAAAAGTCCAATGTGACACCGGACATCATACAAACACTTTCCGAAAAGCTCTCCGAAGATGAAAAGCAAAGCTGTCTGAAAGAAGCCGGTGCCGCCACGGATTGGATTTATGACACGATACGAAAAATATGCGGAGGAAATACATCATGATCAATGTTGCCCGGCTATCAGATAATGACCGTCGTGAACTGTTTCGGAATACAGCTGCCGAGATGCATTTGCCTGAAGCCATCGTCGAAAAAGATTTTTGGGTATATTTGATCTGATTCACCGTTTTTCTGAGGACATTGATTTGATTCTGGATTGGCAGATTCTTGGTTATAAGAAAGACGAACCTTGGGAAACACGTACCAATACAGGGCAAGATGCTTTTAACAAAGAGGCAAATACGCGAGCGGAAGCATATCTTGCCGAGAAGTTCTGCCCCGAGATTCAAAAAGAAATCTCTGAGATACTTGGCGATGAGGCAAACATCTTTATAGACGAAAAGGACAAGCAAACGGTTCTTTTTGCCTATCCGCATTTGTTTACGAATGCTGCGACCTTGCAGGTGATTCGCTTGGAAATCGGAGCTCTGGCAGCCTGGACTCCTGCGAAAATGGTTTCGATTACACCCTTTGCAGCGGAGAAGTACCCCGAGATTTTTACACATAAAACTACAGATGTTCTGACAGTCGCACCGGAACGAACTTTCTGGGAGAAAGCAACCATCCTGCACCATGAAGCAAACCGGCCCCAAAATTCACCGATGCCACAGCGTTACTCACGGCATTACTATGATCTGTATTGTATGTCCATGGCTTCCGTAAAAGGGACCGCTCTTGCAAGACTAAACTTGCTAAAAACCGTGGTGGATTTCAAAATGAAATTTTATCCGCGAAAATGGGCCAAATATGAAGAAGCTATTCCGGGAAGTTTGAAATTAATTCCTCCGGAATACCGTTTAGCCGCATTGAAATCAGATTATAAAGCTATGCAGGACATGCTATATGGTGATATTCCGAGTTTTGAAACTGTAATGAATGCCATTCGCGAATTAGAGACGGAAATCAACGCGCTTTCGCCCTCCGGCGCCCTCTGATTGCTCCCTACCCTTCCGTGATACGCAAGCTGAAATCACATACATTGTCGCCATGCCCTATGGTCTTGGTTCTGCCCCACAAGAGCCCGGGGTGCATATTCCCGTAGCAGATATCGTCCGTGTCGCAAAAGCCCTTCACAAGCTCCGGACAGCCGTAGCGCACACAGCTGTCTTGATAGGGGCATTTCACCATATCAAAGCGCATCCCGGTTTTCGATAAAAATCGGTTCTCGCTTAAAAACCCCGCTTCGGGGACACAGTGTTTCAGCGCCGTATCAAAGAACAGTTTCGGAACCAGTCTGTATAAGCCCGGAATCTTCAATACCGTTCGGATGACGGGGGCTGCGCGCTCGGCGAGTCTGCGATAGTAACCGGTCACAAACGCAGCGGCTTCCTCACGCTCCGTTCCCGCATCCACCAAGGCATGGAACAAGGCGATACACGGATAAATGCGCTCCCGCTTCTGCCCGGAATACGCCGGTGGGTCATCCTTGTTTTCTTCGAGGAGCGCGGCATAGCGTTTTTCCGCATTCGTTAGGATTTCCCGCGCCTTTTCTTCGCCGTATTTTTCTTTTACTTGCGGAACCATATTGCGCAGATACTTGGGCTGCTTTGTCATATCGATTCCTTCTTTCGCTTGTTTTCTATCCTGTTTTTACCGAAACTCCTTCCTCTATTTCGACATTTTCTCATCTGCCAACAGACTTTCCACCAAATGTCAAACGCCCCTGTTTCCCTCCTCGCAATTTTGTCAATACCTCATAATCGCGTCTTTCATACAATTTATTCCATTTCTACCGTCACAGGGTTTAATGGGTATTCTATTCTTATGTCACCACATGAAAATGTATGAACGTAATTTTATTACTGCCACTTTCTGAGATCTTTTTTCTCCATTGCAACCAGCAATACTTCATCCTGTCGTAGTGGCTCTGCGGGATTCCCGAACCTCCACTTTTTCCCCTCTGCTTTTAGGGCAACCACGTTCATCATGTGATTTTTTCGAAGTTGAAGTTCTATCAACGTTTTGCCAATCCACTCTTCTCGCACTTTTAGTTCCACCACATACAGGTTGTCATCAATTTCCCAGAAATCCTTAAATGAGGATGAAAGCAAAATCCTTGCAGATCGCATTCCTCCCTCTCCCTCCGGATCAAGAATCTTATCCACACCGATTTTACGAAGAATCGAAGCCGTTCTGTCGGTCGATGCTTTTGCAACGATGAGAGGAACCCCCTGCTCCTTTGCAACCGCAACCGACATAATGGCTGCGGCGATATTTGTTCCCGTACATGAAACGACAATGTCCATATTCTTCAACCCAAGCGCCACAACTTCTTCTTCGTTCTCCATGTTTGCCTGTACAACAGACGTGCATTTCCCCGAAAAATCATTCACTACCTTTTCATCACTGTCCACGGCCAGAACATCCGCCCCCATAAGATAGAGATTCTCGGCAAGACTTCTGCCATATTTTCCCAAGCCCAGTACTGCAATCGACTTTTTCATAATCTAAATCCCCCTTATCCCACGTAAAACGATCCTTTGGAATGTCTGATTTTGTTCTGAGATGTTACATCGCCTGCAAAGAAACATGCCATTGAAATCGGTCCGATTCTACCGAGATACATCGATACTATGACCACAATTCTTCCGTAAGCGCCAAGCTTCGGTGTAAGCGCTCTTGACAATCCAACTGTACCAAGTGCACTTGTAATCTCGTAGCAGGCATCCGTCAATTCGATATTCTCAACTGCCATCAGAAGCACGGTCATCGTGAGTAAGACCGAAGCGCTGACCGCTACAATGGCCGCGGCTTTTCTCATCATCTCTGCCGATACGCTTCTATGAAAAATCACTGTCTCTTTTCTTCCGTTAATATAGGAGTACGCATTCATGAAAACCAGAAAAGCAGTAACCGTCTTGACGCCGCCTGCAGTTCCTATCGGAGAACCTCCGATAAACATTAAAATGTATCCTATCAAACAAGAAATCTCTGTCAGCTTTTCCTGCGGTACCGACGCAAATCCCGCAGTTCTGAAACTTACAGATTGAAACAAGCTGTTGCAGAATTTGTCCCACAAATTCATATCTCCGATGGTTCCCGGATTGTTAAATTCTGCCGCCATGATCCCGACAGCACCGGTAATAATCAGTATTGCGGTGACAAGAAGTACCAATTTCGTATGCTCCGGAAACCGTCTCACCGTTGTGACCGGTCCCAAACGATGACGGAAGCCCTGCTTGATGCCGTCGACTACATCAAACCACACAACGAAGCCGATTCCACCCAGAATAATGAGTAGCATGGTGGTAAACATGAGGAAAGGCGAATCCCTGAACTCCATCATACTGTTTGGGCCTGTGACATCCATCCCCGCATTACAAAATGCAGAAACAGACTGAAAACAAGCTGCCCACAAGCCTTTCAAAATACCGTACCTCGGTATAAACCTGCTTGCATAGAATAAGGCGCCCATACCTTCGAGCAAAAAAGTCCCTTTAAATACTCGCAACAGGAATGCCAAGTGTCCCCTATTTCGCTCAATATTCAGCGCACCACCCAGCAGTTTCCGATCTCCGAGCGTAAATTTCTTTTTCCCCATCAACATAAACAACGCCCCGACCGCAACGACACCGAGTCCTCCGATTTGTATCAGCAACAGAATGACCATCTGCCCGAAAAGGCTCCAGTGCGCATATGTGTCCACAACCACAAGCCCCGTCACACACACAGATGTCGTTGCCGTAAACAGCGCAGTCAAAACCCCTGTGCTCTCTCCCTCCGCTGTCGCAAACGGAAGCATCAACAGAAGCGTTCCCAAGATAATGGCTAACAGAAAACTCAAGGGAATCAAGCGTTCAGGTGCGATTCTCATTTGCCTGCGTTTTATCAATTTTTTTATCATAGACTCTCTCTTTTTAACATTCATCTTATGAAACAACTACTGACAACTCATCCTTATTATACGCACACCTTCCTTCCTTGTCACTGTCTTCACTCCACAGAAGCCTTTCCACATTTCCCTTCGCTTTCCCGGATATAAAAGAGAGAGGCTCCCGCCTCTCTCTTTTCTCTTTATACCGCGCTCAGCGCACGGTCTTAACCAGCTCCGATAGTTCTTCTATCAGCGGATGTGCCTCTGCTTCGACGGAATATGAATCGCCGTCTCTCGTCCAGCTCGCAAGCGACCAGCGCCCGTTTTCACCACAGAGCGTGACACGGATACCGTCAACGTGCTTCTCCGTCGTTTCCGTATACTCGCTAAAATCTCCGCTCGGGTCGACGCTCCCTTCTCTTTCCGGAGCTCGTAGCCGATTTCCCCGCCCTCTTCACATTTGCGCAGCCGAGGGAAGTTTTCGGACCTTTGTTTTTCGGAAGACCTCTGCCTCCTCAATATACTTGTCGTCAATCTCCGTCAATGCGCGAAGGAGCTTTTTTGCATTCCGCCGTTTCATACGCGGTACCCCTTTTTCTCCGGCGCTTCCATGTGCCGCCTTTACCTCTTCTGCTCTTCGGTTGTGCTCGAAGGCTCTAGGCCGAGCTCCAGTTTTTCTGTATCCAGCACCTCGGCGCTGCCGTCAGCCTTCCTCCGAACGGTCAGCAGGCAAAAATTTCTGTCGGCATTCGGGACAGCTCTGTTGCCGCAGAGAAGCGTATAGCTGTTCTCCGGCTCACCCGCGCCGCCGATGTATACAAACGGTTCATAGACGCTGCCCACCTTGCCGGTGAGCGCTGCCTCAAATACCTTCTGTACCGCGGGATTTGCCTGCAGGTCACTGTCGCCGCTGTTGTACTTCCACTCCGCCGTCATCTTTGCTGCCGCAACGGGCAACAACTCTCTGGTCCCGCGAAGTTCTGCCTTACCGTCCAAATCCTCATAGACATTGACCAGGAGATACGAAGGCTCGGCATCCGGCACCACCGCAGTGCCCTTGCAGAGATACGCGTAATTCGTACCCGCGACCGGCTGCGAACCCAGCACGGCAAGCACCTCGTACTTGTAGCCTGTCATCCCCTCCACAGCCGCATCAAAGGCCTTCATCGCGTCGGCATTGTCCGCCGGTGCGAGGCTCCCCTGGTTTGCACTCCACCCGTCCATCAGGATATCATCACTTTCTCTGGTCTCTGTTTCCGTACCGCTCTCTGCCGCTGCGGCCGTACTCGTCTCTGCCTTTCCCTGCCCGCAAGCCGCAAGCATCACACTCAACATAAGCGCCGCCGTCATCAGTTTTTTCTTCATCTCTATCGCATCCTTTCTTGCTTTTCCCGCAGGACTTTTTCTTGTTCTCACCCTATAAGACGGTTTCCGTCTCTCCAAGGTCACAGTTTCTCAGATTTTTTTATTTTGAAACAAAACAGATGTCACCTCCCGCGAAAAGGGCGGTGACATCCGTTCGTGTCGCAAAAAACCGATTTCCTGGTTCCTGTCTCAGCTTTTCTTTTTCTTTCGCGGCGTGACCTTCGGTGCTTTCTTTTTCGGCGCTTCGGTGCTCTCCTTCGCTTTCTTCGGTTGCACCTTTCCGCTGCCCTTCTTATCCTCTGCAGTGCTCTCATCCGTCTTCTTCGCGTCGCCCGGTTTCAGACCCGGAATGCCGATTTCATCGTCCGGCGTAAGCGTGCGGGACGGTGGGAAGATGACGGCGGATGTGTGAATGTTACAGCGTCTCTGCGGCGTCAGACGGGAGTCATCCGTCTCGACCTCCGAATCCGGCACCACCATCACGACGCGGCTCGTAGTCGGGCAATACGGCGTCGGCAAGAGCCCCGTGACAGAGCAGACCGACATGGTCGTGTGCTTGTCGCACATCTCGGTCGGAATCGTGCCGCGCGCAAAGAATTCGGTGTAGACCGCATCGCCGCGCGGGTCGTTGCTGCAGACACCCTTGACCGGGAGTTTGCCGGACTTCCGGCAGATGTCGGCGGTCACAATGCTGTCAGGCATCACAAAGCCCGGATCCGGCTTGCCCTGATGCACCTGCTCCATAATCTTCCGCCAGATGTCCTTGTGGAAAGAGTTGCCGCCGTTGCCGTCCGTGAGCGGCTGGTTGTCGTCGCAACCACCCCAGATGCCCGCCGTATAATAGGGCGTGAAGCCCACAAACCAGACGTCCACATTGTTGCTCGTGGTGCCGGACTTACCGGCGCTGCTCATGTTCGAGGGCTTGGCGCGCGTGCTCGTCGTATTGACATTGATGCCGCTGCTCGCAAATTTGCGGTTCGGCAGCATGGACTGCTGCAGCGCATCCGTCAGCAGAAAAGCGGTCGAGTCCTTGATCACGCGGTGCTGCTCCGGATTGTTCTCGAGGAGCACTTTTCCGTTGTGATCCAGAATTTTGGTGTAGAACACCGGCTTCGTGTAGACACCCTGGTTCGCAATCGCCGCAAAGGCCGCCGTGAGCTCCAGGTTGTTGACGCCCTTGGTGAGACCGCCGAGCGCCATGGCCGGGTTGTAATCCGAGTCCGTGAGGCTCGTGATGCCGAACTTCTTGCTGTACTCCGCGCCGAGCTGCGGGCTCACGGTTTCCATGAGGCAGCGCACTGCGACAATGTTCATCGAGTACATGATGCCGTCGCGGATGCTGGACCAGCCGAGATAGTTGTCGTCGCCGTACCAGTTCCGGAACTGCTTGCCGTTCGCCTCATAGGGGCCGTCGTAGTAGACCGAGCCAAGTGTCTGCCCGCAGGCATCGATTGCCGGCGCAAACGCGGACAAAACCTTGAAGGTTGAACCCGGCTGACGGTAGGAATCCGTCGCGCGGTTTAAGGAGAGCGAAACGGTCTTCTCGCCGCGGCCGCCCGAGAGCGCCTTTACCTGTCCCGTGCTCTGCTCCATCAACACAAACGAGTCCTGCGGCTCGAGGATGATGTGAAGGCTCTCACCGACAATCTGATCCTCGGCCGGATTCACGACGCTCGCCCGGAAGGCCTCGGCGTCTGCCTTCGCCTCGGCATCCGTCCGGTACAGACCGTCAAAATTTTTCCCCTTGTTTGCGAGCACATTGCGCTCGCTGTAATTCTGTACCTCGCCGTTTGCGCGCTTCACCGAGAGGCGGTATTCGAGCGCGTACTTGGTGACCGCATAGTTCGCGGGATTGTTGATCTCACCGTCCACAATCGCCTGCAGCGCAGGATCCTGGGTCGTGTAAATCGAGAGGCCGCCGCTGTAGAGGAGGTTATGCGCCTGCGTGTCGGTATAGCCGAACTTGTCCTTCAGATCCTGCTGCACCTGACTCACAAGTTCGTCGGTAAAGTAGCTGTAGGTGTGAGTCGCCTTCTCCTTGGAAACCAGGTCGGCGTTCTCAATGCGGTCGTAGACATTGTCCGCGAGCGCCTCCTCCTGCTCTTCCTTGGTGATGTAACCCTGCCGCAGCATATAGCGGAGTATCACCTTCCGCTTCTCCTCGTTTGCCTGCCGCCCCGTAATCGGGTTGAGGCGCGAGGGGTTCTGGGTGATACCGGCGAGCACGGTGCACTCCGAGAGCGTCAAATCCTTGACCTCTTTGTTGAAGTAGCGGCGCGAAGCCACCTTTACGCCGAGCGCATTGCTGCCGAGATTGATGGTATTCAGGTAGTTCGTCAGAATAACCTCCTTGCTCATGATGCGCTCGAGCTTCATCGCAAGGTACTGCTCCTGAATTTTTCGGGTCAGCTTCTCGCCGAAGCTCTTTTCCCGGCCGCCGTTGAAGAGATTGTTTTTGATGAGCTGCTGGGTAATGGTCGAGCCGCCGCCCGAACTCGAAGTCCCGCGAATCACACCGACAACCGCACGCATAATGGAGCGCGTGTCGACGCCGTTGTGCTGCCAGAACCTCTCGTCCTCAATCGCGACAAACGCATTGATCAGGTTCTTCGGCAATTCCTCATAAGTCGCCTCTTCGCGATTCGAGCCCGCCATGACCAGCGTTTCCACCTGATTTCCGGTCGCATCGTAGACCGAAGTCGCAAAGCCCATCGGGGCAATGCTGTCCGGCTTGAGCTCCGGTGCCGAGTCCACAATGCCGCGGATCGCGCCGAGCACAAAGGACACCGCGATTGCCGCAATCAAGAGCAGCAGCATGAGCACCACGCGGACTGCCGTGAGAGAGATCAGATTTTTCAGTTTGCTCCGGTGCGCGTCCTTGTCCTGCAGCGCACGCTCCACGGAATTTCTTCCAAAATCCACTGCGCACTCCTTTGAAAAAATTTTGAGAGTTCACTCTAGTATATCATGAGTCACCCCCGAACTCCAGCAGTCCCCCGCCGCCTTCCAGCAGGGCCTTTGCCGCTCTCCTTGCATTTCCGCTGTCTGCAATGCTATGCTAAGATTTTAACGAAATATTCCTGTCACAGTACCCTGTGACAGAACAAGGAGGTCCTTCATGCCCGAATGCCGGTATACCCTACTGAAGAGCGGCAGAGCCGAACTGGAAGAAAAGAAGTCCCGCTTCCTGGCGCAGAGTTTCTTTGTGCGGAGTGAGGCAGAGGTCGCGGAAATCCTGGCGGCCGTCCGGAAAGAACACTACGACGCCCGGCATGTCTGCTCGGCCTATGTGCTCTTTGGCAATCCGCCGCTTGAAAAATCCTCCGACGACGGCGAACCCGCGAAGACCGCGGGACTCCCGATGTTAGACCTGCTCCGCGCGGCTTCGCTTTGCAATACGCTTGTCACGGTGACCCGCTACTTCGGCGGCATCAAGCTCGGCACCGGCGGTCTGGTCCGCGCCTATACGGCGGCGGCCAAGGGCGCGCTCGAGCAAGCTGTCATCGCGGAATTGCTGCCTGCCGTGCAGCTCTCCCTGACCGTCGACTACGGTCTCTACGGAAAAGTGTCCCGCCTCGCCGAGGACTGTGCGGGCACCGTGCTCTCCCTCGACTTTCTCGCGGAAGTGTCTCTCTGCCTCCTCTTTCGGGCCGAGGACAGCGCGCGCTTTCTCGCCGCGCTGACCGAGCTCTCGGGCGGCAACCTGACACCCGAGAGCACCAAAACGCTGACCTGTGTCGAGCAAGACGGAAAGCTCACGCCCATACAGCTATAAGCCTACTGAAAACTCGCGCCCGCAATCAAAGACCCGAACTCTCCAGAGAGTTCGGGTCTTTTGCTTTGTCTGTCCTGTCACACCGCTTTACTGTGTTTTCTCGCTCTCCGCCTGTCTCGCGAGTTCTGTGCCCGGGAAGCGCGATATGACTTCCGCAAAAAAGGTATTCGCGTTTTCCGTGTCTCCGAGAGCCTTATAGGCCATCGCCTTCCGGAAGAGTGCCGGCTCGTAATTCTGATTGATGGCGAGGGACTTGTCGTAGAGATCGATCGCCGCCCGGTAATTTCCCGCCTGGAACTGCACTTCGGCGCGACTGTAGAGGCTCAAATACCCCTCGCTGTTCATTTTTCCGGCAACCGACTGATAAATCTGCTGCACCGAGACGCCGCTGCCGTCGTCGATATCTGTGAGCTGAGAGACATCGAGGGTCGCATAGAGTTCGGCCGCGTGTGCATAGTCATTGTTCCGGAAGTCGTTCAGAATGCCCGCGAGCTTCTGGTACTGCGAAAGCTTGCTGTTTTCGCCCTCGGTCAGCATATCGACCTGACTCTGCAGCGCGCTCTTCTCTTCCTCCGCACTGCTGTGATTCACCTCAATATCGCGGAGCGCGCTGTTTGCGGAGGCGAGCTTCCGGTCCATCTCCCGGAGTTCGGCGTTATGACTCGAATTCAGCTCGGCCCGCTTGGTCGGCATATAGAGAAAAATCACCGCCGCCGCGCCGATCAAAAGGCCGATGGCAATGTTCAGGCCGGTCTGCCAGCCTGTGCTCTCGCGGTAAGTCGAGGGAATCAGAACCTCGTCGTCCGACATCTCCCGGTGCGAATAGGTTCTTGAGCCGTTGTCGATTTCCTCGCGCGGTTTGTCCTGCTTTTTCTGGATGCGCCGCTTCTCCCGCTCGGCGGCATCCGCATAGCGCACCGCCGTCTGGTTCATGCGGTCGGTTTTCCGCACCAGTTTGAGATAGTGATCCGCCCGCTTATAATCGCCCGCCTCGATATAGAGGAGCGAGAGCAGAAGCCCTGCCCGCACATAGTTCGGATGCTGGGCGACAATACCGGCGAGCTGATGAATCGCCGTGTCGTAATTACCGTTTTTCGTTGCCTCAAGCGCCACATTGTAGCGCTCGATCATCTTCGAGAACGAAGCGAGCTGCCCGCCGCGCCGTCTGACATCGTCGAGATAAAAGACCGCGCGGTTGTTTTCGGTCCGGAGGTCAATGCTGATGACCCACTGCACGAGCGCATCGCCGACCTCTCCCATCTCATAAAAGATGAGTCCCAGAAGATTTCTGGCATCCGTCAGGTCTTTGTTGAGCTCCAGGGCGCGCTTTAAGTACGGCACCGCTCCGGATAAATCCCTCTGTCTCGCGAGCTGCAGGCCGCGATTGTAGCAGCTGTTGGCCGCTCGAACGCTGCGCTCCAGTACATTCATGCTTCTGTCTCTCCGCTCCGCTTTAAGAGCTCCATCAAAATATCCTTCATGTCCGTGAGATCGCTCCGCACAATCGCATCTTCCACCGCTGAAATTTCAAGGCTCGAGCGGTAGTTCCGGATCTCCTCGTCAAAATTAATCATTTGCTTTCCTCCGCCAAAATTTCACCTGCCAGATAGAGCGAGCCCGCGATGAATAAAATCGCGTCCTCCGCCTGCTCCCCTCTCGCCTGCCGGAGGGCTTCCCCGACACTCCCGTATGTCTTCACCGCGGTCGCCCCTGCCTTGCGGTAGATGTCCGCGAGCGCGTGTACTTCCGTTCCGCGCGAAGTGTGAAGCGGCGCGATGTAAACGCAAGCCGGTCGCAGGACTTTCACAAAGGTCTCCGCAATCGCAGAGAGTTCCTTATCCTGCACAGACGAAGTCAGCAGGAGCGGCTTCTTACCGCGCTGCGCCGCAAGTGCTGCCCCGGCCTCCGCCATTCGCAGCACGCCGTCGGCATTGTGTGCGCCGTCCAGAAATACATCGGGATGTATTTCCTGCATACGGCCTGTCCAGACTGTCGCGCGGACGGCCTCCGGAAAGGAGACTGCCGCCGTACGTCGCCGCGCGTCCCCGGTCTCTCCTTCCGAAAAGACCTGAAACGCCTTTGCGGCGAGCGCCGCATTTTCCCGCTGGTACGCAGCCGGCAAAAAGGCGAAACGCGTGTCCGTCGGGTTCGGCGCGACCGGATAGGCGGGTGCCTGCATCTCCCGCGCCTTCGCCGCAATGACAGCTGTGACCGAAGGCACTGCGTCTAAATAGACCACCGGGACCGTTTTCTTGATGATACCTGCCTTTTCCGCCGCAATTTTCTCAACTGTGTCGCCGAGATACTGCATGTGGTCAAGGCTTATGCTGGTCAGCACGGTAAGGCAGGGCGCGCAGCTATTTGTCGCGTCGAGCCGTCCGCCGAGCCCGGTCTCAAGTACGACAACTTCGCAACCTGCCTCCCGGAAGAGCAACATGGCCATGTAGTAGAGATATTCAAAGTAGGCGGGAAAATTCCGGTCGGCCTGTACCTCTGCCTCTCCTTGGCACTTCACCGTCTCCGCGGCTGCCCGGAAGGCTTCCGAAGAGACCATCTTCCCGTCGATCAGAATGCGTTCTCGTATGTCCACGAGATGCGGCGAGACGAAGGTACCGACACGGTACCCCGCGCGGCAGAGTGCCTCCGTCAGATAGGCGCAGACCGAGCCCTTGCCGTTGGTTCCCGCGACATGAATGACCCGGAACGCGCGATCCGGCGCGCCGAGCGCATCTAAAAATGCCCTGACTTCCGGTACGGAAGTCTTCTTCTCGCCCCACATAGGCAAATCATCGGGGCAACGCCTCTCTTCCGCCATCGTTTTCCCTCGTTATGCGCCGAGCATCTTTCTCTGCTCGCGCACTTTTTCCAGCATTTCCTCGTACTTTTTCCGCTTCTCCTGCTCGGCAGCGACCTTATCGGCCGGTGCCTTTGCGAGGAACTTCTCATTCCGGAGCATGCCGTCCGCGCGCGCAATCTCATTTTCGAGCCGCGCCTCTTCTTTGGCGAGGCGCTCCTTCTCCTTCTCGACATCGACGAGGTCCGCAAACGGAATGTAAATCATGGCGCCCGGGATGACGGCCGAGACCGCATCCTCCCGAATGCCGGTCTTGTCCTTCTGAAGCTTTACCTCCGAAGCGCGGCCGAGCACGCGGAAGAAATCCTCCGCGCGGCGGAAGCTGTCGAGCACAGCCTCGTCCTCGGATACCACAAAGACCTCTGCCTGCTGTCCCGGCGCGACATTCATCGAAGTGCGGATGCGGCGGATTTCACGGACCGCATCTTTGACGCGCTCCACTTCGGCCGCATCCTCCGGGAACACGAAACGCGCTTCTTCGACCGGCCAGGGCGAGACCATGATGCTGTCCTCTTCGTTTAAGCTCAGGAACACTTCCTCGGTGATGAAGGGCATGAAGGGGTGGAGAAGCTTCAGCGCGCGGCTTAAGACCTCGCGGAGCGTCCAGAGCGCGGCCTCGCGGGTCGGGTCCTCTTTGTTCCAGAGGCGCGGCTTCACCATCTCGATGTACCAGTCGCAGAACTCCTCCCAGATAAAGTCATAGACCTTCTGAAGGGCAATGCCGAGTTCGAACTTCTCGAGGTTCTCGGTGACTTCTCCGGTGAGCCGGTTCAGCTGATGCAACACCCAGCGGTCCTGCGCGAGGAGCGCCGAAGCTGCGGGCTCCGCCGGCATGGTCTCGCCGAGATTCATCTCGATAAAGCGCGCCGCGTTCCAGATCTTATTCGCAAAGTTGCGCGCGGATTCCACTCTCTCCCAGTAGAAGCGCATGTCGTTGCCCGGCGCATTGCCTGTCATCAGCGTGAGGCGCAGTGCGTCCGCGCCGTAGCGCTCAATGACCTCAAGCGGATCGATGCCGTTGCCGAGCGACTTGGACATCTTTCTGCCCTCGGAGTCGCGCACCAGACCGTGAATCAGCACCGTGTGGAAGGGAAGCTTCCCGGTCTGCTCAATGCCGGAGAAGACCATGCGGATGACCCAGAAGAAAATGATGTCATAGCCGGTCACGAGCACATCGGTCGGGTAGAAATAGCGGTACTCGGGCGTATCCTTCGGCCAGCCGAGGGTCGAGAACGGCCAGAGCGCCGAACTGAACCAGGTGTCGAGCGTGTCTTCTTCCTGACGGAAGCTGTGGCCGCCGCAGTGCGGGCAGGTATGCGGCATCTCGCGCGCCACGACCACTTCGCCGCATTTGTCGCAGTAATAAGCCGGAATCCGGTGACCCCACCAGAGCTGGCGGGAGATGCACCAGTCGTGAATACCCTCGAGCCAGTTTAAGTAAGTCTTGCCGTAGCTCTCCGGCACAAACTTGAGCTCGCCGCTCTTCAGCGCCGCAATCGCCGGCTTTGCCATCTCCTCCATCTTCACAAACCACTGGGGCTTGATCATCGGCTCAATGACGGTCTTGCAACGGTCGTGTACGCCGACCGCATGGCTGTGCGGCACGACCTTCACGAGGAGCCCCGCTGCCTCGAGGTCCCTGACAATGGCCTTTCGCGCCTCGTAGCGGTCCATGCCGTCATAGGGCGAACCCGGGCAGCGAATCGTCGCGTCGTCGTTTAAAATCGTGATTTCCGGCAGGTTGTGGCGCTTGCCGACCTCAAAGTCGTTCGGGTCGTGCGCCGGTGTGATCTTCACGCAGCCGGTTCCGAATTCGGGATCCACATAGCTGTCCGCGATGACCGGAATCTCGCGGTCCGTGAGCGGAAGCTTTAACATCTTACCGACCAGCGCCGTGTAGCGCGCATCGTCCGGGTTCACCGCAACGGCGGTATCGCCGAGCAAGGTCTCCGGTCTCGTGGTCGCAATCTCGACAAAGGCGCCGTCTTCGCCGACAATCGGGTACTTGATGTGCCAGAAGAAGCCGTCCTTGTCGACGTGCTCGACTTCCGCATCGGAAATCGTGGTCTGACAGACCGGGCACCAGTTGATGATGCGGCTGCCGCGGTAGATGTAGCCCTTCTCATAGAGGCGCAGGAAGACCTCTTTCACAGCCTCCGAGCAGCCCTCGTCCATCGTGAAGCGCTCTCTGTCCCAGTCCGCGGAGGAGCCGAGTTTCTTTAACTGGTTGATGATGCGGCTGCCGTATTCATCCTTCCACGCCCAGCACTCTTCGAGGAACTTCTCTCTGCCGAGCTCCTCCTTGTCTCTGCCCTCTTTTTTGAGCTTCTCGATGACCTTGACCTCGGTCGCGATCGCCGCGTGATCCGTGCCCGGCTGCCAGAGAGCGGAGTAGCCCTGCATTCTCCGGAAACGAATCAGGATGTCCTGCATCGTATTGTCGAGCGCATGGCCCATGTGCAGCTGTCCCGTGATATTCGGCGGCGGCATGACAATGCAGAACGCCTTCTTCTTTTCATCCACCTCGGCATGGAAATAGCCGCGGTCCATCCATCTCTGATACAGCTTATCCTCAATCTCCGAGGGCGTATAAGTCTTCGGCAGTATTTTCATATTCAGTCCTCTCTGCGTTTGTCTCATCCGGGCCGGTCTTTAGACCATGCTCCGGTATTCTTCCCGCCACTGCGCAATGATTTTTTCTTCGAGCGCACGGCGCTTTGTCTCATCCTGTTCGGCAAAAACGGCTGCGACCTCTTTTGCTTCTCTGCCCGTTGCGCCGCGCGACGTCACTTCGCGCAACTGTTCTTCCCAACGCGCTTTCTCGCTGTCCCGCATCTCCGGCAGTTCCCGCCGGAAACGCGCCTTCAGTGTCTCGTCCGTCTCGGTCTCCGCGAGGAAATACATGCGCTTGATGGTATTTCTGTCCCGCCCGAGCGCATAGGCCTCCTGAAAACAGTCGAACGCGCGGTCCGAGAGAAAGAGATTCGCGAGCGCCGCGCCCTCGCGGTCCAGAAGGCGACTCTTCGAGGCGCGGTCCAGCTTGTCGTCCGCAAGCGCTCTCTCGTAGGCGCCGACCGCTTTCCCGTATTTCCGGAGCGAGAAAAAGAGGTCGCCCCGCTTTAACTCGGCTCTCTCCCGGGGAAGCGCGAGATATTCCTTCGCGTCCTGCAAAAACATGCTCTGCTGTCTCGGGCTCGCGTAGCCGCTCCGCGCGAGAAAGCGCGCGAGTACCTCTTCGTTTCGCGCATTCTCGCCCCGGTAACTCCGGAGCTCCTGCGCGAGCGCCGGTTGCAGCGCTCCCCGCTCCACAAAGGTAAAAAACGCCTCACCGACAAAGCCCTCGAGAAACAGCGGCGGATACTTGAGAATCAGATAAGAGAGCTCTTCCGCGGTCTCCGCGTGAATGCCCAGATTCTCGAGATAGAGCCGCTCTCTCGGATTATTCTTGCCAACCAGTATTACTCCCACAGTTCCACCTCCTGCGTGAGTACCTCGCCGCCCGGCGGATAAATCTCTCCGAACCCGGCGTCGCGAAGCTTCAGCGAAACGGTGCGCTCATCCCCAAAGCGGAATGCGCAATCGACATAACAGCTCTTCTCCTCCCGCTCCGGCAAAAAGCCAAGCGGCACGCCGAGGGTCTGCGCCGCGCCGCGCGGGCCGGCGCCGACTGTGAGCAGCAGCTCTTTTCTGTCTTCGGGCAGCAGACGAAAGCGACCGCCCGCTGTGAGCAGCGATTCGCCCGCCTCGACGAGCACCAGCTCCCGCTCTTCGCCGTATTGTTTCACCGGGAGCGAAATCTGCGCAGCCGCCCGGCCCGCACAGATCAGGCGCGGCGCCGTGCCGCTGTTCTCCGCGAGACGGCAGGCCTCAACCCCGCCGCGCGCAAACAGTTCCTTCTCTTGGTACAGCTTACGCTGTCCCTTGCAGATTGTGCGCTGAAAGCCCTCCGACCAGCTCATGCGGTTAAAGCCCTCGCCGGTCAGAATCACACTTGCAAAATGGCGATTCCGGAGAAGCCGCTCGGCACTGACCGACAGCACCTGATCGGCCATGCGCTCTCCCTGCGGCGTCGAGAGCATGCGAAGCGTAAAGGCATCGCGAAGCTTTCGCTGTTCCGCATAGAGGCAGCTTCTTCCCTTTTCTTTCTTTTCACGCGCCATATAAAAACAGAGCGACTTCTCCGCGAGGTCAAAGAGTCCCACCTCGCCCGCGGCGCGCAGGTCCGGTTCCGCCGAGATAAAGGCGAGAAAGCTCTCCTCGCGGCTTACGAGGCGCGTTCTCTCTGCCGGAAAGTCGAACTGCGGCAACAGCGCCGCGAGCTCCCGCACAAACGCGAGCCGGTAATCCGGCAACACAATGACCGTGCGGAGTTCTTCCGCTTTTTCGTCTCCGAGCACCTGCTTCCGCGCGAGTTTTAAAAATCGCGCCAGCAGTTCCACCGCACGGTATTCGGTTTCCTCCGCAACCAGAAGCCCGTCCCGCTCGCTCTCGGCGAGCAGCCCCTGTACCATGCTGCCCCGTCCCGCGAGCGCCTTTTCATAGGCCTCCGCATCGATGTACCAGCGGTCTTCCCGCTTGTCGCGGCAGAGTTCCGTGCGGAGCGAGAGCTTTCGCTCCCGCCCGTCGGAAACAAACAGGAGATTCGCATCCGTATTCGAGAGATCAATCCCCAGATACTGCATCGACCTCGGCTCCTCTCTGCGTCATCAGAGACGCCATACTGTCCGCGCCGAAGGAGAAGAGCTCGCTTCTCGCCTCGCGCGCAGCGGCATAGGCAGAGAGCTCTGCCTTAAGCTCCTCTTCCGCGCCGCCGAGCAACTCGCCGAAGCGGTTCAGCCGGGCATAGGCGCTGCCGCGCGAAATGCGCTCCGTGCTCTCGCGAAGCACCGTGCGCCGCACGACCGCTCCGCTCTCGGCTTCGAGAACGCGGTACTCCTCGGTCTCGCCCGAAAAGAGCACACTGCTCCTGAGATAAATTCTGCCGAAGAGCTCCGTGCAGTCCGCGCGGCGAAAGGCTGTCTCACCGGGAAGCACGCGACTCTCCACAATGTAGCGCTTGCCTTCTTCACCCCGGAACGAGAAAAGGGATCTCTCGAGCAGTGCATCGGGCAACCGTACTTTTCCGGCAAGCTGTTTGCTCTCCGGCAGGAAAATATCCTGCTCGGCGAGCATCTGTAAAAAGCGTTCGGCCAGCGTTTTTTCCCGCGCACCGAGCGCATCAAGCGATACATAGTAGTGCAACAGCGCACAGGCATAAAGACGCGGCACCTTGGTCATCTGTTCCGCGTAATCCTCCATGGCCCGCGCCTGATCGGCCGTGAGCGGGATGTCCGAGAGCAAGTATTCGCCCGCACAAACCGTGAAATACGCCTCCGCGAGTTCCCGCTCCACGGCGCCCTGCTGTTCGCAGCAGGCAAAGACCCAACGGATCTCGCTGCGGTCGCCGAGGAAAAGCTGACCCGCGAGCACTCGCGTCGGCAAATCCGCGAGCTCTGCGCCCTGCTCTGTCACGGCGTGCAGGAGAGCGCGCATCTCGCCGATGCCGCCGTTATAGTGCGCCGCGAGATACCCGAGTATCGCCCGGTCGGCTTTTCCGGCGCGGAATACCGCGAGCGCCAGTTTGCAAAACAACTCGTCCGACGGCGCCTTGTCCGCCTGCACGAGGTAAGAGACCAGTCTTGCCAGGGCATCCGGCTCCACATCCCGCGGCAGATATTCCTGCAGAAGTTCATAGGCCTCCTGCCATTTTTCCCGCTGCACCAGCAACGAAAAAATCTCGGCCCGCTCTTTCTCGGTAAAATCCGCCTTGTCGCTGCGCTGCAGATAGCCCTCGCAGCGCGACTTATTCGCGAGCAGCGCCGCGCGTATCCGGCACTTGCAGCTCTCGGCGAGCGGCATATGTTCGAGACCGAAGCGCAGCGTGCGCACCCCCTCATCGTCCAGGTTTTCGTTTGCTTCGCTTGCGCGCTGCAGGAGTTCGTCGAGCTTCCGCAGCAACACAGCGGGCTGTTCCGGCTGAAGCGCCTCGCACTGCGCGAGATACTGCGGCAAATCAAAGAGCGCTTTCCGCTCCAACCCTTTCGGCGCGCGGCGATTGCCCGCGCTGTCCTCGGTGAGGAGCAGCGCCTGCGGCGAATAAATCGGCAAATAGGCTTCACCCGCCCGGAAGTCCGCCTTTTCCTCTTCTTCGAGTTCCGGATAGACCGCGACGAGACGGCGATCTTCCGCCCGCGGCGCTGCGACATACTGTGTCTGCAGAATGCGGGGCAGCACGGCGGCGAGCTTTTCGTCTATCATGCCGTCCCAGAGCAGCGCCTCATAAATCGGCGCGAGGCTCCGGCTCACCTCACCGGCGAGCAGCTTCCGAAGCCCGAAATCCTCAATCTCGCGGCGATATTCCCGCCAGATTTCCGGCTCTTCGCTCCGGCGCTCACAGACTTTGCGGTAGAGCTTTACCAGGCTCTCCTCGCCGAGCGTATTGTCAAATAAAAAGTATAGGAGCAGCTCGTGCGGCAGCGGTTCCGCCGCATCCTCGGGCATACTCGCAAGCAACGCCTCATAGAGTCCCGGAATCCGGAGATCCTGGCGCACCGCCTCGCAGTACCAGACATAGGCCTCGCGGTCCGTTGCCCTGCGCCGCAGCGCACTGCGCACAAAGACTTCGAGTAACTCCCGCTGCGGCAGTTTTTCATAGACCGCGCGCAATACACGGAGCGTCTCGCCGGGCTGCTGCGCCGTCTCGGTCGCAAGGACTGCGACTCGCCGCGCAACGGCCTTGGTCATCGCCTGTTCCCGGAGGAGGAAGCGAAGAGCTGCGAGCGAAACCGGTGTTAAATCCGTGAGCGCTTCCCGCCGCTCCCGGAAAGCGCGCGCGAGGAGTGCATAGAGATACACGCTCCGGCTGCCCTGCCGGTAGCAATGCCTTAAGAGTTTTTCCCACTTCGCGGCGCGCGCCGTCGGGTATTCGGGCACGAGGAGCAGAAGCGTCGGCAGCAATTCCGCCTTGCCTTCCCGCACAATCTCGCGCTCGACGCGCTCGGCTGTCCGGTTCTTCCGGTGCTCATCGCCGGAGAGGAGGCTCTTTAAGCTGTCCGCAAGGTACATTTTCAGGCGCTCCGTTCCCGCAACACGGATGCCGGAGAACGTTCCGTCGAGTGCGTCGAGATACTGCTGCGCGCGCGCCGTATTGCCGCGCGCGGCGAGCAGCTCCGCCGTATAGAGCGCTGCTCGCTGTGCATCGATTTCCTTCTCGTGTTCCGCCTCCCGGAGCGCGGCCTCCGCCTCGCCGAGCTGCTCTCTTCTTCCGGTCAGCAAAAACAGCGCGTGGGCATGGCGGTAACGCAGCATGTGACGCCCCTCACGAAATTCCGCCGCCCGGTTCTGCGGTGCAAACCCGCGGCGTTCCGCGGCGCCCGCTTTCAGAGAAATCGGCACCAGTTGCTCGGTCTCCCCGCTCCGGAACAGGAGCGCACCGAGATTCTTGCCCTCGTGCAGCGCTGACCGGTCTATGTCAAAGCGATAGCTGTACGGCGCACCGCTCAGCTTCTCCGGCGCAATCCGGCGCTGCGGCGTCAAGAGAAAGGCCGCCTGCGCTTCGACCGTAACCGGCAGGAGCAAGGTGTCCCGACTCTCCAAAAAGACATGTCCGCTCCGCGCCGCTCTCGGCAGCGTCGTGACCTCCGCGGTCGCACGGAAACTGTCGCCCTGTCTCGCGCCGAGCGCCTCCAGAAAAGCATCCATGCCGCACGCCGCATCGCGGCTCTTTGCAAAGGCGCGGTAAAGTGCGCTCCGCTCCGGATCTCGCAAGAAGGGTGCGCGCCAAAATTCCCGGTACGCAAAAATGCGAAGCGCCGCCTCCCGGTCTGTCTTCGCAACTTTTGCAAAATCCTCTGTTGTTCTCAGGCGCTCCAAAAGCTCCGAGCCCTGCTGATCCGTCACAGTGAAACAATACGGTATCGTCTTCTCACCGCCGTCTGTCACCAGAAGCAACTGACCGGTGAGTTCATCTCCCACTTCCAAGTAACGCGCGTCCACCGTGAGTCGTATCCGGTTTCTGACGCCGCCGAAACTGTCTGTCAGCACCCGAACGCGAATATCATCCGAGTACGCAAGTCCCTTCAGCTGTATCCCATTGTCGCTGTCCGCATGAAACTCTGCGCTGAGCATCTCCCCGCGCCGCACAGAGAGACGTAAGTTCTCCGGACGCACGGAAAGCACAGGCACTTCTGAGTTCAGTACGCCCCGCGCAAGTCGGTTGATTCTTTCTCTCATCGCCTTCCTCTGTGCCTCCATTTATCGCAAGATATTTTAGCACACTTCCCCTTGCTTGCAAAGCTTGCTATACTTGCCGGGATTGGAGGTACACATGCTGTCCGAACCCATGACACTCTATAAGCTCATGATACTCTATCTGTTAAAGCAGGTGAATGTCGCGCTGAGCGAAAATATGATCTCGGAATTCTTTCTGTCGCGCGAATACACCGGCTATTTTACCCTGAAGCAGGCCCTCTCGGAGCTCGGCGAATCCGGTCTGATTCAGCTGCACAGCACCCGAAACGCGAGCCGCTATTCGGTCACCGAAGAGGGCGTGCAGACGCTCGCCTTCTTCGGCAAGCGCCTCTCGCCCGAAATTCTCGCCGACATCGACTGCTTTCTCCGGGAAAACCGCTTTCAAATCCGGAACGAACTCAGCGTGCACGCCGACTACTACCCCGCCGAGCAGACAGGCTACCGCGTGCACTGCGAGGTGACCGAGGGCAAGAGCTCCCTCTTTTCGGTCGAACTCACCGCGCCGGAGGAGGCGCAGGCCATCGAGATGTGCCGCCGCTTTTCCCTTTGCTCCGGCGAACTGTACCGCCTGCTGCTCAAAGAATTACTGCAGGCGGACTGACTCCCGGTTTGCCATCTCCGCAACGAGGCGCAGCAGTTCCTCTCTTCCCTGTTTCGTGACCGAGGAAAAGAGGATCAGCGGCGTCTCTTTCGGCGCTCCCAAAGTCTCGAGAAGCAGCTTCTTCTGCTTTTCGAGCTGGCTCCGTTTTAACTTGTCCGCCTTGGTGCCGACCAGCACGGCCGGCAGACCCTGGTCTATAATCCACTTGTACATCAGGACATCGTTCTCCGAGGGCGCGTGGCGGAGGTCGAGGAGCAGGAAGACCGCACGGAGCTGCTTGTCCTCGTGCAAATAGCGCTCTATCATCTTGCCCCAGCTCGCCTTGACCGCCTCGCTCGCGCTCGCATAGCCGTAGCCCGGCAGATCGACAAAGTAGACCGCACCGTTCACGCGGTAAAAATTGATGGTCTGCGTCTTACCGGGCTGGGCCGAGGTGCGCGCGAGCGCCTTGCGGTTCACAAGCGCATTTAACAGGCTCGACTTACCCACATTCGACTTTCCGGCAAACGCAAATTCCGGGAGAGCGCTCTCCGGCAGCGCGCTCGTCACACCGAGCACAAACTGCAACACCGCATCCTTAATCTGACTGTTGCCGTCTTCGCCGATTAAGGGGCGGTACACCGCCGACGGAACTTCAATTCCCTTCTTCTTCACCCTCTCCTTCTTCACGCTCGGCCGCTTTTTCCCAAAGGCACCTGCCACTGAGGGGCGTACTGTTGTCGTTTTCTTCTCCATCTGTCTCTTCTCCCCGTCCTGTCAGCGCAAGCGCTGCAAGTTCCCGAAACTCTCTGATATAGTACAATTTTAACCCTGCCGTAACCTCTTTCGGCAGCGCTGCAATCTCCGCACGATTTTCGTACGGCAATGCGAGCGCCGCGAAGCGCTCCCGTCTCGCCGCAAGCACCTTCTCTTTCAGACCGCCGACCGGCAGAATATGACCGCGCAGCGTGATTTCGCCTGTCACCGCAAGATCGGCGCGCACCGCCTCGTGCCGGAAGGCCGAGAGAAGCGTAAGCGCCATCGCGGCTCCAGCGCTCGGCCCGTCCTTTGGAATTGCCCCGGCCGGAATGTGCAGGTGAAAGTCGTGCTCGCGGAAGTAGCCGCTCGGCGTGCCGCGCTCTACCGCAAGCTGTCTTGCGACCACGAGTGCCAGTTCCGCAGACTCCCGCATCACGGCGCCCATCTGCCCGGTCGGCCGGAAGAGCCCTCTGCCGACATTGACCTCGACTTCAACCGAGAGCGCCACGCCGCCCGCAGCGGTGTACGCAAGCCCGTGGGCCACCCCGACTTCGTCCCGCCGGTGACTCCGATTTGCCGGAAAACGCGCCTTGCCGAGATAGTCCTCGAGATTTCCCGCCGTAACCGCGAAGCGCTCCCGCTCTTTTAGGAGAAGCTGCCTGACGCACTTTTCCGTGAGCGTGCGGAGCTCCCGCGCAATGCCGCGCACGCCCGCCTCCCGCGTGTAACAGCGGATCAGCGTCCTGACAGCGCCGTCCGTCAGTGAAAACTGCTCTGCCGTGAGGCCCGCGTTCCGGCGCGCCCGCGGCAGGAGATAGCGCCGCACAATGTGAAATTTCTCGGCCTCCGTGTAACTGCTGAGGTAAATCAGATTCATGCGGTCCATGAGCGGTGCCGGTATGCCCTCGGTCGTATTTGCCGTCGCGAGGAAAAAGACCTGTGAGAGGTCCATCGGCAGTTCCACATAGTGATCGCGATAACTCCGGTTCTGCGAGCTGTCGAGCACCTCGAGGAGCGCCGCAACGGCCGCCTGACCCCGGTAGTCTTTCGAGAGCTTGTCGATCTCATCCAGCAGAATCAGCGGGTTCTTGCTGCCCGCGCGCCGGAGAGCCTCCGCAATCCGTCCCGGCATCGCGCCGACATAGGTTCTGCGATGGCCTCGGAGTTCGGCTTCATCCTGAATGCCGCCGAGGCTGATGCGCACATAGCGCCGTCCGAGTGCCCGCGCGATGCTCTCGGCAATTGACGTTTTGCCCGTTCCGGGCGGCCCAACGAGGCAGAGTACGTCCTGCGAAGCCGTCGGGTTCAGCTTCCTGACGGCGAGGCAGTTCAGTATCTTCTCCTTGACATTTTCAAGACCGTAGTGATCCCGTTCGAGCACGCGCTTTGCCGCGGCGAGATTCGCCGTGTCCTCCGTGACGCGGTCAAACGGCAGTGCCAGCACCGTGTCGAGGTAATTCTGCTGCAGGGCAAATTCCTGTGTCCCCTGCGGCAGATGCCGAAGGCGCAAAGTCTCCCGGCGAAGCGCCTGCTTTACCTCATCCCCGGCAGGCAGTGCGTCAATCTTTTCTGCATAGGCTTTTACATCGCCCGCAATACCTGCATCCTCTCCGAGTTCCTCTTCGATGATGCGAAGCTGCTCCCGCAGCATAAATTCGCGCTGACTCCGGTCGAGACGCACGCGAAGCTTCTGCTCATACTCATGGCGCATCCGCACGACATCGATTTCGCGCGAGAGTTCACCGGTCAGAACCTCGTAAAACTCATCGCCCGTATTGCACTCGAGCAGGCGCTGCCCCGTGCCCCAGGCCCAGGGGAGCTGCGAAGAGCTGTTCCGCAGAAGCTGCATGAGGCCTGTCTCAGAGATGAGCCGCGGCAGGTACTTCTCCGCAAACGCCTTGTCCTCTCTCGCGTAGAGCTGCAGATAGCCCTTCAGCGCGCGGAGCATGGCTTCTTTCTCATTGCTGTCCTTCTCGATTTCCCGAAGCGGCGCATTGAACAATTCCGCCTCATAAATATCCCCCTCCAGAACCAGCTGTTCCACGCTGCAACGCCGTATCCCGAACAACATGGCGCGCCGCGTGTCCCGCGACGTCCGCGTGAGGGAACGAATCTGGCACAGCGTGCCGTAGCGGTACGTGCCGCTCACGCCCGGGTCCAACGCCTCCGGATTTTTTTGTGCCACCAGAAAAATCAGACCGTCCCGCACCATGGCTTCCTCGACAGCTGCGACGGTCCGGCTGCGGCTCAGGTCAAAACGAGCCACGCCGCCCGGCAGGACAACCTGCGCGCGCATCGCAACCACAGGGTATCTTCTCCTTGTCCTCATGACCTCCTCCTATCTTCGTGCCGCAAATGACTCAAAAGGCGGGCATATGCCCGCCTTCCTGTCACAAGTCTCGTGTTCACACACTATTCTGTTTCTGTACTCTATTCTCTGTATATGTGCGCCGTCAGGCAATCTCGCCCGGCCTTGAGGGCTTCTCGCGATCCCTCTGAATGCTCGACTCGCGGTGCACAATCTGCGGTCCGGCCTCATGCCGCACCATCTCCTTCGTGACCGTGCAAATGCCGACGGACTCATCGGAGGGCACTTCGTACATCAAATCCATCATCACGTCTTCGACAATCGCGCGAAGACCTCTGGCACCGGTCTTTCGCTCCAGCGCGAGGTGAGCGATTTCGCGCACCGCTCCCTCCGTGAACTCGAGTTTCACATTGTCGAGTTCAAAAAGCTTCCGGTACTGCTTAATCAGCGCGTTCTTCGGCACAGTCAGAATCTGCACCAGCGCATCCTCATCGAGCAAATCCAGCGAGACCGTAATCGGCACGCGGCCGATGAACTCCGGAATCAGACCGTACTTCACAAGATCCTGCGGCATGACCTGGTGGAAGAGTTCGTCCACCTCCCGCGCATTCTTCGCGACCACCTGGGAGTTGAAGCCCAGACCGCCGCTGCCGAGACGGGAGTCGACAATCTTCTCAAGTCCGTCGAACGCGCCGCCGCAGATGAAGAGAATATTGGTTGTATCAATCTGAATGAGCTCCTGGTGGGGGTGCTTCCGTCCGCCCTGCGGCGGCACCGAGGCAATCGTACCCTCCAGAATCTTTAAGAGCGCCTGCTGCACACCTTCGCCCGAGACATCCCGGGTGATAGATACATTTTCGCTCTTTTTGGTAATTTTGTCAATTTCATCGATGTAAACAATACCGTATTCGGCACGTTTCACATCATCTCCCGCCGCCTGAATCAGCTTCAGCAGGATATTCTCGACGTCCTCGCCGACATAGCCCGCCTCTGTGAGCGTCGTCGCATCCGCGATCGCAAACGGCACATTCAGAATCTTGGCCAGGGTCTGCGCAAGATAGGTCTTGCCCGAACCCGTCGGACCGAGCATCAAGATATTACTCTTCTGAATCTCGACGTCGGAGTCCGTATTGGACATGATGCGCTTGTAGTGGTTGTAGACCGCGACCGAGAGCACCTTCTTGGCCGTCTCCTGACCGATCACATACTCATCGAGAAACCTCTTGATTTCCTTCGGACGCAGGAGGTTGATGCCTTTTAAGCTGCTTGCCGCCGCGTCGTCCTCCGGAAATTCCTCCTGCAGGATCTCGTTGCAGAGCGCCACGCACTCGTCGCAAATGTAGACGCCGTTCGGTCCCGACAGAAGTTTTCTCACATGATCTTCCGTCTTGCCACAAAAAGAGCAACGCACACGTTCCCCGTTCTTATTGGGCATGTTTCTTTTCTTCTCCTTTTACTCAGTGATGCGCGATGACTTCGTCGATGATGCCGTACTCCTTGGCCTCCGCCGCCGTCATGTAGTTGTCACGCTCGGTGTCGCGCGCAATCACCTCGAGATCCTTCCCGGTATTCGCCGCGAGAATCTCATTCAACTTATTGCGTGTCTTCAAAATCTGCTCGGCGACAATGCGGATCTCCGTCTCCTGCCCCTGGGCACCGCCGGAGGGCTGGTGAATCATAATCTCCGCGTTCGGGAGCGCATAGCGCTTGCCCTTGGTGCCGCCGGAGAGCAGGAATGCGCCCATGCTCGCCGCCATGCCGATGCAGATGGTCGAGACATCGCATTTCACATACTGCATGGTGTCGTAAATGGCCATGCCCGCCGTCACGCTGCCGCCCGGGCTGTTGATGTAGAGGTTGATGTCCTTGTCCGGATCCTCGGACTCGAGGAACAGGAGCTGCGCGACCACGAGGCCCGCGCTCACATCATTGACCTCCTCATCGAGGAAGATGATTCTATCCTTTAAGAGGCGGGAAAAAATATCGTAGCTCCGCTCGCCCCGGCTGGACTCTTCCACCACATATGGCACTAAACTCATCTGATTTCTCCTGACTTTCACTGGAGCTTTGCCTCCGCGACGAGGAAGTCGACTGCCTCCTGGATCTTTAAATCCATCGCCAGCTCTTCTCTCTGCTCCGCGCCGACATACTCCTTCATCTTCTCCGGTGCAATCTTGTAAGCCTCGGCCATCTTCGCGATCTCGGCGTCGATTGCCTCCTCGCTGACCGCGATGTTCTCGGCCTTCACGACCTCCTCGAGCACCAGTCTGGTCTTTAAGTTTCTCTCGGCCTGCGGACGGAACTGCTCTTTCAGCTTCTCGACCGTCATGCCGGTGTACTGCAGGTACTGCTCGAGCGGCAGACCCTGAGACTGCATGCGGCGTGCATAGTCATCGAGCATCTGCTCGCACTGCATCTCAACCATCGGTGCCGGAAGTGTAAGCTCTGCGTTCTCGACGACCTTCTCGACCACGTTGTTCTCGTTCTGTGCCGCCGCGCTCTTTGCCTTCGCCTCTTCGAGCTGCTTCTTCAAATCCGCCTTGTACTCGTCGAGAGTCTCGAACTGCGAAATCTCGCTCGCGAACTCATCGTTCAGCTCCGGGAGATCCTTTCTCTGAATCTCGAGCAGCTTGCAGGCAAAGACCGCTTCCTTGCCCGCGAGTTCCTTCGCGTGATACTCGGTCGGGAAAGTCACATTGACATCAAAGCTGTCACCGGTCTTGTGGCCGACAATCTGCTCCTCAAAACCGTCGATGAAGCTGCCGCTGCCGAGCACCAGCGGATAGTTCTCACCCTTGCCGCCGTCAAAGTGCACGCCGTCAATGCTGCCGTCAAAGTCAATCTTGACATTGTCGCCCATCTCCGCCGCACGGTCGTCGACCGTCACGAGGCGGGCGTTCTTCTCAAGCTCCTTCTGCAGTGCCTCATTGAGGTCCTCGTCGGTCACCGTCGCATCCGCCTTCTGTACCTCGACGCCCTTATACTGGCCGAGCTTGACTTCCGGCTTCGTCGCAACCGTCGCCGTATAGACGAGGTCCTTGTCCGTGCCGATTTCGGTCACATTGATCTCCGGGCGGGACACAATCGTGAGGCCGCTCTCCTTTGCCGCCTCCGGATAGGTATCGTTGATGCAGCTGTTCACAGCGCTCTCAAAGAACACGCCCTGACCGTAGAACTTCTCAATGACTGCCTGCGGCACATGACCCTTCCGGAAACCCTGCACCTGATACTTGCCCTTCTCGCGGTTGTATGCTGCGGTGACTGCTTTCTGAAACTCTGCCTGCGGCACAGTCACCGTAATCACTGCCATGTTGTTTTCTTTCTGCTCTACCTGAAATCCCATCTGGACGTCCTCCTGGATAATCTGTTCTCTGAATTAGCATATTACTTGCAAAAGAGACATATTCAGTAGAACAGTATAGCACAGAGGCACGCTTGTCACAATGCTTTTCCGGCGTTGCGGGAGAGCATCTTCTCCGCGAGATAAAAGGCGCGCGCCGTGCGCTTCGCGTTGTCGTCGAAATGACCTCCCGGATTCCACTCGAGCACCAGGGTGCCCGGCTGCATGCGCTCCGACAGTTGTTCATGGTACTGCCGCATTAAGTTGCCGCAGCTCGCCATCATCTCGTTCCGGGCCTTCTCCTCCTTGTCGCCGAGACTTAAGGAGAGCGCCTTGACGCGCGGGGTTCTGCCCCTCTGGTACTTCATGAATCCCTGAAACCAGAGTGATGGCGAGGCCGCGGCGACCGCGGCGAACGCATCCGTCCGGTAGGACGCCCAGAGTGAGAAAAAACCGGCGAGCGAATAGCCGCCGAGCAGTACGGGACAGTCTTCCGGCAAATCGTAGCGCGCGCGAAGTGCCGGAATCAGCGCGAGCAGCTTCTCGAGGAAAACGGGCGCACCGTCTCCGAAGAGACTGTTGCCCGAGGGCTGCGGCGCTTCCCAGGGAGCGAGCTCACGCATCCAGTCATTGACCCGGACTGCGACCAGCAGGCCGCGATCGGCGCGCTTTTCCTTTTCTTCAAATGCGGCGAGAAACTTTGCCTCTTCTTCCATGCCCTCCAAATCGTGCTCATCGGCCGGCTGCAGGAGCAGATAGGCTGCTTCCGCGCTGCCGCAGGCAAGGCACTCGCGCTGTAACAGCGAAAACTCTTCCCGTATGTTTGCCATCCCGCTTCACGCCTCTCCGGCTTCCCGGAGAATGCGTGCCCCCGCTTGGCAGGCATCACAGAGGCAGTTCGGCTCCCCGTTTGCCTTTGCCGCTTTCGCCGCCGTTTCGGTTGCCGCCGCAGCTTCCTTACCGAAAACCGCCTCGCCGGACGGCGAAGACGCAAAGGCAATCAGATCGTCAATACTGCAGACATCCTCCTTGAGCTCTCCGATCAGTGCGTCGCGTGCCGCCGCTTCGTCTGCCGTTCCGACTGCCTCTAAATAGCGCTTTCCCGCCGCAACGACTTCCGCACAGGCGCTCGGCGCCTGAATCAGCTTTTCCACATCTTCTCTTACAATCTGCTCTGCCATGACTCTTTCCTTTCTCAAAACGGACCTCACCGTCCGAACTATCGTTCTATTTATATTGTACCCGTAAGCATACAAAATTACAAGACACCGGGGCGCCGTATCCTCGCGGACAGTGCCCGGTCTTACTGTTTTTATTCTGTCACAAAAGAGAATCTCTGCGCCTCGTGCACAGCACTCATCCGTCAACGCGCAGCGTGGCCGAACGCCGCGCTCTGTCGGCTCTGCATCTCCGAAATAAATCGACGAAAGGCAAACACAGCACCCGCGATAGGAAGCTGTGTCCCATGCGGATGCTTCGTCCCCTGCGGCAAAGACAGATCCCCGCCGCAAAGAAAACACACGACGCCCGGTAACGAACGATCGAATCGTAACTCTCTCTGGAAAAACATGCGGAAACCCTGTAAGCTGAAAGAAAAAGAACCGGCGTCTCCGTCACGCTATGTCGGAACACGGCAGGAAAGGACTGCACTCCATGGAACACATTGAAATCGAGCGGAAATTTTTGCCGCCTGCATTACCGGACGGTCTCGAGCGCTATCCGCACAAAGCGTTTTTACAGGGCTATCTCTCGACTTCGCCGACCCTGCGCGTGCGCCGCGAGGGCGAGGCGTATGTTCTGACCTATAAGGGCAACGGCCTTCTACAGCGGACGGAGTATAATCTTCCGCTCACGGCGGAGAGCTTTGCCCACCTCCTCGAAAAATGTGACGGTCTCCGCATCGAAAAAACGCGCTATCGAATCCCGCTCCCGGGCACCGAGCTCACCGCGGAACTCGATGTGTTCCACGGGGCGCTGTCGGGACTTTGGCTGGTCGAAGTGGAGTTTCCCGACGAGGCGAGTGCGGCGCGTTTTTTGCCGCCCGCCTGGTTTGGACGGGAAGTGACCCAAGATGCCCGTTACCAGAATTCGTCTCTTAGCCGCTTAGGGCTCCCCGGGGAGGAAACCCCATGACACAAAAAAGAAAACGGGAACTGATTCTCATTGCCGTCCTCTGCCTCGCAGCGTTACTCTTACTTCTCTGGCAACGGCTCGGCAGCGGTCAACACGGCATGCGCGTCCTGGTCTCCCAAAATGGCACGGTGGTCGGTGACTATCCGCTCTCCAAAAACCGCGAGGATGTATTTCAAACCTCGGACGGCGGCACAAATACCCTCGTGATTCATGACGGCGAGGCCTGGATCAGCGAGGCCAACTGCCCCGACAAAGTCTGCGTGCACACCGGGCGCATCTCCCGCCCCGGCGAGATTATTGCCTGCCTGCCGCATCGCTTGGTCGTACAGATATCGGAGCGGTAATTTTCTTTCCCACTGTGACAAGAACGGGAAGCGCTTTCCTCCAAGCAGGGCAAAGCGCTTCCCGTTTCTCATTCTTCTCAGTATCAGATGTCAATCGTTTCACGCCTCTGCCCGAGCTGCCTGTGCGTGCCCCACAGCTGTGCCAATAGCACACCCATGACCGTCAGCAATATCTCCCAGGGATACAGGAGGTATCCCCTCCAAAAACAAACGAGCAGGATGCCGTCCGCAAGCAAAAATGCATACCAGAGCTTCCGATTCAATCTCGCATATTTCACATGTGAGGTGAGCAATATGCCGAGAATCAGAAAGCGCAAAAAGCTGTAACTCAAATACGGCCAAGCATGATACCAGCGCCTTCTCCACTGCTGAAAAACACCCATGAAACCACAATCCGCAGCGATAAACAAATGCAGAATCCAGATGCTCGCGCGGGGCATAAGCTTAGTTATCATATATATTATTCACCACCTCAAAACTCCAAGTTGAAGACCCTAGTCCCACTGTCAGACAATCGTTTCCTCCGATTATGCACTTGGCCGATGTGACGACCGGTTTCCAAGAAGATGGAGCTGCCTTTCTCCGTTTTTGCTTCCAAAAGCAATTAAACGCAGTTCCTTGCAGCGTCAATCCATACTGTCCATCCTACACTGACTGCGAATCTCATAGTTTCTTGCGCAACTATATCTTAATGCTACTATCTCTTTCCAAAAATATCAACACATCTTTCACAAAAGTGTGCAAATGTCTCGCATTTTTGGCTTTTTTCACTACCATGCTTTGTTAACGGTCTCTTCGATTGTTTGCCGGAACGCGTTTCATCCTTTCGCAGATGCAAAAGCAGCGCCCTGTCCGAGCGGACAGGGCGCTGCTTTTCATGCCTGTTATACTTGCTGCCGAATTGCTGCCGCAGCACTTTAGTTGATCACGCTTACCGGGCACTTTCTCGCGCAGGCGCCGCAGTTCACACACTTGTCGTAGTCGATCTGCGCGACGTTCCCGTTCATGTGAATGGCGTCGAACTTACACTCCTTCACGCAGAGCGTGCAGCCGATGCAGCCCGCCTGGCAGACATCCTTGACTGCCTTGCCCTTCTCCTGCGACATACATCTCACGTGGTACTTTGCCTTGTAGGTCGTCATCTCGATGATGTGACGCGGGCAAGCCTTGACGCAGAGACCGCAGGCCACGCACTTATCCTTGTCGACCACGGCAATGCCGTCGACCACATGAATGGCGTCAAATTCGCAGACCTTCACGCAGGAACCGCCGCCGAGGCAGCCGAAGTCACAGCCGAGATCGCCGCCGCCCGGCATGACCGACATCTGGTTACAGTCGGTCGGGCCCACGTTCTTGGCGCGCTTGATTGCCTTGTCGCAGGTGCCGGAACAGCGAACCATCGCGACCTTCTTGACAGCCTCGCCCGCCTGGACACCCATGATGTCCGCGATTTTCTGCGCGACCGGCTTGCCGCCGACCGGACACTGGGTGACCGGCGCGGAGCCGCTCGCAATCGCGTGCGCGCAGCCGTCGCAACCCGGGAAGCCGCAGGCACCGCAGTTGTTGCCGGGCAGTGCCTCGCGGACCGCGAGCTCTTTCTCATCTACTTCTACTTTGAACTTCTCACTTGCAACGCCGAGACCCATGCCGCAAATCAGGCCGACGATACCGACAATCGCAAACGAGACAATGACAATGGTAAAATTCATTTCTCTCCCTCCGCTCAGCTGATCATGCCCGAGAAACCGGTGAATGCGATTGCCATGAGACCTGCGCTGATCAGAACGATCGGCAGACCGCGGAAGTACTTCGGAATATCGTTGCCCTCACATCTCTCGCGGATACCTGCGAGGATGACAATCGAGATTGCGTAACCGACTGCGGTGCCGACACCCCAGGCGAGGCCTTCCACAAAGTTATACTCCTTCTGCACGTTGTCGAGTGCCACGCCGAGCACGGCGCAGTTCGTCGTAATCAGCGGAAGGTAAATACCAAGGGACGCGTGCAGAGAAGGCATACTCTTCTTCATGAACATCTCGATGAACTGCACGAGAGACGCGATCAGAAGAATGAAGACAATCGTCTGCAGGTAGTCAATCTTGAGCGGGCGCAACACGAGCATGTAGACCAGCGAGGAAAGAATGGTCGCGAGGAAAATCGTGAAGATAACCGCGCCGCCCATGCCTGCCGCCGTGTCCTTTTTCTTCGAGACGCCGACGAAGGAGCAGAGTCCAAGGAATCTGGAGAGCACGACATTGTTGACCAATGCACCGCTGACCAGGAGCAATGCTACTTTTGACATCACTTCGCCTCCTCTTTCTTCTCCGTTGCCGGGTTCTTTGCCTCAACCGCCGGGGTTGCAACTGTTGCCTGCACCGCAGCTGCCGCCGGCTTTGCGACCGGCTTCACAACCTTGGTCTTTGCTTCTTCCAGCGAAAGCGGCTTGCTCTTCTTGCCGCGCTTGTCGTCCTGGTAATACTGCATGCCCGCGACGAGGAACGCCATCACGAAGAAAGCACCCGGGGGCAGGACGAAAATCGAAATGTGGTACGCATCCGGAATCAGCTTGACGCCGAAAATCGAGCCTGCGCCGATGATCTCACGGAAGGAGCCGAGCAGCAGGAGAGCCAGCGTAAAGCCGAGGCCCATGCCGAGACCGTCAAAGAGTGCCGGAATCGGCTTTGCGCCGAGCGCATACGCCTCCGCGCGGCCAAGGATAATGCAGTTCACGACGATCAGCGGAATGTAGATGCCGAGTGCCGTGTAAATCGAAGGTGCAAACCCCTGAATCAGGAGCTGCACAATCGTCACGAGGGACGCGACGACGACAATCTCCGCGGGGAGACGCACTCTCCCCGGAATCACGCCGGAGAGCGCGGAAATAATCAGGTTCGAAAACATCAAAACTACCAGAGACGAAAGTCCCATACCGATTGCATTGACCGCCGAGGTCGTAACTGCAAAGGTGGGGCAAAGTCCCAGCGCCATGATGAAGACCGGGTTTTCGGTGATGAGACCGTTCCTCAGGCGTTCCAAACAAACTTTCACGGAATCTTTTCCCCCTCTCACTGATTTAAGCCGTTATTCACGAAGTAAAGCGCTGCGTTGACGGAATTGGTCACGGCGCGAGAGGTAATCGTCGCACCGGAGATTGCGTTGATCTTGTCGTTGTCAAGCTCGCCGTCACCGGCCTTGGTGACCGTAAACTTCTCACCCTTCTTGCCGTTGAACTGTTTGTACCAGTCGGTGTCGCGCGCATTCATGCCGAGACCCGCCGACTCCGCGATTGTAAGGAACGCAATGCCGTTCACCGTCTTGTTGTCGGCCTGGATGCCGACCGAAATCGAGACCAGACCGCCGTAGCCGTCCTTCGAACCTGCGTTGATGATGTGACCGACGACATTGCCGCTCGCATCGACCGCATCGACCACTTTGTCAATCATGACATTGCCGAAGCCCTGCTCCGCAAGAGAAGCCGCATCTGCCGCAATCAGCTTGTCGCTGTCCGGATTCTCCTTAAAGTCCGCGGCATCCGGAAATACCTGCTTGTAAGCCGCGATGGTCGCCGCATTCTGTGCTGCCTGAATCGGCTCGTAGGTCACCGTGTAGACAATGCCGAGCAGAAGACCTGCAATCACCGTGATCAGCATGAGGCGCAGTGCATCGCTCACAAACGAAGTCTCTTTTGTCTTGCTCATGCTTTTTTTGCCTCCCTTCTGCCGAATGCCTTCGGAATCGTAGCGCCTTCAATGAGCGGCGAAAGCATATTGCCGATGATGATGGAGTAAGAAACGCCCTCGGCGCCCGTACCGAAGATACGGAAGAGGCCGGTCAGAATGCCGATGATGACGGCATAAATCATCTGGCCCTTCTTGGTGAGCGGCGTCGACGCATAGTCGGTCGCCATGAAGAACGCACCGAAAATCAGACCGCCGCCGAGCACCTGCGCGAGAACGTAGTTCAGGCTGTGCTCGCCGAAGATAAACACAAAGATTGCGGTCGTCACAATGTAGATGACCGGAATCTCAAAGCTGATGACCTTTCTCCAGAGCAGATAGGCCGCGCCGAGGAGCAGGGCAATCGCAGAAACTTCACCGATGGTGCCCGGAATATGTCCCACGAAGAGCTGGAACAGATTCACATCCGCCGTCGCCGGGGTGCCGGCCTTTAAGGCGGTCTTCATGACAGCGAGCGGTGTTGCGCCCGTCGTCGCATCGAAGTTAATCGGCTTCGACGTGAAGTTGTTCATGTACTTCGCAAGCGAAATCAGCAGGAAACATCTGCCGGCGAGCGCCGGGTTCATGAAGTTCTGGCCGAGACCGCCGAACATCTGCTTTGCGATGATGATTGCAAAGACTGCGCCGAGCGCCGGAATCCAGAGCGGAATCTCCGGCGGCATGTTGAGCGCGAGAATGAGTCCCGTGACAACCGCCGAGCAATCCGTAATTGTCACTTCTTTTTTCATGCCGCGCTGCCAGAGGTACTCGGAGAGCACCGCCGCCAGAACGGTCACCAGAATCACGAAGAACGAATGGATGCCGAACTGTACCACGCCGTAGACCGCGGTCGGAATCATCGCGATACAGACATCCAACATAATCTCCCGCGTCGAAGCGCGGTCTCTCACATGCGGAGAGGCGGAAACGTTTAATACATTCATCGCTTACTTTGTCTCCTTTCCGCCCGCTGCCTTCTCTGCGGCAGCCTTCTGCCGCCGCTCTTCGCCGATGCGGCGCTTCATCTGCTTGAATGCCTGGGTCAGCGGGCGTCTCGCGGGACAGATGTAGGAACAGCTGCCGCACTCGATGCACTCCATGCCGTAGAGCTTCTCATAGCCCGCGCTGTCGCCGTTCATGCAACTCTTCATCATAAGCACCGGAACCAGGAACTCGGGACATACCTCGCCGCAGCGTCCGCAGCGGATGCACGGGCTCTCCGGATTCTTCTCGACCTCGTCCTCGAGGAAGCAGGTCAGCGAGGAGGAATTCTTTGTGACCGGGACATCGGTCGTGTACATCGCCTGTCCCATCATCGGACCGCCCGAGAGAATCTTCTTCGGGTCCGCTTTGAAACCGCCGGCCGCCTCAATGATGTCGTTGTAGTTCATGCCGGTTCTGACCTTGAAGTTCTGCGGCTCCTTGATTGCGTCGCCCGTAATCGTGATGACGCGCTCCAGAATCGGCGTCTTCTTACAGACCGCATCGTAGATTGCCATGACCGTGTTCACATTGTCCACGACACAGCCCGCATCCGCCGGAAGCATCGAGGAGTTGATCTCTCTGCCGGTCACCGCGTAAATCAGCGAGCGCTCGCCGCCCTGCGGGTACTTGGTCCGGAGCGCCTCAACCGAAATCTTCGGCTCGTCTTTCACGAGTGCGCGGAGCTTCTCGATGGCCTTCGGCTTGTTGTTCTCGACACCGATCACCGCCTTCGCGTTCTCGAAGAGCTGCAGCATGACCTTGATGCCGCCGATCAGCCGCTCCGGCTCCTCCATCATCATGCGATAGTCGCAGGTCAGATAGGGCTCGCACTCTGCGCCGTTCACAATGATATAGTCGATCTTCGACTCGTCCTTCGGTGTGAGCTTTACATTGGTCGGAAAGCCCGCACCGCCGAGACCCACAATGCCGGCTTCCCGCACAATGTCCCGGATTTCCTGCTTGCTGAGCTTTGTCGCATCCCTGTCTTCGCCGAGGCCCTCGACCGCCGTATACTGGCCGTCGTTCTCGATCACGATTGAGATGCTCTTCGCGCCGCCTGCCGTGACGCGGGGCTCAATCTTCTTTACTTTTCCCGACACGGAGCTGACCACGACCGCCGAGATAAAACCGCCTGCCTCGGCGATTTTCTGTCCCACCAGCACCTCATCGCCGACCTTGACAATCGCCTTGGCCGGTGCGCCGATGTGCTGCGAGAGGGGATACACCATCTCGCCGGAAGTCGGTTTCAGCACTGTGACAGCTCTGTCCATCGAGAGCTCCTTGCCCTCAAACGGATGGACGCCACCTCGAAAAGTTGCCAATCCCATCTGACTACCCTCTTTCTTTCAGATTCTGTTACTCTCTGCGTTAATATTATAACATGCCGACAACGGCACAATTAAGAAAAACCACGCAAAGCGTGGTTTTTTTTCCATACAAGCGTCGCATTTTTACATGCGCTCCGGCACTTCCATGCCGAGCACACCGAGACAATATGCAATGACAATCTCGGCGGTCTGAATCAGTGCGAGGTAAGCGCGCTTCTTCTCCTCGTTCGGCTCCTGCAGAATGCGAACCGCATGGTAGAAGGAATTGAAGTGATTCGAGAGCTCGTAGAGATACTGGCAGATGCGGTGCGGCGCGAGTTCCTTCCAGGCCGCGCGCAGCACTTCCGGATAGCGCGCCAAATCGAGGAAGAGCGCCTTTTCGCTCTCGCTCTCCGCCGGTCGTAAATCCGCCGCTGTGATGGCTGCGCCGCCTTGGTTCGCATACTTTTTAAGGATAGACTTAATCCGGACCGCCGTGTAGAGAATGTAGGGGCCGGTGTTTCCCTCAAACGATGCAAAGCGCTCGAGGTCAAAGACATAGTCCTTCGAGGCCTGGTTCGAGAGATCCGCATATTTCAGCGCGGCGAGTGCTACCGTCTTCGAGGTCTTCTCTGCCTCCTCGGGCGAAATCTCCGGATTCTCCGCGATGCGGGTCGAGACTGCCTCCCGAATCTCCCGGATCAAGGTCTCAAGGCGCATCACACCGCCCTCTCTTGTCTTGAAGGGCTTTCCGTCCTTGCCGTTCATCGTGCCGAAGCCGATGTAGATGAGCTCGTGCGCCGGGGGAACGATGCCCGCCTTCCGCGCGACGCGGAAAAACTGCGTGTAGTGGAGTTCCTGGCGCTTGTCCGCAATGTAGATGTAGCAGTCCGGCGAGAGGGTCGCCTCGCGGTCAATGAGGGTCGCCAGATCGCTCGTCGCATAGAGCGCAGCGCCGTCCGACTTCCGGACAATGCAGGGCGGCAGTTCCTTCTTGTCGCCGGGCTCCGCGATGTCCACGACGAGCGCGCCCTCGGAGCTTCTCGCAATGCCGCGCTTCTCAAGGTCTTCGAGAAGCGCCGGGATAAAGGGCTGCGCGTCGGACTCACCTTTCCAGAGTTCAAACGAGACCGCAAGCGCATCGTAGTTCTTCTTTAAATCCGCCTTCGAGATGCGGAGAATGTGCTTCCAGAGCGCCGTAAAACCCGGATCGCCGCTCTGCAGTTTCAAGGTCGCAAGGTGGGCTGCCTCGGCAAAGGCCTCGTCCTCCTTGGAGCGCTTGCTCGCGGTCGGGTAAATCTCCTCGAGCTCGGAAATCGTAAACGGCGCTTCTTCCGGATAGTCGCCCGTATGGCTCTCGTCAAAATACGGGAGTTCCGGCTTCCGGCGGCGCAGCTCCTCAATGATAAGTCCCATCTGGAGCCCCCAGTCGCCGAGGTGCACATCGCCTATCATCTCGTTTCCGAAAAATGCGCCCATGCGCTTCAAGGCCTCGCCGATGATGGCCGAGCGCAGATGTCCCACGTGGAGCGGCTTTGCGACATTTGCGCCGCCGTAGTCGACGACAATCTTTCTGTTCTCATCGCGCACTGCGCCGCACTGCGGCTGCTCCCGGAGGGCACGCACCGCCGTTGCGAGCGCGTCCGGGCTCACGCGGAGGTTGATGAAGCCCGGCGGCACGGCGCCGACTTCCGAGAAAAGGCTCTCTTTCTTCAGTTCCGCGGCAACTGCCTCGGCGACCTCGAGCGGCCGCTTGCCGGCCTTCTTTGCGACCGCCATGGCGCCGTTGCACTGGTACTCGCAGAGATCCGGGCGGTTTGAGAGTTGCACAGAAGCGCCGGCCTCCGGATAGCCGACTGCCGCAAAGGCGCGCGCCACACTCTCGTTCATTTCTTCCAAGATTGTTTTCACTGCCATATCTTTCCCCCAATGTGAAGAAGAGCAGCCCGGCATCGGGCTGCCCTTCGCAAGTCTGTCTTTTAGTTCTGCGCTCTGCCGAGATACTCGCCCGTGCGGGTGTCGATCTTGACGCGATCGCCGATGCCGACAAAGAGCGGCACGGAAATCTGTGCACCGGTCTCGACCGTCGCCGGCTTCTGCGCGCCGGTTGCCGTGTTGCCCGCAAAGCCCGGCTCAGTCTCCGTGACCTCCAGCTCCACAAAGAGCGGCGGCTCGACCGAGAACACATTGCCGTTGTAGGAGACAACCTTGACCATCTCGTTCTCCTTGACGAACTTCAGCGCATCGCCGATCAGATCCTTGTTCAGCGAAATCTGATCGTAGGTCTCGGTGTTCATGAAATTGTACATGTCGTCGTCCGCATAGAGATACTGCATCTCAACGCGGTCAATGCGTGCGGCGGGGAATTTCTCCGTCGGACGGAAGGTGCGCTCAGTCACAGCTCCTGTCATCACGTTTTTAATCTTGGTGCGCACGAACGCTGCGCCCTTGCCCGGCTTCACATGCTGGAATTCAATGATCTGATAGACCGCGTTGTCAATCTCGAGCGTGATGCCGTTTCTGAAATCACCTGCAGAAATCATAAGTTAACCCTCCATCCATTCGTTCCCAAATAGTCTACTGTATTCTACGATAGGCAAAAACTTTTCGCAAGCTTTTTTCCGCTTTTCCCTAGGCCGGAAGCGCTCCTTTGGCGAGCGTCAGGAGCTGCTTCTCCTGTTCCGCCGTGCACCGCTTGCCCGTCCAGAGCGAAAAGGCATGCACCCCCTGGGAAATCAGCATTGCGAGGCCGCCGGCGACCGGTTTTCCCGCCGCGCGGGCAAGGTGCAAAAACCCTGTCTCCTCCGGCGTATAGACAATGTCTGCGGCCGCCGAGAGCTTCTCGAAAAACCGCGGGTCTTCCACAATGCTCTCTTCAGCGTTCGGCCACATGCCGACACTCGTGCACTGAATGCAGAGATAGTCGTTGCCCCGAAGCTCACGCCAGTGCTCGAGTGCCGCCGCCCGCACTGTCAGGGACGGATTGATGTCACGCACAGCCTTTGCGAGTCCCTCCGCGCGCGCGGTGTTCCGGTTCAAAATCACCAGTTCGGCAGCCCCGCCCGTCGCAGCGAGCACTGCCGCGCTCCGCGCCGCGCCGCCCGCACCAAGTAACAGGATATGCGCGCCTTCTGTCCGCAGATTTTTTCGCGCGAGCATGGCCGCCATGCCGGCAATGTCGGTGTTGTGTCCGACATAGCCCTCCTCGGTCCGAACCAGCGTGTTCACGGCACCGATCAGTCTCGCCTCTTCACTGAGGCCGCAGAGATACGGTATCACAGCTTCCTTATAGGGAACGGTCACATTGAACCCCGCTATGCCGAGCGCGTGCGCGCCGCGGATTGCCGCGCCGAGTTCGTCCGGATTTTTGACTTCAAAGGGCAGATACGCGACATTTTCCCCGCAAACTGTCGCGAGCGTATTCTGAATCAGCGGGGACAGGCTGTGCCCGATCGGATGCGCGAGCAGTCCGAGAACTTTGGTCTTTGCGTCGATCATTTCCCGGTTCCCTTCTTTCTCCGGTAAAGTGCGAGCACGGGGCGCTCGAGGAGTCGTTTCAGACGAATCTGTATCTCTTCGCGCGGCTCCATCGGCTGTACGAGAAGACTGTGCATCCCCGCGCGGTTGGCGCCCCAGATGTCCGTGAAAAGCTGGTCGCCGATTGCGATGGTCTCGCCGGGCGATGTGCCCATGCGCGCCATGGCCTTCCGGTACCCGTACCGCCGGGGTTTTAAGGCGCGCTCCACATACGGGAGGTTCACAGCCGTTGCAAACGGGAGAATGCGCGAGGCCTTGTTGTTCGAGACCAGACACATCCGGAACCCTGCGGCCTTCAGACGCTGCATCAGCGCACGGCAGCGCGCATCTGCCGGCGCATCCGGCGGCACCAGGGTATTGTCAATGTCAAAGACAATGCCGCGTATGCCGCGCGCCGTCAGGCTCTCAAAGGGGAAGTCATAGACAGAGCGCACTTCTTCTTCGGGGAAAAAGACACTCATGCCTGCTCCTTCTGCGAGATGAGCTTGTTGATCTCCGCCATAAAGGTGTTGACATCCTCAAACTCCCGGTAGACCGAGGCAAAGCGCACATAGGCGACCGGATCCACCTTCTTTAACTGCTCCATGACCATCTCGCCGATAACCGTCGAGGGAATTTCTCTCTCCTCGCGATTAAAGAGCGCGGTCTCGATTGCATCGGTCATCGTCGTGATCTGTGCCGAGCTGATGGGACGCTTGTGGCAGGAACTCACAATGCCGCGCTCAATCTTCGCGCGGTCATAGGCTTCCCGCGAGTTATCCTTCTTGATAATCATGAGCGGCATGGTCTCCGGCTTCTCATAGGTCGTAAAGCGCTTGCCGCAGCGCTCACACTGCCGACGCCGCCGTATGGTCGCATTTTCGTCCGCGGGGCGGGAATCAATGACGCGCGTATCGGGCGCATTGCAAAACGGGCATTTCATTTTTATTTTTCCTCCGTGAGACCCTGGTCTCGGTAATATCGCAGGGCGCCGTCATGCAACGGTAACGGCAACTCTTCCAGATAAAATGCTTTGTCGGTGACATTCGCAAATCCCGGGCGTTTTTTCGAAAGTTCGGGCAGTGCGGCATACAGTTGCTCTGTAAGCTGATAGACAAGCGCCTCATCCATATCCGCGCGCACGCAGAGCAGGCATTTGACGCCGAAGCTCGGAATATCTTCGTCCTGGCCGGGATAACTGCCCTTCGGAATTACAGTCGCAAAATATTGCGGCTCGGCGGCGAGAATTTTCTGAATTTCCGCTGCGTCATAGCGGAGCAACTTGCTCTTTTTAGCGGTCGCGAGCTTTTCCAGTCCCGGCGCCGGAATGCCGGAGAGCGCGTGTACCGCCTTTGCCCGCCCTGAGAGGACGAGATCCGCCCCGGAGCCGATGCCGGCATTCACGGAAAAGCCCTCTTCCGGTATCTGCAGCGCCTTCAACGCGACGCGCGCGGCGCGCTCCGTCGCAGACCCCTCGGGTCCCACAACGACCGGCAGCCCTTTTAAATCCGAAACCCGCATAAGGTCGCTCTCCTCCAAAGCCATCCACTGGCTCACGCTCGGAAAAACCGCCCCGATGACGCGGAGAGCTTCGCCGCCCGGCTCGTTTTTCGCTTCTGCCGCGACATCCGCCGTAATCAGCGCGAGATCCACATCGCCCGCCAACAGCCTCTTCACATTTTCCGGCGAACCGGTCGAAGCTTTCAGATTAAAGCGGAGCGTCTCACTGCGCTTCTGCAGAGCGTTCGCGATATCCGCGCCGCTCGCATACAGACTGCCGCCGGTGTCCCCGGTTCCCATCGTAAGCCAGGTGAATTTCTTCGCTTTTTTCGCACGTGCGCGCTGTACCGCACAGGCGGAAAAGGTGCATAAAAAAGCAAGGCAAAGCGCTATCACCGCGCGCTTTTTCCTCGCGGCAGACATTTCTTTCATTCTGCGGCTCCTCTCTGTTTTCGGAATCAATATCAATTCGGAAACGCTGAAAAAAGCAAGCAGAATACAGTCGGTAGGTTCAGCGTTTTTTGATTATATCATCTGTATTTCTATGCTTCAAGTTTGCAACAATCAAAAAACACCTCCCGCCGAAACGGGAGGTGCCGCAGAGTTTCATTTTTTGATTTACTTGCCGAAGAAGCTTCCCATCAGCGAGAGGCAAATCGGGTTGTAAATATCGTCGATGATGACGGCGAAGGAGGGATAGAGCACCCACGCGACATCGTGGTAACCGTACTGATCCATGACGGCCTTCTCGTTTGCGACGGCGTTCGGACCGGAACCGCAACCCCAGCCGCAGTTACCTGCCGCCATGACCGCTGCGCCGTAGTCCTTGCCGAAGAGGTTGAAGGAGATGAAGATTGCAAAAATAGCCATCATGACTGCCTGCGCGACGAGGATGATACCCATCTGACCCGCAACCGGTGCAAGCTTCGTGATGTCGATCGTCATCAGAACGAGTGCGAGGTAGAGCTCGAGGAACATGTGCTCAATCGCCTCGGTCTCCGGCACTCTTGTGTCGATGCCGAGCGCCTCCATCACGTTTCTGCCGATGGCACCCGCAAAGAGGCAGCCGATGAACTTCGGCATCTCAATCATCGGGATCGAGTCGAGCAGCATGTAAATCGGCATACCGAGTGCCGCAAGCAGCAGGCAGGTCGCAAATGCGTAAATCATGCGCGTGTTGTCGAGGGTCGGCTTTGCACCGGTTCTCTGTGCCTCCGGCTTATCGTTCGGGTCGGACTTGAGGCCCTTGCTTGTGATCAGGTAAGCCGCAACCGGGCCGCCGATCAGGGAGCCCATGATGTTGCCGAGCGTACCGGCCGCAACACCGACCGTCGTTGCATCCGCCGCGCCCATCTTCTCGAAGATCGGGCCGAACGCGGAAGCCGTGCCGACGCCGCCGGACATCGAAGCCGAGGAGCACTGCAGTGCGAGCAGCGGATTCATGCCGATTGCATGTGCGAGCGCAACGCCGAGGATGTTCTGCAGCGTAATCAGCAGGCAAGCCGCAAACGCAATCATGATGCAGAGCTTGCCGCCCGCATTCTTCAGCATCTTCGCGCTGAAGCCGTAGCCAACGCAAAGAAAGAAGAGGTTCTGGCAAAGGTCCTTCATAATCTTTGCGTCAAAGGTGAATTCCATGATGCCCGCACCCTTGATGCCGGAAATGACCAGCGAGAAGATGAGACCCGAGACAACCGGTGCCGGGATCGCATACTTCTGCAGAGCCTTGGACTTCGACACAAGGAAGCGTCCGAAGAAGATAACCAGCGCCGCAAATCCGAGTGTCGTCAGATACTCGAACTGGAAGCTTGCAAGCTTACCCGCCTCTGCTGCGGCGTACTTGCCAAAGTAACCCATGAGTGTTTCCATAATTTTCCCCTTTCACGTTTGGAAACTGTATCGGTATAATTATAAATTTTCCATAAATTTTTGCAAGCTTTTTTTTACAAAAAACGAAAAGAGCGGATTTCCGTTTCCGGAAACCCGCTCTTTTCACGATTATCGTCCGAATGATTCTGTTTTTTTTATTGGAATTCGCGGTATTGATAGAGAATACCGGGTCTGCCGCCGGTCTGATAATCAATGGTGCTTGTGAGCTCGCCGCGCTCCACGAGGAAACTCACATAGCGGCGCACCGTGATGCGGGACAGACCGATCTGCGTCGCAATCGCCTCGCTCGTAAAGCGCTGTCCGAGGTGATTCCGAAGATATTCGCGCACCAGAGAAAGCGTCTGGCGGTTCATTCCCTTCGGCAGCGGCTCGGAATCCTGCAGTCGCTCGGCGGCGCCGCGCGAGAGCATGCGGTCAATCTCTTCCTGACGCATCCCCGTTCCGGCGTCCTGCAGCACTTCTCTTCTTCTGCGGAAGCGCTCCAGCCCCTCGCGGAAACGGTCGTACTCAAAGGGCTTTACGAGGTAATCACTGATGCCGCGGGACAAGAGCTCCTGCACAATCTCCACGCTGTTAGCCGAAGTCACCATGATGACCTCCGGGCGCATGCCGGTCTCGTGGAGCTTATCCAAGAACTCATCTCCGTTCATGCCGGGCGTGTAGTAGTCCAGCACGACGAGGTCAATTTCCTCGGTCTGAAAGAGTTCCAGTGCTTCCTCTCCGTTTTTACATACAGCGATGACCGTAAAGTCTGCGGTTCTCTCGACATAACTCCGGTCAATGGATGCTACCATCGGGTCATCTTCTACAATCAATACTCGATACATCACTCTACTCCTTTCCGACGCTCTGCGCTCTGTAAAGCGGTCAGGGTTATCGTAAAACAGCTGCCCTCACCGGGCTCTGTCTCGACAGAGACCTCACCGCCGTACTTGTCCGCCACCTGTTTGACCAGATAGAGACCCGTGCCGTGGTTCTTTCCCTTCGTGCTGACACCCCTGATAAAGATACGATCCAGCATTGCGGGGTCTATGCCCCTGCCGCTGTCCTCGCAACTTATCACATTGACCCCCGGCTTGGCAAAAACGCCGAGGTGAATCTCCCCGTTCTTTTCGCCGCTCTCCTTGAGTTCTTCGATGGCGTTTTCCAGCAAGTTTCCTATAACGGTCACATATTCGCCGGGTTCCATCAGAAGATCCCGCTCCATCAGACTGCTGCCGGGCTCGAGGCTCAGGCGTATGCCGCTCTCGGCCGCATGCATCATTTTGCCGATGACCAGCGCACAGACCTCCGACACGCGGAGTGCATTTGCCGTATCCCGGACAGACTGACTGGAGACAAGATTAGAGTTTATGATAAATTCCTTTGCCTTGTCAATTTCTCCCGACTGCAAATAGCCCAGAACGATGTGCAGCTTATTCAGAAACTCGTGGTTAAAGGCGCGCAGCGTATCCATCATATTGTGCGCGCCGGAGAGCTCGTCGGAGAGACGAAGTGCCTCCGTTCTGTCCTGCAGAATGAGGAGCACCCCGCCGGGCTGCTCGCCGCGCTCGGCCACCGGCATCTCATTGATCAGCAGGGTCTGGTCTCCGCTCACATACACCTGATTCATGACGGCAATGCCGTCCTCGAGAATCTGCTCGAAGTGCGTGTCCGGAAACACCTTCTTTAAGGATTTTCCGACCAGTGCGCCGTTTTGCCCCGCGAGCAAGAGCTCCGCCGGCTTGTTGGCAAACAGAATCTTTCCGTTCTGTCCGACCGAGACAATGCCCTCCGCGAGAGAATTGATGACCGCATCCTGTTTCACATAGAGACTCAGAAGTTCCACCGGCTCGTGGCCGAGGAGCATGTTCCGCTGGAACCGGAAAAAGGCGCCGGTCAGCAGAATGCTGAGCAACAACATTGCGAGAAACATCGCGATATAGACCAGCATAATCTGCTGACTTTGTCCCGTGATTTTTGAAACAGCAACCGAAACCATGACGAAACCTTCCGTCACGCCCTCTGCATTCCGAATCGCATGAAAGGCGCAGTGCAACAGGCCGTCCGTACCCTGGACGGTCGTGATGTACGGCGCCGCCCCCGTGAGGGCGCGCGTCTCGTCTCCGTCCACATACATATCGCCTGCCATATGACGACTAGTCTGATAAAAGCGCAAGCCGTTGCGATCTGCAATCAAAATGGAGTCGATGCCTGAGACAAACTCGGTAATCGCCTCAAGCTGTTCGGTCACCTCCGGGTCCGGATATCCCGCTTCGAGCATGTTGTGAACGCCCCGAAGCTCGGCGACATAGGTTGCCGTATCGGTAATCTTACGATCCAACGCCTTCCGCTCTCTGGCGATATCCATCGCAAGGGTAAATCCCAAACTGCAGAGAAGAATCACCGTGACCAAGACTGTCATGGTCAGATAGAGCCGGTGTTCCATGCCTCTTCTGCTACCCTTTTCTCTCATTCTGTTCCACCTTCGCACTATTTTGCTGCTCGTTTCTACGAATTCAGCTGGCAAGTCCCGAAGCCGGACGCAAGGCTTACAGGGTGCTATTTTGTCACAAAACACCAAGGACTGTCAAGTATGACTTCAAAATTTTCACTATTATTTGTTATTTTCCGACAGTTTAGGTATCTGTTTCGTATTTTGTTCGTACGGTTCCTTTTTAACACATTTAGCGCTTATTGGAAAGTATTTGCTGCTGTTTTCATCTCCCGCACATAGCGCGCAATATCCTCGTCGGCCTCGCGCCCTTTTTCCGCCATGATGCGGACAATCGCGGAGCCCACAATCACGCCGTCCGCGACTGCCGCCATGCGCTTGGCCTGTTCCGGTGTCGAAATGCCGAAGCCGATGGCAGCCGGAAGCGACGGGTTTGCCTGTCGCACCGATGTGAGCATGCCCGAGAGGTCTGTGTTAATCTCCTGCCGCACGCCGGTCACGCCGAGCGAAGAGACCACATAGAGGAAACCCTCGGCCGCAGCCGCAATCTCCCGAATGCGCGCCATCGAAGTCGGCGCAATCATCGAGATGAAGTCGATACCGACCGCCCGGAATGCGGGCGCAAACTCCTCCTTCTCCTCGAACGGCACATCGGGGAGGATGACGCCGTCAATGCCGACTTCCGCCGCGCACGCCGCGAAGCGCGCAATGCCGTAGGAAAAGACAACATTCGCATATGTCATGAAGACGAACGGCGTCGTGAGCTCTTCGCGGAGCTCCGCGACCATCCGAAAGACCGCATCGGTCGTGACGCCGCCCGAGAGCGCGCGAAGATTGGCTGCCTGAATCACAGGCCCCTCTGCCGTCGGATCGGAGAACGGGATACCGAGTTCCACGAGGTCCGCACCGGCCGCGACCGCCGCCCGCACATTCCGCTTGGTGCTCTCGAGATCCGGATCCCCGCAGGTGATAAAGGGAATAAACGCCTTGCCGTTTTGAAACGCCTGTCTGATGTTACTCATGGAGATCCTCCCCTCTGTAGCGCGCAATTGCCGCGACATCCTTGTCACCGCGCCCGGAGAGCGTGACGACAATCACCTTGTCTCTGTCCATGGTCGGCGCGAGTTTTCTCGCATAGGCTACCGCGTGGGCACTCTCAATCGCCGGAATAATGCCCTCGGTCCGCGCGAGATATTCAAACGCATCCACCGCCTCATCGTCCGTAACCGGCACATATTCCGCGCGGTGCAGATCGTGGAGGTAGGCGTGCTCCGGCCCGACACCCGGGTAGTCGAGTCCGGCCGAAATGGAGTAGACCGGCGCAATCTGACCGTACTTGTCCTGGCAGAAATAGGACTTCATGCCGTGGAAAATGCCGAGCGAACCCACATTGACGGTTGCTGCCGTCTCTCTCGTATGAATTCCTCTGCCCGCCGCCTCACAGCCGATGAGCCGCACGGACTTGTCGCCGATAAAGTGGTAGAAGGAGCCGATTGCATTGCTGCCGCCGCCCACACAGGCGATCACGACATCCGGGAGGCGCCCCTCTTTCCGCTGCATCTCTTCCTTAATCTCCTTCGAGATAATCGCCTGGAAGTCGCGCACCATGGTCGGGAACGGATGCGGTCCCATGCAGGAGCCGATGCAGTAATGCGTGTCCTCAATCCGCGCGGTCCACTCGCGCATCGCCTCGGAGACCGCGTCCTTTAAGGTTCTGGTTCCGGTCTTCACGGACACAACCTCGGCGCCGAGCAGACGCATGCGGTACACATTGAGTGCCTGGCGCACCGTGTCTTCTTCGCCCATGTAGACGACACACTCCATGTTTAAGAGCGCCGCGACCGTCGCGGTCGCGACACCGTGCTGGCCCGCGCCGGTCTCCGCAATCAGACGCTTCTTGCCCATATACTTGGCGAGCAGCGCCTGGCCGAGCGCATTGTTGATCTTGTGGGCGCCGGTGTGATTCAGGTCCTCGCGCTTGAAATAGATTTTTGCGCCGCCGAGGTCCTCGGTCATGTGCTTCGCATAGTAGAGACGGCTCGGCCGCCCCGCATACTCGTTCAGGAGCTCCGTGAGCTCTGCGTTGAACTTGGGGTCGTCTTTGTAGCGCTTGTAAGCTTCTTCGAGCTCAATCACCGCATTCATCAGGGTTTCCGGGATATACTGTCCGCCGTGGACGCCAAAGCGCCCGTCTCTCTCTGTTTCCTGTGCCATGGTTTTACCTCTCTGTCTCCGAATCCGCTCTGCGGACAGCTTCCGCAAAAGCTCTCATCTTCTCCGGGTCTTTTTGCCCGTCTGTCTCGAGTGCCGAACTCACATCGACCCCGCGCGGCGAAAGTGTTTTGATGGCTTCGCCGACATTTTCTATATCCAAGCCGCCCGCCAGCATATAGGGGCGTGAAAAATCTCTGAGCCACTCCCAGGCGAAGGTCTTACCGCTCCCTTTGCCGCTGTCGAGGAGAATGCCGTCGGCCCCGGTCGCTTCCGCCGCCGTCAGCACCGCGGGCGCCGTAATCTGAAAGGCGCGCCAGACCGTTTTTCCCGTGCGCCGCCGTATCTCTTCGACCGTCGTCTCCGACTCACTGCCATGCAGCTGTATCACATCGAGCGGCACCCTTGCCGCGAGCTCCGCAATGTATGCCGGATCCTGGTCCGCAAAGACGCCGACCGCAAGGATATGCGGATCCGCCTTTGCAAGGAGCTCTCTCGCAAGCTCCGGACTCACGGCGCGTCTTGCGCCCGCTGCGAACACAAAGCCGATGTAGTCCGGCAGGCAGGCATTTGCCGCGAGGACATCCGCCTCCCGCCGCATCCCGCAGAATTTCAGTTCTGTCGCCATCTCAGGCCTCCTCATAGCCTTTCCGGAGTGCCTTCAGTAGTTCCGCCTGATTCTCCGCGCGCATCAGCGCCTCGCCGACCAGAATGCCGTCCGCGCCGACTGTCCGGAGCGCCCGCGTGTCAGCGGGTGTCCGCACGCCGCTCTCTGCGATAAAAATGCAGTTGTCCGGCGCCGCCGCGCGGAGGCGGAGGCTGTTTTCCATATTGACCGAAAAGGTCTTTAAGTCGCGATTGTTGACGCCGATTACGCGCGCCCCGACTTCTGCCGCTCTTCCTACTTCCTCCTCATCGTGCGCTTCGACGAGCGCCGAGAGTCCTAATTCTTCCGCGATGTCGAGATACTCTTCGAGTTCCGAGCGTCCGAGCAGGGCGCAAATGAGGAGCACCGCCGCGGCACCGAGTTCGCGCGCCTCGTAGATGAGATAAGGATCCACCGTGAAATCCTTCCGGATACAGGGAAGCGAAACCGCTGCCGCAATCTCGCGGAGATAGCGGTCATCCCCGAGAAACCACTTCGGCTCGGTCAGCACCGAGATACAGGATGCCCCGGCCGCCTCATAGGCCTTTGCGATTTCGAGATAGGGAAAATGCTCGGCAATCACGCCCTTCGAGGGCGAGGCCTTCTTGACCTCGGCAATCACCGAGAGTCCCGGTTCCCGGAGCGCTGCTTCAAAGGGAAAACCGCTAAGCGCTTCTCTTTCTTCCAGCTGCCGCTTCAATTCCGCGAGCGGCAGCTTTCTCTTCTTCTCTTCGACGCGCTCCCGCGCATGTGCCGCGAGTGCATCCAGAACGGTACCCGTCATTTTGCCGCCTCATTCGAGAGACGGATATACTTCTCATAGGTCTCAAGCACCTTGCCCTCATCAATCAGACGCCCGGCAAGCTGTACGCCCTCTTTGAGGCTCTCGGCCTTGCCGCCGATGTAGAGCGCCGCGCCCGCATTTAAGAGCACTGCCGTGCGGCGCGTGCCGCGTTCCTCACCCGAGAGAATTTCCCGCGCAATCCGCACATTCTCCGCCGGGTTGCCGCCGACCAGCTCTTCTTTTTTGCCGCGCTGCAGCCCGAAATCCTCGGGCTTAATGATAGCTGAGTGAAAGCTGCCGTCACGGAGTTCGCAGACCGTGCTCGCCGCGCTCGCCGAAATCTCGTCCATCTTGTCCTGACCGTAGACCACGAGCGCTCTCTCGACGCCGAGGCGCTTCAAGACATTGGCGAGCGGCCACACAAGGTACTCGTCGTAGACACCGAGCACAAAATACCGCGGGGACGCCGGATTCGTGAGCGGCCCGAGGATATTAAAGACCGTTCGGAAGCCGAGCTCGCGGCGGATTGCGCCGACATACTTCATCGAAGCGTGGTAGTGCTGCGCAAAGAGGAAGCAGATATTGATCTCATCGAGCAGCTTCTTGCAGAGTTCCGGATCCTGGTTGATGTTGATGCCGGAGGCCTCGAGAAAGTCCGCCGAGCCGCAGTCGGAGGACGCCGCGCGGTTGCCGTGCTTTGCGACCTTGATGCCGGCTGCTGCCGCGACCAGCGCGGAAATCGAAGAGATATTAAAGGTCTTGGCGCCGTCGCCGCCTGTGCCGACAATTTCCAAAGTAGGCTTATCGTACGCCACCTTCATTGCATGGGCGCGCATTGCAGCCGCGCAGCCGGAAATCTCATCCGTCGTCTCTGCCTTTGCGCTCTTTGTGGACATGGCTGCCAAAAAGGCCGCGTTCTGCACCTGCGAGCTCTCGCCGCTCATGACCTCGTTCATCACCGCATAGGCTTCGTCGTAGCTCAGATCTTCTTTGTTGACAATTTTGATAATCGCTTCCTTAATCATCGTCTGGGTTCTCCTTTTGCTGTTTTGCTTATGCGAGGATTCTTGCCGCCCGCAGGAAATTTTTGACCATCGTCGTACCCGTCGGCGTGAGAATCGATTCCGGGTGAAACTGCACGCCGTAGACCGGGTAATTCTTGTGTTCAATCGCCATGATTTCGCCGTCTGCCGTCCGTGCCGTCACGCGGAGCACGGACGGCAGCGTCTCCTCGACGGCGGCGAGGCTGTGATAGCGCGCTACCTCGACCTGCTCCGGCAGTCCCCGGAACAAGACACTGTTGGTGTCCAGCACGGTTTTCGACTGCTTGCCGTGCATCAGCTGCTTCGCATAGCCGACTTTGCCGCCGTAGGCGAGGCACATTGCCTGTTCACCGAGGCACACGCCGAGCAGCGGAATCTTTTTGCCGAGTTTCTGTATCACTTCGACTGTGACACCGGCGTCCTCCGGACGGCCGGGCCCCGGCGAGAGAATAATCGCCTCCGGCTGTTTTGCCGCGATTTCTTCGACGGTCAGCGCATCGTTCCGAATGACTTCCATTTCCCCGGTGAGGCTCCCGATTAACTGGTACAGGTTATAGGAAAAGCTGTCATAGTTGTCAATCAAAAGTATCATCTGCCGCCTCCTCAAGGGCTCTCAGCACGGCCGCCGCCTTATTGCGGCACTCCGCATATTCCTTCTCCGGCACCGAATCTGCGACCAGACCCGCGCCGCTTCTCACATAGACCTTGTCCTTCATCCGATAGGCGAGGCGTATGCCGATGCAGGTGTCCAGGTTTCCGTTGAAATCGATATAGCCGATTGCGCCGCCGTAAATGCCGCGCTTCTCCTTCTCCATCTCTGCGATCAGCTCCATCGCGCGATACTTCGGCGCACCGGAGAGCGTCCCCGCCGGGAGCACCGCATCGATTGCATCGAGCGCATCGCAGTCCTCGCGGATTTCACCGCGGACCGCCGAACCGATGTGCATGACATGCGAGAAACGGAGCACTTCCCGAAGCCGCTCAACCGTGACCGTCCCGAAGCGGCTTATTTTTCCGAGGTCGTTTCTGCCGAGATCCACGAGCATATTGTGCTCGGAGAGTTCCTTTTCGTCCGCGAGCAGCTCTTGCTCGAGGGCCGCATCCTCCGCCGCGCTCTTGCCGCGCGGTCTCGTGCCCGCAAGCGGGAAGGTGTGCAGTTCGCCGTCTTCCAGTTTGACCAGCGTTTCCGGCGAAGCGCCCGCAACCTCTAAGGTCGGGCTCGACAGGAAGAAGAGATAGGGCGAGGGATTCAGGGTCCGGAGCGCCCGGTAGGTATTGAATAACGAACCCGAAAAGTTCGCTTCGAGTCGATTACTCAGCACCAGCTGGAAAATGTCACCCTCGCAGATATGATGTCGCGTCTTCTCGACCAGCGCCGCATATTCTTCCGCCGTGAACTGCGGGCGGAAGTCCGAGGTGACATGTCCGCCCGTCTTCTCGACCGGCGGTTCGCTCTGCAAAAGGTTCCGCATCTCCCGCAAGGTCTCGAGCGCCGCCGCATAGTTTTCTTCTAACTTATCGAGCGCCACATTGACAATCAGGATGATTTTCTGCCGGTGGTGGTCAAAGGCGATGATTTTCGTAAAGAGCATGAGGTCCACATCCTGAAAGCCCTCGCGGTCCCCGTCCGCGAGCCGCAAGGTCGGCTCCGCGTATTTCACATAATCGTAAGCAAAGTAGCCGACCAGGCCGCCGGTAAAGGGAGGGAGTTCCGGAATGCGCGGCGCGCGGTACTGATCGAGTAGCGCCCGTATTTCGTTCTTCGGGTGCGCCGTGCGGTGTTTCTCTTCTCTGATTTCAATCTCGCCGTCGAGGCAGCGGATTGTGAGGCCCGGATCGTAGCCGAGAAAGCTGTAGCGCCCCCAGCGCTCCTTATCCTCCGCCGACTCAAAGAGAAAACAGTGGGAACTCTGTCCGCGCAGTATCCGCAGCACCTCGACCGGGGTTCTTAGATCGGCGTAGAGCTCCGTCGCGAGCGCCGCCATCCTGTACTGTCCGCTGTCCCGGTATTCTTTCAGCGTCTCCAGACTCGGAAATGTTTTCATGCTTTGCCTCCTTCTTGGTCCGCGCTGTCCGCCGGCACAAAAAAATCCCCGGCAGACATGCGTCAACATGCTGCCAGGGACGAAATCATAAACTCCGCGGTGCCACCCTGTTTTATGGTAAAACCATACCCTTGTCGGGATACCAACATATCCCCGGCAACTGACGTATGCCCTCACGTCGCAGAATACTTGCCCCATGGCTTTCCCTGCGCCCTCAGCGGTCCATTTGACGACTTGTTTTTCATCTGCATCTCAGCATCGCAGACTCTCTGTAGAAGCATCATCGCCGTTATCTCCGCATCAACGGTTTGTAACTTGATTTTCCGCTATTCTAGTCGAATGTTGTGCGGCTGTCAAGCCGGATTTTCCGTGATAATCCGGTTCAACTCCCGTTTGACCTTAAACGTGTTCAGCCCGTGTACGCGGCAAGCCTCGGCGAGCGTCTCCGCACCGGCTGCTGCGCAACCGAAACAATGCATACCGAGACTCGACAAAAAGTCCTGGGTCTCCGGATACATATTCGCAATTTCTCCGATCAGATCTTCGCTGCCGACCGGTCCCTCTTCGTACTCGAAATCTTCCATATCTCTGTTCCTCTCCGCCGCAGACCTGCCGCGGCTTTTTTCAAAGTATACCCGTAAGGTCATCAAAAGTAAACGCGCAATTCGTCTTTTGCTTGACGACTTTCCCGGTATTAGTGCATAATAACATATCATTAGAAGCAGCTAATAGCAAAGCACAACAAAGGGGGATTTTTCTCATGAGAAAACAGCTTTATCGCGTTCTTCCGGCACTCGCGGCGGCAGCGCTCCTCGCAGCCTGCGGCGGCAAGACGGGTGCGACAACGGCGGCAAGCGCAGACAGCAGCGCAGCTTCGAGCGCAGCGGCAGGTACCGAGGCGGCGGCCGAGGTTCCGGCACTTTCGTCCGACGAATATGTCTTCGTCAAAATGAACGTGCCCTACGCGGACTACTACTACGGCGAGCTGAAAGACATTCAACCGGAGGCGTACGCGAAGGACGCCAAGGCGCAGCTTGACAAGGCGGATGCCGTCGAGGCGGCAGGCTTCCGGAAAGAAGGCGAGTACGACGCGGTCACCTCTCCGACCGTGGGCAAGTACAAGAAATATAAGGGTGCCTTTGCCGAGGAGCAGGGCGAGACCTCTGTCTACAACGGTGTCGCGGACGTCAATGTCGCCATCGCAAAGCCCCTCTACGAGGACGCCAAGAAGGCGATTGCGGAAAAGAAGGAGGCCAAGAACCCGATTCTGACTCTTGTCGGCAATGTGACCGGCGAGGAGAGCGCACAGCCTGCGGAGTACAAGGTTCTGAATTCCGACGGCACGCTCTCGAAGACCTTCGGCAAGGTCACGAAGGCGGCGGATGTCAAGGCTTCGATCACAACCACCTCGAACTACGGCAACTACGAGCTCGACTTAAAGGGTGTCGATGTCGATCCGGACACGCTGCAGGGCGCTGTGCTCGAGACCTCGGACGGCGCAAAATACGGCTTAAAGCACCTCGATAACCTCTGGTTAAAGCCGGAAGAAATTGCCTTCTCCGCGGCAGCCTTCGAGGACAAGGCGCACAAGGCGGCCAAGCAGTATGCGCGTTTCGCCGACATCGGCGGCAAGACCATCAAGAAGGTCACTTATCTCGTGAAGGACGGCGACGATGTCGAGGTCGACACGGATCTCTTCGTGAAGAACCTCGCTCCGGCCGACTACAAGGTCACCGGCGATGAGAAAGTCACCTACACAGCCGACGGCAGCAAGATTCACTACACGCTCAGCACCGGTTCCGACGAGTACAAGCTCTCCCGCGTGATTTACCGCCGTGCGGATTCCGATGTCAAGGTTGACACCGCAACCGCAGGCGTCCTCACGCTTCCGAAGGAGGCAAAGCCGGGCACCTATCAGTTTGTCTTCTCGAATGACAAGCTCTCGGATGTCTCGTTCAGCTGCACGGTGGATTCGGGCCTCACGGCAGATGACTTCAGCTTTGCGGACAACAAGCTCTCGCTGAAAGAGAACGCACAGGGCCTCACCGTCGCGGACTACCTGAATACCACTTCCGCGGCAAAGGTCGGCGAGACCGAGTATAAGGGCGGCAGAGCGAGAAAGTTCGGCGCAACCGCGTTCAACGAGGACGGCAGCGTGAAGCTCGACGCGACGACCGCAGGTGAGAACGGCGATGTCAAGATCTTTGACGGCGCTTCCTCCTACCCGGTCACGCTCTCCGCAGACGGCTATCCGGATCTCAGCTTCACCGTGGAGGCAAAATGAGTTTAGTGCTTTGTCTGGCCGTCACCGGTCTCTGCTTCTCCCTTCTGGAGAAGCAGATCCGGCGCCGGCCGGTTTTTTTCTATCTGTTTTTTGTGTTGCTCTCGCTCCTCAGCATCTTTTTGCCGAAACAGCTGACCATACCGCCGCTTGCCTACCTGGTCAACCGCCTGTTGCGGCGCGGCGTACTCGCGGGGGCGCTGTTCCTCTGGGTCATGTATGCGATTGTGCTGCCGCAAAAGAGCCGTCTGCAGCGCGTCATGATGAGCCTCCGCGCGCAGATTGCGATTGCGGCCTCGATTCTGACCCTCTCGCACAACATTGCCTACGGACAACACTACTTTGTCCTGCTCTTTACAAACGCAGGCAAGTTAAAAAGCTATGAGCTGATTGCGGCCTGTTTCTCGCTCGCAATGATACTCCTCCTTCTGCCGCTCACCGTCACCTCGTTTCAGGTCGTGCGGCGGAAGATGAACGCCAAACGCTGGAAACAGCTGCAGCGGCTCTCCTACCTCTTTTACGGACTGCTCTACCTGCACATCTGCCTCATCTACACCGGCGGTCTTCGCAAGGGAAAGGGCGAGTATCTCGTGCAGTTTGCGCTCTACACGCTGCTCTACGGGATTTATCTCATGCTCCGGCTCACAAAGGCCTTTCTCAAAAAACCGCTGCCGACCGCACCGGACTACGCGGTAAAACGCGCGGCGAGACGGCGCAAAGTGATCTGCCTGCACGGCGGTATCAGCCTTCTGATGTTCCTCGTGCTTCTCTTTGCCTTCCGCACGACACAGACGGAAAGCACTTCCGCTGCCGAAAGCGTGAACGGCGATTCCGCCGCTTCCGCGTCGGCAAGCAAAGCCGAAGACACAGGCACGGCGACCGCAGGCGGCAGCGGCATTGCCGCCGCTGTCCCGGACGGCGCGTACGAGGGCAAAGGCGTCGGCTACAACGGCAATATCAAAGTAAAGGTCACGGTCGCCGGCGGCAAAATTACCGCCATTGAAATTCTGAAGACGGATGACGACGAAGAGTACTTCTACGACGCGAAAAAGAAGGTCATTCAGGAAATTCTGGACCGGCAGACCGCCGAGGTCGACGCCGCAAGCGGTGCGACTTCGAGCTCCGACGGCATCATGAAGGCCGTCAAGAATGCGCTGCAACCGTGACGAACTTTCATGTTCGGAACGCAAAAGAGGACAGGAAATCGTTCCTGTCCTCTTTTCGTACATTCCGTTCTTTCTCACCGTTTTCCGTTTCCGCTTATTTGGACGTGCAGTTGCAGACGCGAATCTTGAATCTCGTCTCGTAGCGCGCGAGCGGCAGCGCATACTTCTGACCGTCGAGCTCCGCCGTGCAGGTGTCCTTGCCCTCATCGAGCACCAGCTCCGCAAAGGCGCGGTAGGTGCCGGGATCCTTCGGCGCTTCGCAGAGTTCCGCACCGCGCTCTCCGTTCTCCTCCGTGAAGTAGCGAATCCGATACGGCACGGCGACTTCTCTGCCGTTCACATAGGTGTGGAAGTGCGGCGTCAGGTCGACCGGCTCGCCGACGGCCGGGAAATCCTCCTTGTAAGCTTGACTCAGCACCGGTGCGTAGTCGTACTCCTCCCACTCGCGGTAGAGCGCCGATAAGAATTCCCGCCGCTGCACGGCTCTCTCCTCCTCCGTCACGGCGCGCACGCCCTCTGGCTTGCCGGACAGATAGTTTAAAAGCTCCATCGCCGCAAAGCGCATGCCCTTCTCATCGGTCGGCGCATAGACAATAAAGCGCTTGTTTGTGACCGTGGTGCCGGTCACATCGTAGACCCCGTTCACGAGCACAATGACCGCCTTATAGAACGAGGTCACGCCGTTGTTTGCCATATACATCGCGGCGCGGGTACCCGCCTCGGTCTGCACCAGCTTGTCCTCATCGCTGCGGCTCACATGATAATAGGTGTTGCTCGGCTCCTTGCCGATGTGTGTGCCCTCGGAGACCGCCTGCACCGTGTAGTAGTTAAAGTACAGATCCGCCTCCTTGTAGAGCGGCAGCGCGCGGAAGTATTCGACAAAGCGTCTCGCATCTTCCTCAAATTTGTCCAGTTCCTCCGCGCGGTAGCCCTCTCCCGTGAAGACGATGGTCTGGTTGTTGTAATAGGGCTGTGCGCCCGGATACTCGAGCGTGTTGTGGTCGGCAATGCAACTCGTGTGCAGCGAAATCTCAAATTCCCGACTCTTCCGGCTCACCAGGCGTCCGCTGCCTTTCTCCGTCGCCGTGACGGTCAGGGTATAGCGGCCCGGCAGCACCGGCGGCTCCTCGCTCTCGTAGAGATGCGTGATTTCCGCCGCATAGGGCATGGTGCCGCGGTAAGAATAGTGAAGGTCCGAGGGCGGCGCGTCGTGAAGCGTCGCCTTCACCACAATCGGCTTGCCGTCGCAGACTTTGTTCTCGACCGTGAGGTCAATGAGATCCGGCGGCTCGATTTCAAAGCTCGTCTCCAGCACAGCGTCACCGTAGACCGCATCGTGAGAAAGCTCTGCGCGCAGGCGGTAAGAGCCCGCAGTGTTCGGCTGCGCCGGGAGCGGCTTGCCGTCCGCATCGAAGAAACGTAAGGTCAGGCGGTCGCCGAGCTCGGTGCCGGTCTCCTTCTTCTCGCATCTCCGGACAATGACATACTGCCTCAAATCGAGCGGCTCTGCGCCCTCCCGCAGGGTGTCGGCGTACTGCTGCCAGAAAAGTTTCGTCACATTCGCATGGGCCGCAAACTGGTCGCGGAGTGCCTCCTTGCAGACCTCGCAGAAGGGGAACTGCCTGCCTAAATAGCGCATCTTGCAGTTCTGGTGCGGCTTATACCAGCCGTCGCCGCCGTTATCGTATTCGTAGACACCGATGCCGTTCTTTCCGATAAAGCGGCTCCAGCGCACCTTCTTCGGGTCCGACTCCGCCGACATGTTGACATACTCGCCGGCATAACTGTTGCCGGCAAAGTACTCGTCGGAAAGGATGCCGATGGTATGGCCGAGCTCATGGAGGAGCATCTCGAGCGACTCGTCGTTCCGGGAGACAATACTGATCTCGCCGCCCGAACCGCCGTAGACCTCGGAGTTCACCATGAGAATCGCGTAGTCCGTCGCCGGGAGCTTCTCTCGATAAATTTGACGAATCTTCTCCTGATCCTCCTCTTTGCACTCTACCAAGCGCTGCATGCCGAGGGTCCAGAAGGAAGCGTGGAAGGCGCTGTCACGGGTGTCCGCATCTGCCTCTGCCTGCGTCCGCGCATGGTCCGCGCGCACGCCGCTCTCATTCGAGTAGACGCCGATCGCATAGATTTTCACCGCGTCCGCATACTCATCCCAGGGGGAAGTTGCCATCATGTACTTCGCCATGCGCTTCGCCTCGGCGAAGAAAAGTTCCTGTTGACTCTCTGTAAATCCATCTCCAAAAAAGGTGAGAAGCAGCGCGTCCTTGTCGTTCAGCTCCGGCTGTCCGTACACCAGACGCGGTTCTCCGTTCAGAATTACCTGCCCAGCTTGATTCATAGAATGCCTCCTTTCGGTGGATGAGACGACGAATGAAAAAGTGCAGGGAATATGCCCTGCACTTTTTTAGATCCCGCAAAAGTGCTCCAATGTCAACGCATTGTCAAAAGCGCTTTTCGCTTACATCTTCGTAAACTTGCCTCTCAGATACTCGAGATAGTACTTCGTGTTGACATCCTCGCCGGTCGCCTTGATGATGGTCTCTCTCGTCGTATAGGTCTGGCCGTAGCTGTGGATGTGCTCCGCAAGCCAGCTGTTGATGTCGGAGATATCGCCCTTTGCGAGCTTCTTCCATGCATCCGGATGCGCTTTCAGAATGCTGTTGCGATACTGGCAGGAGTAGACAAGTCCCAGCGCATAGCCCTGGAAATAGCCGATGAAGCCCGTGCTCCAGTGAACATCCTGCAGAATGCCCTCGGAAGCGCTCTTCGGGGTCACGCCGAGGTACTCCTGATAGCGCGTGTTCCACGCCTCTTCCATATCGTCAATCGTGAGCTTGCCCGAGAAGTAGTCTCTCTCCATCTCATAGCGGAGAATCAGGTGTAACGGCACCGTGAGCTCGTCCGCCTGCATTCTGGACCAGCCCGGGTTCGGCTTGTTCAGTGCTCTGACAACCGTCTCGACCGGGATGTCGCGGAACTTCGGCACTTCCTTCTGGATTTCCGGATAGAAAGCGGTCCAGAACTCGAGTGAGCGGCCGACCTGATCCTCGTAGAACTTAGACTGGGACTCGTGCATGCTGCCGTCGATGCCGCCCCAGAGGCCCGCATCCACGACTTCCTGGGAGGAGCCGTAGTTGTAGATGCCGTGTCCGGTCTCGTGTGCCGCGCCGAGCAGGGTGTAGAACAGGTTTCTCGAGTAGTTGGTCGAAGGACGGGAATCTCTCGGGCCTGCGCAGACGCAGCTCGGATGCTCCTCTTCGTAGAGAATGCCCTGGTTCCAGTTGAAACCGTAGTAGTCCATGAGCTTTCTGACAATCTTCTCCTTCGTCGCTCTGTCGACATCGCAGTCGATGACGGAGGTGTCAATGCTGTCTCTGTAGCTCTCGGTCTTCTTCAGGAGCGAAACAATCTCGGGCTTCACTTCGCCGAAAATCTTGTCGATCTCATCGAGTCTCCAGTCCGGATCCCAGCAGTTCACGAGAACCTGGAACACCGACTCGTTCGGGTTAATCGCCTCTGCGACGCGCTTCTGTACCTCAAGCTGCTTCTGCAGATAGGGCTTGAAGCTCTGGAAGTCGTTGTTCTTCTTGCACTCGTGCCAAGCCTTTCTGCCGTCGTTGTTAATGCGGCCCAGCTCCTCGCCGAGCTCCAGCGGAATCAGCGTTGCGTTCTTGTAGCGGTCACTCAGGTAGCGCACCATGCCGCGGTCAATGTCGCTCTTATACTGGCTCTTATCGAAATCAGCGAAGTCTGCGACCAGCTGCTTCACTTCGTCGTTCTCGACCAGCTGCTGGCTGAGCTCGCTCAGATACATCTCAACATTGGTAGTCTGGTCGAAACCGGCCTCGGGACCTGCGTGCCACTGATCGCAGAACATGATGTTGTTCGCGGTCTCCAGCATGCGGAGTCTCACCATGATTTCGCGGATTCTCTTGATATTCGCATCGTAATTCATTGCTTTTTCCTCCTGTTGTGACTGTTGTATTCAGGATCAGCGTCTTCCGCTGAGGCTTACCGAAGTGAATCAAAACTGTCTCACTGCTTCTCCCGGAAACCCATGCCGATTGCAAGCTTCTTCGAGAGCCGGTAGTAGACGAGCACTGCCATCATGCCATCGTTCGCAATTGCGTTGGTCATGTAGCGGAAACTCGGACACCGATACCCCTCGGACGGCCGAGAAAACTTCGCTCCGCCCGGATTTTTGCCATCGCCTCCTGTTTCTGCGATTCTTCCATAAATCCTCTCCCAAAGGGTCTTATTTTTGCATAAAATGAATGCTGTAAGCACCTTTTTCGTCTATTATTCTAGCATAACAGCCAAGCAAATTCCACCCCGCCCCCTCTCAGCAGTCATTTCTTTTCGATATAACGGCGGCGCACCCTGCCATACAGGGTGCGCCGTCATACTCATTCGCTCGCCGTTTCCGCGCCGAGTCCCATGCCTCTTGCGAGCCGTCGGCTGAAGAGCAACACAAGCAGGCCAACCGCGACGACCGGAATGCCCATGCTCACAAAGTACGGAATCTCCGATCCTTCCTTGTAGAAGTTCGCGACCAGCGCGCAGAGACTTGCGCCGGTCGACTGACCCATGAACCAAATCGTCATCATCTGCGTCGAGAACGCGAGCGGCGCCACCGCGGTTGCCGCCGAAGTACCCGCCGGATAGCAGATGGCCTCACCGACCGTCATCACAACATAGAAGCCGACCAGCCAGAGCGGACTTGCCTTCATGCCCGGCGCATAAATCCGGAAAGGCGCAATCATGATCAGAATCGCAAGGCCGTAGCAGATGGTGCCGATGCCCATTTTGGCCGGTGTCGAGGGCTGTTTCTTGCCGAGCGCCGCCCAGAGCGTTGCCATGACCGTGCCGAGAATCACGGAGCAGACCGCCTGCAAGGTCTGGAAGGCCGCCGGGGTAATTTGGACACCGAAGAGATTCAGGTCAACCGAGGTCTCCGCGTAAATCGAGAGTATGGTCTGACCCTGGTAGCTGATGAGCAGCGTGAAGCAGTAAGCAATGAACATCGGGAGGAGGAAGAGAATATGCTGCTTCTCATCCGGTCTGGTCTTGGGGCTCGTGATCACATAAATGAAATAGACCACGGGCAGGAAGAGCGCAACCGAACTCACACTGTTCGCAAAGCGCGTAATGGTAAGGATTCCGCTGCTGAACAAGAGATAGAGCGTCACCGCCGTAATCACAACGCCGGCAATCAGAATGTAGATGGCACGCTTTCTCGCCGCTTCCGGCATCGGGTCGTCCGGCTCCTCGCCTATGGTGCCGAATACCCTGCGCTCCATGATGAGGTAAAAGGCGGAACCCACAATCGCCGCAGCTGCCGAGAGCGCAAACGCCGCGTGGTAGCCGAACATCAGAGCTACGGTTCCGCTGATACTCGGAATCGCCGCACCGATGTTCGAGATGACATAGACATACGAGAAAGCACCGTCGCGGCGCTCATCTCCCTTTGCATAGAGCTTGCCGGTCAGCGCCGTCATCGCCTGTCCCGCGACCATACTGCCAATCAGATGGATGCCCATCGCCGCCGCATACCCGATCAGGCCGGAGCCCGGAATCGCGAGAATAATGTAGGGAAGAGGGCCTATCGTGACGACGATGCGCAGGGACTTTCGAACGCCGAAGACACGGTCGGACATGTAGCTTCCGACCACGCCGCAGACGACAATCAACGCAAAATAGAGAGACAGAAGCTGCGCTGCCTCCGTCTTTTCGAGACCGAGGCCGCCCTTCGAGACCTCTGTGTAGAGGTAGTAAATCAGAACCGCCGTAAAACCGTAATACGCAAACGAACTGCACAGATTCTTGACACAGACCGTCAATAAGCCTTTCGGGTGCCCGAGAAAACTCTTGTCGCGGTAGAGCGCCTCATTCGGATCGCTGCCGCTGTTCATCGTGCCGCTTCCCATGATTTCTCCTCCTGTATTCTGTTGTTTTCTGCTGTTTTCCGTCAGCCTTCTGACAGAAAAAGGCGGCAATGCCAGCCGCCTTTTCCGATACTTTTCACTGTCGCTCTCTCCGGTTTGTTATCGCAAATTCCGATAACACACGGTTTGTTTCATTTTTGTTATGCCGCCTCGGCCTCTCCGCCTTCCGAGAGTCCCATGCCCTTTGCGAGACGCTTCTCAAAGAACAGGAGGATAAGGCCGGCAAGCGCCGTGCTGAGGCCGATGCCGAGGAAGTAAACGCCCTCCGAACCCTCGTGGTAGAAGTTCGAAACCAGGTTCGCGAGGTTTGCGCCCGCGGTGACCGAGAAGCCCCAGATGGTCATCATCTGCGTGGAGAACGCCGCCGGTGCGAGCTGGGAAGCTGCGGAAGTTCCCGCCGGATACGAAACCGCCTCACCGATGATCATGACAAAGTAGAAGGCGATCATCCAGAAGGGGCTCACCTTGACGCCCGGTGCATAAATCTGGAAGGGAATCACCATGATGAGGGCACCGAGACCGTAGCACATGGTTCCGAAGCCTGCCTTCCACGGGGTGGAGGGCTGTCTTCTGCCGAGCTTGCTCCAGAGACCGGTGCAGATGATGCCGATCACAATAGCCATAATCGCCTGAATCGTCATGAAGACGCTCGGCGGTGCCTGGAAACCGAAGAAATTCAGATTGACCGAGGTCTCCGCATAGATTGCGAGTATGGTTGCGGACTGATACCAGACCATCATCGAGAACGCGCCCGTGATGAACATCGGAATCAGATAGGGCAGGCGCTTCCGCTCGCTGTTGCTGGTCTTCTTACTTCTCAGCATGTAAACAAAGTAGATTGCCGGCAGGCAAAGGGTCACAACGCTGACAATGTTCGAGAAGCTCGAAATGGTCAGAATGTCATTCGTGAACAGGAGGAAGAGCAGACCGCCGAAGGCCAGAACGCCGAGCACAAGGCAGGTAATCGCCTTCTTCTTCTGTGCCGGGGGCAGCGGGTCGTCCGGCTCCATGCCGATGGGGCCGAAAGCACGCTTCTCGAGCGCCAGGTAGACCGCGCTTCCCAGGGCACCGACAATGCCGAGGATGAAGAAGGTCTTCTGATAGCCGACCACCAGGGCAATGGAACCGATGACCACCGGGAACATAGCGCCGATGTTCGAGAGCACATACTGAATCGAGAACGCACCGTCTCGCCTCTTATCTCCCTGGGCATAGAGCTTGCCGAGCAGCGAGTACATGGAGCTGCCGGCGACCATGCTGTTCAGATAGCCGATGCAGCAGTAGAGAACCACGCCGACAATGCCGAGCCTCGGGATTGCGAGCGAAAAATAGAAGAACGGTCCGGTGATGGTACAAAAACGATAGGCCCTTCGATTTCCGAAGACGCGGTCCGCCATGAAGGAACCGACAATCGAGAAGATGGAGGCCAGTGCCGCATCCAGGGTGATAATCTGCGATGCCTGCACCTTCGTGAGTCCGACACCTGCCGGTGCCGCCGCATAGAGGTAATAAATAAAGATGGCTGTCATACCGTAGCCGGTAATCTGGCCCATCATAAACTTGAAGTTCATGACGCCGACGCCAAAGGGATGGCCGATGAAACAGGTTTCATTTTGCAGCTTCTTGATTTGTTCCTGCCGCTCTCTCTCCTTTTCATCGAGCACTGCTGTTGCAACTGCTTCCATAACAAGAACCTCCTATCGAAATGAAAAAGTTACTTCAACAAGCGAATAAGAAACAGACCTCCTTTCCCATCCGATTTTCATCAGCGAAATTGCCGTTGATCTCTTTTTTGGTTCCATGCAACTGGTAATAATTACCTCTCTCTACCCATATTGTAGCACTCTATTGTTTAAAATCAAGGATATTTATCTTATATCTCCCCATATATTTGTCTATAAAATAACAATTCTAAAAAAAGAATAACCCCATACCGTCATTTCGACGATATGGGGTAGATAAGGCTTATGCCGCTTCCGGATTCTCGTTGAGACCCATGCCCTTCGCAAAGCGCTTGGAGAAGATGACCAGAACGAGGCCGACCAGGAGGGTGCTGCCGCCGATGCCGAGGAAGTAGAGGCTCTCCGAACCCTCGTGATAGAAGTTCGAAGCCAAGGTCGAGAGATTTGCTCCCGCTGTGCCGGAGAAGCCCCAGACCGTCATCATCTGCGTCGAGAACGCGACCGGCGCGAGCGCCGAAGCTGCCGCGTTGCCCGACGGATACGAAATCGCCTCACCGATGATTACGATGAGATAAAAACCGACCAGCCAGAACGGATTTACCTTGACGCCGGGCGCATAGAGCTGGAAGGGAAGTATCATGAGCAGCGGACCGAGGCCGTAGCACATGGTTCCGAAGCCCATCTTCCAGGCAGCCGAGGGCTGGTGTCTGCCCATCTTGCTCCAGATACCTGCGCAGAGCGTACCGATTGCAATGGCAAAGATGGCCTGCAGGGTCATGTAGATACTCGGGGCCACGCGATGTCCGAAGAACACCAGATTCACGCTGGTCTCCGCATAAATCGAAAGTATCGTGGTCGCCTGATACCAGACCATCATGGCGAACGCACTCGAGATGTACATGGGAATCAGATAGGGCAGACGCTTTCTCTCCGTATCGCTCGTCTTTTTGCTTCTCAGGATATAGACAAAGTAGATGACCGGAAGAATGAGCGTAAACACGCTTACGATGTTTGCAAAGCTCGTAATTGTGAGGAGCTTGAAGTCAAAGAGCAGGAAGAGAATGCCGCCGAACGCGATAAAAAAAGCAATGAGAAGGGCAACCGCCTTCTTTCTCTGTGCGGGCGGCAGCGGATCGTCCGGTTCCATGCCGAGCGGGCCGAAGGCGCGCTTTTCAAGTATCAGGTAAACGATACTTCCGAGAGCGCCGATCACACCGAGGATGAAGAAGGTGACCTGATAGCCCGCGACCAGGGCAATGCCGCCGATCACAACCGGGCACATGGAGCCGATATTCGAGAGCACATAGATGACCGAGAACGCACCGTCTCTTCTCTTATCGCCCTGGGCATAGAGTTTGCCGAGAAGGGAGTAGAGAGAGCTTCCCGCGACCGCACTGTTCACATAGCCGACGACACAGTAGAGTATCAGGCCGAGCATACCGACGTTCGGAATCGCAAAGGAAAAATAGTACATGGGCGCCGTAATTGCACAGAAGCGATAGGCTCGCCTGTTTCCGAAGACGCGGTCCGCCATGTAGGAACCGATGACGCCGAAGATGGAGCCGAGCGCAATGTCGAGGGTGATGAACTGCGAAGCCTCGAGCTGGGTGAGGCCCAGTCCCTTCGGCGTAGCCGCATAGAGATAATAGATGAAAATCGCGCTGAAGCCGTAGCTTGTGACGCTGCCCATCATATACTTGAAACTGACAATACCGACACCAAAGGGATGGCCGATAAAGCAGGTCTCGTTTTGCAGTTTTTTGATTTCTTCCTGCCGTGCCCTGTCTTTCTCTGCCGTTGCAAGCGCTTCCATACCGAAAACCTCCTGTTCAAAGTTGAATCAATGCCGAACAAAACGCCCGTGAAAAACGAACCTCCTCTCCTCCTTGATGCGCGCCCGGTTTTATGCATAATCCGTGCTGTTTTGCATAAGCGTATCATATCTTTCAGCATTTACAAGTACAACCCCGGCTTTATTTACAGATTTTTGTGTACTATTCCCGAAATATAAAAAAAGAATGTCCGCACACCGGCATTTCGCCGGTGTGCGGACATTCTTACTCTTGTATCTTACTTTGCGGACAGGCTCAGTCCTTCTTGTCGATGCCCATGCCGTGTGCCAGAGGCTTCTGCAGTACCAGGATAATCACAGCTGCCGAGACAACTGCGACACCGATGACCAGGAAATACATGGACTCACTGCCCTCTTTGTAGAAGTTCGCAGCAAGCGCCGAGAGGCTGGCACCGGTCGACTGTCCCATGGACCAGATGGTGAGCATCTGCGTTGCGAAGGCCGCCGGTGCGACGATGGTCGCCGCAGAGGTTCCCGCGGACCAGCAGATTGCCTCGCCGACGGTGTAGACCGCGTAGAAGCTGATGAGCCAGAGTGGACTAGCCTTTTCACCCGGTGCGTAAATCTGGAAGGGCAGGACCATAATCAAAATCGAAATGCCGTAGCAAAGCGTGCCGATGCCCATCTTGCCCGGGGTGGTGGGCTGCTTCTTGCCGAGCTTTGTCCAGAGACCCGTAATCAGAGATCCGAAGAGGATAGAGAAAATCGACTGCAGGGTCACGAAGGAAGCCGGGGTGATCTCCTTGCCGAAGAAGTTCATGTTCACCGAAGTCTCCGCATAGATGCTGAGCACGGTGTTACCCTGGTAAGAGACCAGGTTCGTGAAGCAGTAGGCAATGAAAATCGGAATAATAAAGAGCACGCGGCGCTTCTCTTCCGGCTTGGTTTTCGGACTCGAAATCACGTAAACCAGGTAAATGGCCGGCAGGAAAACCGCGACGGAGCTCACCGTATTTGCAAACTGCTTGATGGTGATGATGCGGTTGCTGAAGAGATAGGTGAGTATCGCCGCGATGATTGCGACGATGCCGGCAAGCACAAAGACCGCCTTCTTTCTAGTCGCCTCCGGGAACGGATCTGCCGGCTCCTCTGCGATGCTGCCGAACACGCGGCGCTCCGTCGAGAGGAAAATCGTGGAACCGACCACAGATGCCGCCGCGCAGAGCGCGAATGCAGCGTGGTAGCTAAACATGAGCGCAATGGTTCCGGTCACGGCCGGAATTGCGGAGCCGATGTTTGCAATGATGTAGATGTACGCGAAGGCGCTGTCTCGCCTCGCATCGCCCTGCTGATAGAGCTTTGCGGTCAGGGTGTTCATGGACTGGCCCGCAATCATGCTGTTGCAGAGCAACAGGCCGGTTGCCGCCGCGTAGCCGATGACACCGGAACCCGGAATCGCAAGTATCATGTAGGGAATCGGCGCTATTATATTCATGATGCGCAGGGCCTTCCGGACACCGAAGACACGGTCCGCCATGTAGGAGCCGACCACACCGCAGATAACCACGAGCGCAAAGTAGAGCGACAGGAGCTGTGCCGCCTCGGTCTTATCGAAGCCCAGGCCAACCGGCGCTTCTTTGTAGAGATAGTAAATCAGGATTGCCGTAAAACCGTAGTAGGAAAAGGAGTTACACAAATACCGCAGACAGATTGTGAGCAAGCCTTTCGGATGCCCGAGGAAGCTTCGATCCCTGTAAATAGCCTCATTGTCAAGTGCCGGTTTCCCTGCCATGACGCGCTCCTTTCTGTAAAAAAGAACGCTGCCGGGCCTGTCCCAAAGGGGGGACAGGCCCGACAGCGCAAGCCACATTGTGAATGTGCCAAAGCCTAAAACACCGTTTATTGTTTCGTCACCGCTGTTTTTTATGCCGCCTGGTTCGAGAGACCCATCTCTTTTGCGAGCTTCTTCGAGATGAGAACGATGACAAGGCCGACCAGCAATGTGCTGCCGCCGATGAGCAGGAAGTAGATCGTCTCGCTGCCTTCCTTGTAGAAGTTCGAAGCGAGGTTCGAAAGGCTTGCGCCTGCGGTCATCGACATGCTCCAGGTCTGCATCATCTGCGTCGCGAAAGCTGCCGGTGCGAGTGCCGAAGCCGATGCGCTACCAGCCGGATAGGAGATTCCCTCACCGATGATAACGACCATGTAGAATGCAACCAGCCAGAACGGGCTGACCTTCACGCCCGGTGCATAGAGCTGGAACGGAAGAATCATGATCAGGGTGCCGACACCGTAGAGCATGGTACCGAAGCCCATCTTCCACGGCGTGGACGGCTGCTTGTCACCGAGCTTACTCCAGAGACCGGTGATGAAGGAACCGAAGACAATCGCCATGATAGCCTGGAGCGTCATGTAGATGGTCGGGGAGACCTCGTGGCCGAAGAAGTTGAGGTCAACGCTGGTCTCCGCATAGATTGCGAGAATCGTGGTAGCCTGATACCAGACCATCATTGCGAAGGAGCTTGCGATGAACATCGGGATGATGAAGAGGAGCTTATGCGCCTCTTCTCTCGTGGTCTTCTTGCTCTTGTACATGAAGACAAAATAAGCAGCCGGCAGGAACAGGGTCAGGGTGCTGACCGTGTTCGAGAAGTTTGCAATCGTTGCGACGCCGCTCAGGAACAGCGCAGCCAGAATACCGCAGAACACCAGGGTTCCGACAATCAGGTAGATGATAGCTTTCTTTCTCTCGGCCGGCGGAAGCGGATCGTCCGGCTCCATGCCGATCGGGCCGAAGGCTCTCTTCTCAAAAATGAGATAGATAAGGGAGCCGAGTGCACCGAGAATACCGAGCACAAAGAAGGTGAAGTGATAGCCTGCAACCTTTGCGAGCGTACCTGCGACGACCGGCGACATAGCACCGATGTTCGAGAGCACGTAGGTGATTGCGAACGCACCGTCACGTCTCTTATCGCCCTTTGCGTAGAGCTTGCCCATCAGCGTGTAGAGCGAGCTTCCGCAGATCATTGCGTTGACGTTTCCGAGTGCATACTGCAGGATAACACCTGTCATGCCGAGACCCGGAATTGCAAGCAGGAAATACAGGAACGGTCCGGTAAAGCAGACGAAGCGGTAAGCTTTTCTGTTACCGAAAACGCGGTCCGACATGTAGGAACCGATGACGCTGAAGATCGAACCGAGTGCCGAGTTCAGGGTGATCATCTGCGACGCCTGAATTTTCGTGAGGCCGAGGCCTTCCGGCGATGTTGCGTAGAAATAGTAAATCAGAATTGCGCTCATACCGTAGCTCGTGAGCGAGGTCATGAAGAACTTAAAGCTCACAATTCCGATACCAAACGGATGCCCGATGAAGCAATGCTCACTCTGAATCTTATCGATCTGAGCCTGCTCCTCCTTTCTCTTTGCATCCAGCTCTGTGTTTACAGCTGCTTCCATAAAATCCTCCTGTCTGAATTAAAACGGTAATTCTGATAGAAAAACAAAAGTAACTGCAAGTATTACTTGCTCCCCCTCCTAGTTACTCCCTGTCATTTTACGGACAGAACCGAGCTCGCACCTCGCTGCCCCACAGGGTTATCTGCCTTGTTCCTCCTCTCTCGAAATATCATATCGCAGGCAGAGAGCGCCGTAGCGCCCTCCGGGCTGCGGATACTGTAAGCTTTAGTTCTCGCCTTCGCGGACAGCGTTGATGCCCATCCCCTTGGCGAGCTTCTTGCTGAAAATCACGACAATCGCACCGCAGAGCGTCACTGCCGCGCCGATGGCGAGGAAGTAGAGGCTCTCGGAACCCTCGCGGTAAAAGTTTACCACGAGCGAACTCAGGCTCGCGCCAGTCGACTGTCCCATGGCCCAGACTGTCATCATCTGCGTAGAGAACGCAGCCGGTGCCACATGCGACGCCGCCGACTCACCGGCCGGGGTCACAATCGCCTCACCGATGGTCATAATCGCGAAGAAGACAACCAGCCACATGGGGCTCACCTTGACATCCGGCGGGAACAGCTTGAACGGAATAATCATGAAGAGAATCGAAATGCCGTAGAGCGCCGTGCCGATGCCCATCTTCGCGGGTGTGGACGGCTGCTTCTTACCGAGCTTTCCCCAGATTCCGGTCAGAACCGCACCGAAGATGACGGCGAAGAACGCATTGAGTGTCCAGTACGCCGCCGGGGTGATTTCAAAACCGAAGAGGTTGCGGTTTACGTTAGTTTCCGCATAAATTGCGAGCACCGTGGTCGCCTGATAGTTCACAAGTAACGTAAAACTAACCGCAATAAACATCGGAATGATGTAAACCAGACGAGCCCGTTCCTCTTTCGTAGTCTTTGAGCTCAACATAATATACAACAAATACGCCACGGGCGCAACCACACCTACACTACTTACCGCATTCGCAAACTGGGTGATGGTGATAATGCGATTTGTGAACAGAAAGCTGAGCAGAGCTGCGACCACCGCGACGCCCGCAATCAGCTTCAGAACCGCCGTGCGACGCTCTGCCGGCGGCAGCGGATCATCCGGCTCGGTGCCGATGATGCCGAAAGATTTCTTTTCGCTCACCACGAAGAAAATCGAACCGATCAGCGAGAAGACCGCGCAGGCGAGGAAAGCGGTGTGATAGCCTGCGACCAGCGCAATGGTTCCGGTGATACCCGGGACGCAGGCGCCGATGTTCGAAATGACATAGGTAATTGCAAACGCACTGTCTTTTCTCGTGTCGCCCTTTTTGTAGAGCTTCGCGGTCAGCGCATCCATGCTGCGGCCGCCGAGCATGCTCGAGAAGAGCATCATGCCCTGTGCGCCCGCATAGCCCACAATGCCGAGGCCCGGAATTGCGAGCAGCAGATAGGCAATCGGCATCACGATGCAGGTGAGTCGGATAGCCATACGCGGTCCGAAGACGCGGTCTGCCATATAGGAGCCGATGACACCGCAGATAATGACCAGTGCATAGTAAAGCGAGAGGAGCTGGGAAGCCTCTGTCTTCGTGAGACCGAGGCCCGCCGGAAGTGCCGCGTACAGATAGTAAATCAGAATCGAGGTGAGGCCGTAATACGAAAACGAATTGCACATGAACTTGAGACCGATTGTGAGGACACCGACCGGGTGTCCCACGAATCTCTTGTCCGCCTGAATCTTTTCAATTTCGAGCTGTTTCTCTTCTGCTGTCAGTACTTTGCTGTCCTGCATTTTTCAAGTTCCCCCTGCGTCCTTTTCTCAGACCTGATGCTCCTTGCACCAAGTTGCCAGCGTGTCGGCAATCTCCTTCATGCTGCCCTCGCCGAACGGGTTCCGGAAACCGGCCTGCTGCAAGAGGTCGGAATAGGTCTCGCCGCCGCCCTTCTTCACGAGCTCCACGTAGCGCTTCCATGCTTCCTTCGGGTCCTTTAAGTGGAGCGCAAAGAACTGGAGCGCCGCGGTTCTCGCGAGGCAGTAGTCGATGAAATAGAACGGGAACTCATAGATGTGCTTCTGTTTCTGCCAAGCGCCGCCGTCCGCATAGAACGGAAGGCCGTCGTTGTCAATCCACGGGCGGTACTTCTTGTCGAGGTCAAGCCAGACCTGATTCCGCTCCGCGGGCGTGAGCTCCGGCTTCTGGTAGACAATGTGCTGGAACTCATCGACCTGGCAGCCGTAGCAGGTTGCGAGCATCGCATCCTCCGCATGCTGTAACTGGTACTTCGCCGTGTCCTTGCCGAAGAACAGGTGATGGAAGGGCGAGGTCAGGAACTCCATCGAAGTCGAGTGAATCTCGCAGGTCTCCATGGCAGGCTCAACGAGCTCCAGGATGAGGCCCATCTTGTTGCCGACATAGGCCTGGAACGCATGGCCCATCTCGTGGGTAATGGTCTCGACGTCAAAGGCGCTGCCGTTCCAGTTTGCGAAGACGAAGGGACCGTAATCGGTCACATTGTACATGTACGCGCCGAGGAGCTTGCCCGGTCTCGTGAGGACATCAAAGCTCTCGTTTTCAAACATCCAGTCGATGAACTCGGCGGTCTCGGGGCTCAGCTCGTCGTACATCTTCTTGCACATGCCGAGCATATAGTCGGTGTTGCCCGCCGGCTCCGGGTTGCCGTCCTTAAAGCAGATGTCGAGGTCGTAGAGCTTCGGATTCTCGATGCCGACGCGCTTCATGCGGAGCTCCATGAGCTGCTTTGCGACCGGAACAATATCGCGTGCCACCTGCTCTCTGTAGTTCTCGATGTCCTTCATGTCATAGCCGATGCGGCCCATGCGGAGGTAGGAGAGCTCGGAGTAATCGCGGAAACCCATGCGGCGTGCCTGCTCGTTGCGGTTTTTGATCATGCGGCTGAAAATATCATCGAGCTGCTTATGGTGCGCGTCAAACCACTTGCCGTCGGTCTCGCGCGCCGCGCGGCGGGTTGCCGCGTCCTTGCCGTCCATCATATAGACCGCGAGCTGCGGAAGCGTGACCTGCTTGCCCTGAAAGTCGACCATGTAGCTCGCATAGAGCTTGTCGTACTCACCGACAAGTGCGTTGTCCTCGCGCTGGAGATCAATGACGCTCTCGTCCGCGGCATTCAGCGCGACCTGCATCTTCTCCAGAATAATCTTGCCGAACTTATCGGCGAGAACCTGCTTCTTCGGGTGCTCGAGGAGCGCCTTGTAGAGCTGATTCATCGTGTTGTAATACTCCGGCGAAACGCTGTCAAAGTAAGCCTTCTCGCCCGCATAAAACTCGTCTTTGACGTTCATGGTATTGCGGATATAGACGGTTCTGTCCGGGAGATTATACTCTCTGCCGAGGCGCTGGTGTGCCTCCCAGATATCCAGAATCTCCTCTTCGGTCTCCGCCTTTTCGGTTCTCTCGACGAGCTCCCTGTAGTCCTTTTGAATGCGCGCGACATCCGGACGGCGATATTCAAGTTCGCTGAATTTCATGCCACTTCTCCTTCCATAAACTGTCTGAAGATTCCCACATTGCTGATGACATCCTTACGCCCTCCGGCCTTTTTCTCATTTTTATACAATGGCACGCAAAATAAGGCTGTAAGATTTAGGCATATTATAGCATTCTTCCCCCCAAAAGCCTAGCCATACTTGCCCGATATGCCGATAACGGATATGGCGATTTACGCTATCTGCTATCGGCGCACGGAATATCCGTTCTAAGTCGGCGCACACTGCCGTTATAACAGCGCAATCCGCGCGCTGTCCTCAGACGAAATTCATATTTCGGGGGCAGCTGTCGCAGGCATAAAAAAAGAGAACCCGAAGGTTCTCTCTTTTGATATTCGAGCCGACAACTGTCAGAAAATCGGAACCACTGCGCCCTGATACTTGTTCTCGATAAACTGCTTAATCTCCGCCGTCGTGAGTGCCTTGACCAGCGCCTTGGTCTTGTCGCTGTTCTCATCGCCCTCTCTGACCGCAATGATGTTCGCATAGGTCTTGGCTGCGACCGAGTCAGCGGACTCTGCCGCGAGCGCATCCGAAACCTTTAAGCCCGCTGCGATGGCAAAGTTGCCGTTGATGACACCGAAGTCCACATCCGGCAGGGAACGCGGAACCTGTGCCGCCTCGACCTCGATAATCTCAATCTTGTGCGGGTTCTCGACGATATCCTGCTTCGTCGCGTTGATGTCGGTGTTGTCCTTCAGCTTGATGAGGCCCTGATCCGCAAGGAGCAGAAGCGCTCTCGCCTCGTTCGTCACATCGTTCGGGACCGCGATCTTCGCGCCGTCCTGAATGTTCTTCAGATCCTTCGATTTGCCGGCATAGATGCCGAACGGCTCGTAGTGAATTGCCGCCACACTGACTAACTTCGTGCCTCTCTCCTTGTTGAAGTTCTCAAGGTAGGGCAGGTGCTGGAAGTAGTTTGCGTCGAGGCTCTTCGACTCGAGCGCGAGGTTCGGCTGCACATAGTCGGTGTATTCTACCACTTTGAGCTCATAGCCCTCTGCCTTCAGCGCATCCTTAGCCGCCGCGAGAATCTCGGCATGCGGGGACGGGGAAGCGCCGACCGTGATGACCTTGTCGCCGGAAGCCGCAGCCGCACTGCTGTCTGCCGCTGCGCTGCTGCCTGCAGCGCTGCTGTCTCCCGCCGCGCTACTCTCCGCCTTCTTCTGGCTGCCGCAAGCCGTGAGCAACGAAAGTCCAAGCAGTGCCGCCGCAAAAAATACCTTTTTCTTCATAATAAGTTACCTCCCTGAAATTCTGTTCTTTTTGATGACCCGCAATTCGCGGGAAAACAAGCTGTTCCGTCAGCGCGCGCGCTTATCCGCGTGCCGCGCCATCCACAAAAAACTCTCCTGAATCAGCTGGACGATGATGACCAGCACCACAACCGTCACGAGCATCACATCGGTCTGATAGCGATAGTAGCCATAGTTGATCGCAAGCGTGCCGAGACCGCCGCCGCCGACAAAACCGGCCATTGTCGAGTAACCGAGTATCGTCGTGATGGAAATCGCCGCGCCCATGAGAAGCGACGGTTTCGCCTCGGGCAGCATGACCTTCCAAACAATCTGGAAATTGCTCGCACCCATTGACTTTGCCGCCTCGACCACCCCCGCGCCGACTTCTTTTAAGGAACTCTCGACCATGCGGGCAATGTAGGGTGCCGCCGCAAGAACGAGCGGCACGACGACCGCCTTCGGGCCGAGCGTAGTCCGCACGATGAAGCGCGTGAGCGGCAGAGCCGCAAGCAGCATGATGATGAACGGCACCGAGCGCATCAGGTTGATGATGACCCCGAGTACGGTATTGATGATGCTGTTCGGCTGAATCCCGTCCTTGTCCGTGACAATCAGGAGTATGCCGAGTGGGATGCCGATCAGATACGAAAGCAGCGAGGAGAGCGCGACCATAAAGACAGTCTCCTCGAGCCCTGTGAGCAGCATCGTAAGAATCTGCGAATCAAAACTCACTGTTCTTCACCTCCTCCAGATTGACACCGTGCTCCCGGAGATAGTGGATGACTTTCATCGCATCCGCCTCGTGCTCGGGTAGCTGCAGAACCATCTGTCCCGCGGCCTGCCCGCCGATCTCCTTGGTCGCCGCGAAGAGAATGTTCACCGGCAGCTGACAGCTGAGAATCATGTTCGCAATCACCGGCTCAAAGGCCGAGCGCCCGTCGAAGGTCACGCGTATCTTTTTCGAAGCACCGAACTGTTCCTGCCGCACATCGCCGCCCAGAATGAGCTCGCGTCCGATCTTCGACTGTGGCGCGGAGAAGATGCGCTGTACCTCTCCCTCCTCGGCGATGCGGCTCTGATCGATAATCGCAACGCGGTCACAGATAGACTCAATCACCGACATCTGGTGCGTGATGATGACCACCGTAATTCCGAGATTCCGGTTGATGTCGCGGAGCAGGCCGAGGATAGACTCCGTCGTGTTCGGGTCCAGGGCCGAGGTTGCCTCGTCGCAGAGCAGAAGTTTCGGCTCGGACGCGATGGCTCTCGCAATCGCGACACGCTGCTTCTGTCCGCCCGAGAGCTGCGAGGGATACGCTTTCTCCCGGTCGGCAAGCCCGACGAGCGTCAAAAGCTGTCTGGCTCTCGCCTCCGCCTCCGTCCGCCGGACGCCGATCAGCTCGAGCGGAAAACAGATGTTTCGAAGTACTGTTCTCTGCTCCAGCAGATTAAACTGCTGGAAAATCATGCCCATCGAGCGGCGCACTTCGCGCCGTTCTCTCTCCTTCATCTCCGAGAGGCTCTGCCCCTCAAAAAACACATCGCCCGAGGTCGGGCGCTCCAGATAATTGATGCAGCGGACCAGGGTTGACTTGCCGGCGCCCGAGAGTCCGATGATACCGTAAATCTCACCGCGGCGTATGCTCAAGTTGACATCGTCGAGCGCGTGGACCGTGCCGCTCGCTGTCTTGAATTCCTTTACAAGGTGGCTGATCCGTATAATTTCGTCTGACATCTCCGCCTCCTCTCCTCAACTGATATGTGGCATTGTAAAAAAATACGCGCGCCCTGTCAACGCGGACGCGCGTATTTCCTCATACCATATCTCTATCCGATTCTATTACTTTTTTTGATAGCTCATTCAGGCGCAGAGATCCACAATGACCTGCGCGAAAATCTTCGCAGAAGTCAGAAGCTCCTCGAGATTTGCCTGCTCATCCGGCGCATGCATCCGCGTGTCGCTGCCCGGGTAAAACGCGCCGAAAGCGACGCCGTTCTTCAAGTCGTGAACATAGGTGCCGCCGCCCATTGCGACTGTGCCGCCCGGCAGACCCGTGTAGGCCTCAAAGACGCGATTTAACTCCTGAACGAAGGGGGAATCCGCCGAAACCGCATGCGGCGCGCGGAGCCGTCTGCCGTCAAAGACGAGGCCGTAGCGCCCGAAGGCTTCCTCGCAGGTCTTCACGAGCTTCTGTCCGTCCATCGTGACCGGATAGCGGCAGTCAAAGAGGCCGTGCAGAGAGGTCTCGTCAATCGAAAGCTTGGAGAAAGCCAGCGTCAGCGGGCCGCTCTCCTTATCCTCAAATGCAATGCCGAGCGACTTGCCGTCGGTCTCGCCGTAGGGCATAAGCGCCACAAGTCCGTGAATGGCCTCCGTGAGCTTGTTCTTGGCAAGCGGCAGCCGGGAGAGGAAGAGAAGAAGCCCGGTCAGAGCGTTCTTGCCGGCTTCCGGCGCGGCCGCGTGGGCGTTTCTGCCGCTGACCTCGACTTTCTGCAGTGTCACATGTCCCTGCTCCTCGGCCGCCGAACCCTCTTTCGCGCCGAGCGCCGAAATTTCGATTTTTAAGCCGGTCTGTTTTCGCACCGTATCCGCGGTCACATCGAGCACCATGCGCGGCACACCCGCGAGCACGGCTGTCGCGCGCGGCGGCACCGCGTTTTCAATGCTACCGCCGGTCAGCGAAATGAGGCGCGCACCGCTCTCCTCCGCCGGAAAGTCGAGAGAAAACTCGCCCGCAAGCCGTCCCTTCTCCATGTTGACCACCGGGTACTCCGCGTCCGGCGAGAAGGTGCAGGGTGCTTCCTTCTCGGTCGCATAGTAGTGCGCAATGCAACCGGAACCGCTCTCCTCATCGGTGCCGAGAATCAGGCGCACGCTTTTTTTGAGCGGAATGCCGAGCTCCTTGACCGCACGGAGCGCATAAATCGCAGCGACCGCCGGACCCTTGTCGTCCGCGACGCCACGCCCGTAGAGAACGCCGTCCTTTTCAATCGGATTGAAAGCCTCGGTCACGGTCCAATCGCCCTGCCCCGGCACCACGTCGAGATGCGCGAGAATATCGAGCTCGCGCTCGCCTTCGCCGAGATCCGTCGCGAGCACATAGTTTTCGTAATTCTTGGTAGAGAGGCCATAGCCCCGAAGCATCTCCTCCGCCGCGCAGAGTGCGCGGTAAGGTCCGTCGCCGAACGGCTTGTCCGGCTCTGCCTCACCTTTACTCGAATCAATACGGCAGAGGGTCTTCACATCCTCCAAATACGCCTCTCTGTGCGCATCCACCCACGCCGAAATCTGTTCCTTGTGATTCATACCAGCCGCCTCCTTCTCTTTGCTTTTCTCTTACTTCTTTAGGATTTGCCGAACTCGAGAAGCTTGAGCCCCGGATTCCGCTCTTCCACCATTCTGACACTCCAGGGGTGTGCAAAGAGCAGCAGGGGTTCTCCCTTCAAATTCTGAATCGCTTTCATGTCGCTGGTGCCCTGAATCTTGTCGACATCCACGGTTTCCGGCTCGTCGATCCAGCGGATGTACTCGTAGGGCAGGGTATCCAGTCTCACCTCTACATTATACTCCGCCTTCAGGCGATAGGTAAGCACCTCAAACTGCAGCACACCGACCGCGCCGACGATGATTTCCTCCATGCCGGTATTGCGCTCCTGGAAAATCTGGATCGCACCCTCCTGCGCAATCTGCTCGATGCCCTTCGTGAACTGCTTTCGCTTCATCGTGTCAATCTGGCGAACGCGCGCAAAGTGCTCCGGCGCGAAGGTCGGAATGCCCTCGAACTCAATCGGCTCTCGCGCATTTTCGAGCGTGTCGCCGATGGCAAAGATACCGGGATCGAAGACGCCGATAATATCGCCCGCATAGGCGGTCTCGACAATCTTCCGCTCGTCCGCCATCATCTGCGTCGACTGGTTCAGGCGTATTTTCCGCTTGCCCTGCACATGCGTGACCTCCATGCCGGCCTGATATTCGCCCGAGCAAATGCGCATAAAGGCAATGCGGTCGCGATGCGCCTTGTTCATATTCGCCTGGATTTTGAAGACAAACGCCGAGAAGAACGGATCTTTCATCGGGTTCACTTCACCGCTCTTGGTCTTCCGCGGAAGCGGCGGCGTGGTCATCTTGAGAAAGTGTTCGAGGAAGGTCTCGACGCCGAAGTTCGTGAGCGCCGAGCCGAAGAACACCGGTGTCAGGTCGCCGCGGGACACGCGCGCCATATCGAGTTCGTCGCTCGCACCGTCGAGAAGTTCGGTCTCTTCCGTGAGCTGCGCGAGATAATCCTCGCCGATTACAGACCCGAGCGCCGGATCCGAGAAATCAATTTCCTTCGTCGCAATTTCCTGCATGCCGGCATGTGCCGCCTGGAAGGTCGTGATTTTCTTCGTATTCCGGTCAAAGACACCCTTAAAGTTCTTGCCGGAGCCGATCGGCCAGTTCACCGGACAGGTGCGTATGCCGAGCAGCTCTTCAATCTCGTCGGTCAGCGAGAACGGATCCCGCGCCTCGCGGTCCATCTTGTTGATAAAGGTGAAAATCGGAATGTGGCGCAGCGTACAGACTTTGAAGAGCTTCCGGGTCTGTGCCTCCACACCCTTCGAGGCATCGATCACCATGACCGCCGAGTCCGCCGCCATCAGGGTGCGGTAGGTGTCTTCCGAGAAGTCCTCGTGTCCCGGCGTGTCCAGAATGTTGATGCAAAAGCCCTCATAGTTGAATTGCAGTACCGAGCTCGTGACCGAGATGCCTCTCTCTTTCTCGATGTCCATCCAGTCACTGACCGCATGCTTGCCTGTCTTTCTTCCCTTAACCGATCCCGCCAGATTAATGGCGCCGCCGTAGAGCAATAATTTCTCGGTCAGCGTCGTCTTTCCCGAGTCCGGATGGCTGATAATTGCGAACGTCCGCCGCTTCTGAATCTCCTCAAATTCGCCTGCCACTTGCGCCTCCTGTCGTTGTTTTTCCCGCCGAACTGTGTTATAAAACCCTAGAATATACTGTTTTTGCGCGGGAAATTATACCATATTTCGGCGCGGAAAGGAAGAAAGCATGATACTCGCCATTGATATGGGCAACTCCAATATCGTCATCGGCGGCATAGACGAGGCCAGTACGCACTTTATGGAGCGCATCACGACCGACACGCGGAAAACGGACCTCGAGTATGCGGTGAGCTTAAAGAGCATTCTGGATCTCCATCACATCGCGGCCGAAGACCTCGAAGGCGCCATTTTGTCGAGCGTGGTTCCCCCGCTGAACGCCGTGATTACCGAGGCGGTCCGCAAGGTCACCGGCCTCTCCTGCAAACTCGTAGGCGCCGGCATGAAGACGGGCATGAATATCCGCATGGACGACCCGAAGCACATCGGCTCCGATCTGATTGTCGACTCGGTTGCCGCGAAGGCGAACTACCCGCTTCCGATTATCGTAATCGATATGGGAACGGCGACCTCAATCACCGCGCTTGACCAAAACGGCGACTATGTAGGCGGCATCATACACCCGGGCCTTCGCGTCTCGCTGAACACCCTGAGCGGCAGCACCGCGCAGCTCCCCTCGATCGATCTCGAGTCCCCCGGCCGGGCGCTCGCAAAGAATACAATCGAAGCCATGCAGAGCGGCATCCTCTACGGCACCGCAGGCATGCTGGACGGCATCATCACCCGCATGGAAGCGGAACTCGGCAGCAAAGCTACCATTGTCGCGACCGGCGGCCTCGCGCGCTTTGTGACGCCGCTCTGCTCCCACCGGATCGAGATTGACGATCTCCTGCTTTTAAAGGGTCTGCTGATTCTGTACCGGAAAAACAGCTGATTGCGCCTGCCCGGCACTTTCCGCAAAACAAAAAGAGAGCCGAAGCTCTCTTTTTTTATGCTCACTTCCGGCTCTTTAAGAAGTCCGGGATATTAATCGACACATTCTTATTCTGACGCGGCTCAAAGCTGTAAGCACCCTGCTGCGGCTGTACCGGCTGCTGCGGCTGCGCTGTCTGCTGGTACTGCGGCTGTGCCTGCTGCTGATACTGCGGCTGCACCTGCTGCTGGAACAGCGGATTCATCGTGCCGTTGTAACCTGCCGTCTGCTGCGGCTGAACCTCCGGCTGCGCCGCTGCCGGCTGCTGTGCGACGTGAATCGGTCCGCTCTGCTTTGCGGTGCCCGCCGTCTGCTGGGTCGCGTTTCTGCGGTACCCGCCCGTGGTCGCCGTGCGCTGCTGTGCGTTCTGGCTCGCCGTCTGATCGAGACCGGTTGCAATGACGGTAATCGAGCACTCATCCTGCGCGTTCTCATCGTACATCGCACCGAAGATGATGTTGGCATCATCGCCCGCCATCTCCTGCACATAGCTCGCCGCTTCATTTGCCTCGATAAGGCTGATGTCACCCGAGATATTGATGATGATATTGCTTGCGCCGTCAATCGTGGTCTCAAGCAGCGGGGACGCGCAGGCAATCTTGACTGCCTCGAGCGCCTTGTCGTCGCCGTGCGCCTTGCCGATGCCGATGTGTGCGATGCCCTTGTCGGTCATGACCGTCTGCACATCCGCAAAGTCGAGGTTGATAAGACCCGGCATATTGATGAGATCCGTGATGCCCTGCACTGCCTGCTCGAGCACTTCATCCGCCTTCCCGAAAGCCTCCGGCATCGAGGTGCGGCGATCCACAATCTCAAGGAGCTTGTCGTTCGGAATCACAATCAGCGTGTCGACCGCCTCTTTGAGGTGCTCAATGCCTGCGAGCGCATTGTTCATGCGCTGTCTGCCCTCAAAGTTAAACGGCTTCGTCACGACGCCGACGGTCAGAATCCCGAGTTCCTTCGCGATGCGCGCAATGACCGGTGCCGCACCGGTGCCGGTGCCGCCGCCCATACCGCAGGTCACGAAGACCATGTCCGCATTTTTCAGCGCCTCGGTTAAATCCTCTGTGCTCTCCTCTGCCGCCTTCTCGCCGACCTCCGGCTTTGCGCCGGCACCGAGACCGCGCGTCAGCTTCTCGCCGATCTGCATGACGGTCGAGGCCTTGCAGAACTGGAGAGCCTGCTTATCGGTGTTGATGCCGATAAACTCTACCCCTTCGATGTTCTCGTCGATCATGCGGTTCACTGCATTGTTGCCCGCGCCGCCAACGCCGACTACGATGATCTTTGCAGTATTATCGTCTTCGTTCAGTTTGATCTCTAACAAGGTACCTGCCTCCTGTAACTGCTTATTCACAGATTGTCTCATACTGGATAATATGGTCTATCATACTTATTTTTCCCGAAAAGTGCAAGCAACTTTGCGGATTTTACGGATTCTGCGCCTGCAGCGCATAGGTTCCGTTCGGCGCGCGCTTCCGGATATCCAGTATTCCGGAAGCATTGCCCGCTTTCTTGAGAATGCCCGCGAGGTCTTTGCATCTCTCCTCGGCTTCTTTTTCACCGCCGAAGAGCACGGTGATGCCGCCGCAGCGAAATGTCGCCTGATAGGCCGCGTCAAAGACAATCTGCTCTGTGCGGATATCGTTCTTCCGAAGATTCAGAAGAAGCTGCCGGACTATGGTTCTCCCCTTCGGATCGGCCTCGAGCAGCATCCCGCCGACCGCTATGTCGCCCGTCTGCAGTCCCGCAATCTCCGGATACCCGGAAATCGGTTTCTGGACACTCTCCACGACGCGAAGCTCATCGTCAAAATAAAAGGCCGCGCTCATATAGCGCACATAGCCGAGCACCTGCTTTTCGTGCAACACGAGTTCCACCGAAAAGGGCGAGGTGAAGCGTATGTCATAGCCGGTCAGAAAAGCGAGTTGCTTCTTTTTGCCGCGCCACAGCCGGAACAGAAGCACGGCGCTGCGCTCGCCCTCCGCCTGCGGCAGCAGCGCCTTTCGCGCCGCCGCTTCACTGTAAATCCGGTTGCCCTGCACCGTGACGGTTTTGACGCGGATACAGACAAACGCCGCTGCGAGCGAGACCGCCAGCAGCAGCGCCAGAATAATTCCCAGTTTTTTGAGCCGCTTCATGTCAGTCGCTCCGGGCGCATGCCCCTGGAAACCGCAAGAACCAACCCGATTTCCCCCATGAAACTCACGAGAGAGGTACCGCCGCTGCTGATAAAGGGCAGCGTGACGCCGGTATTCGGCATCAGGCCCGTGACCACGGCGACATGCATCGCAATATGCAGCAGGATGTGAACCGCCACGCCGCCGCAGAGCAGGGCGCCGTAGCGATCCGGCGCGCGAAGCGCAATCCGGAGGATGCAAAAGAGCAGCATCGCGTAGAGCAGGAGCAATACGACCATGCCGACCATGCCGAGCTCCTCGCCGATAACCGGAAAGATAAAGTCGGTCGAAGGCTCCGGCAGACCGTTCTGCTTGACCACACCTCTGCCGAACCCGGCGCCGAACCAGCCGCCCGCACTGATGGCATACTTGCCGAGTCGCACCTGAAACCCGCTGCCGTTCGCATTGGCCTCGGGGTTCAGCCAGGACTCAATGCGCGCAATCTGATAGGGATGCAAAAACGGAAACTTCTTGTAATAGTGCACGGCGAGGAAAAAGAGCAGCGCTACCACCATCGCAATCCCCAGATGCGCTCGATTGTCTTTCACGCCGAGCAGTGTAATCAGGAAGACCATGGCACCGAGCAAAAGGCCGGTGCTGAGATTCTGAAGGGCAATCAGCACCGCCGGGATGCCGCCGAAAATTGCCATCATCCGGAAAACGCGCCCGGGACCCTCTGACAGCCGACGGTAATAGTTGACCAGATAGACCGCAAAAAACAGCACCAGAGCTGTCTTCATGAGCTCCGAGGGCTGAAAGCTCACGGGGCCGAGGCGAATCCAGCGGGTTCTGCCGTGCGAGCTCCGCCCGAACGCGAGCGTTGCGACCAGCAGGAAAGTGCTGAGCGCATAGAGCTGGCACCAGCTCAGGCAGAGCAGTCTGTGATAATCGAGGCGGGACAGGAGCAGCATCGCGCCCAGCCCGACCAGCGCAAAAACCGCCTGCTTCTTCACGCCCGAGAGCGGATCATCGCCCGCAAAGGACGTGGTCGAGTAGACCATCGCGAGACCGAACAGCACCAGTATGACCGTGACCCAGAAGACATAGCCGTTCATGCGCCGCTGATTCCGCTTCCACTGCTCTTTCCCGACACAGGGCACAGCCTCGAATATCAGATTCCACCAACCGCGCACATTTCTCTTTTGCCGCGGATAGAGCGGCTCTACTTTGCCGCCTGCCGTTCGCCCTGTCCGTCTGACGCGCGGCTCTCTCTGCTGCGCGCCACTTGTCTCTTTTCTCCTTGGCATTCTCGCCGTCATAGTGCGCGCACGCACTCCTTAAAGACTTTGCCGCGCACCTCGTAGTTCGGAAACATACCCCAACTTGCACAGGCGGGAGAGAGCAGCACATAGTCGCCCGCGTTGGCGTAAGAAGCGCAGACCTTGACCGCCTCCTGCATATCCTCCGCGAACATGATGTTGGTAAAGCCGTGGCGCTTTGCGCAGTCCGAAATCGCATCCCGGGTCTGCCCGAGCAACACGAGATAGCGCACCTTGCCGCCGAAGGCGTCAATCCACTCGTCGTAAGAGGAACCTTTGTCATAGCCGCCGCCGATTAAGAGAGTCGGCCCCGGCATTGCCTTGATGGCCTGAATCGCCGCGTCCGGGTTGGTGCCCTTCGAGTCATTGTAGTATTTGACGCCGTAGCGCTCCGCAACAAATTCAATGCGGTGCTCCACCGCTCGGAACTTGCGAACCGCATCCAGAATCGCATCCATCGGTGCCTTCATGCAGACAGCCATTGCAATCGCCGTCATGACATTTTCAAAGTTGTGACGGCCGAGCAGCTGCAGTTCGTCCGTCCGAATCAGCTCTGTCTTCTCTCCCTTTTCCTTGCGGCAGATGACGCCGTCCTCGAGGTCATAGCCGTCATCGAGCAGCTGGGTGCTCGAGAAGAAGACCACTTTCGGCTTCAAATCCTTCCGCTCACCGAAGGCGCGGAGCACCTCGTCGTCGTAGTTCAGCACGAGGAAATCATCAACCGTCTGGTTCGAGCTGATATCCTCCTTGATCCGGATATAGTTCTCCATCGTATGATGGCGGTTCAGATGATCCGGCGTGATGTTTGTGATTGCGGCGACATGCGGGTGGAAGCGGATGATGGTCTCGAGCTGAAAACTCGACGCCTCGAGCACCGTGATCGACTTCTCCGTGGTCTTCAGCGCGACTTCCGTATAGGGGAGGCCGATGTTGCCGACCGTAAAGCTGTTCCCGAACGCGCGCTGCATGATGGCGCCGGTCAGCGCCGTGGTCGTGGTCTTGCCGTTCGTGCCGGTAATGGCCAGAAGCTGTCCCTTCGCAACCTGGAACCCGAGCTCAATCTCCGACCAGAGTTGAATCTTCTTGTCGGTCAGCTTCCTCACAAAAGGCGTCTCGAGGTCAATGCCGGGGCTCATCACGCAAATCTGAATCCCGGTGAGCAGTGTCTCGTCCAGTTCGCCGAGGCAGATTGTGAGGCGCGCATTCTCCGGGAAGTTTTCCCGGATTTTCTCCTCCGAGAGCGCTTCATTGCCGTCATAGAGCAGCACTTCGCCGCCCGTCTCCAGGATCAGCTTTGTTGCCGCGATACCGCTCTTGCCGGCACCTGCAACCATAACCTTTTCATTCATGAGAGTCTCCCCTTTCATTCCCCGAGTCCTATCCAGGCCGCGAGTGACAAAATGACTGTGCATATCGTAAAGACCGTGACGACGCGCGTCTCGGACCAGCCACCCAATTCAAAATGATGGTGCAGCGGAGCCATCCGGAACAGCCGCTTTCCCTTGGTCGCCTTGAAATAGCCGACCTGCAACATGACCGAAATCACTTCCAGCATGTAGATGATGCCGACCAGCATCAGGAAGAGCGGCATGCGGAGCACCAGCGCAACGGCCGCCGCATAGCCGCCGAGCGCGAGGGCACCGGTATCGCCCATGAAGACTTTGGCCGGATAGCAGTTGAACAGCAAAAAGCCGAGCAGCGCACCGATGACCGCCCCGCTGACCGGCGCGGCGCCGGGTGCAAAGCGGCAGGCGACCGCCGCAAAAAAGAGCGCCACGACTGCCGTCACGGACGAGCAGAGCCCGTCGAGTCCGTCGGTAAAATTGACGCCGTTGTCCGTGCCGAGCACAACCAGAAAAACAAAGGGCACAAAGAATCCGCCGAGCGGCAACAGAATGCCGGTCTCAAAACTTCCGCTGAACGGCAGCAGAATATCGCCGTAGTTTCCCGTTCGGAACAGCCGATATGCGAGAACTCCGGTCGCGATGAGCTGCAGCGAAAATTTCTGCCAGGCTTTCAGCCCCTCCGACTGCTTCCGGTGAATCTTCAAAAAGTCATCGAGAAAGCCGATAAACCCGAACGCGAGCGTAAACCCCATGACCGGCAGGGTCTCCGGCGCCTTTTTGAGAAACGGCAGACAGCCGAGTGCAATCGCAAGGACAATCATGATGCCGCCCATGGTCGGCGTTCCGCTTTTTTTCAGGTGTGACTGCGGGCCGTCGTCCCGGACCTGCTGCCCGAACTTCATGCGGTGCAGGATGGGAATCATGATCGGGCACAGCGCCGCACAGGCGAAAAAAGCAATAAAAAGCGCCAATATGGTGTCAGTCAGCATGTATCGCGCCTCCTGTTGTCTGTATAGTTATGGGCCTCTTTACAGTATACCCTTGCCAAAAGTCTTGCGCAAGCCTAGTGCCGCGGCTTGCCGCCCCGCGCGGGCTTACTTCTTCTTCGACGAAGAGCCGCTCTTTGAACTCTTGCCGCTCTTGGTGGCGTTCTTTGCGGAATTTCCGCTCTTCGTGCTCTTCGAAGTCTTGCTGCTCTTTGATGAAGAGCCGCTCTTCGTACTCTTCGAAGTTTTACCGCTCTTCGACGAAGCGCCGCTCTTTGCGGCCGCCGTGCTGCTCTTTTGCGCCGCCGTCCGGCTTTCCGCGGCGGTCTCTGTCTCCTGCGCGGCCGGACTTCCGGCTGCCGCCGTACTCGCCGCGGCCGCCGCACTGTCCGAAGCCGCTGTGCTCTCCGCAGCTGCCGCACTGTCCGAAGCCGCAGTGCTCTCCGAAGCCCCGGCACTCTCCGCAGTCGCCGTGCTCTCCGCGGCATTGGCGCTCTCGCCGCCTTCCTCTCGGCCGGAGGCAATCCCGGCATTGATGCCCTCCAGTAACGGCGTCGCCGTTGTGCCCGGTGCATCGCCCGGAACCACATTGAGAGAGGGCAGAATGTCAGCCATGATATTCTGAAACAGCACCGAGGCGAAGGTGCTGTGCGCCTGGTCTTTCACATGCGGCTGATCGACCACGACATAGCAGAGCACCTGCGGGTTGTTTGCCGGCGCATAACCGCAGAACGAGAGCAGGTAATTCTTCTTGTTTCGCGGCAGCTTCTCCGAAGTACCGGTCTTTCCGGCAATCTCATACCCCGGCACCTCCGCCGCCGCACCCGTGCCCTCGGTCACAACACCGCGCAAAGCCTTGCGAAGAAAGAGCGCGGTCTCCTGGGAACAGGTTTCCCGCACGATTTCGCCGCTGTAGTCGCGAATCACGGTGCCTTGCGGGTTTAATATCTGCTTTACCACATGCGGCCGGTAGTACGAGCCGCCGTTGATGACCGAAGAAAAGGCTGCCGCAAGCTGCACCATATTGCAGCCGAAGCCCTGACCGAAGCTGTCGGTCGCGAGTTCGACCGGGCCGAGTCTGCGGTTTGCCGCATCGTCCGGCGGGTTCAGAATGTGCACCTGCGTCGAGGTGTCCGGCTCGCCGGGCAAATCAATGCCGCTGCTCACGCCGAACCCGTAGAGGTTCTGTGTTTTCTCAAACTCCTCCCGCCCGAGCGCCTGTGCAATGCGCACCAGCGCCACGTTGCAGGACTGCTCGAGGGCGCCGGTCACATTGAGTCTGCCGTGGCCGGTCCGCTTGACGCAGTGAATCAGGGTTCCCTGTACATCCACCTCGCCCGTGCAGGTATATTCCTCCTGCCCGGTGATCTTTCCGTTTTCGAGCGCACCCGCGATTGTAAAGACCTTTGCCGTGGATCCTGGCTCGTAGACCGTGCTCACGCAGAAGTTGTTCCAGAGTTTCTGCGTCGCCTCCTCGCTGGTCATCTGCTTCAGTTCATTGGCGCTGTAATACTTCTGCAGGTTTCCGGGGTCGTTTAGGTCGAACGAGTGATTGGTCGCCATCGCAAGAATCTCCCCGCTGTTCGGATCCATCACAATGACGCCGATATTTTCCGCGCCCGTGGTATTCATGAAGTCCTTGATGTGCCGCTCGACACTCTGCTGTACCTTGACATCAATCGTGCTCACGACGGAGTTACCGTCCTGCGGCTCCCGGGTCACATCCTGCGCCTCCCGGTCGGCGTCCATATAGCTGTACCGCTGGCCGTCCGTGCCGGAGAGCACCTCGTTATAGGATTGCTCTATGCCCGTCGTGCCGACCCGCTGATCGTCGTAACTCCGGTAGAAGCCGAGCACATTGCACGCGAGCTCGCCGTACGGATACTCGCGCTGGTAGTATTCCTGCAGATTGACCGCGCCGAGACGCCCGCGGTAGCGCTCCCGCTGTTCCTGACTAAAGCCCTCGTAGGTCTTGTCCTCCGCCCGCTTCTTCGCCTCATAGCGGTCGGGATTGTTGACGTGCTCCTGAAAATCCAGGAAGCGCAGCTTGTCGGGTGCCGTCAGCGGCTCTCCGACTTTCAGATTCTGACTCGTCGAATTCTCTTCGATTTGCTTTCGAAGTTCATTTTCATCCATGCCGAGAAAGTCCGCGAGCGCATGCACGGTACAGTCGTAATAGAGATCGCGGCTGTCCTCCTTGAGCAGCGACTTGGGCGACACAATCAGCTGGTAGCGCTTTTCGGTCGCCGTCAGATAGGTGCCGTTCCGGTCCATAATCTCGCCGCGGCGATAGGGGATCACTTCCGGCTGCCGCAGTTCCTTGCTCCGCGTGAATGTGCGCGCGACCGCGGCATTACTCTTCTGCACGCCGTACACCTGATACACGAGACCGCCGAGCGCAAGCACCGTGAGCCCCATGAGCAGTCCGAGTTTGCCCTGCAACTGTCCCTTGACGTCGTAGTTCGTTGTCTTATTTACCAGACTTGGTCTCTTTGGGGATTTCTTCATACTGCCTCACATAGCCTTGTTCCGTCCGATCGTAGTATATCACCTGGCCGGGTTCCGGCTGTACCATGCCGTAACGGTTGATCGCCAGATCCCGGATGTGTTCCAAATCCTGCTTCCGGTTCAGTTCCACCTGCAGTGCGTCGTTTACTTCTTTCTGCTCATCGAGCTTCCGCTGCATCTCGTTCCGCGCGAGCTCGGCCTGCCGCACACGCCGCTCGCTCCGCACATAGAAGCCGAGCAACATAGCGGCACAGGCAATGCAGACCGTCAGCGCGACCACGCGCCGGAACACATCGCCGAGCGAGCGCTTCGGCGTAGGCGCGCGGCGCGGCTGTTTTCCGGGCGGCCTTTTGGCTACCCTCCGGTTGCGCGGTTTCTCTTCCGGCTCCAGCTTCGGCGCGGCGCTGCCATAGGTATAAGGCTGTCTGCTCACAGTATGCCTCCTCTCTCAAACACCCGGAGTTTCGCGCTCCGGGATCTCGGATTCGCCGCCACTTCCTCTGCGGTCGGTACAATCGGTTTTCCGGTCACGACCCTGCCGCGACTCTTCTTCCCACAGACACAAATCGGAAAATCCGGCGGACAGGTGCAGGGCGAGGCATTTCGCCGAAACCCCTCTTTGACAATTCTGTCCTCCAGCGAGTGGAAAGTGATGATTGACAGACGCCCGCCGGGCTGTAAGCGCAATATCATCTCGTCAATCGCCTGCTCCAAAACCGTGAGCTCACCGTTCAGCGCAATGCGAAGTGCCTGAAAAGTGCGCATGGCCGGATGACCGCCCGTCTTCTGCAGCCGCATTGGAATCACCCGTTTCACGAGAGCCGCGAGTTCTCCGGTTGTCTCAATCGGCTTCTTTGCGCGCGTCTCGATGATGCGGCGCGCAATCTGATTCGAAAAGCGGTCCTCGCCGTAGACGCGGATGATGCGGGCGAGTTCCGCCTCACTCTCCTCGTTCACAAGATCGGCCGCCGTCCGTGCGCTGCGCCTGTCCATCCGCATGTCGAGCGGCGCATCTTCCATATAGCTGAATCCCCGCTCCGCGTTGTCCAGCTGGTACGAGGAGACGCCGAGATCCAGATAAATGCCGTCCGCGCGCGATATGCCGAGGTTATCGAGCACCGTCGGCAGATTCACGTAGTTGTCGCGGACAACGGTCACCTTGTCCCCGAACGGTTTCAGCCGCTCTCCGGCCGCCCGGATGGCGTCCGCATCCTGGTCGATGCCGATCAGCCGTCCGCCTTCCCCGAGTTTTGCGGCGACCAGCGACGCATGACCGCCGCCGCCGAGAGTTCCGTCCACATAGATCCCGTCCGGCCGGATGTTCAGGCTGTCAATGGTCTCCCGCGGGAGCACTGAGATGTGATGAAAGTCCATATGCTGTCCTCCGCTGCCCACAGCTCTGCTATATCTTGTCACAATCGATACTCATTTGGATGAATCATACCAAAATAAACAGCATTTTTCCAGCGTACGGGCGCATTCCGTCAGTTTTTCCGCTCGCGCGCCGCAAGCCGCCGGCCGGTCAGAATGCAGAGCAGGGCGACCAGAACACAGACGCCCGCGAGCGCCTGCGAAACCGCGATTCCCGTGCCCGGCACCAGCAGCGAATCCGTGCGGAGTCCCTCGATCCAGACTCTGCCGAGTCCGTAGCCGCCGAGATACAGAAAGAAAATCTCCCCGGTAAAGCGCTTCTTCGCGCGATACCGAAGCAGGAACAGCAGGAGGCAGAGGTTCCAGACGGACTCATAGAGAAAGGTCGGGTGTACCTGGATATAGTCGACGCCGTTCACCCGAACCAGGTGTTGCAACAGCGCGGAATTAATCATAATCGGATTCACGATGTCCCGACGAAGCTGCATCGCAAACAGACTGTCCGTATAGCGCCCGAAGGCCTCGGCGTTGAAAAAATTGCCCCAGCGCCCCAGAATCTGCCCGACCAGAACGCCGAGAATTAAGGAGTCCGCGAGATTCAGAAAATTCCGCTTCTTCCGCCTGCAGTAAACCATAAGACTCAGAATGCCGCCGATCACACCGCCGTAAATCGCAAGTCCGCCGGCCCGGAGGTTCAGAATCTCGAGCAGGTTCCCGCGGTAATTGTCCCACTGGAAAAAGACATAGTAGAGACGGGCGCCGATTACGCCGAAAACTATGCCGAGCAGCGCAAAGTCGTATATCGTGTCCTCGCCGATGCCGCGTTTCTCGGCGTCCCGCGCGGCGAGCGTAATACCGAGCAGCATGCCGATGCCGATGATAATGCCGTAAAAGGCAATCGAAAAGCCGAAAATCGTGATGTGGTTTTGCAAATGTTCAATCGTGATGCCGAGATGCACGAAGCGCAAATCATATCCCATAAGTTCTGTCTCCCTTCCGAAATTCCAGACCCGAGCATAGCAAAAAGCACAGGCATTTTCCATGCAAATCTTTCGCCGCGCGCTGTCCCTGCCCCGGTACTTGAGAGCGCCGCGGCTCTCTGCTACAATGAAGCCCAAACGGGCTCTGCGTTTGCAGCGCCTTCACTCGCAAAACATCAAAGGAGATTCCTGTCTATGAAACTCGGTATTGTCGGACTTCCGAATGTCGGAAAAAGTACGCTTTTTAACTCCCTGACCAAGGCCGGTGCCCAGGCCGCCAACTATCCGTTCTGCACCATCGACCCGAATGTCGGCGTGGTTGCGGTGCCGGATGCGCGCATCAAGACACTCGGCGAGATGCACCACTCGAAAAAAGTGACGCCCGCCGTCATTGAGTTTGTCGACATCGCGGGACTGGTGCGCGGCGCAAGCAAGGGCGAGGGGCTCGGCAACCAGTTCCTCGCAAACATCCGCGAGTGCGACGCGATTGTCCATGTGGTGCGCTGCTTTGAGGACGAAAATGTGATTCATGTCGACGGCTCGGTGGATCCGGTCCGTGACATCGAAACCATCAACCTCGAGCTCATCTTCGCAGACCTCGAAGTGCTGGAGCGCCGCATTGCGAAGACCCAGAAATCCGCAAACAACGACAAGAGCTTAAAGAAGGAGCTCGAGATTCTGAAAGAACTGAAAGTTCTGCTCGAGGACGGCAAGCCTGCCTCCGTCTTTGAGACGGAGGATGCTGATGTCGCAGCCTTTGTCGCTTCCCTCTGCCTGCTGACCGCAAAGCCCGTCATCTACGCGGCCAACGTCAAAGAAGACGATCTCGCGGACGACGGCGCTTCCAATCCGCATGTCGCCGCTGTCCGTGCCTACGCGGCCGCACATCAGAGCAAAGTCTTCTGCGTCTCCGCACAGATTGAAGAGGAAATCGCCGCGCTCGACGAGAGCGAAAAGGCAGACTACCTCGAGGCGCTCGGCATCTCTGTCTCCGGCCTCGACAAGCTGATTGCCGCAAGCTACGAGCTTCTCGGCCTCATCAGCTTCCTGACAACCGGCGAGGACGAGACCCGCGCCTGGACCATCAAGAAGGGCTCGAAGGCCCCGCAGGCCGCCGGCAAAATCCACACCGACTTTGAGCGCGGCTTTATCCGCGCCGAGGTCATCAGCTATGACGACTTTGTGCGCTGCGGCTCTTCGGCGGCGGCAAAAGAAAAGGGCCTCATGCGCCTCGAGGGCAAGGACTATGTCGTGCAGGACGGCGACGTGATTCTGTTCCGCTTTAACGTCTGATTTCCTTTTCATCATGTATCGCGGTCACAAAAGTGTCATGGGATAAAACGAGTTGCAGAAAACCCCGCAGCGCTGACGGAAGCAAGCGCTGCGGGGTTTTTGTTTTCTTTCGGGCAAGAGAACGGGGTTGCAAACTAACATGCCCCGCCGGGGGCAGGACTTTTCGCCTGTCTCTCCGGCGGGGCATATTAGTTGCCTCTCCGCTGCCGCTTCAGGGCAACCAGTCCGTCCCTGTGTTGCCGTGATACCAGCCGTCATTCCAACCGCCGTACCGGTTGTCGTTCGGATTCGGCGGCAGGTCCCGGGTGTCGTCCCAAGATGTCTCGGTCGGTGCCGTCTCTGTCGGCGCGACCGTCGGAGCAATCGTCTCTGTCTCCCGCGCGGTCGTGCTCTCCCGGGTCGGCGCCGCCGTACTTTCACGCGTCGCTTCCTGTGTCGTCGGTGCCGCCGTCGAACTCTCCTCCGGCTTGGTCGGTCTTGCGGGCAAGGTATCGCTCGCCGAGGTCTCCTGTCTGCCGCCGCGGTGACGGGTACCGCCCGGCTTCGTGATATAGCGGACGCTGCGCTTCTTGGTCTCCGTCTCCGTGCTGCTCTCGGCCTCGCTGCCGCTCTCCTCCGTTGTCGCAGCCGCTGCGCTCTCGGTCGGATCCGGTCTTGCTCTGACCGTCTGTGTCTCTGTCGGCGTGACAGTGCGCGTCTCTTTGCTGCTCTCACGCTGCGCGGTCGAGCTCTGACTCTCTGCGCGCCGACTGCTCTCGGCCTCCGTTACGGTCTCACTCTGTGCGGCCGTCGTCCACGCCGCGCTTGTCGGTGCGGTCGTTGCCTGTGTCGTTGTCTGTGCCTCTGTCGTGAACTCCTGGGACACATCCTGCGTCATCTCTGTCTTATCGCTCTCCGTAATCCGGATCTGCGTCGGATAGAGGAGGCGCAGCTGACACTGCAACTCCAGTCCGTCGCGCGCCGTCGATGCCTCCGTCGCCTGAAACTGTGTCGTATAGCGGTACAAAACTTCCACGCCGTCATTGCCGGGCTCTGCTTCGCCGAGTTTTTTGAGACCGTTCAGCTGCTCCCGCGCGAGCGAGAGTTCCTCCGGCATCCGACTTAAAAACACACTGTTCTGCGGCGTCAGATACAAATTCGCCGTATACTTGCCGTCCTCCCGCTCCTCCACACTGCGGTACAGAAGACAGGCGAGTCCTGTTCGAAATACCTGCGGCAGTGTGTCGTACTGATAGCGCGCACCCGAAACAGTGAGGGCGGTCTGCCCGCTCTGAAAGCTGACCGCCTCTCCGTCACCGCGCAGGTTCGGCTGCTGCAGCAGCACTGCGCTGCCGTTTGCGCTGAGCGGATAGGAGAGCCGCAGATAGCTTCCCTTTCCGAGTAGCGCCGCCGGGATACTGTCCCGGATGCTGAGTTCCACGCGTTTTCCGTTCCGGCTGCGCTTGACATCGACCGCAAAGTTCTGCAAGGTCTCGCCGCTCTGATTGACGAGCTCGGCGGTATAGCGCTCTTCCTTGGACTGCTGATAGCCGTGACTCATGTCCGTCGCTTTCAGCACCATGCGTGTTTCTTCCGCTCCTCCTGTATATTGTTTTCCGAATTCCCAAAAACCCAGAACCAGCACCGCCGCCGCAATCCAGACGCGCGCCTGCCTGAGTGCTCGTATTATTTTCATCCTCTCACCATATCTCTACTCCAGTTTGCCTGCTTATACTATGACAGAGAACGAAGAAAAATACCAGCATTTTAGAAGAATTTCTTAATTTCCCCGATTTATTTCTTATTTCCACACAAAAACGCGCCCTTTTTGGGGCGCGTTCCTGTTCTGTCGGCCTTCAGTCCTCGTTCTCGCCGTCCTCTTCGCCTTCCATGAGCTCCTTGAACTCCTCTTCGTCCAGAATCTCGTCGAAGGCATCGCTCACGATCTCATACTCCTCATCGCTCTCGATGTTGGTGAGATCCGGCTGACCGTCCTCGGTCTCCGCATAACGGTATAAAAATACATTTCCGTCTTCGTCTTCGCCGCTTTCCGGCATCAGTGCGATGTACTCCTTGCCGCCCGCCTCAAAAATCGTGAGCACCACGCACTCCAGCAGCTCGCCGTCATCCAGGGTCAGCGTGACCGTCGTGTCACCGCCGTCAAACAAACCCTCATGCTTTACTTCATCATAATCGCTCATCCGCTTTTCCTCACTCTCAGAAAGGTTTGAATATCTCTGTCCTGCTACTATAGCGGACAGTTGCCCGCTCTGTCAATGCGACTCGTACTCCCGCACAAAGCGGCTCTCCTCCGCCTTCCGGTGAAAACGGGTCTTACAGGTCAGAATCCTCAGTTCATCTCTGGCGCGCGTCATCGCGACATAGAACATGCGCCGCTCCTCTTCCAGTTCCTCCCGGCTGTTCGCCTTGCGGTGCGGCACGATACCCTCGTTCACATCGAGGAGAAACACAGTCGGAAATTCGAGCCCCTTGGAGGCATGGTAGGTCATGAGCTGCACTTCGTCGCCCGCTTCCGCCCGCTTGCTCCGCGCCTTACAAGCCGCCGAAAATGCCGTTCCGTCTGCCTGCCAGGCGCTGACCGTCGGAAACCCTTCTGCGGAGGCCTCGATTTCCTCCAGAATATCAAAGAGCTCCTCGGCCTCGATCTCCCGCTCCTCTGCATACTGCTTTAAAAAGTTATCGTAGCCGATTTCCGTGCGAATGTAGGCGATGGCCTCGGACGGGCGCATGCGCCCGAGTCGCCGGAGTTCCCCCGCAAACTTTCCGAGCCGCTCGTCCATCCAGTGCTCGCCGCTTTTTTCGTAGTGGCGCCTTACCCCCGCGAGACTCTCGCCCTCCATGCGCACGGCCTCGCGGCGGATGTAGCGGTTCGGCCGGTTCATGATGCGGAGCAGGTCGCCGGGTTCCGCTCGGTCGCCGGCGAGGCGCAGATAGGCGAGAAGGTCCCGCGCAATCCAGTGCTCGTTCAGATCCGGCAACATCTCCCGCATGCGAAACGGGATATTCTCCTGGTAGAGACGCCGCGCGAGAAGGCGCGGCTGCAGGTTCGTCCGGTAGAGGACCGCGATGCTGTCGTAACGCGCGCCGCCGCGCACCAGTTCCCGGATTTCTCTGATCAGATAGTCGGCCTCCGCGCGCGGCGTCGGACAGACAACGGTATTCACCGGCTTGCCGGACGGGCGCGCCGCCGTGATTTCCTTCGGAAAGCGGGTCTTGTTCCGCTGAATCAGCCGCCCTGCCGTCTTCACAATTTCCGGCGTCGAGCGGTAATTGACATTTAGAACAACCCGGGACGCCTTCGGATAATCCCTCTCAAAATGGAGCATAATCTCCGGCGCCGCGCCGCGAAAGCGGTAAATCGACTGGTCATCGTCGCCGACAATCATCAGATTCTCCCGTTTTCCGGCGAGCATGCGAACCACTTCGTACTGCAGGCGGTTGATGTCCTGAAACTCATCCACCAGAATCCAGGCGTAGCGCCCGGAGAGAGCCTCGCGGATATCCGCCCGCTCTTTGAGAAGCTCGTAGCACATTCGGAGCATGTCCTCGTAGTCTATTTTCCGGAGTTCCGCGAGCCCGCGCTCATAGGCGCGGTACACTTCCCGAAACTGTTCTGCCGGACAGCTCACCGAATAGTAGTGCGAAAGTTCGGCTCTCTCTTCCTTGACGAGTGCAATTTCCGAGAGCACATTCTGCACCAGACTGCGAAAATCCCCGCTCTCCGTCTTTTTCTGCCGGAGCACGGTAGAGACCAGAGCGCGCTGCTCTTCCTCGCCGATGACCTGATCTGCCTGATAGCCGTAGGCGGTGCGCAGAATGCGGAAAAAGAAGGCGTGAAAGGTCCCGAACGAGACACCCGTCCGCTCCCTGCCGCATAACTTCCGGTAGCGCTCCTCCATCTCCCGCGCCGCGGCGCGCGAAAAAGTGAGAACCAGCACGGACTGCGGCGCCACGCCGCGCTCTTCGGTCAGATAGCGGACACGCTGTGTGAGCACAAAGGTCTTTCCCGATCCCGGCCCCGCAATGACAAGAAGCGGTCCCTCCCCGTGGGTGACCGCTTCTCGCTGCGCAGGATTTAAATTGTCATGCTTCGCTGCTGCCAAGTTTCTTCTGTCCCTCTCTGAGCCGCGCAAGCGACTCCTCTTTGCCGAGTACATCCATAATTTCGGTTGCGCCCGCCGGTGTCATGAGCTTGCCGGAAAGTGCAATGCGGAGCGGCCACATCACGAGGCCGGTCTTATAGCCTTTCTCCTCGCCGTAAGCCTTTAAGAGGGCAAAGAGCGTGTCGTTATTCCAGTCCGGAAGTGCTTCGAGACGCGGCAACACTTCCGCGAGAATCTCGCGCGAGCTGTCCTCGGTCGACTTTGACTTTTTATTCACAAAGAGCTCGGTCTCATAAGCCGGAACGGCATTGAAGAAGTCTACCATCTCCCGGATATCGAGGAAGGTCTCGACGCGCGTTCTGACCATCTCCGCGATTTTCTTTAAGTCCAGGGGCTTCGTCACATACTCTTTGAGATACTTTTCCGCGCGCCGGTAGAACTCCTCCGGTGCCATTGCCTTAAAGTATTCGCCGTTCATCCAGCGGAGCTTGGTCATATCAAAGACCGCCGGCGACTTCGAGATGCGACCGTAATCGAAGACCTTCGCGAGCTCTTCGAGGCTGAAAATCTCCCTGTCTCCCTCCGGCGACCAGCCGAGCAGCGCGACAAAATTCACGACCGCCTCGCTCACAAAGCCCTGTTCGATCAGATCCTCAAACGACGCATGGCCGCTCCGCTTCGAGAGCTTCTGGTGCTGCTCGTTCGTAATGGTCGGGCAGTGTACATAGACCGGCACCTCCCAGCCGAAGGCCTCGTAGAGGCGGTTGTACTTCGGCGAGGACGAGAGATATTCCTGCCCGCGCACCACATGCGTGATTTCCATCAGATGGTCATCGACGACATTCGCAAAATTGTAGGTCGGGAAGCCGTCGGACTTGATTAAGACCATGTCGTCGAGCTCCGCATTGTCCACCGTAATATCGCCGTAAATTTCATCGTGGAAGGTCGTGGTGCCGGTCCGCGGATTGTTCTGGCGAATCACAAAGGGCTCGCCCGCCGCAAGCCGCCGCTCCACCTCTTCTTTCGGCAGCGAGAGGCAATGCTTGTCATACTGCATGATGACTTCGCCGTTCACGGTCTTTTTCAGAGAGTCCAGACGCGCCTGGTCGCAGAAGCAGTAGTAGGCCTCGCCCTTCTCGACGAGCTGCTTCGCGTACTGCATATAAATGCCCGCGCGCATGCGCTCACTCTGCACATATGGGCCGTAGCCCTTGTCCTTATCAGGTCCCTCATCGTGCAAAAGACCGGTTTCCTCGAGCGTGCGGTAAATAATCTCAGTCGCTCCCTCGACAAATCTGCCCTGATCGGTGTCCTCGATGCGGAGAATGAAGGTACCGTCCGCGTGCTTGGCAATGAGATACGCATAGAGTGCTGTCCGCAAGTTTCCGACATGCATGCGCCCGGTGGGACTCGGCGCATATCTGGTTCTGATTTTCATGTTGAACTCTCCCTTCGCTCTGCTCGGCGCAGCTTTTCACTTATTTTAGCACGCTGTGTTTCCCCCCGCAATCGGTCTTACGCCCGCTTTGCCGAGCGCCCGCAGTAAACCCTCGCAACCCGCCGTAATCTGATCGGCGCAAGTGACAAAATCACCGGTATACCAGGGATCCGCAATTTCCGCCTTTTCTCCCGCTTTCTCTGCAAAGGAGAGCAGGAGTCTCAGCTTTTTCTCCGGATCTTTGCCGAGGATGCGCGCCGCATCCCGCAGATTTCTCTGCTCCATACAAATCAAATAATCGTAATTCGCGTAGTCCGCTCTCTTTAACAGAACCGCCCGCTTCTCTCCGCAGGGAATGCCGCGCCGCTTTAATTCCGCCTTTGCGGCCGGATACATCGGATTTCCGATGTCGTAGATAATTTCCTCGCTGCTTGTCGCGGCGGAAGCGCACAGAACCTGCTCCTCGACCCTGGCTTTTTTCACGAGATCCCGCATAATAAATTCCGCCATAGGGCTGCGGCATATATTTCCCAGACAGATAAATAAAATCCTCTTCATAACACACTCCAAACTACAGGCAGACCTTGTTCCGCGCCAAAAAATCGAGTATGATTCTATCATAGGAACAGTGTAAGAATTGTTAAGTTTCCACCGCATTTTTTTGAAAGGAGTCCTGAATATGAAGAAAAAATTAATCCTCGTTCTGACGCTCTCTCTCTCCCTCTTCGCAGTCGCCTGCGGCGGCAAAAAAGAGTCCGGCCCTGCGGAGAGCGGCGCGGTCTCTTCGGCAGCCAACAGTTCCGCGGCGGCAAATTCCGAAGCGGGGAGCGAAAGCGGCGCTACCGCCGCGTCCGGCGCAGCAGACGGCAGTCAGGCGGTCACTGTGACGCCGGATGCGGCCATGGCGACCGCCTTTCGCGCGCTCAAGAAAGATATGAGCTACGCAGAGGTCGAAAAGCTCTTCGGCCGCGCCGGAACCGCGGGTGCCGCAAAGGGCAGCTATACCTGGACAAGCGAGGACGGCGCCGGCATTGTCACCGTCGCATTTGAAAGTGACCATCTGACCAATTACTCCCAGGTCGGCGTCATTGTCGACAAGACAGCGAAAGCGACCATGGAAGCTTACAACCAGCTGAAGCCCGAGATGAGCTATGACGAGGCCAAGGAGCTGCTTGGCGGCGACGGCGTCCCGGTCAGCACGAGTTACATTGCCGGTCAAGTCATTTCGTCTTACACCTGGACCGATCCGGACGGCCTCTCCTTTGCGCTGACCTTCTCGAACGACAAGCTCTCCGCAATGAACACCAACCGCTCACAGTAAAGATGGCGCGAGCGGAATCTGAATTTCCGAGACCTGCCCCTTTGCAATGAGCAGTGCGATTTCAACGCGCGGCGGCTTCGGCCGGTAGCCGGACACCCGGAACACAGTTTGCTCATCGGGCGGTCCGAAGACCACACCGGACTGTGCCTCCTTTAATAACTTGCTCACACCGTCGTAACTGCTGAACCGGGGGCTCGCGGCCGCCGCGACAATCGCAATGCCGACTTCCATTGCCGCGCGGAGCAAATTCTCCCACCAGGCTGTCTTCGACTGGCAGAGGACCGAAAACCGCTCGGCTCCGTCAATCCAGAGCGCAAGCTCCTTTTCCTGTCTGAAATACTCCCGCATGCGCAGGGTCTTCCCACTGTTTTCGTAGGAAGCCCTGCGCTGTTTGATTTCTTCCTCGAGAAGTTCGCCGAGTGCCACGAGACTCTCGGCATCGTCCGCGTAGTGCGCATCGCCCTCTTTTGCGAGCGGATAGAGATCGCCGCCGCAATCGATCACATAGCTCTGTCCCGCATAGGCCGCATGGAGCAGCAGCAATAGATTGGTCTTTCCGCACTGCGCTCTCCCGAGAATCAGGTTCAGATTGCCGTAGAGGCAGAGGGTGCGCGGCGAAACCTCCGCCGTGTCAAGTCCGACTGCATACGAAAAGGGCTGCCGGACAGCCGCATAGCGCGCCCAAAGCAGATCCGGCGTCAGCACTTCCGGCATCACGGCGAGCGGCGTCGGCCGCCAGCCTATCGTCTTGCGCGCGCAGGCTTCGCAGCGCGCCCGGATGGTCGTGTCATACTCCTTTTTCTCCGCCGTGCTCGCCCGATAGCACTGCAGGAAATGGATGCCGTCTCGCTGTACCAGCGCCCGGCCTTTGATCTCCGGGAGCTTCAAAGGGCTCCGCCCGACCGCCTCGGCCGCCTCGGCGGGATCCAGCAGAAAAAGCGCCATCTTATCCTTGATATGATTTAAGAGCGAATAGCGTAAAGCGCCCGGTCTGGTCGCCGTGAGCGCCATATAAATACCGACCGCCACGCCGTCCCGCGCGAGCTGCATAAAAAAGGGCTCCAGTTCCGGCTCAAGCTCTTTGACCGCGTCGAAATGATCCAGAAAGAGCACAATCGCAGGCTCCTGTCCCGCCGCTTCGCTGAGTTTTCGCCGCTTTACCTCGGCCGCCAAAAGCGCCATGAGCTTTTTTCGCTTTTCCGTCTCATCAAAGTTCAGATAATCCGCGACATGCGGCAAACCTCGCACGAGAGACAGAGCGCCCGCGCCGAAATCCAGAAGATAGAAGTAAACGCGCGACGGCGGGTAGCGCTCCGCGAGCGCAATGGCAGCAGTCTGTAAGACCGTGGTCTTTCCCATTCCGCCCGCGCCGAAGACCGCGAAGTTGCCGTCCCGCCGGAAGTCATGCGTGCAGATTTCCGTCCGCTGTTCCTCCGGAATGTCCGCACAGCCGAGCGGAAACGCGAGACTTTCCGCTTCCTCCGCCGCGCCGCTCTCCGCCGCCGGCAGTTCCAACATGGCCGGGAGCGGCGGCAGCCATAACTTTTCCGGCAACTTCAGCGTTCCGGCAGCGGCAACACGACAAATCTCCCGAAGCACCGCGCCGAGTTCGCTCACTTCTTCGCCCTCCGCCGTCTCGCCGCGCCCTACGCGGCACAGAAGTTCCCGCTGTCCGCGCGCCGTCCGCCGGTAAATCCGCCGGTCGGCCGCCTCGCCTGCGCGCCGGTAGACAGCACCGCTGTAAGCCGACTGGAAGAGTTCGTAGAGCTCATTGTTGCCGACCTGGAGATAAGCCCGGCCCGGCTTGGTGAGTTGCGCGGCATCTCCGGTCTTTAGCATCTCCTTGCTGTCCGCCTCGGTCTGCACCTTGAGCGCTATCTTGCAGCGCGCATTGCTCCAAATCTGCTCGTTGACCACACCCGAGGGCTTCTGTGTCGCAAGAATCAGATGGACGCCGAGGCTTCGCCCGACGCGGGCGGTCGAGATTAGTTCTGCCATAAACTCCGGCTGCTCCGCCTTTAATTCGGCGAACTCATCGGCAATCAGAAAGAGATGCGGCAGCGGCACCCCGGTTCGCCCCGCACGGCAGGCCTCTCCGTAGTCGTCAATGTGGTTGACGCCGAGTTCCCGGAAGAGTCGCTGTCTTCTCGCGAGTTCGCTCTTCACCGCGACCAGCGCGCGGTAGCTGTCGCTCCCGTCCAGATTCGTGATGGTGCCGAGCAAGTGCGGAAGCTCCGCAAAGAGATTTGCCATGCCGCCGCCCTTGTAGTCAATCAGCAGAAAGCCCACTTCCTCCGGTGAGAACTGCAGGGCGAGCGAGAGAATCAGGCTCTGCAAGAGCTCCGACTTGCCGGAGCCCGTGGTGCCGGCGACCAGCGCATGCGGGCCGTGCGCGCTCTCATGGAGATCCAGGCTGACCGTCT
>ERZ773051.29-NODE-29-length-125522-cov-7.566986_pt1 | contig 125522 bp, 96 predicted proteins | sample MGYA00580631_ERZ773051 | MGnify/ENA primary metagenome ERZ773051 (study PRJEB29015, sample SAMEA2738137) | human oral metagenome | biome: human oral; feature: human-associated habitat; material: saliva | place: China | collected 2204 ... | reverse complement strand
TGTTAAGCCTGTAGCTAGCGTTCATCCTGAGCCAGGATCAAACTCTTCATTGTAAATATGATATTTGTTTGTTTTCTGTTTCAGAATGTCGTATCCATTGAATCGTAGATTGACGTTAGCAATAACAATCTCACAAGAGATCATTCATTACCCGAGCACCTACTTGAAAACAAGTAAATGCTTCGTTGTTCTTATATCTTCCTTGATTCGTTTATGTAAGTAAGTCAAATTATCGCTGCAATCTTGTTGGTTAGCGTTGCTTCCCGATTGCGAGTGCAAAAGTACGGCGTTCTTCCGAAAACTCCAAGGGTTTCGCGAAAAAAGTCCCAGTTTTTTCTCAAAACCCTCGGATTTGCAATCTCATGATATTGCAGAATCACCCGTTTCATCGATATTCGGCATAAGAAAAAGGAGGCGAGCTTTTCATCCAAAAGCACACCTCCCGGGAAAGTTGTCACGCAAAATCGGCCAAATCCACAAATTTTCCTCTCTTCCTCCGCTCTGCAATCAACGCATTGAGCTCTTCTCTTCGTCTTTTCGCGATCCAACGGCGAACAAAGATGTTCGGTGTGGCTACTCCAATGGAGAGACACAAGACGATCAAGCCCGCATTCAAGAGATTGCCAAAAGCACTCATAAATTCTGTCGCGTCTGTGCCGAGATGCACGAAGCCAAAAATCCCTCGATACATCAAGATTCCCGGAACCATCGGTATGACACCGGGTATAGTCAGGACGTGGTTAGGGCTTCTCGTTGCATGTACGAAACGCACAGCCAACAATGAAATGAGCGTTGCGCCCGCCAAAGAACCAAGTATGAGTCCTTGGTGCAAATCAAAGGCAATAAAATTGCGAAGACACATGCCTAACACTCCAAGAAGAGCCACTATGGGAAGGGAACGCCTGGGAACATTGAAGATCATGCCGAACCCCATGGCAGAAATGCCGGTCACAATCGCAGCTTCCCAATAAGAAATGATGGGTTGCATGCTCAAATTGCCCAAAAAATTGGTCACCCCACACACACTCACGGCCAATACGATGCCGAAGGTCATTGATGCAATTTGCAAAGCGGCATTTCCCAGGCGCGCCAGTCCGACGAGCAAATAATTGTCGAGCATGTCATCAAGGAAATTGATCAAGGCCACCCCGGGTACCAGGAACAAAGCACAACACAGGAAAGGATGGTAGGGGCATTTCGTGAACCCTTCGGGCAGAAGGAGGAACATCAACCAAGCGGTGAGCGTGGCAATGAACGCGGTGAGCGCCGTCACCATGTAGAAATTGAAGCGGTTGGTCAACATAAAGTGGCGAACCGTAAAGCCGACAAAGCCTGAAATCGCAGCCGGAATGAATGAAGGCCAGTCTCCCCCGAACAGAACTGCAAACCCTCCACTGCCCAGAGCGGCACCCAGCGTGACCACCCATGCCGGATAGTCGGGTTGCGTCAAAGTTGGGGCGCTCAATTTCCGCTCAAACGATTTTATCGATTCGTCTTCGCGGATGGCTTTCCATGAGAGCTGGCTCACATCGGCCAACACCTTCATGTTGATGGTGTATTTGTCAGAATGAACAAACCGGCTGAACGAATGCGTTTCGTCACAATAGCTGACCTTGACTGTTCCGTATAGGATGTCTATGTGCAAATTGTCATTGTCCAACCCCAAAAATGCCGCAACTCTGCGCATATTGCGAATGATCCGGTTGCTGTCTGCTGCACTTTCCATCAAAATGATGCCCACCTTAACCAGAATGTTGAGCTTTCGATATAAATGCCGCGGGTCTGTTTTTATTGTAGTAGCTGCCATAGGGAATAACTTATCGAGTAGAAGACAAAGTTACGAAATGCTTTCATTACTCACACCGAAAGTAGGCAAAAACAAAAGCCTCAATCTGCATTTGCAAATTGAGGCTCTGTTATCGGCGCGGTGCATCATTTTTTGTTCTTCGCTGCATCGCTGTTTTCGTAAACGTCTTTCAGAGAATCTCTGCGTTCGTAGATTTTCTCGGGGTTCTTTTGACCTTCTTGCGTAATGGTGGTCTCACCATGACGGCTATCGGTCAGGATCAGATGCCACTTGCTGTCTTGATAGACCGGAGTGAAATACATCATTGTCGTCGCGTCCGGTGCTCCGTTGCGCCCTTTCATGAGTACCACGTTGCAGGCCACTTCATTTTTATCGGCGGCATAGAACTTGACATACTCGATGGAGTAAGCATCAAAATCGAAGTTTTTCCAGAAGCTGACGTAGTCGTCCATCTCCTTATTTGAGAGGAGTTCCATCTCACTTCCGGCACCTGCGGGACGAGAATAAAGCATCTGCGCCGCATCGTAGTACTTTTTGTTCTTCAGGAAACCAAAGAATTGCGCGATGGTCTGCTGCACATCTGCCGTATCCTTCTTAGTCATGCTTTGTTCGAACTCGGTAGGTTGCGGTCCTTGCTGCTTTTCGGATTTGCAACCGGTGCAAGCCGTGAAGAGCATGCCCACTGTCAGAAGGGTTAAAGCGAGGAAATGTTTCATCTTCATGTCTTTAAAATAAAAAGCAAAGAGCAGGCAGGCAAGCCTGCACTGCTCTTCGCATTATTCATTACGTCTTGTAATCGAGAGATTACTTGCGACGCGTGTTGTTCGTGTCGTTGTTGAGCGTACCCTTGATGGTTACGGTGATGTGTGCGTCGAATGCACCCCACGAGTAAGCCACCTTAACCGGTACACGCACGTGGTAGTCCTTGAAGGCCTTCTGCTGCGTGGTGTAAGTGAACGAGGGCAAATGATTTACATCATAAGCTGCGTAACCGGGCACGAGAGCCGACGGGGGCAATACGACAGCGGTACCACCATTCATGTGGAGACCACGGTCACCGAAGGTCTGAACGAGCTTGGTGTTGCTGATGTTGCTACCGTTGAGGTCGGTCGTCCATTCGCTTTCGTTGGCAACGTAGATTGCGCTAACGCCATAGAGTTGCTCAAGCGTTACGTGATCGTTAGCCAAGATTGCGGCAGCGTTGCGATCGCGCCAGTCAATGAAGTTGGCAATGTTGGCGAATGCAAGCGATTGCGTGGTCGTGCCGATGTTAGCATCGGTGAATTCAACAGCACCTTCGAAGTTGAGGTCGAGCGGACGGAGGAACTTCACATCGAATTCCGTGTCACCGTTCGTCTTAACCACCTTCTCTTCGCCCTGTGCGCAAACCGTAGTTACATAACCTACGCGAGCGGTGAGGGTCTGAAGCTTGTTGAGTTCCTTGTGACCAGCATTGTTCAAGAGAACCTGCGTGGTCGGGTTGTTGAGCAACTCGATGGTACCAACCTGATCGTTAGTGATCTGAGCGATCTTCTTGCCATTAGCATAGAGTTCGCTACCCGTATTGTTGACGGTGAGCTTGTACATCTTACCATCGGTTCCGGGAACAACGTCTTCCTTAGGCGTAACGAAGCGCCAGCCGGAGTGTACCGAACTCAAGACAGCCTGAGAGTAGCCTGTGAGAGGAGCAATCTTCACAGTGCCGTTCAGGTAGCTCTCGTTGATCGAGTACATGAACTTGTCGAAGCGGTTGAACTGCGTGTTGTTGGGTTCGATGTAGAAGTGCATACGCAATTCCTGCTCATCCGTGCGGATGTTGTTCTTGAACCAGTCGTTGCTGATGCGCTTACCAGCGAAGGTAGCAACAGGAGCAGCCTGTTCAGTTACAGGATTGTAGTTCAACTTCACAAAGAAGCGAACGCTGGGATCGCCCTTCTTCTGCACCTTGACATAAGTAGTCACCGTTTCACCGGCCTTGAGGTTGGCAACCTGAGACTTCTTGATGTTGTCCCAAACGAGGTTCTTGCCATCGGTGCTAAGTTTCACCTGACCGAGCACCTTGTTGGCGGGTGCAGCAGCAGCAACTTGGTTGTTGAAGGTGAATTGCGTCAGTTCGCCTGCATTGTTCTTCACGAATTCCCACTCATTAGCTTCGAGCGAAGCCTTGTCCTTGATGACCTTAGCGAGATCTTCTACCTTAGCAGAGTATGCGTCAGCCGCATTTTCGTTTTTGCTGCAAGTGAACTTGAGTTCGTTCTTATTGGTGAAGTCCGTGATGACAGCGTCCTTCTGCGAGATGTGTACCGTGAAGAAGCCGAGCGTAGCAACGTCTTCCGTACCGTGAACGAGAGTTACACGAACGGTAGCCGTCTTACCTACGTTTACGAAGGGTTTGTTGGCATCGTAGTTCGCCTTGATGAGACCGGTCTTGCTGTCGAGCGTGAATGCTTCGTAAGACTTGTCGTTAGCGTCAGTCTTCACGAGACGATATTCGTAGTGGAAACCGTTCTTCGTGAGGCGGCTCACAGCTTCAGCGGCGTTCTGATCCATAGCGATGGTCGTACCGTCCTTCTGAACGCCGTTGGTGCGGATCTTCGTAGCGATAGCCAAGGAGTCACCCTCGTTGTTGATGTCCCAACCACTGGTTTCGTGACCCTTGTCTACACTTGCCACAAGACTCTTGTCGAGATCGAAGATTTCGAGCTTGCTGAATTGGTTCGTGTAGATAGCATCGTAAGCCGAAGTGATGATGCGGGGCGTAGCACCGGGAGCCTTGTACTGAAGAGCTGCGGTGGTTACAAACTTGTCGACATCGATGTCCTTCGTTGCGCCCTGGATGTCGAGGACGAGCTTCAGGAGACCGTTTTCAACCGTAGCCTTCTTCACCTTGATCACAGCAGCGCTGTTCGTACCGCGGTAAGCGCGATCGATGGGAAGGTAAGTGAAGTTGGCAGCAGCCGTGTCGATCTTCGCACCTGCGGGGTTGAGGTGGTAAACCGCCTCAGCGTAACGGCTGGTGAGCACGGGAGCGCCACCTACCTGCGAAGGAGCCTGCTTATATTCAACAACACCGTTCACAACCTTGTTCACATTCCACTTGTTGTAGCTGAACTGGTTGCTTTCGATGGCTTCGATACCACGATAGTAGCTATCGGGGATGAGTTCGAGACCAACGAGGAGGTTGTATTCGAGGAAGTTCAGGCGCTCGTTGATCTTAACGATCTGATCTTTGATGGGATCAACCTGATCCTTGATCATCTGTTCAACCTCTGCCTTCGTGGGACGATCAGCAAGCTTGGTCTTCACGTCAGCAAGTTCCGACTTCACTTTACCGAGTTCGGTCTCGAGGTCAACGAGCTTCGCCTTGTTGTCAGCAGCAGCCTTCTTGTTGTCAGCAACACCTTGTTCGAGCACGGCCACCTTCTGCAGAGCTGCGATCTGATCAGCGCTGAGGAAGTTCTTCGTTTCAACTGCCTTGAGACGACCTTCGAAGGCGTCGATCACAGCTTTCTGTGCATCGATGCGATCGCTGAGTGCCTTGTCAGCCTTAACGAGATTTTCAGCCTTTTCGTTGCAAGCCTTTTCAAGTGCATCCACGTTACCCTGAACAGCCTTGATCTTGCTAAGGATGTCAGCGACCGTGTTGTTGAATTCAGTCTTGTCAACCTTGCCGTCGATGAGCGTCTGCAACTGAGCTTTCGCCTCTTCGAGACCCTTCACCTTCGTTTCGAGCGTTGCGATGTTGGCGAGAGCGTTCTGAAGCGAAGTAGCCTGAGCCTGAACCGTTGCGTTGGTCGCATTGAGATCAGCCTTCTTAGCGTAGGGATCGAGATCCGACTTCTTAGCGTAGTCAGCGAGCTTGGCTTCGATCTCGGCAGCCTTCTTGTTAGCGGCATCGAGCTGACCCTTCAAGGTGGTGATTTGGCCATTCAGGTCGTTCTTGACCGTTACGAGATCAGCCTTGTCGGCAGCGATCTCTTTGCGAATGGCAGCAAAATCATCATCGTAGTCCTTGCAGGACACGAAAGAGCAAGCAGGGGCTGCCACAACGAGCAAACCGAGCAATGCGCCATTAATGATTTTCTTGTTCATTAGGTTATGAATTGAGTTTATAATTTGCTGTTTCCGTATCTCGTTGGTTGATTTTCATCAAGTTATGCAACCTAACACACCGACCTTTCGAGAATTGGAACGGGCACTGAGAGTTCTTTTCGTGCGACTAACGCGTCGCAGTTGCGGTTCGTGAGGATATATTCCACTCCTTCACTGACGCTGCAAATTTAGGAATAAAATGCGAGTTGCCAAACGTTTTGCGTAGGAACTTGTATTTTTTTCGGGCAACCTCCCGTCTGATGTCCATCGGGCGCGGAGGGAGGAGCGTCAATATAGCGTGTTTGCGGCTCCCCTCTTCTCGCCGCGGAACAAAGGTAAGCGACTGAAATTGAAACCCACATAAAGTTGAATGTAATGAATGGAGTTGCGCAGCCTAAAATTGTCCAGTCGGTAATCGTACAGGTAGCTTACAGTGGAAAGTCCCGCGTAATAGATGCCATTGGTGCGCACCAGCCCCAGCCGGAAGATGCAATCGAACTGAAAGTTCTCGATGTTGCGGCGCAGTGTTTGCGTCGAGAAAGTTTCCCCGCGTTGATATTTATATCCCAGCGCCGGGGCAGCACTGACAGAAAGCAACCATCCGCGCCAGGGCACCCAGTTATAGGCATAGCCGAGCGAGACGGCGAACTGTCGATATTTGATTTGATCGATGCGCAGCGCCTCGTTCAGCTGTGCCTGCGGTGAAATCGTTTTGAAGAACGCTTCGGTCTTCTGCGCATCGAAGTGTAGAGCCTGGTTGTCGTAGCGTGCGCCCAAGAGCCAGGAACCTGCGCTGCGCAATTGCACTGTGCTCAGCGAAAAAGCGGCGGGATAGGAAAAATGGCGATAGTTGAAGACGTAATAAGCATTGACCGCCAGTGTGTGTGTGTGCATGGCTTGGAAACGCACATTGCGAATTTGCGCATTGTCCACGCCTTCAATTCCCGTTGCACTCAGGAGGTTGAAATTCCCCTTGCTCGACACGTAGCTGAAATCGAATCCCACCTTCGAATTGTAGGCCGTCACCGTCCACTCCGACGAATGGCTACCGTAGTGATCGGGCACTACGCCAAACGAATAGCCGAGTGTGAGGCCGTGCCACGAGATGTAGGGGCCGATTTTTACGGTGTGTGCCGGCGAGAACGTCAACGCCTGCGATTTTCCTTCGGCGTCAGTGCCTTGCAACCGGATCAGTTGCAGGAAATGTGTATTATATAATTGTACCTGCCCCGCGTAACGATTTCGCTGCACATAGGTTGTGTCGACCGTATTGAACAAGGTGCTCACGTCATTGAGCAGATCCCACACAAAATGTTCGCGGTGCCGTCGCCACACGATGCGACAATCTTCGGGAATGTTGCGCCAGCGCTCTTCTTTTTTCTTTTTCCTCCGGGGTATCAGACCGTAGGGCGAAAAGTCGACTTCCCACCACGCTTCGGCTCCTCGCCGTTCTTCGCCAATGCGCAACGTGTCGGGCACATAGCGCACCGCGATGTCACTTGCTCGCGGAATACTTCCTTGCAAATTCCACCGTTGTACATCCCCCACAGTGTCGGCCGCTGCCCCATTCGCTTCCGGCAAAAAGCAGGGCTCGCCCTTCCCACGCGCGGAGAGCGAGGGAAAGGCGAGCAGACAAAAGAGGGAAACACAGAAAAATCGGAGCATCGTTCAGTTAGTCGTAAGCAGAGGGGCCGTTGCTGCCCTCTTGCGATCAACCGATCTTCTTGAGCGTGCGCAAATAGGCGATGAAAGAATCGGTAGACGTAGGCATGTGGTGCGGCAGTTCGTCGGCCTTGGGAAAGAGTTTGACCGGATAGCCGTCGCCCCCTGTGGTCATGTAGTCGTCGGCCACAAGCACCAATTTCGTATTGGGGCGAATGGGCACGACACGGCCTGTGGGCAGCTGCAAGGAGATGGAAGTCACCCGACCGCGCTTGTCGAGCACGGGAATCACGCCGGAGGTTTGCACAAAGCCCAGTTTGCACTCCGTGTAGCCGAAGTTCATCAAATCGAGCAACTCGCGTCCGGTGTAACGATAGGCATTGAGTTTGTTGGCAAAGGGGAGCACCTCGCCCACATTGAGCACTGTGATGTCGCCCTTCGGGAATCCCGAGCGGATGCTGCCAAAATGGCTTACGCCCACCACGAGGGCATCGTCGGGCAAATGCTGATCTCTGCGATAGGCCGCCGCATAGCTTTCGCACACCAGGCGACCAATGGGGCTCTGACGGCGTGCGATGCGTCGATCGTGCTCGATGGCCTGGTCTGCCTCGGTGAGTTTGCGGCTGAGCGGGATGCCTCGGAACAAGGTCGTGTGGTATTGCTCTTCGATTTGTGCTTGCAAACGAGCCGCCTTGTAGTCTAATTTCGCTTTGGGGTTGACGCGCACCAGTTCGGGGGTGACTTTCACCACTTGATTGGTCAACGTGTCGACCTCACATTTGAGCATCGAGACGTAAATGCCGTGCCACAATCCCTGCACAACCGGCACGGGACGTTTGCTGTTGGTTTCTCCGATCACGGCCAAGTGCGTATGTCCGGAAAGCACTCCGCAAAAGTCCGGATTGTCCATCGACTTGAGGTTCTCTTCGTCGCGGTCTTCCCACACGGCACGTCCGTCTTTCATTTCCGTCCCGATGTGGCAGAGGATCAAGCGCACGGGGGCGTCGGCCACTTCCTTATAATTGGGCAAATGCCGCAGCGAGTCGAGCACGCCGGTGTAATTTCCGTCGAAGGTCAAACCGGCCACGCGACGCGCCGACGTTTGCCAAGGGGTGTTGCTGGTGCTGAGTCCCACGAAGGCCACATTCACCGTTCGGTGGTCGTTGATGCGCACCGGCACCACGGCCCACGGCTGCACATAGTCGGGTTGTCGGCCGGTGGCGGCCTCGCGCACGTTGGCTCCCACGTAGGTCACCTCCCACGAACGGGGTTTGTCCTCCACGTCATTCCACTTTTTGGCCAGCACTTCCTGTCCTTCGTCAAATTCATGGTTGCCGAGCACGCTCACTCGTATGCCCATGTCTTTGAACATCTGGGGCATGAGACTCGTTTTGCGCGTGGCGTTGTAGAAAAAGCTGCCGCCGAAATTATCGCCAGCCGAAACGGTGACGTTGTAGGGGTAGACGCTCTTGAGCGAATCGAGTGTTTGCACCACCCATGCGGCTCCGGGGACGTTCTGTGCGGGATTGGGCAGGAGTCCTGCGTGGAAATCGTTGAGCGAGATGACGGCAACGGTGACCGTGTTGCGGTCGGCCGCACGGAGCGAGGGAACGGTGGAGGCGAAAGCGGCGCACAACAGCGCACCGGCCAGGAGAGAGTGTTTCATTATGGTCGAAGATTAAAGCTACGCAAAGCGGAAAATGCACCGCCCACGGCTTGTATTGGGCAAAGGTACTCATTTTTTGACGGCTCTACGGCATGAAGCGCGCCGAAAAAGGTTTTTCTCCTCTTCTCCCCCACTCTGTTGTCGTTTTCGTTCGTGTTCGGAAGCATTTCGTCGCGGGAGAAACCCGACAAAACGCGGGGCTTTTGCGCATTTACCCCGCGAAATTTGCCCAAAACGGGGAACTTTCGAAACAAAAAAGCCCCATGACCGAAAATATCGGCCATGGGGCATTTCGTAAATAGCGTCGTTGCGAACGACTGCACGAGGCTCGACGTCGGTACGCAGCGGTGGGTCGCTGAGACCGCGCGCCTCGGAGCGGCACTCCCGATTCTTTCTGAGATTCGGAGGGAGGGGGATCAATGATGCAGCCGGTCGGTCTTCTCAAACTGCTTGCGCGCGTAGTCTACGGTCACGGTAAATTCTTTGCGGTTGTCGGAAGGCGCTTCGAACATGGCTTCTGTCATGATCGACTCCACAATCGAACGCAAACCGCGGGCGCCGAGTTTGTATTCCACCGCCTTATCCACCACGTAGTCGAGGACTTCGGGTTCGAAGGTCAATTTGATTCCATCGAGGGCGAAGAGTTTGATGTACTGCTTCGTGATGGAATTCTTCGGTTCGGTAAGAATATTGCGCAAGGCTTTCCGATCGAGCGGATTCAAATAGGTGAGTACCGGCAGGCGGCCGATGATTTCGGGGATCAGTCCGAAGGATTTGAGGTCTTGCGGCTCGACATACTGCATGAGATCGGAGGTATCGATTTTCTGCTTGTTCTGCACCGAATCGTAACCCACGGTGTGGGTGTTGAGTCGCTGCGCGATTTTCTTTTCGATTCCGTCGAATGCTCCTCCGCAAATGAAGAGAATGTTGTGCGTGTCGACCTGAATGTAGTCTTGATCGGGGTGTTTGCGCCCACCCTTGGGGGGCACGTTGACGATGGAGCCTTCGAGCAGCTTGAGCATGCTCTGCTGCACGCCTTCGCCACTGACATCTCGCGTGATCGAGGGGTTGTCTCCCTTGCGTGCTATCTTGTCTATCTCGTCAATGAAGACAATACCTCGCTCGGCTCTCGCCACATCGTAGTCGGCAACTTGGAGCAAACGACTGAGAATGCTCTCCACATCTTCACCGACATAACCGGCTTGCGTGAAGACGGTGGCGTCGACGATGGTGAAAGGTACCTTCAGCAGTTTGGCAATGGTGCGCGCCAGGAGGGTTTTACCCGTACCGGTCGAGCCGACCATGACAATATTGCTCTTTTCAATCTCCACATTGTCGTCGGCCGCCTCGTCTTGTTGACTGAGCAAGCGCTTGTAGTGGTTGTAGACCGCCACAGACAGGTATTTCTTTGCATCGTCCTGTCCAATAATGTACTGGTCGAGGTAGGCTTTGATGTCTTTGGGTTTGGGAAGCTCGCCGAAATCGGCTTCCACGCTCTGTGCTCTTGCGGAGCGCAGACTCGTGTCCACGATTTCTTTGGCTCTTTCGGCGCAGTCACTGCAGATGCAGGCGTCTGTGCCGTGTATGAGCATGTCGACTTGTGACGCGGGACGTCCGCAAAAGGCGCAATGCTCTTCTTGTGAATTGTGTTTAGACATAATGGAATGTAACGTGTGTGTGACGGCAGATCGGCACCTTCTCAGGCTTTGCGCGAAAGCACGCGGTCGATCATGCCGTATTCTTTGGCCTCTTGCGCCGTCATCCAGTAGTCACGATCGCTGTCTGCCCAGACTTTGTCGAAATCTGTGTGGCTGTGTTCGGAGATGATGGTGTAGAGTTCCTTCTTGAGCTTCATGATCTCACGGGCGGTGATTTCAATGTCCGAGGCCTGTCCCTGCGCTCCGCCGAGGGGCTGGTGGATCATGACGCGGCTGTGGGGCAAAGCCGAACGTTTGCCTTCGGTGCCGGCCACTAACAGCACTGCAGCCATAGAAGCGGCCATGCCGGTGCAGATTGTTGCAACGGGGCTTTGGATAAACTGCATGGTGTCGTAGATGCCCAGACCGGCGTAGACACTTCCGCCGGGAGAATTCACATAGATCGAAATGTCCTTACCCGAATCTACAGAATCGAGGTAGAGCAATTGCGCCTGGAGCACATTTGCTGTCGTGTCGTCGATGGGTGTGCCGAGAAAGATGATGCGATCCATCATCAAACGGCTGAAGACGTCCATCTGTGTGACGTTGAGTTGACGCTCTTCGAGGATGTAAGGGTTGAGATATTGGTTTTGTACGGCGACTACGTCATCGAGCACCATAGAATTGATGCCGGTTTTCTGCGTGGCGAATTTACGGAAATCGGGATTCATGCGTTGCGTGGAATAAAATGAGTGAGTTCGGGGCTTCGATCACGAAGCACACCGTTGAAAATGGCGGATGAGGGCAACGGATGTTGTTTCACCCGTTCGCCCTCATCCGAATTTGTTGCAAATAGTGTGCCCAAGCCACTATTTACCGGTGTACCGTATGTTGTTTACGCGTTTTCTGCTTCGAAGAACTTCGCGAAGTCGTCGAAGGAAATGCTCTTATGCTCGAGTTTAACCACCTTCTTAAGCGCGTCTGCGAGCTTGGTGTTCACACTACGATCCACGAAAGCATTCATTTGGTTGCGATCTTTGAGCATTTCGTTGGCGTAGTTTTCGAGGTATTCCTCGGGCACGTTGGTCAAACCATACTGTGCAAACTGGATGCGTGCCGTTTGGAGAGCAGCCTCTTTGACGTCGTTTTGGTCGATCGTCACCTTGTTTGCTTCAACAAGTTGCTCCTTAATGAGGTGCCAGCGGAGTTCTTCGAGGCTCTTCTCGAAGTTCTTTTCTACGAATTCTTCGCCCTTGTCAGCATTTTGCAGCTTCATGAAACGCTTAAGAAGCGCTTCGGGGAATTCGAGCTTGCCCACTTTCTCTTCGGTGTACTTGCGTACATCGATAAGAAACTTCATGTCGGCATCCTGGTTGTACTGGTTTTGGATGAGTTCCTTCACCTTGGCGCGCATTTCTTCTTCGCTCTTCACGGTGCCGGGCTCGAACACGCGGTCGAAGAGTTCCTGATCGTACGCTGCAGGTACGAAGCGGCTGATGCTGCTCACCTGGAAGGTAAATTTACCCGTGTGCTTTGCAGCTTCTTCCTTGTCGAGTTTGAGCAGTGCGGCCAACTCGGTTTCGTTGTGTGCCTCCGAAGGATTGAAGGTAATCACGTCGTTCACCTTGGCGCCTTCGAAGATTTTCTTCTGATCTTCGCTCACGAAATAGCTGGGCATGAGGCTTGCCGTGTCAAGACTGATACCTCCTTCGAGAATATTGCCTTCGGCATCTTGTTCAGCCAGGGCACCGCGCAAGATATCCTTGTCGGCATACTCCTGTACTTCCTCAGGATGTCCGGCTTGCTGCGCAAAGGCCTTCACCTGCTGGTCGATTTGCTCCTCGGTCACCTCAACATCATAATAAGTGAGTTGATCTTCGCCGGTGAGTTCCACCTTAAACTCAGGAGCAAGTGCGATGTCGAATTTGAATTCGAAGTCATCTTGGTTTTCGATGTCCTGTGCTTGCTGCTTTTCCGACATCATCGGTTCGCCAAGCACGCTGAGCTTCTTTTCTTCGATGAACTTTTGGAGGTTTTCGCCCACGAGACGATTGATTTCGTTCATCTTCACCTCCGTGCCGAAACGCTTATTGATCAAGCCGGCAGGCACTTTTCCTTTACGGAAACCGGGCATTTCGGCTTTCGCCGCGATATTTTTGAGTTCCTTCTTGACAGCGTCCTGATAGTCTGCCTTCTCCATCTTCACCGAGACGAGGGCGCTCACTCCGGACTGTTCGAGAGTAATGTTCATGAGGTGTGGTGTTATATGCTTATTTATTATTGTCGAATAGCGTGAGCTTCCCACGAGTGCTCCGTTTTAGGCAACGTTTCCTCGTGCGAAAGCGCCAATACAAAGATCCAGTCGAGGCGAGTCTATATATTTAGCGCAGCAAAGGTACTCTTTTTTCGGCGAAAAAGGCGTATCTTCGCACAAAATAATTCTCTTCTGATCATTTCTCAGTCAATGATCTCCCGAAACCACACCTTTCTACGATGAACCGACAAGATTTCCGAATCGTCTTCATGGGCACCCCCGACTTTGCCGTCGGCAGTCTGCGCGCCCTCGTCGAAGGCGGATACAATGTGGTGGCCGTTGTCACCATGCCCGACAAGCCTGTGGGGCGCCATCAGAGCGAACTCTCGCAAAGTGCCGTAAAACAATACGCCCTTGCGCACCACCTCCCCGTGCTCCAGCCGGAAAAGCTGAAGGACCCCGATTTTCTGGACGCCCTGCGCAGCTACCGTGCCGACCTCCAAGTTATAGTGGCCTTCCGCATGCTGCCCGAAGCGGTTTGGGACATGCCCCCTCACGGCACTTTCAATCTCCACGCCTCGTTGCTCCCGCAATATCGCGGTGCCGCCCCCATCAACTGGGCCATTATTAATGGAGACACCGAAACTGGCGTCACCACCTTCCTGCTCGACCACGAAATCGACACCGGTCGCATCATTCACCAAGCCCGCATTCCCATCACCGAGGCCGACAACGTCGAAACCATCCACGATCGCCTCCGCGACGTCGGAGCCGGTGTGGTGACACGCACCGTCGACGACATCATCGCCGGCAACATTCGCCCCGTCGACCAAGACACGCTCCCGACCGACGGCGAAATTCGGCACGCCCCCAAGATCTTCAAAGACACTTGTCGCCTCTCGCTCGACACTTCGGTCAAACGTGCCTTCGATTTCGTGCGTGGCCTCTCGCCCTACCCCGCTGCTTGGACAGAACTTGTGGACGAAAGCGGTAAGCGTACCGCACTCAAACTCTATGCCGCCCAACGCGAACAAGTGCAAGTCGGCGAAAAACCGGGCACCGTGCTCACCGATGGCAAAACCTATTTCAAGATTGCGTTCCCCGACGGCTATCTCTCACTCACACAACTCCAATTGGCGGGCAAAAAGCGCATGACCGTCACCGACTTCCTCCGTGGTTTCCATCCGGAGGGCGCCCTTCGCGTAGAATAATCCCCCTCTCTTCTCCAGCATTCTCATTATGGCATTAGAAGCCCTCCCCCCTAAGCCCGGACTCGGCATGACCGCCGAATTGCACCTCGAAGATGTGCAGCGCGCCGTCGATGTTGAGCAGCAAGAACACCGTCCGCAGCGCGTGCTCCCCGCAGAGTGGGCGCCCCAAAGCGCTGTTCAGCTCACCTGGCCGCACGCCGACACCGATTGGCGCGACCTCCTCGCCGAGGTCACCGAAACCTACGTTCGCCTTGCCTACGAAATCGCCAGTCGCCAGCCGCTCCTCATCATCAGCCCCGAACCCGACGAAGTGCAATCGCTCCTCTCCCGCCGACTCCCCGCGGCCGCTTTGCAAAACGTGCATTTCGTCGCCGCTCCCTCGGACGACACCTGGGCGCGCGACCACGCTTTTCTCACCGTCCTCTCCGACAACGGGGCCGAACTACTCGACTTCCGCTTCAACGGTTGGGGTGGCAAGTTCGCCGCCGAGCGCGACAACGCCATCAATCGCCGGCTCTTCGACACCGGTTGGCTCCGTGGGCACTACGTTTCGGCACTCGATTTCGAACTCGAAGGCGGTGCCATCGAGAGTGACGGCGCCGGCACGCTCCTCACCACGGCCGCTTGCCTCCTCAATCCCAACCGCCGTCTCGAAGGCGACGCGGTGCCCGTGCCCGATCGCGGACAAGTCGAACTGCTGCTCCGCGAACGCCTCGGCGCCGAACGCATCCTTTGGCTCCACCACGGCTATTTGGCGGGCGACGACACCGATTCGCACATCGACACCCTCGCTCGTCTCTGTCCCAACCACACCATTGTCTACGTCAAGTGCGACGATCCTTCCGACGAGCACCATGCCGAGCTCCAAGCCATGGAGGCCGAGCTGGAAGCCCTGCGCACCGCCGACGACCGCCCCTATCATTTGCTCGCGCTACCCATGCCCGACGCCATTCATGACGAAGCCGGCGAACGCCTTCCCGCCACCTACGCCAACTTCCTCATCATGAACCGCGCCGTGCTCCTACCCACCTACCATCAGCCCGAGCATGACGAAGCGGCTCGCAAGGTGTTGCAGCGCGCCTTCCCCCAGCATGAAATCGTAGGTGTCGACTGTCGCAGCCTCATCCGCCAGCACGGTTCGCTCCATTGCGTCACCATGCAATATCCCCGCGGTGTCGTTCGCTTCGACTAAGCCCTCCCGCACTTCTTCTCCCTCTCTATTTTCACACTTCGCCCCATGAAAGTAGCCCTTATCCAAATGCCCTGCGTGGCCGATCCCGCCCAAAACCGCGATCGCCTCGCAGCTCACATTGCCACCGCCGCCCGGGGCGGTGCCGAACTCGTGGTGCTGCAAGAATTGCACAACACGCCCTATTTCTGTCAGACAGAAAACACCGAACTTTTCGATCTCGCCGAACCCATTCCGGGACCCTCGACCGCGTTTTTCGGCGATCTCGCACGCCACCACGCCGTTGTGCTCGTCACCTCGCTCTTCGAGCGCCGCGCACCGGGCCTCTACCACAACACCGCCGTGGTCTTTGAGCGCGACGGTTCCATCGCGGGCAAATATCGCAAGATGCACATTCCCGACGACCCAGCCTATTACGAGAAATTCTACTTCACTCCCGGCGATCTCGGCTTCGAGCCCATCGACACCAGCGTAGGTCGTCTCGGCGTGCAGGTATGTTGGGATCAGTGGTACCCCGAAGGCGCGCGCCTCATGGCACTTCGCGGTGCCGAACTCCTCATCTATCCCACCGCCATCGGCTATGAAAGCAGCGACACGCCCGAAGAACAGGCGCGTCAACGCGAGGCATGGACCACCGTGCAGCGGGGTCATGCCGTCGCCAACGGCCTACCTGTCATCGCTGTCAACCGCGTGGGTCACGAACCCGATCCCAGCGGACAGACCAACGGCATCCTTTTCTGGGGCAGCTCCTTCGTGGCCGGTCCGCAAGGCGAACTGCTTTTCCGTGCCGACACCGAGAGCGAAGGCGTCTACCTTGTCGATATCGACATGCAACGCAGCGAGAACGTGCGCCGCTGGTGGCCTTTCCTCCGCGACCGCCGCGTCGACGAATTTGCCCCCCTCACCCGCCGCTTCATCGACTGATCGCCATAATAATACGCGAACAGCGAAAACATTATAAAATAATCCCCCACTCGGCGCATGGCTGTGCCGAGTGGGGGATTGTCTTTCTCCTTTTACTGCTGTCCGCTAAACTTCAAATCGTCACGATTTGAAGTTTAGCGGACAGCAGTATTATAAATAGCGTCTTTTTATTCTTTTTTCTTCGGTAACTTCTGCGAGGCTTGCTCTATCTTTTTCTCGTCTCTGACAACTTTGCGCTCCAACTTCTTAATATCTTCTGCGGGTGGCAATTCTTCTGGTTTAATGCCGCGGTTTCCCAACATGGAACGCACACTCTGATTGTTCTGAACATGCTCATGAGTGATAGACGATTCTCCGTGCAGGTCTTTGTTTTCCACATTGTAGTTAGTCATTTCCGTGGCGAGATTCTTTGCAGCGATTGTGAGGGTGGGCAGAAAGTCAGCCAATGGTCTATTGGATTTCACACCCAGACGTTTTTTCATATCTTCCGTGGTGTGCCCTCCGAAAAGAGCTGTGTCACCTTTAGATCGTATTCTTCCGAAACCTTTATCATCAACACCTCGTTCATATATATTCTGAGACAATTGTTTTTCTGCTGCTCTCAATTTGTCCCGTGTTTCCAAACGAGAAAGCAAGTTTAGTCGCTCTTCTATAAGCTCAGCCTTCCGTGTTTGAACAGCAAAATAACTTTGGGCAAAGGCGATTTCTTCTTTCTTTGGATCACCGTTTTGAGCAATGAGATAACAAGCATAACGAGTAAGCATAAAATCAGAAACCTCACGCTTGGCACCACTCCCTAATTCTACCATTTTCGTGACCTCACGAAAATGGTCATCCTCATTGATGTTCTGTGACTTACACGAAGCGACTGCCCGATGTATAGCAACGAGAAAATTCTCCCAGCGGGCATATCCCAATATCGTTTGCAATTCGCGAGCAAACCAAACTTCGATTTGTTCTTTGGTATCATCACTTTCAAGGTATCGAACAATGCAATCAAATGATGATTTATATTGCAAGATGCTATTCCTGTCCATCTCGTTCTGTATATTTTAAAAATTCAAAATAATACCTATCTCTCAGTTTTTGTTTTCTTTTCTCGCTTATAGTTCCTTGTTTACTCTCATCTGTCATGCCTCGCCATTCAAGAGCAAGCCAAGACTGCATCAATGCTAAGAATTTTTCAACATCACCTTCATTATATTCAGATTGAACTATTTTATCAATTATTTTAACAGCCTCACTATCCCAACAATTAGGATAACTAGCGGGGTTCATAAACGTTTTTAATTGATATGACAATCCTATTAGCTCCGTTCTATCTTCACTTCTGGTAATCGCCATTGTACAAAACTCTGCAACTATTTTACGAAGTGTAGTCAAATACTCTTTCCGAGCAATTGTTATTGTGTTGATATAAGTATTCTTATTTGACTGCCTCAAGGTTATCACCACATTAGCAATACCAACAAAAAAAGTTAGCACTACACTTATTAAAGTCATTACTTCTGTCCCCATCTTATTATATATGTAATTTTATTGGAGTAACTGCCGATAGAGGCTATCGCTCCGTCAGATTGATTAAATTCAGTAGAGTTAATCGCCAAGTGCAAAATTAGGCAATTCTTTCGAAGAACTCTGCTTTTGGTGTTTCAAACTTTAGTTTTTGCCTCTGTCTATTGTTGACGTAGAGGCAATCGGCAAGTGCAACAAGCTACGCTGAGCGCCCGAAAAGTCCCCAATTTATCAAGAAAAGTCCCCGACTTTTTGCTAATCCCTTCCTACTTTTTCCACACACCTCCCCACTTTCTCGGCACGGCCGACAGACATGCCCTCGCCGCTCTCAAGCGCGAACGAAAAAACGCCATGAATCACCACATTCGGGTATTCCACTGGCACGAAATCCCCAAAAAGAGGAGAAAAGCCCCTCTTGCATATCCAAAGCCGCGCATCATATACCCTAAAATGGGTATTGCAATGCCTCACGAAAGCCGTTAACTTTGCAAGTTGAAACCTACACGGCATGAAACCTACAAAATATCTTCTCCCCCTTCTCTTTGTCGGTGTCGTTCCCTGCGCCGGCGCTCCGTTTGTGCCCATTGTCGACTCGCCACTTGCACCGACCTTGGGCGAAAAAGCCGCCGACAGCACCGTGACCACGCCTGCGCAAAACCTGAACGAGGCCACCGTCACTGCCCACGCCGAGGCCACTCGCCTCAAATACGCCCCGCAGGCCTTGACCCTCCTTTCTTCATGCCAAATCGATGGTTCGGCCTCCTCGCTCAACGAGGTGCTCGGACGCGTGGCCGGCGTGACCATCCGCTCCATGGGCGGAGTCGGCAGCAGCTCGCGCATCTCCGTGCGCGGACTCGAGGGCAAGCGCATGGGACTCTACATCGACGGCGCCGCCGTCAGCCAGATGAGCAATTTTGTCACCCTCGACGACGTGCCCACCGACATGATCGAGCGCGTGGAACTCTACAAAGGCATCGTTCCCTACCGTTTCGGCGGCACAGCCATGGGCGGCGCGGTGAATGTCGTACTCAAGGACTATCCGCCGCGCTATCTCGACGCGTCCTACGAAGTGGGCAGCTACAACACCCACCGCGCCAACTCCGTCTTCAAACGTAGTTTTGCCGACCTCGGGCTCGAACTGGGCTTGGGCGGCTTGTTTGTCGCGTCGGACAACGACTATGAAATGACGCTCCACAACCAAAACGACCTACGTGTGCGCCGCGGCAACGACGCCTTCCGCAAAGCGGTGCTCGGCGGCTCGATCAAGGAAACCAAGTTGTGGTTCGACGAACTCAAATCGGAATTCATCCTCACCTCCACGCGCCAAGGCATTCAAGGCATCGACTGGGACTATCGCAGCGCCCACAACCACGCTTCGTCCTTCCTCGTCTCGCTCGAGGCCAAGCGCAAGAACTTCTTCGTCGAGGGGCTGGATTTCGATTTCTCCACGGCCTACAACATCGGACGCTACGGCCTTTGCGACACCGCTCGCGTGCGCCACGCCTGGGACGGCCGCACCTATCCCACCCTCTCGCCCTTGGGCGGCGAAACGGGTCCCTTCGCTTCGGACGGTCACCATCGTTCGCACGATTGGATCGGCAAGTTGAATTTGGAATACACCCTCCGACCGGATCACGCCCTCAACCTGAACCTCTACGGCACCAGCACTTGGCAGCAGCCCCACAACGAACTGATGGATCGCTCGCTGGGCTATCCGGGCAACTTCGACAGTCGCCTCACCGCCCTCACCACCGGTTTGTCCTACGAGGCGTTCTTCTTCGACCGCCGGCTGCAAACAGCCGTGACGGCGAAACACTTTCTCATCGGCTCGCGCGCCAAAATGCTGCACAACTTCTATTTGCGCGACATCAAGACCATTCACATCAATCGCAGCGAATGGGGCGCGAACTTCGCCGCTTGCTATCGCCTCACCCCCCTCTGGACAGTCAAAGGCTCGGTGGCTTCGGAAGTGCGCATCCCCACGAGCGAAGAACTCCTCGGCAACAGCTTCAACATTCTCCCTTCGCCCGACCTGCTCCCCGAACGCAACAAGAGTGTGAACGCCGGTGTGCTCTATCGGCGGTCCTTTTCCGACGATCGGGTGTGGGAAGCCGAGGTCAATGTCTATATGAGCGAACTCACCGACATGGTGCGTTTCACTCCCGACCTGTTGCCCACGATGGCGCGCTACACCAATTTCGGACAAGTGCGCACGATGGGACTCGAAGCGGAGATCAAAGCCGACGTGACGCGCTGGTGCTACCTCTACGCCAACGGCACTTGGCAGGATTTGCGCGACCGCCGGCGCACCTTCCCCAACTCGAAGGTGCCCAACCCCACTTACGACTTGCGCATCCCAAACATTCCCTACCTCATGGCCAATTTCGGCGGCGAACTGCACTGGGCCGATCTCTTCGGCCGCAGACAGAACACGCGCCTGCTGCTCGATGCCTCGTATGTGCACCGCTATTCGTACGACTTCGAGATGGGCGCTTATCTCGAAAAGCTGATTCCCACCTCACTCACCTTCGATGCGGCCATCGAACAGAGTTTTGCCAACCGACGCTGGACGCTCACGCTGAAAGTGAAGAACCTCGCCGACCGCGAAACGGTGTCGGAGTTCAATCGCCCACTGCCCGGCCGCACCTGCTCGGTGAAACTGCGCTATTTGCTGCGCTGAATCCTCATTGTTTCCAATTTCCACTTAATACTTCATCTCTATGTTCAAGAAAATGCTGTTTTGCGCAGCGGCCGGCCTCCTGTTGCTGGCTCAAAGCGCCTGCGACAACGACAAACCTCAACCCACTCCCTCCGCTCAAAAGGGTTCGACGCTCATCACCACCACGGTGGTCAACCCCGACGGGGCAAGCGGCGTTTGCTACATGCAACTCATCGACGGGCTGACGGGACACTACGACAACGCGAAGGCGGTGCCCGCCGGTTTCGGCGCTCCACCTGTAGTGCAGGGTCGCGACGTCTTTGTGCTGCCCGACTATATGGGCAACAACAAGGCGGAGATGCGCCACTATGTCTATGAAACCAACGGCACGCTGCAACTGCGCGGCACACTCGCGCTGCCGGCCGGTGCGGGAGCGGCCAATGTGTGCAAGGTGAGCGACACAAAGGCCTACGTTTCGTTCCAAAACACGGGACAGGTTTGGGCTTTCAACCCCTCGACAATGCAGAAAATCGCCGAAATTGATATGAACGCCTTGGCACAGAAGGACATGCGCGTAGCTCCTGCCGCCATGGTGGAACGCGACGGTCTCCTTTTCGTGGGTCTCAACCAGTTTGATGCGCAATGGATGCCGACTGCGAAGCAAGCCGACATGGCCGTTGTGGACACGAAGACCGACAAAGTGGTGAAAAAGATCAGCGACACGAAGCACGAACTGAGCTTTGCCACGCGCCCCATCGACCCGCATTCTGTTTTCGTGGATGCCCAAGGCGACATTTACGTCAACTGCATGGGCAGCTTCGGCTACAAACCGGGCTTTGCCGGCGGTCTGCTGCGCATTCGCAAGGGACAGACGGATTTCGACCCCGACTTTGCGATCAACTACCAAACGACGAAGGTGCAAGGCTTCGACGGAGCGATCGACTATGTGGGTACTGTCCGCCTCGCCTCCGACGGAAAAGTCTATGCCATGGCCGCCAACTTTGCCCTCGACCCCAACAATAAGAACCCTTATCTGGCCAAGGTGATGTTCCCCGTGGTGATCGACCTGCAACAACGCAGTGTGCAGAAGATCGACGGCATCCCCTATTCGAACGGCCACGCCGTGGCCATCGGCGAACGCGACGGCAAACTCTATTTCGGCAGCGGCAACGACGAGGCTTACGGCTTCTATGCCTACAACCTGAAAACGAAAAAGAGCGAGGGCCTGGCCTTCACGGTGGTAGGTATGCCCGCCCAATTCGAAACGCTCAAATAAGCACGCACTTTCGGAAGTTTTCTTCCTCTTCACCCCGGCTCTAAAGCTGCGGAGCACAAAAAAACGGCACCGCCTCACTCGAAAAAGTGGGCGGTGCCGTGTGTTGTGTGGAAAGGTAGGTCGGTGCGCACCGGGAGGTGCGCGGTGGGAAACAATTAGTACTTCTCGGCGTAGTTGGAAACGCTGAGATCGGAGATGCGGCCCACAAAGTTGCCGGTGCGCGCGAGGGGGAAGACGAGCGTGCGCTGGTAGTACATCTTGGAGGCGGCGTAGGGATCGGCGCTCGCTCCGGCGAGACCGGCGTCGGTCGACGCACTGCCGAGCGTCAAGGGGTAGAGGGCTTGACGGAAACGGCCGTCGACAAAGAGCAACGTTTCGCGGTTGGTGCCCACAAAGGTGAGGCGCACCTTGCGACCGGCGGGCACCACATAGTCGAACTCGTTGAGATAGCCCTCCCGCTCGAAGGCGAGTTTGCCGTTCTTGGGCGAAGCGAGATAAACGGTGGCATCGGACGAGGAGAAGAGGACATCGCCGCGGCGCACGGAGTCGGCTTCGAGGTCAAAGGAGACAGTGTAATCGTACCCCACGGCGTCACCCACCCAGTCGACGGGGGCGTTGGGCTGCAACACGGGACGCGGGCAACGCAAAGTGGCACGTCCTTCGGCAATGCCGGGCAGACGGCCGAGGAGGTTGACGCCGGGGGCTTCGCTTAGGGCGGCTCCGCGACGGGCGAACTCGGCATACGGCACACTCACGGCTGCTCCCGTCCACGTCTTGGCGGAAATGGTGCGGAGGGCGGGCATGACGCGGTGGTGAATGTCGCGCACGGTGATGCCGTTGCCGGCGTGGTCGTTCCAAACAGCGAACATTCCGCCGAGAATGGCGGGATCGCGCTCTTCGAACTTCTGATTGCCGATCTGCGCCGGCGTCCATTTCTCATAGAGCATCGGGCAGTTGAGGTAATCGTAGTAGTAACCGGCGGCGGGCACGATGTAAACATAGCCGTCGGGAATGGAAATGAGCTGATAGCCCTGGGCTTTCATCTTCGCGGGGTCTGCATAGCCGTTATACCAGGCTTCGAGAATCACATTCTTGCTCTTGACGGGCGTCTGCCCGTCGGCATGCGTGAGCGCGCCCCAAGCCACGGCCTGTTTGCCGTAGCGTTCGACGTGGCGAATGAGATGGTCAGTAAGCGAACGGAAGAGTTCGACCACGGATTTGTCCTTGTTGCTGTATTCGTCAGTGCCGATGTGCACACGCGGACCGACGAAAACGGGATCGGGACCGGCACAATACTCCGTGAACAGGCTGTCGAGGAAGGGAACGACGGCGGGATTGCGGAGATTGAGGTGGTCGGCACCGAATTCTTCCGAGCCGAGCGAGGGACGATAGTGCGTAAATGCCAGAGAGTGGGCGGGTACGTCGATTTCGGGGAGAATTTCCACGCCCTGTGCGGCGGCTTCGCGCTGGAAAGCCCGGAATTCTTTCTTCGTGTAGCTGCCGTCGCGCGCAGTAAGGCCGGGGAAGAAGTCGCTTTCGAGACGGAAAGCGGCGGGCGTCTTCGCCCAGTCGTTGCCGAAGTACTGTTTGAAGCCGTTGTCGTTGAGATGAACCTGCAAGGTGTTCATCTTATAATAGGCCATCACTTTGACCAATTGGCGCAAATAGTCCATGGGAATGTATTTGCGACCGACATCGATCATGAAACCGCGCACGGGATAGGCGGGACGGTCGGTGGCGACGCCGCAAGGCAGGGCGTGCGAGCGGGTTTGCTCACTGATTTGCAAAATGGTGCGGGTGCCCCAAAATGCGCCTTGGGCTGTGGTGGCAGCGATGGTTGCGGTTTCGCCTACGGTCAGGCGGTAACCTTCGGTGCCAAGGGTGTCGCGGCGATCGGCGCGCGCCAAAACGATGTCGCCGGCGCGACCTTTGCCCTGCACAACGCTGAGTCGGCGCGAAAAAAGTTCGGCATAGTCGGCAGCAAAGCGTTCGGCAACGGGCAAGAAGGCGCGATCGCTCACCACAATGCGGCCGGTGGGATGAAATTCACCACGGGCACCTTGCCAAGAAGTGAGTTCGGGCACGACAAAGGGACGGGGATTGTCAACTGCCGCGGCGGCATGTGCCCAGGTCGCGGCGAGACATGCCACGAAAAGCAGCAGCGAACGCCGAAGGAAGGGGAAAATTTGCATGATGTATTGGGGATTAAGGGTTATCGGGCGAGGGAGGTTCCGCTGTGGGCGACACACTGTCCGAGGAAGAGGGGGGATTGGGCGTCTCGCCGCCGGAGGAAGAGGCTGCTGCGGAAGGCGCGCCGGCAGAATCCGCGGGAGACGAAGCAGCGGACGCGCTGTCGGCATTCGCTTCGTCGGCATCGGCCGGGTGAATCGCCCTTGCTGCTTCCGGAAATTCGGCACGCGCGCTGAACAGCAGCGCATCGGGAGCGGCGAAGGGATAGACTTGCATGAAAATTTGGCGGGTGAGTTGCGGTTCTTCTCGCAAGGCAATCTCGAGCCACCCGAGATAAGCGGCACCCTGTCGCAAACGGCGGGCAGCATAGGCCAGGTAGGGCGAGGCCACAGCGGCATCTTCGGGGCGAGACTGCAGCAACACTTTCCAGAGTTCGCCGCCCCAAGTGTCTTCAAAACAGTTGTTTTCACAAAGGGCATGGGCGATGCGACGGCGCGCTTCAGGTGGGAATCCGTAGGCTTGCGCCAAGTGATTCACCGTTCGCGCCGCGAATTCTGTTTGCTGGTGCGCCAGGGCGAGTTCGGCCGTGCGGAGATAGATTTCCATCTGCTCCACGCCGAGCGAAGCGGTGGAGGCCAGCACGGCATAGGCGGTGTGCATGTCGCCCTCGGCGGCATAGGTGAGTGCGATGTCGCCGGTGATGCGAATTTTGTCGGGATGCTCATTGGGACAATGCTGTGCCGCGGTTTCGAGCACGGCGCGGGCTTCGGAAAAAGCTCGCTTGTTGACGAGAATCTCTCCGGCAGAAAGGGCCATGCTGTAGTCGTTGGGGAAGAGTTGGCGGTAGGTGTCATACACTTGCAGCACTTCATCCCAATGCTCCAGGCCGAGTTCGCCGATGGCTTTGAAGCGGAGGGCTTTTTCATTGCGGGGATCGATGGCTATGGCGTAGTCGGCGGCTTCAACACACTTCTCATATTGCTTTTGCTCATTGGCTACATCGGCCACAAAGAGCCACGCATCGAGATTATAAGGGTCGGCATCCAGAACTTTTTCGGCCAATTCTCGAGCATGATCACGGGCGCCCCACTGCACAAAGATCTCTCCTTGGAGCAATAGCGCGCGAGAATATTCCGGAGCGTCCTCGGGAATGCGAAGAAGATACTTTCGGGCGTAGGTAGGATGGCCGTAGTCGAGAAAGAGCTCGCCGATTTCGAGCAAAAGGTCGTTGATGCCCATCGGGGGCTCGCCTTCCTCGGCTTCCATCCGCGCATCCATTTCCGTTTCGTCAGCCAAGACTTTCTCATAGATGGCGTCGGCAGCATCGAATTCAAGGCGGCTGAGTGCGCGCTCTGCGTAATAAAATTGGACATCGAGGTGCTGCTGGTCGGACATCTGGCGTACGACTTCATCGGCATCTGCCCATCGGCCTTCGTTTTTGTACCGATAAGCACGACGAATCTGCACCTCAGGATCGTCGGGGTGGAGACGAAGCGCAAGACGCATGCAGGTCTCGGCTTCATAGTATTGGTTGTTTTGCTCGTAATAATCGAGTATGTCTAAAAGTTCAGGGGCGTCCATCCATAAAGGAACGGACGCCCCTGCAAGTTTCTGTTCATACTCGCTCACCAGCGCTTTGAGATCACGGGGTTCTCGCTTCATGGGTGGGCTTGTTGGTGCGCCGCGCTTTAATTTCGCTGTGATGTGGTGCGCTGATCCGCGACAATCGTCAGGAGAAAGCGCCGACGCGGGTGCATTTATTTGTGTTTGTCTTCTTTGAGCGAAACGGTGCTGTTGAAGATCAGGTGTTCGGGAGTGGAATCGGGGTCAATGTTGTAATAGCCGGTGCGCGTGAACTGCAAATAGTGGAGCGGTTGGAGCGTCTGGACATATTTTTCGACAAAGGCACCTTGGTTGACGTGAATGCTGTCGGGATTGAGGAAGGGACGCATGGCGTCAATGCCGCGTACGCCGTGCTCATCCTCATATTGCTTGATGGCGTCGCGAGGATTCTCGCAGGTCCAAAGGCAAGCGTAGTTGCGAACTTCGGCAGGAAGGCAATGATCGCAGCTCACCCAATGGATGGTGCCCTTGACTTTGCGGTTGGCGCCTTCGGTTCCCGCCTTAGATGTGGGATCGTAGGTGCAGTAGATTTCTTCAATCTCGCCGGTGGCTTCATTCTTCTTGAAGCCGGTGCAGTTGACAATGTAGGCACTTTTGAGACGGGTCTCCTTGTCGGGCGTCATACGGAAGAACTTCTTATCGGCAACTTCCTTGAAGTCGGCACGTTCAATCCAGAGTTCACGGCTGAACTCGATGGTGTGGGTGCCTTCCTCGGGGCGCTCGGGATTATTGACCACCTCAAGTTCTTCGACTTGTCCCTCGGGATAGTTGGTAATGATGAGTTTGACGGGGTCGAGTACGGCCGATACACGAGTAGCTCGCTCGTTGAGATCGGCGCGCACGGCACTTTCGAGCAACTTAATGTCGTTGAGCGCGTCAAACGTGGTGTATCCGATCTTATCTATGAACTTGCGAATGCTCTCGGGGCTGTAACCTCGACGACGTATGCCACAAATGGTGGGCATACGCGGATCGTCCCATCCGCTGACCACGCCTTCTTTGGTGAGCAACAGGAGGTTGCGCTTGGACATGAGGGTGTAATTGAGATTCAGCTTGTTGAACTCAATCTGTCTCGGCCGATTATCGGCGAGATCTTCTCCGCGCGTTTCTTTGTACCAATCCACGAAAAGGTCGTAAAGCGGACGGTGGGGCACAAATTCAAGGGTACAGATGGAGTGGGTAACCCCTTCGAGGTAGTCACTCTGCCCATGCGTGAAATCATACATGGGGTAGGCGTTCCACTTGTTGCCGGTGCGGATGTGCGGCATGTTGAGAACGCGGTACATGATGGGGTCCCGGAAGTGCATATTGTCGCTGGCCATGTCGATCTTGGCGCGAAGCACCATTTTGCCGGGTTCAACTCGTCCACTGTTCATTTCTTCGAACAGACGCAAGGACTCTTCCACGGGGCGGTCGCGATAAGGACTGGGCGTGCCGGGACGTGTGGGCGTGCCCTTCTGCGCTGCAATCTGCTCACTGCTTTGTTCGTCGACATAAGCGCGGCCTTGCTTGATCAGCGCTACGGCAAATTCCCAGAGGTCACCGAAATAGTCGGAAGCATAGAGTATTTTTCCCCAATGATAGCCGAGCCATTCGATATCTCGCTTGATGGCTTCGACATATTCGTGGTCTTCCTTCTGCGGATTGGTGTCATCCATGCGCAAATTGCACACGCCGCCGAACTTCTGCGCCACTCCGAAGTCCATGGCGATGGCTTTGGCGTGTCCGATGTGGAGATAGCCGTTGGGCTCGGGCGGGAAACGCGTTTGGAGGCGGCCGCCGTTGCGTCCGGCAGCGAGGTCGTCTTTTACGATCTGCTCGATAAAGTTGAGCGTTTCCTTCTTGTCTTGAATTTCTTCGGGAGTGGTGGACATGTTGCTATGGGATTGTTAGTTGGCCATTTCGGAGAGGAACTTGATGCGCACGAGGCGGATCTCGTCTTCTGTGTAGTCGTCGCCGAGTTCGTCGTAGGCCTCATCGAGACTGTCGGTGTCGCTCTCGCGGAAATAGTCGAAGATGTCGGCGATACTGTCTTCGTCCATGACGTCGTTGAGGAAATAGTCGATATTGATCTTCGTCCCGCTGTAAACGATGGCGTCTACGTGATCGAGAAGTTCCGAAAAATCGAGTCCTTTGGACTTGGCAAGCTCATCAAGGGGGATTTTTCGGTCAATAGCGCGGATAATATCCACTTTAAGCTGCGACTTTTTGGGAACCGTGCGGAAGCGGAAGTCTTCGGGCCGCTCAATGTCGTTGTCTTCGCAGTGGCGGCGGATAAGATCGCAGAACTGACTGCCGTAGCGCTTGGCCTTGCCCGATCCGACGCCGGGAATATTTTGTAATTCCTCAATCGTCTGGGGATAGGTGGAGGCCATGGCCTCGAGGGAGGTGTCTTGGAAGATGACATAAGGGGGAATGCCCAATTCCTTGGCCATGCTTTTCCGAAGATCTTTGAGCAGGCGGTAGAGTTGAGGGTCGAGTGCAGCGGCAGCACCGCTTTGTTGCAGCGCAGCACCGGCAATTGCCTCATCGTCGAAGTCATTGTCTTCGACAACAGGGAAGCTTTCGGGCTTCTTCAAGAACTTCTTTCCGGCAGGAGTCACCTTGATGACACCATAATTGTCGACATCTTTGCGCAGGTAGTTGGCGATCAAGCCTTGTTTGATCACGGCATTCAGCACGCGATCATCCTCCATATCTTCGGCGATGCCGAAGCATTCCAAATCATCATGGTGATGTGCCACCACCTCGTCGGTGGCGTTGCCCATCATTACATCTTTAATATAGTCATCGCGGAAGTTCTCTTTCGTTTCGAGAACGGTCTCGATGACCTTACATAAGTGATCTTTTCCTTCCACTTGTTTCTTTGGATTTTTACAGTTGTCACAGTTGCCACAATTGTCCGGCTCGTACTGCTCTCCGAAATAGTGCAGCAAGAGCTTTCGACGGCATACGGCCGACTCGGCATAGGCGGCGGTCTCCTTGAGTAGTTGTCGACCGATGTCTTGCTCGCTCACGGGTTTGCTCTCCATGAACTTTTCGAGTTTCTGCAAGTCTTTGTGCGAATAGAAAGCCACACACAGCCCTTCTCCTCCGTCGCGTCCGGCGCGTCCGGTCTCTTGGTAGTATCCCTCGAGACTCTTGGGTATGTCGTAATGAATTACGAACCTAACGTCGGGCTTGTCAATCCCCATGCCAAAGGCAATGGTAGCCACGATCACGTCGATGTTTTCTTTCAGGAACGCATCTTGCGTGTCAGAGCGCACTTGTGCATCGAGGCCGGCGTGATAAGCACTGGCCTTAATGTTGTTGGCGAGCAAAATGCGGGTGAGTTCTTCCACGCGCTTGCGCGAAAGACAATAGATAATGCCGCTCACGCCCGGTCGGCTCTTGATGAACCGAATCACGTCGTAGTCCACCTTTTCGGTTTTGGGACGCACTTCGTAGTAAAGGTTGGGGCGATTGAACGAGCTTTTGAACTCCACGGCATCCGTCATGCCGAGACTCTTCTTGATGTCGTTGCGCACTTTGACCGTCGCCGTCGCCGTGAGTGCAATCACCGGAGCGAGACTGATCTTATCGATGAGGGGACGAATTTTTCGATATTCGGGTCGAAAATCATGCCCCCACTCCGAAATACAATGTGCTTCGTCGATGGCATAGAACGAAATCTTGACCGATTTGAGGAAGTTGATATTGTCCTCCTTGGTCAATTGTTCGGGCGCCACGTAAAGCAGTTTCGTATGTCCGTTGAGTATGTCGGACTTCACCGCTTCGATCGTGGCTTTGGGCAACGACGAATTGATGAAATGCGCCACACGATTGTCGTCGCACACTTGGCGGATGGCATCGACTTGATTTTTCATCAAGGCGATGAGTGGAGAGACGACGATGGCCACCCCTTCCATGAGAAGCGCAGGCAACTGGTAGCAAAGCGATTTACCGCCGCCTGTAGGCATCAGCACAAACACATCGTGGCCCGAAAGCAGGCTGCGAATGATGGCTTCCTGATTGTCCTTGAAGCACTCGAAGCCAAAGTATTGCTTGAGTGGCTCGCGCAGATTTATTTCAGTCGTCATGGGAGATGGACATAAATAGAAGGTGAGTTCCTCTCGCAAAGTTATAAACAACTTTTGATTCCGCGCCCTCCGCGTCTTGATTTTTTTGCCGTTCGGTCGAAAAAATACGAGCGCCTTCTGCGCCATGCTCCCCTCCGACTGCTCACAACAGCGACACCACTATCGATGTGCGGCATTTCTCACGTCCATTGCTCGCAGCCTCATCACAAAAACACTGCGCGGCACAAGAAGTGTGTCGCGCAGTGACCCCACGTGGGGGCTGCGGCATCGCGTCGTCCGGTGCCGCAAGCGAAAAGCCTCAATTGTCTTTCTCTCGCTTCTTGAGGCTGTCGATGAGCTCGTCGAGCAAAGGGAGAATTTCAGCGATAGACGATTCGTGCACACCGTTTCCACAAAGAATTTCGAGCATGCAGTCGGGAATACCCACCGATTGTTCGCGCAGGTCTTTGCCGTGTGCGGTGAGACTCACGATGGTCTGGCGCGTATCGACCTTTCCCTTGGTGCGATTGACGATGCCTTCACGCTCCATGCGCTGAATGAGTGGCGTCACCGTGTTGGTTTCAAGCGCCAAACGCTTAGCGATGTCATTCACGGGCAATTCGTCGGTTTCCCACAGCACCATCAAGACCAAATACTGGGGATAGGTCACACCGAGTTTGTCCAAATAGGGGCGATAGGCTTGCGTGATGAGTCGGCTGGCAGCGTAGAGGCGAAAGCAAAGTTGCTTGTCTAGTTTCAATTTTTCGTAGTCCATGTTCGTCTTTTTTCCCTTTAAGCGCACACAACCGACAGGCAATGTGTGGACACTGCCGGTCGGTTATGAAAGAGGGGTTTAGTCTTTGATTGTCAGCTTAGAGAAGCTGTTCGATTTGCTTTTCGATGTCTTTGATATCGTGGGTGGGTTCGAAGCGAGCCACGACGTGTCCCTCCCGATCAATGAGGAATTTGGTGAAGTTCCACTTGATATCGTTGCTCTTGCGCCAATCGGGCGTGGCCTTGTCGAACATGCCTTCGAGAATGGGCGTAAGCTTGTGGTTGGCATCAAAGCCGGCGAAGCCTTTCTGCTGCTTGAGGAAGGTGTAGAGGGGAAGTTCGTCGGCGCCGTTGACGTCCGATTTTTTGAACTGCGGGAATTCCACGCCAAACTTCATGGTGCAGAACTCATGAATCTCCTCGTCGCTGCCGGGAGCCTGCCCGCCGAACTGGTTGCAAGGGATGTCAAGAATCTCAAGTCCCTGAGCGCGATGTGCTTTGTAGAGCGCTTCGAGTTCTTCGTACTGGGGCGTGAAGCCACATTCCGTAGCCGTATTAACGATGAGCAGCACTTTACCTTTATAGTCGGAAAGGCTCACTTCGTTGCCTTTCTTGTCTTTGAGTTGAAAATCGTAGACCGTTGCCATAGCTTTTCGCTTTTGCACAAAGTGATGACCCAGATGCAGGGTCGATGCCCCGTGAGGCGGTGGCGGACAATTGCAGATCATAGCCATACGTTGTGCGTGTTTGAGAATTTGTTGTTAGTCTGTATGTTCGAAAGAGGGCTGTTCAGCACCGAGCTTCCATTGTTTGGATGCAAAGGTAGAAAAAAGCGGCATATATCGCAAGCGACAATCTAAGTTTTTGGAGATTCGGGCGCAATATTAAGTTTTTTCGGCTTTCGCCTTCCGTGTTTTTGCCTTTCTGTGCGGGCCGTCAGGAACAAAGCGACAGAAAAAGTCAGAGAAACCTCGCGTTTTGTTTGGAAAGGGTGCAGGTTTCGCGTAACTTCGCCACAAAACGAAATCACCTCACCATGTCTCCTCTTCATTTCCGCCCGGCCACGGCCGACGATGCCCGCTTTGTGGCGCGCCATGTGCTCGAAGCTTTGCACTGGCACATGTATGAAGTCCCACTCAGCGCCGCACAAACCCAAGCCTGGGACGAACTCACCGAAGTTTGTCGCCGCGACGATGTGCTCTACAGCCACCGACATGCCCTATTGGCCGAGATCGACGGCGAACCGGTGGGGCTCATCTTGGCCTACGACGGCGCCCATTACCACAGTCTCCGCACACGCACCTTCGCTCTCTTGCCGGCCTTTGCGGGAATGGACGTCGACAGCATGGAAGATGAGGCCACCGTCGGCGAATACTACATCGATTCGCTCGCCGTCGCCCCCAAGGCCCGCGGCCGAGGTGTGGGCCGTGCACTGCTCTCGCAGGCGGTGCAACGCGCTGCCCGGCTGCAACTGCGCCCCACCCTGTTGGTAGATCCCGACAATCCGGGGGCACGCCGGCTCTATGCCGCCGCGGGCTTCCGCGAAAACGGCAGCGTCACGGCTTTCGGCCAAACCTATCTGCGCATGCAACACTAATTACACTACCTTCCCCGCAACACCACGAGCGCGCCTTCATTCCGACGACGGAGTGAAGGCGCGTTCGCACAAGAGGTTCACCACTTTCGGGAAAGCATAGTCTCCAAGCCGCGAAAGCGGCACGCGCAACCAATCGCCGGCCGGCGATTGCGGAGCACACAATCGGTAGGCGTCGACGTGCAGGCGCCGGTGCGTGAGCTCGTGTTTGAGGTCACTCACCAGCGGCTCGAGCGTTGCTGCAGTTTTCACTCCGAGCGCATCGAGCCGAGCGGCGACCTCCTCCGGTTGCAAGGGAGCGGGGTTCTCCATGAGCAAGGGTTCGTAGAGTCCCTGCCAGATATCGCCGGCCGCACGGCGCCGAATGAACAGCGCAGGCTCCGCATCTGCCGTGTCGACAAGCAGCACGTAGGTGAAATAGCGGTGCGAGACGGCCACCTTCTTGCTCTTCACCGGGTAATCCTCCACGCGCCCTTCGCCACGCGCGGCACAACTTTCCACCAGTGGGCAAACCAAGCACCGCGGCGCGCGCGGTGTGCACTGCACCGCCCCGAAATCCATGATGGCCTGGTTGTAGTCGGCCGCGCGCTCGGGCACCAACAACGAAGCTGCCAATTGAGCAAACTCCTTCTTGCCGGCCGCGACATCGATCGGGGTGTCGATGGCAAAATAGCGCGCGAGCACCCGATAGACATTCCCGTCCACTACGGCTGTGGGTAGGCCATAGGCGAAAGAACAGATGGCCGCCGCCGTGTAGTCGCCCACCCCTTTGAGGGCACGCACGCCGGCATAGTCGCGAGGAAAAGCGCCGAGTGCCACAATTTGCTGCGCGGCGGCATGTAAATTCCGCGCACGCGAATAGTAACCCAGGCCTTCCCACCGGTGCAACACCTCGTCTTCTGTGGCGGCGGCCAGCGTTTCGACCGTGGGGAAGCGCTCCACGAAACGCAAATAGTAGTCGTAGCCCTGCGCCACGCGCGTTTGCTGAAGAATGATCTCGGAAATCCAAATGCGATAGGGGTCTGCCGTTTCGCGCCACGGCAATTCCCGTCCGTGCTCAGCATACCAATCGAGCAAGGCCCGGGAAAAAGGATGTGTCATGCCGTGAAAAGAGGATGAAGAGGTTGCGTTGTACTCATTATATATATAGGAAGATCGTCTCGACTCCGAAGGCCTTTGCGCGCCGTCAGCTGCAGAACTCCTCGAGTTCGGCAATGTTGGTGGCCACTCCGATCGCTTTGCGCTCATCGGCCCCATATAGTCCCTGCTCCACCAACTGATCGAGCAGAGCGATGAGCGGTTGCCAACAGCCGTCCACGTCATAGAGGACGACGCGCTTGTGTGTTTCGTTGGCCGTGCGGGCCGCCAACACCGTGAAGACTTCATCGAGCGTGCCGACCCCACCGGGCAGGGCCACCAACACATCGCTCCGATCGATCATCACCGTTTTGCGGTCGCTCAGTGCGGCGGTGCGAATCTCGACATCGAGCGTTTCGCTCACGATGTGGCGATCCACCACAAATTGCGGCACGATGCCAAACACCCGTGCGCCGGATTGTTTGGCGGCACGCGCCACCACTTCCATGAGTCCCACGCCCGAACCACCGTAGACCAGGGTTCTGCGAGTTTCGCCGATCCACTGTCCCACTTGCTCGGCCGCTTCTCGATAGCTCGCCGGGACCTCGTCGCGAGAAGAAAGAAAGACACCAATGTACTGCATAGCGTTGTATTTTTAATGACATTTCCCACCTCAATCGACCCACTTGCTCCGCCGTGCCGGCGACGACGCGATGTTCCTTCGCGCGCAGTCGCCCGACACAGCCGGACGAGTGCCCACGCACACCGTCACTCGGTATGAAAATGGGCACTTGCGTTTGAGGCGTTCGGCAAAATTGCGAATAATTCTTGGGACAGACAACGCTCGAAGGGTCGATTTTGCCACATGAACTGCAAATTTGCCACGTGCATCCGACGAAAACAACAAACTCCGCGACCTTTTGCATCTTTTTGTTGCCCTCTCTTTTTGCCACGTGGGGGAAATACATAACTTTGCGCCCACAAACAAATCAATCATTCATCACACATCACATGAAAAAGATTCTCTTTCTCGTTGCAGCAAGCGCACTGATGGTGGCTTGCGGCCAAAAAGGACAAACTTCCGGCGCTGCCAACGGTGGCGATAGCGCAGCCACTGCTGCCGACTCTCTCGTATACGAAGGCCAACTCCCCGGCGGTGACGGCACGTTCAACACGCGCCTCGCTCTCGCTCAGGACAGCACCAACGGTTTCTCCCTCACCGAAACCAGCACGAAGGACAGCGCAGCTGCTGCTCCCAAGACCGGTAAGTTCGAAGCCGTACAGAGCAAGAACGCCAAGGGCTTCAAGCTCGTCATCGCTCAGGACGACGTGCGCTACTTCCTCCAGAAGAACGACAGCACCCTCTCGCTCGTCGGCGACAGCACGCTCACTCCCGCTGCTTCCGGCATGAACTACGACCTCAAGCTGAAGAAATAAGCAGCTTTGCCTGTGCTAAGCGCCATAGCGCAGCCGCACAAGCAACAACAAAACTCCCTCTCTTGAAAGCAATTTCGGGAGAGGGAGTTCACGTATTGGTACACTCCCTCTTTTTCCCTCCACAGCATTCCCCCTTCGCCCATGCGTCTCCGCCCTTATCGCCACTCCCTCCTCGGTCTGCTCGTCGTTCTGCTGCTTGGCCTCTACGGCACGGCCGAATTCATGCTGCGCACCGCCATTTGTCCCGAGCCGAGCCCTTATCGCCGCGAAGCCACAGCACGCGACACCATGATTCACTACGTTCCCGCCCTGCGGCCGTGGCTCGACAGCCTCGATCGTGCCCAAGCCCTGCGCGACACCACGATCATCGCCCCCGACGGCACGCCACTCCACGCCCGCTACGTGCGCTCCGCCCGCCCCACACGGCGAGTAGCCCTCTTGGTACACGGCTACGGCGATGCCGCGGGACGCATGTACCACATCGGGCGCATGTATGCCCGCTCGATGAACGCCCACCTCCTCTTGCCCGATCTGCGCTACCACGGCCGCACGCCCGGCACGCACATCGGCATGGGATGGAACGACCGCCTCGACGTGCTCCGCTGGGCAAAGCTCGCCCCGCGCCTCTTCCGCCTCTCGCCCGACAGCCTCCGCCTCGTGGTGCACGGCGTCTCCATGGGCGCTGCCACCACGATGATGCTCAGCGGCACCGACGGACAGCCCAATTACCTGCGCGCCTTCGTCGAAGACTGTGGTTACACCTCCGTGCGTGACATCTTTGCCTCCGAACTCCGCGTGCGCTACGGCCTCCCGGCCTTTCCCATCATTCCCGCCACCTCCGCTTTGTGCAAATGGCGCTACGGTTGGTCGTTCAACGAGGCCTCGGCACTCGAAGCCGTGCGCCGCTGCCGGAAACCGATGTTCTTTATCCACGGCGGCAACGACACCTTTGTGCCCACCGCCATGGTGCACCCGCTCTATGCCGCCAAACCGGGCATCAAAGCCCTGTGGATCGCGCCCCACTCGGCGCACGCCATGAGCTACATTGACCACCCCGAAGAATACGAGCGCCGCGTGCGCCAATTCCTCGACCGCCACGCGTGGTAAGCCCATTGCCGCCACTCGGTGCGCCGCTTTTAGCTCCCTTTGCTCCACCGCCACTTTTTCCTCCTCCATGTCCTCCTCTACCACCCCCCCGACCGCCACGCCGCCCACCGCTTCGCCCGATGCACTCGCAGCTCAAAACGAACTGCCCATCGAGTCGCACCCCTTTTCGCCCTTCCTGCCGCCCAACGGCCGCATGCTCTTTCTCGGCAGTTTCCCTCCCACCGAAAACCGTTGGTGCATGCACTTCTATTACCCCAACTTCATCAACGACTTCTGGCGCATCATGGGGCATCTCTTCTTCGACGACCGTCAACATTTTGTGGTCGCCGGCGAAAAACGTTTCGACGAAGCCGCTATTCGCCACTTCGCCGCCGAAGAAGGATTGGCCTTTTTCGACACCGCCCGCCGCATTCGACGACTCAAGGGCAATGCCTCCGACGCCTTCCTCGAGGTGGTCGAAGCCACCGACATCTCCTCGCTGCTCGCCCCCATGCCCCACTGCAACCGCATCGTCACTACGGGCGGACTGGCGGGCAAGGTGCTCTGCGACACCCTCGGCGTGAAGCAACTCCCCAAGATCGGCACCTTCGTGCACTGTCCGGCCGACACGCACGCGCTGGGTCGCGACATCGACTTCTGGCGCATGCCCTCCTCATCGCGAGCCTATCCGCTGGCTCTCGACAAGAAAGCAGAATTCTATCGCTTGCTCTTCGACTGAAATCTGCGACTCGCCCACACCGCTTCCCCACAAATTCCCCCTTTTGCGCGGTCCTTCCTCGCACCCTCTCCGCACAACCTCTGTTTCCTCATGACCCCGACGCTTCCCTATACCGATTTGTTCATCGACTTCGACGACACGCTCTATGACACGCACGGCAATTCGTCGCTGGCCCTGCGCGAACTCTACGACCACTACGATTTGGCGCAGCACTTCCCCTCGTTCGAAACGTTTTCGCGCTCCTATTGGAGCACCAACGAGGCGCTTTGGACACAATACGCCCACGGCGAAATCGAACGCGACACCCTCATCGTCGAACGCTTCCGCCGGCCGCTCGCCACGGGCGACGCTTGCAACACCTCGACCGACTACTGCCTGCAACTGAGCGACACGTTCCTCGAACTCTGCAGCACCAAGCCCGGAGTGGTGGAGGGAGCGCACGAACTGCTCCGCCATCTCCGTTCGCGCGGCTACCGGCTGCATCTTTGCAGCAATGGTTTTGCCGAAGTGCAGTATCGAAAAATCGAAGCGGCGGGCATGAACGGCTGTTTCGACACGGTGGTGCTGAGCGACGAGGCGGGAGCCAACAAGCCCGCTCCGCAGTTTTTTGATTTTGCGTTCGCACAGACGCGAGCCGACCGCGCCCGCACGCTGATGATTGGCGACAACTTTTCGACCGACATCGTCGGCGCGATGAATGCGGGCATCGACACGGCGTTTTTCAACCGCCACCCCGACACCTTCACCGCACCCTCTGCCCCCACCCGCGAAGTGCACCGACTCGAAGAGCTGAACTCTTGGCTCTGATCAGGAGATCGCTACGGCACAGTTCGCTCGGACAGCCGCACACTCGCGGCACAATCGACCGTAAGTTCCGCCTATGGCCGACGGCCCCGCACTTCGACGGCGCACGGCCTCGGGGTGGCCTTCGTGCCCTGCCGCTTGGATGCGACCAACGCCCCCGCTCCGGTTCTCACCTCCCGTAACATGACCACGAAAACGGGCGCCAAGGAAGGAAAACACGGAGTGTTTCTCGACGATCTTCCCAGTTTTCTCCCAAAATCGGGAGGCTTTTTCGCCGCCCCGCCGAACAACCGACAAAAAAAGCGTTTCACCGTGCTCCAATGAGCGGTGAAACGCTTTTCTTTATACGCTGTCTGAGGAATTTGACTTGCGGGGGCTTCGCGCAGCCCTCCAACCGGCGGGCAGTTCAACCGAGCACCCACTGCGCAACTGCGTGCGCCACGCCGTCTTCGTCGTTGGAAAGCGTGACCCGATCGGCCACAGCCTTCACCTCGTCGGCCGCATTGGCCATCGCCACGCCCATGCCGGCAAAGCGCAACATGGCGAGATCGTTGAAACCGTCGCCGAACGCGATGAGTTGTTCGCGCGACAAACCGAGATGAGCCAACAATCGCGCCAACGAGTGGTCCTTGCCCACACCGGGCGCCATGATCTCGAGAAAGAACGGCGCCGAACGCGAAATGGAAAGCGCCTCGCCGAAAGCTTCCTTCATTTCTTGCTCCAGCTCCACCAACACGGCGGGTTCGCCGGGGATTAAACATTTGGGAGCGCCGCCTTCGATGCGCGAAGCTTCTGCGACAAAATCGGTCGTGAGCTCAACGGGCATTTGGTTGATGCGCGATTCCTCGGCAAGATAGGGCGAATCGTTGCGAGTGGCCAAGAGATGGTCGGCGGGATAGGTGACAATCGGCAGCCCGCGCGACTCGGCAAAGTCCAACAGGCGCGGGAGACAATCGGCATCGAGGGCTTGATCGAAAATCAAGCGGCCCGTGGCCCAATCGATGATGTTGGCGCCGTTGCACGAGAGCACAAAACCGCCGTTGTCTCGGAGTTGCAATTGTTCGGCCAGCGCGGCAATGCCGTGGGTGGGGCGCCCGGAACAAAGCACCAGACGCACGCCGAGAGACTGCGCCTGCATCAACGTTTCGAAGGTGCGCGGCGTGATGATCTTATCGGAATTGGTGAGCGTGCCGTCGAGATCCAATGCGATGAGACGGAAGGGGGAAGTGAGAGGTTGGGACATAGACTAACCGGGGAGTTGATAACTGTCGATAAGGGTGCCGTCGAGCTGCCAAAGGCTCACAAGCCCCTCTTCGTAGGTGGCAAACGTGGGAGGATTCCCGCCCTTGGGGAAAGTGGGACTGCCGGTGTTGAGCACGGCCGTCCCGTCGGGGCGACGGGTGATGTGGGGCAGGTGAGTGTGCCCCTGACACAGCAGATCGATGTGCCCGCGCGGCGGACAATTCTCCCCAAAAACGTGGCCGTGTGTGAGCACAATGTGGCGCTTGCCGTCGATGAGGTGGGCGCAGGTTTCGGTGATCGAGAAATCGAGTAGCATTTGATCGACTTCGCTGTCGCAATTGCCGCGCACACACACGATGCGGTCGGCCAGGGCATTGAGTCGCGCTGCCACTCCCTGGGCATCGAGCCCGGCGGGAAGCCCATTGCGCGGACCGTAGTTGAGCAAATCGCCGAGCAGCAGGAGCAGGTCGCAACCCATCTGCTCATAATGGGACAACACAGCGTCGAGTGCTGTGACAGATCCGTGTATGTCGGAGACGATGAGGTACTTCATAAACAAGAATTGGAGTAGGGGGATGAAAACATCCCGTGATTGGAACCACGAAAGTACGAAAAAAAAGCGAGTCGCAACTTGCTGCCGCACAACATAGCCGTGTGGAACACAAAAAGCACCGGGCGTTTGTTCACACCCGGTGCTTTTTTGAGTAGAAATGGAGTGCCCGTCGGGCTCCCCCGCCCCTTTGAGCGTCAGCCGCCGCATCCGCCCTCGGCTTCCCCCTCGGCGCGCAGCCAATGATTCATGATGGTGCTGCCCCCCGGGGTCAGAATGCTCTCGGGATGGAACTGCACGCCACACACATCAAGGGTGCGGTGGCGCAAAGCCATGATCGCCCCATCGGCAGACAACGCTGTGATTTCCAAACACGCGGGCAGCGTGTCACGATCGACCACCCACGAATGGTAACGCCCCACAACAAACGGTCGGGGGAGCCCGGCAAACAAGCCGTCGTCGGCCACGACTCGGCATTCGGAGGCAACACCGTGATGCACCTCCGCCAACTGTCGCAACTGCCCGCCGAAGACTTCGGCGATGGCTTGGTGGCCGAGACACACGCCGAGCAACGGGACGCGCCCGGCGGCCCGACGCACCACGTCGAACAAGCGGCCGGATTCGCCCGGAAGTCCCGGTCCGGGGGAGAGGAGCACGCGGTCGTAGTGATCGATCGTGTCGAGTGGTACCTCATCGCACGAAACAAGATGGGGCACGGCCCCGCCTTCGCGCACCAATTGTACGAGATTGTACACAAAAGAATCGTGACAATCCACGACCAACACGTTGCGTGCCGCCCGACGTGGGTGTTTCGCCCCGCCCGCTTCGGACGACACGCGCCCCGCTTCGAGTGGTGTGAATGCAGCTTCGCTCATTCGCCCAAGATCTCCTTTTTGTGTGCCAGATAGGTTTCGATGTCCTTGTCGCCGCGGCCGCTCACGGTGAGCACCACGACTTCATCGCGCCGGAAAGTCAATTTGGAGAGCACGGCCAAGGCATGGCTGCTCTCGAGCGCGGGGATGATGCCTTCGGTTCGCGAGAGTTCGAAAGCCGCCGCCAGCGCTTCACGATCGGTGATGGCTTCGACACGTATGCGCCCCGCCGAGATGAGTTGCGCAAAGAGCGGACCGATGCCGGGATAGTCCAAGCCGGCCGAAATGGAATAGGGTTCTGCCACCTCGCCCTGCACATCTTTGATGACGAGTGTGCGACTGCCGTGCAGCACATCGGGGGTACCGATGCTGAGCGTTGCGGCCGTTTTGCCGGTCTGCACGCCGCAACCACCGCCTTCGCCGAGCACAATGCCCACGCGCTCATCGTCCAAATAGTGATAGATGGTGCCCGCGGCATTCGATCCTCCGCCGATGCAGGCAATGAGTCGGTCGGGGTAGTCACGACCTTCCTTTTCGAGCAACTGCGCTTTGATCTCCGCACTGATCACGCTCTGCAAACGTGCCACCATGTCGGGATAGGGATGAGGCCCAACGGCCGAACCGATGAGATAGAACGTGTCGTCGGCGCAGGCACTCCAATAAGCCAGCGCTTCGTTCACGGCGTCGGTGAGCGTGCGGCTGCCGGATTCCGCGGCGCGCACTTCGGCACCGAGCATGCGCATGCGTTCGACATTGACATGCTGGCGCTCGATGTCGACGGCTCCCATGAAGACGATGCACTCCATGCCCATGAGCGCACACGCTGTGGCGGTGGCCACTCCGTGCTGGCCGGCACCGGTCTCGGCCACGATGCGGCGCTTACCCATGTGGCGTGCAATGAGAATCTGGCCGATGGCATTGTTGATCTTGTGCGCGCCGGTGTGGTTGAGATCCTCGCGTTTCAGATACAACCGGCAGCCGTAGCGCTCACTCAGCCTGCGAGCGTAATAGAGTGGACTCGGCCGACCGACGTAATCGCGCAACAAGGTGTGAAATTCCTGTTGGAACGCTGCGCTTTCGATGATGGTGAGATATTGCGACTGCAATTCCTTCAATACGTCTTGCAGTGATTCGGGCACATAGGCTCCGCCGAAATTGCCGTAGAAGCCATTTTGATCTATCTGATAGGGGTTCATGCGTCTTTACGTTTTGAGATGAATGTGGTGGGTGGAGGGGAATCTCCTTTTTGTCGAGCAGACGGTTCCTTTGCGTCGGGCAACCTCCCATTTGCTTGGGGCGGCCCATCTTTTATATGAGGCAGCACATATTGTACAACGGGGGCGCACCTTTTATATGGAGTGATACACCTTTTATTTGGGGTGGCACGCTCTTTATGCCGGATGGCCTGCACAGACTTGCTTTGGAGAACCATCTCCTTCACGGCCGCCGGCGAGAAACAGTCTCCGACAATGCTCAGCGAGAGGGACACACGCGGCGGTACCTACCGCGACTTCTCCACTCCCCCTGGAGACGAGGATACAAAAAGAGACCTGCCGTGAGTCACGACAGGTCTCTTATACTCCTTATGGTATCCGATAAACGTACACGAGATGTCAACTCACGAATGAAAATCCGGAGTTGCGCCACCAACGATTTGCGTTTACCAAATGAGCCATTGAAATCTGAATTTGAAATTGGTTGCTGCAAATATAGTCTATTCCGCTCTTTCCACCAAAATCCGAATGCTTTTTTCTCAGATACAACCGAAGAAATAAGCTTTTTAAGTTTCCTAGCAGGGAAAACTTCGCGTTTTTAAGTATAAGGCGTGACCACCAACTGTCCTCCGAGGTAATCGACGAGGAACAATTTGGAAAGATCGTCGTAACCCTGTTTGGCCAATTCTTCGCGCAGCCATTTTTCGTCTTTGTCGATGGCTTCCAATACCGTGGTTTTCACGGAGCCGTCGGTGAGCAAGGGGTATTTCAAATTCTCCTCACCGGCCATCACCACGAGCAACTGTCCATTCTGCTCCACCACGGCGCGTTTCACCTTGCGGATGTTGAAGATGTTGTGCATACGCAACTTAAAGGTCAATTCGTGCGCAGTGATTTTGGCCTTCTTGCACGCCGCGACATCCACTTCGCCATTGACGATCACCACCGTCGGGTTGCCGTCGAGAATACGCTGCATAAAGTGACTCCGTGCCTTCAGGCGGCGTAACATATAGACGAGCGAAAACCAAATAAACAACACAATGGCAAACTGCCAAAGGTGCAAATCGCGACTATAAATCACACCACCGATGATTCCACCGAGCACGTAATTCATGATCTGTTCCATCGCACTCGTGGGAGCAAGGTTACCTTTTCCCGTGAAATTGATGACCATCACCATCGAAAGGAGACCGAGCAAAAACTTGAGCGCTATCTCCGCATAATCTATTGGCGTCATTGTAATAAATAGTTAGAAAAAGTCTCTCAATCGAAGTCCATTCTGATCAGTGACTTCACTTGCGAGACAAGAATAAAAGGAATTTTCAATAGGGTGCGCTTACTTCACGCTGCGCAAAGCCACTTTGAAAATCAAAGTCGAAGCGGGCGGAATGTTGTTGCCCGAACCGTTGTCACCATAAGCCAGGTAAGCCGGAATATACACTTCCCACTCATCGCCGGGCTTCATCGCTTTGAGGGCAATTTGCCAGCCTTGAATCACGCCATTGACGGGAAACTCTGCCGACTCTCCGCGGCGATAACTGCTGTCAAACACCGTACCGTCGATCAGCCGTCCTTCGTAGTCCACCACCACTGTGCTCGAAGCAGTGGGCGCCGCCCCGCTACCCGACTTCAGCACCTTGTAGAGCAATCCTCCGCCCAGGGCTTTCACCCCGGGTTCTTTCGCGGTTTTGGCCAAAAAAGCCTCGCCTGCCTCTCTGTTTTTCACCACGAGAGAATCTTCGGCACTCGTCGAAGCGGGAATCTCTTCCGCGTGACGATACTGCCAATAGGTGCCGCCGGCCACAACAGCCACGGCGACGATGACGAAGAACAGAAACAAGCCGCGACGAGCAGGATGTTTGCCGGATTTTGAAGGCGTTTTCTGATTGTCCAACATAAAGACTTTTGAGAATAAAGTAGAACAGAGATTGCGCGCCGTAGCGAAATTACATCAAAGCGATAATCGCAGTCACACCACCAAAGATAATACCGGGTGCATTGGCAATTGCAACGGGCCAATCACGGCGTTCCTTAAACAATCCATAGGCGACCCAGATACAACAGTTGACACAAGCCATGGCCGGTTGCAACCAATCCTTCTCCGTTCCGGGAGCGGCGTTCAAATAATTACGGATCGTGTTGATGTAAAACACGTACATAAGTACTGCAGTGACGGTGCCAACGACACCCATCACGCGTTCGAACTTTGCTTTATCCATCTCTTATATAATTAAGTGACTGTTTCGGCGTCGCCACCACCTCGGGTGCCGTCGCCTGCTTTGTTTATATCGCTGCGAATTTAGGAGAAACTTGCGAGAAGATCAAATCTACCACCCCAAAAAACGAGCATCAGCACAAAATTCTCCCGTTATGTCTGCTGTGCATCGGCACATCAACTCCCTTTTCCCCACGTTTCAACGCCGGAATGCCCTTCCGCCCCACGGCCGAGCGCCTACGTCAGTTCCTCAAAACGGGGGATGTCGCGTAAGAAGGTAACCTGCTGCGCAACATAATCCATCCGACAACAATAATGCTGCAAACCGTTGCTCACGATCAGATAGTCCACTTTCAAAACGCTGTTGTAGCTCTGTATCTGATTGAACACTTCCTGCGTAATGGGCACCTGTGGCGCCTTGTACTCCACAATGAGGCGAGGACGCGCCGCCTCTCTTGCAAAAAGCACCGTGTCGCAGCGCCTGCGCACCCCGCCCACTTCCACTGCCATCTCATTGGCCAATAAACCGGCGGGGTAGCCACACGTTTCTAATAAGTAATGTACGAAATGCTGGCGCACCCACTCCTCGGCCGTGAGCGTAACGTAACGACTGCGAAGCACGTCCCAAACCATTGTGCGACCGCGATCGCCCGTGCGCGTGCGGAGGGCGACGGGAGGCAAATTCAACTTAGGAAAATCCATAGTCCGTGTAAAACATTCCGGTCAGACAATTACTTCCCGGCCGGTGCAAAAACTTCAAACGTCCCGTCGTCGTAAAACACGCGGATTTCCTTAACTCGACGGGGCTCTTTGTCAAAATGATTCGCGTTTGTAGGATAAACAACGGGCGTACGCCCCGCGACCTGGCGCTGAGGCGCCGGCTGAGCTTGCACAGGGCGCTGGGGAGCCACGTGAACAGGTTGCGCGTTCTGCACCGGCGGGGCCGCCTGGACCATGTCTTCAGAGAAAAACATCGGGATTTCCGAACCCGAAGGGGGAAAGGTGGAAGAAGTTTCCTTGTCCGCAGAAACGACATTTTGCTCAATACTACCGGAGCTCGCCATCGTCGGTTGATCTACGGAATGAAGAATCATGTCGCCCTCGCCAAAGAGCAACCAGTTCGTATTGATTTCCGGAAACTCGCGGTGTATCGCCTGCACGTGGTTATTGGTCGGTTTCGTCCGCCCATTATATATGCTGGAGATCGTAGCGGGCGACACGCCCAGCTTCATGGCAAAGGCTTGTTGCTGTAAACCGTAGTGGTCCATGACTTGTTTGATGCGAACATGCATGAGGTCGCCGGGATCAGATGTAGAGGCCATAATAATATGCGTTTGATTTCAGAGTCGACGTCAGAAACGTCATCTACAGGAGGAACAAAATGGGGAGGAGCTGAGCGCCATTTAGAAGAAAACGAACAACGTCGTATTTGTTTTCAGTAAGGCGACGAGCCGAAACTGGGAAAAACAGCGTCGGCGAAGGGGGGTAACTTAGGCTGCAGAGGAGCGACCGTCGATGCCTCCGCCCCCTGTATGCATTCAATTGGGATTGTATGCAAGTGCGAAAGAATAAATTGTTGCGATTCGAACGTAGAAAATCGGCACTGAGGTCGCGACACGGACATTCGCAGCAGAAAATTCAATCGCTGCCGGAGCTGCGCACTTCATCTTGTTCATTTAGTGATTCACAAAAACGAAGTACAGCTTGGATTTCCACTACAAAAGTAGAGATTAAAAACGAGACAAGCAAAAATCAGCGAGAGAAAAATCTACAAATCTATACTACAAAGAGATTTACACTTCAAAAATCCGAAGTCTAGAAATCCATCTCCGTACTTTATCATATACACATCCCTAAATTTAGAGGTGCAAAATAATATGCGAGCTTTTCTACTCGAAAATCACGTAAATACGTGGTTTTCAGCTAATACACATTGAAATAGAGGGAGTTATCCACAACAAAAACAGATCATACAGTGAAAAACCTGCTTTTTATGGCAGTTCTAACTCAACAAAATGACAAAAACTACTGGTTTACAAAGTGATATCAACAGAAAAACAAATTGCATATTTAGAGATTTGAAGACGTAAATCGAACGATTTGTAATTTGATTATCTATACTACACAAGATTACATTCTGAAATTTCAGGCGAAACGATTTACATCTCCACATCGTATTAGAATTTTGATATCAAAACGCACCTGTAAATCTCCACTTTTGTATTTGTCAATCAAGTGCTCTCCACACGCTATTTTCAGTCTAATCAGAGAAACAGCGCGCAGAAATGGGCACTTCAGCCCCGTTGTACGTAGAAACGCTGATTTGGGCTTCAGAAAAGTGATATTTCCCTCATAGCTCGCTCAAAGTCAAAGTATTGTAATGCAAATCTCCCATTTCTCGAGTCTCTTCAAATAAATGGACAATCGCTGCGCGAAGGGCAGAAATCACCTACCCAATTGCCGTTCCTCCTCCCCGCTCCCCCACTCTATCGCCCTTACAGTCCTCTCCAAACGCTCAATTTACACCCGTTGGTGTCCAAACGGTCTCCTCCCGTGCCGGATCGCTGCATTTCTCCCCCGTCCGAGGGAGAGCCGCCGGTTGTTGCTCGGCCCGACCTACACGATTATATATAGTATATAGGTAAGCGCTTCGGTCGGCCTCGCAAAAAATCTACGGACCGTGTATGCATTTTCCACAAGATGTGATCTTCCCCTTTTTTCGTCTCTATTTCGAGCAAAAATCCGAACAAGAATCTTGAGCACCACATTTGGCGCCATTCGCGCCTCAAATAGACGTCCCATAAATCTGACGAAAAAAGTAAACTTGTTGCCTCCCTCAAAGTATTCTCTTCCTCTTTCGAACTCCCTCTCCCCGCGTGGCTTCACGCATCTGTTTCCGCTCTCTCCCCTTCCTTCCGTCCGTCGTTGCCCCATCATTCCACACCGACATCGGCGCGGCGCAAACCCCTCGCTTCACACCTCGCCTCGTGCCTTCTCGGCACAATGCGATTGGCTCCTTGCTCGGCTCTCGCCGGGGGCTCCGCTCGCCGACCGACCCCCAGCGAGCACCAACAAAAACTCCCCCGAGTTCTCTCAAAAAAGAAAACTCGAGGGAGTTCAAGCCCAATTTTACGCAGCGGCGATTCGTCAGTGTAAAATGAAAAAGAAGAGTTCTTTCATCAGATCCTCCGGCGAAATCGAAGGATTGTCCACCCCCTTGCTTCGTGCATCGGTTCGGCGAATTTGACCAATGATGTCCATCACCTTTCGCCCGGTGTAGCACTGCATGGCCGGAAGGATGTTGCGCTCGGCCTGCCAATCGGAGATACCGACAAACGAAGCGATTCCCGCTCGTGTTTTTTCCGGTGCATAATAAGCCAGCATCAGTTGAGAAAAGAATCGGAAAAGCGCCGGCATGATCATTTGGATCGGATTCTGCTTCGGATTTTTGTAAAAGTAGTTCGCTATTCTATTGACCTTTGCCACGTCCTTTCTTCCCAGTGCGTCCGTCAGTTCAAAGATATTGAACTCTTTGCTCACCCCGATGTGCGACTGCACGAGCGACAGTGTGATGCCCGTTGCAGCGCCATTGGCCGCCACGATGAGTTTGTCCAGCTCTCCGGCCAAACGACTCAAGTCGGCCCCCACGTCTTCGGCCAGCAATTCAGCCGCCGGCTGTTCGATGGGCACTTTTTTCCGTCGGGCGTAGTCGGTGACCCATTTTGAGAGTTGCCATTCTCTGAGTTTGGCACTCTCAAAGAGCACGCCCACCTTTTCCAGCAATTTGGCTGTAGGCTTGCGCCGGTCAAGCGTGCCGTTCATGTGGCAAAAAATCAGCACGGCCGTAGGTTGCGCCTGCGGGGTATCGAGCGATTTGAGATAAGTGTCGAGCGGGGCGGTGTCTTTGAGGTTTTGCGCCTCGTGAACCAGCACCACCAGTTTTTCGGCTCCCATGGGGAAGCCCATGGCCGCATGCACAACCGACTGCATGTCGGTTTCTGCGCCGAAAAAGGTGATGAGGTTGAAATCACGTTCCTCCGGTTTGAGCAGGCTATTGACCAAAAAGTCGGACAGGTGGTCAATATAATATCCCTCCTCGCCCATGAGGTAGTAGACCGGTCGGACTTGGCCGGCGCGCACATCCCGCACGATCATTTCGTGCGTGACGGCGTTGGTCGCTTTCTTGGCCATTACCAATCAAATTTCAGATGTCTCACGGTTTTGCGGTCTCCCTGCAGCAAGCGCAAGGATTCGATGCCGATGTGCACATGGGTCGCCGCAAAATTGGTGGTCACGTGGTTATCCGATTGCTCGGTTTTCACGCCCTCGGGCGTCATCGGGTTGTCGCTCACCAGCAAGAGCGCGCCGGTGGGAATGTGGTTGTAGAACCCGCAGGAGAAGAGCGTTGCCGTCTCCATGTCGACCGCCATTGCGCGCGTTTTGCGCAGATAGGCTTTGAAGTCCTCGTCGTGTTCCCACACTCGGCGGTTGGTGGTGTAGACCGTTCCGGTCCAATAGTCCAACGAAGCGTCGCGCAGCGCCGTCGAGATGGCTCTTTGCAACATGAAGGCCGGCAAGGCCGGTACCTCCGGGGGGAAGTAGTCGTTGGACGTACCCTCACCGCGGATGCCCGCCAGTGGGAGCACATAGTCTCCGAGATGCGTTTTGTTGGAGATGCCGCCGGCCTTGCCCAAAAACAAGACCGCACGAGGATTGACACTCGAGAGCAGGTCCATGATCAGGGCAGCATTGGGCGATCCCATGCCGAAGTTGATCATTGTGATTCCTTCGGCTGTGGCAGCACGCATGTTGGCGTTGAAGCCCACGGGCTTCACCTTCATCTGCTCACAAAACATGTCCACGTAGTTGTTGAAGTTGGTCAACAATATCAATTCGCCGAACTCACTGAGTTCGAGTTTGGTGTATCTCTGCAACCAGTTGCCGCAGATTTCTTGTTTACTCGTCATGTTGTGGTTTGCTTTAGTTTATCTTCAACAGAAGTTGTCGATTACGGATAGAAGCAAAGTTAGAGAAAATAATTCGTTCGCAGCTCTTTTCCGCTGTGCAAATCCATTGCGCACGCTCCGCGCCTTCGTTTTGCATTTCGCCCGCACGGAAGAAACGGCCGTGTCCGGCCTTCGCAAACTCCCCCAATTCATGCGCAAAAAAACTCGCAGCAAATCGAAAAAGTAGGGAGGTATTGAGTCAAAATTCGCAGCTTTCTTCCGCCCGTTCCGCGGCGTTTTTTAATACAAATGAACTCCAATAAAAACCAACTACATGCAATTTCTTCGCTTCGCGCGCATACGCGCGCATCAGTCGATTTTCGTTTTTCTTCTTCACCCTTCACCCCTCCCTCACATCATTTTGTTCCACAACGGCTTAGGTGTGAAGGAAAAGCCTATTTTATCCTTCACCTCCCCCTTCACCCTCGAAATGAGGGGAAGCCCACTTTTACAGAAAAATCGCATTTCCTCTTTCTTTCTCCGCCGGAAGGTGCAAAAAGGTGGAGGTTTTCGCCCAAAAGTCTTCACCCAGAAATAACTGATCCACAACCATTTGCGCAAGACGAGTGAAGAGGTGAAGGCTAAAAACGAAAAGCCGCTGTGTGCGCATTATGCGCGCGCGAAGCCCCCGCATCTTCACTCGGAGCACCGAGCGCCCCACCTCCTCCGCCCCGAGCCACTTCCCTCTCTTCGCGGCGCGCACTCGCCATCGTGAGAGTCGACCGCCGCTTACCCGCTCAGCACGCCCCCGTCGGACCCATTTTTCCACAAAAATCACAGGCAAACTTGTCCGCCCCCGAATAATTCGTATATTTGCAGTACTCATACCTAAATGTAGACCGATGAAACGAAACTGTTTTTCCCTCTCTTATAGTCTTCTGGGCGTCCTCTTCTTGCTTTCGTGTCTCCCCTCACTGGCCGACAAGAAACGCTCCGCCGACGCCCCGACGTCTCCTAGCATCCAAGACAGCCAGCTTTATTTCAGCGACCGTGTGTTTGCGGCTCCCGGCCGGTTGTTCATGCAGCGGATCAAGACCGTCCCGGCCGATGCCCCGATCGAGGCCACCGACCTACCGGCCGGTTTGACCTGGAACGCCGACTTGCGGCGCATCGAGGGCAGCGTCTCCACGCCCGGCACCTATCGCTACAACATCAACCTGATACTCACCGACCGCGTGGACAGTGCACGCGTCCCCTATCCCGTCACCCTCACGGTCGACGAGCACTATTTGAATTCCCGTCCTGTGATGGGCTGGATTTCGTGGAACGTGGTGGAAGGCGACATCTCCGACCGCGTGATTCGTTCGACGGCCGACCGCATGGATGAGCTCGGCTTGAAAGATGCCGGTTACCACTACCTCATCATCGACGACCTTTGGCACGCTCCTTCGCGCAATGCCGACGGCACGCCCCGAGAAGATCCGAACAAGTTCCCCAACGGCATGAAAACCGCTGTGGACTACGTGCACAGCAAGGGGCTGAAATTTGGCATTTACTCCGACGCCGCCGACAAAACTTGTGCCGGTGCGTTCGGCTCGTACGATTTCGAGAAAACCGACGCCAACCAATATGCACTCTGGGGCGTCGATTTGCTGAAATATGACTATTGCCACGCTCCCGAAGATCGGACCGAGGCCGCTCTGCGCTATCGCACGATGGGCGAAGCCCTGCAGAGCTCGGGGCGCGACATCCAATTCTATCTCTGCGAATGGGGTGTGCGCAAACCCTGGGAGTGGGGTTCCGAAAGCGGCGGCTCGATGTGGCGCTGCACCTACGACACGCGCGACTGCTGGAAGGGGAAACCCGGCGGCATCGGCGTGCTGCAAAGCATCGAACTGATGAAGGACCTTTGGCCCTACGGCGGTGTGAACCGCTACAACGATGCCGACATGATGTGTGTGGGCATTCACGGCAAGGGCAAATCCAGCTCAGACCTCTGCGCCACCGGCCCGGGCATGACGCAAGACGAATATCGCACCCAGTTTGCCCTGTGGTGCATGTGGTCGTCGCCGCTGCTGCTGTCGTTCGACCTCAACCAGCCGCTCTCTGAAGACGACCGGGCACTGATCACCAACAAGGAACTCATCGCCATCGACCAGGACGAACTGGCTCAGCCGGCCGATTTTGTCGCACGCGAAGGCGATCTCTACTATTTCGAGAAACCGCTGAGCAACGGCGAAGTGGCGATTGCGGTGACCAACGTGGGCGAGAAGACACAAAATTTCCGCTTAGACCTCTCCCGCTTCCCGCTGACGAAGGGTTTCCGTGCCTTCAGCGTGCGCGACTGCCAGCAGCTCACGGATGTAGGTGCAGTGAAAGGCGGGTTCGACACAAGCGTGCGCAGCCATGCCACCCTGGTCTATCGGCTCTCTGAAAACATCGAGATCGGCAACATCGTACGCCGCAATCTGAAAAAGACGCTCGCACCCGAAGAACCCAAAAAGAAAACGACTGTGCCCTCCACCTCGACTGCACCCAAGCGCGTAAACAAGTAAGGAAAAACCATAGATGGTTCACTGCGCCTTCGAGGTGCGGTTCCGATCTATTTCGATAACCTTCACATACCTCTAAATGAACAAAATCCTACTCACGAGCCTCCTCGCGATGTCGCTGTCCGCCACACCGGCGTTGGCCGATCACTTCACGCTTCCTTCCGGCAGCGCCACCGAAAAGGTGGTCGCACTGAGCACCATCGACCTCAAAAACGCCACCAACGGCAACAACAACATGCCGATCCAACTCAACAAGAGTGTGCGCGGTGGCACGCTTAGCATTGCCGGCGACACCTTCGACTCCGGTTTGGGCGTTCACGCTCCGGGCAAAATCGTGGTGCGGCTCAACGAGGGCGTGCGCCGATTTAAGGCCACCATCGGGGTAGACGACGGCGCCGACAACAAACCCAACCACGGCATTGTGGGCTACAACGTGGTGCTCGTCAAGCAAGACGGTACGCGCCAGGTGAAAGCCTCGGGCGTGATGAAGCGCAGCGACAAGGGGCAGGCAATTGATGTGGATTTGACCGGCGGTAAATTCCTCATTTTGGAAACCACCCTCGGCAACAACAATGATTGGGCCGACCACTTCGACTGGGCCAATGCACACTTTCTCTGCGCGCCCAACGCGCAACAACCGGAAGTGATCCCGGAAGCCGCGATGAGCGCAACTCACGTTGTGAAACTTCCCGTGAGCCAAGAGAGCGGAACGGAATACATTCCGCTCAGTTCGATGGATCTGAAAAACGTCACGAACGGCTGGGGAACGATTCGCCCCAACAAGAGCATCGGCAATAACCCGCTGGTGATCGACGACACAACCTACGAAAGCGGTGTGGGCGTACACGCCAAATCGCGTATCGTGGTGAAGCTCAACGGTGCCGTGTCGCATTTCCGTGCGATGGCCGGCGTGGACGCCGAGACCAACCAAGACGCTTCCGATCGTTCGGCCATTGTGGGCTATCGCGTGATTCTACGCGGCGAAGACGGCCGCGAGAAAGTGGAATTGGAAGGCACGGCACGTCGCCACGAGCAGGCGGTCAATGTAGACGTTGCGCTCGAAGGTTGGAAATATCTGATCTTGGAGGTGAACGAAGGCAATGGTGTAGACTGGGCTGACCACTTCGACTGGGCCAACGCCTACTTCGTGTATCGCGAACAGAACTCCACACGCCCGGTCATCGTTTCTGAAGCCGAACTGACGCCTTCGCTGGCCTGCGCCACCGAATTGTTCAGTCTCCCCAACACCCGTTTTCTCCACAAGATTGTACCCTCTGCTCCTTCGTCGACCGTCAGCGTGACGGATCTGCCCGAAGGCTTGTATTGGAATGAGCATCGCCACAATGTGGAAGGTAAACTCAGCACAGAAGGTCGCTACAACTACAAGATTTTGGTTACAACCGACGGCAACACGCAGACTTTCCCGGCTTCGGTGACGGTGAGCAACCAGCTGGTACAGCCTAAACCGATGATGGGTTGGATCTCTTGGAACGTGGTGCAAGACAAGATTTCGACGCAAGTGGTGAAAACGGTGGCCGACAATATTGTGAAACTGGGACTGCGCGATGCGGGCTACAACTTCATCATCATCGACGACCTCTGGCACGCGCCCCAACGCAACAGCGACGGCACGCCGAAGGAGGATCCCGCCAAATTCCCCATCGGTATGGGTGCGACCGTGAAATATGTGCACGATCAGGGACTGAAATTCGGCATCTATTCGGATGCAGCCCCCAAAACGTGTGCCGGCGCCTACGGTTCTTACGGTTACGAAAACATCGATGCTAAGCAATACGCCAAATGGGGAGTCGACCTCCTGAAATATGACTATTGCGGTGCGCCCGGCGATGCCATTTCGGCTCAACAACGCTACAAGGCGATGGGCGATGCGCTCAAAGCTTCGGGTCGCGACATCCTCTTCTATATGTGCGAATGGGGTGTGCGCGAGCCTTGGAAATGGGGTTCGACGACAGGCGCCACGACTTGGCGCGCCACCTACGACACGCGCGACTGCTGGCAAGGAAAGAGTGGCGGTATCGGTGTGATGCAGAGCATCGCCGCCATGAAAGACCTCTGGGCTTACTCGGGTGTGAACCGCTTCAACGATGCCGACATGATGTGTGTGGCCATTCACGGCACGGGTAAATCCAGCTCAGATCTTTGCCTCACCGGTCCGGGCATGACGCAAGACGAATACCGTACGCAGTTTGCACTGTGGTGCATGTGGTCGTCGCCGCTCACGCTTTCTTTCGACCTGACGAAACCGCTCAGCGCCGACGACAAAGCCATCATCACCAACGCTGATCTCATTGCCATCGACCAAGATGCGATGGGACAACAAGCTGAGTTTGTGGGGCAGGAAGGCAACATCTACTATTTCATGAAGGATCTCGAAAACGGCGACGTGGCCATCTCGGCCACGAACGTAGGTTCCACACAGCAGCAGGTGAAGTTTGACTTCTCGAAGTTCTCTGCGCTCAACATCAAGGGACACTACTTGGCGCGCGATTGCCAAGCGCAGAAGACCTTGGAGAACGAGGTGGAAACGGGCTTCACGACCACTGTACGCTCACACGCCACGGCAGTATATAGACTGACGTTGAAGGGCACCGGCGTTTCGCAGGCTCGCACTTCGACCTCCGCTCAATCCAACACGCTCTACGATCTTTCAGGACGACATGCCAACGGCGCAGCGTCTCACGGTGTCTATATCCGCGACGGCAAGCGCGTAGCACTGCCTTAATGTCTCGACGTGCGTCGACGCATCGACACCGTTCGACCGACCAATAACCAAAGATGGGGTGATTTCTTCGCGAAATCGCCCCATTTTTTCCGACTTTGCCTTTATCTGCCCCCCAGTGCATTGAGAATCAGCGCAAGTATTTGTTTTTTCCACGAGAAAGTTGTATTTTTGCGACGTGATGTGGCACTTTCGCCGCCTCCACTTATTTAGCGCACCAGCTTATGCAGATTCAAGAAATCGCACGCGCCCTTGAAAATTTCGCTCCGCTGCCCCTGCAAGAAGACTACGACAACGCCGGCTTGCAGATAGGAATAACAGGGAACGAGTGTTCAGGGGCATTATTGTGTTTAGACGTGACGGAGGCCGTGATCGAGGAAGCCTCTCGCTTAGGCTTCAACCTGATTGTTGCGCACCACCCGCTTTTGTTCCGCGGGGTGAAATGTGTGAGCGATCGCACGCAGGTGCAGCGCTGCATCCGCCTGGCTGTGCAGCATGACATCGCCATTTATGCGGCCCACACGAACCTGGACAATGCCCGCGGGGGCGTGAATTTCGAAATCGCGCAGCGCCTCGGGCTCGAACGTCTCGACTGGCTTGCTCCCCTTGCGGGACAGGATGCCGGCAGTGGGTTGATCGGCGAACTTCCGCAACCGATTGCAGCGGCGGCCTGGCTCGAAACGCTGAAAAAGACCTTCGGTGTGGACGCGTTGCTCTACGCTCTCGGTCCTCAGACCGAGGTGCGCCGCATTGCACTCTGTGGCGGCGCCGGCGAATTTCTCATCGACCGTGCGGTGCAACTGGGTGCCGACCTATTTTTCACGGGAGAAATCGGCTATCATCACTTTTTCGGTCACGAAAATGAACTCTGGCTCGCTGCCTTGGGACACTATCAAAGTGAGCGCTTCACCATCGATCTGCTCGAACGCATCCTTCGTCGCCACTTCCCCGATCTTCCCACGGCGCAAACCACGATTTGCACGAACCCCATCCATTATCTCTAAAAAACGCGCGGCGAAACGTGCACCGACCGTGCCGTCTCTCCCGCATCCGGCTGAATAAAATACCACTTATCATATGGCAAGCAAAAAAGAAAATCCTGCTGATCTGTCTGTGGAACAGAAGTTGAAAAACCTCTACCAACTGCAGACCAAACTTTCCGAGATTGACAAAATCAAGACTTTGCGCGGCGAACTTCCTCTCGAAGTGCAAGATTTGGAAGACGAGATCGAGGGACTGACCCACCGTCTGAAGAAGTACGAAGAGGAGATCGACGCAATCAAAGCGGACATCACTCACAAACACGAGGACATTGCCACAGCGCAAGAAATGGTGTCGCGCTATGAGAAGCAACTCGACAACGTGAGCAACAACCGCGAATACGATAACCTGACGAAGGAAATCGAATTCCAGGGGTTGGAAATCGAGTTGTTGAAAAAGAAAATCCGCGAAGCAGAACGCCTCATCGAACTCAAACAGGGCGATCTCGACCGCGGCAATGAGACACTGCGTGTACGCCAACAGGATCTCGAGCTGAAACGTACGGAACTCGACGAAATCGTTTCGGAGACCAAAGCGGAAGAAGAGAAATTGCGCGAAAAAGCCAAGGCGCTCGAGACCAACATCGAACCGCGTTTGCTCACTGCCTTCAAGCGCATTCGCAAGAGTTCGCGCAACGGTCTCGGCATTGTCTACGTGCAACGTGACGCCTGCGGTGGTTGCTTCAACAAAATTCCGCCTCAGCGACAGCTCGATATCCGCATGCGCAAGAAAATCATCGTCTGCGAATACTGCGGTCGCATCATGATCGACCCGGAATTGGCCGGTGTGAAAATCGAAGCTCCCGTCGAAGAGAAGCCCAAGCGTCGCGCTACGCGCCGGAAAAAGACCGAAGAATAAGGTGCTTTCGCCGAACGAACAAGCTTCTCTCGCAGCCTACGCCTGCCGTCCCCCTCTTTTGTGGGGGAAATCGTAGTGCGGCACCGAAAAAGGCGGGGCGGCGTGACCTCTGCATAGCCCTTCTGCTCGAAAACTCCGTGTCTCGAGCAGAAGGGTTTCGTTTTTCGGGCTTTTCTCCGTTCCCCTCCTTCTTGTTCTCCCTCTATCCCCCTTCCTCATTCCCTCTATCCCCTCGCCACTCCCTCTATATTTCTCTGTTCTCTCTTCATTTTCTTTCTGCTCATGAAACTCCTTCTTCTTGTTGTGGGTCGCACCGTCGACAAGCATCTTTCTGCCCTGATCGACGACTATGCAGGCCGCATCAAACACTATGTTCCGTTTGAAATGGAAGTCATTCCGGAACTGAAGAACGCCAAATCGCTCTCTTTCGAACAACAAAAAGAGCGCGAAGGCGAACTGCTCCTTCGTTCGCTGAAAGAAGGCGATGCCGTTTGGCTGCTCGACGAGGGTGGTCGGGAATTCCGCTCCATCGAATTGGCCTCTTTTCTCGATCGGCAGCACAGCAGCGGCGCGCGCCGTTTGGTCTTTGTCGTTGGCGGCCCCTACGGGTTCGCTCCCGCTGTCTATGCCCGCGCCAACGGCAAGATTTCTCTCTCGCGTCTCACCTTCTCTCACCAGATGGTGCGCTTGTTTTTCACCGAACAACTCTACCGAGCCATGACCATTCTGCGCGGCGAACCCTATCACCACGAATAAAACCCTGTCAGCACGCATAAATCCGATCCCCACCCCATGAAAACCTTGCTCTCCACGCTCCGTCTCCTCCTTCTTTTCCCCGTCGCTCGTCGACACCTCGTCCACCTTGGCTTTCTTGCGCTTTTTTCCACATGGCTCCTCCCCTTTTGGGGACAACGGCACGAAGGGCTGTTTCACACCTCGAAAGCGCAGTCTGCACGCTTCCGCGCTTTGGAATGGAATGTGGAGAATCTCTATGACACCCTCCACGATGTGGGTTTCGACGACCGGGAATTTCTCCCCAATGCCGAACGACGTTGGAACACGCCGCGCTACTTTCACAAGCAATCCTCGCTTGCCAAAACCATTCTTGCCGCCGGTGGGCTGCAACCCGTCGATCTCGTCGCGCTCTGCGAAGTGGAAAACGACAGTGTGATGCACTTTTTGTGTCGTCGCACGCGGCTGGCCCGTCTTGGCTACGAATATCTGGTCACCCACAGCGCCGATCGCCGCGGCATCGACGTCGCCTTGCTCTATCAACCCGAAACCTTCGCGCTGCTACACAGCGAAACCTACCGCGTTCCGTACGACAGTCTGCGAGAACGCCCCACGCGCGACCTACTTCACGCCGCCGGCCGCCTTCCCTTCGGCGACACACTCGACGTGTTCGTGGTCCACTTCCCCTCTCGCCGCGGCGGCGCCACCATCTCCGAACCTTACCGTTTGCGCGCCGCAGGAATCTTGCGCCATCTGGCCGACAGCATCGCCCGCTGCCGGCATACTCCGCGCTTACTGGCCATGGGCGATTTCAATGACGAGCCCCACAACGCTTCTGTGAGCCGTGTGCTCGCGCCAACCTTCGCAGAACTCACCTCACACGCCACTCCGCTCCCCGCCGAAGGCCACGACGACATCGAAGGCAGCTATTATTTTCGCGGCGAATGGAGTCGCATTGATCAAATCCTCGTCTCGCCCGCGCTCCTTTCGCCCACAATGAAGTTCCACACCACCCCACAGTCCGTTCATCTCCTCGCTTTCCCCCCTTTGCTCGAACCACTCGGCCGCGGCACGCTCTCCAAACCCTTCCGCACCTACCTCGGTCCGTTCTACCACGGGGGCATCAGCGACCATTTGCCGCTCTGTGTCGACTTTTCCTATTGATTGCAGGTTTGTTCTCCCACTCTCGTCCCCAAATGCGGGCAGCGGGAAAAAGAAAGGGAACACAAGCAAACGAACAGCGAAACAAGCAACGTCCGAACGGCGCAAACACAAAGAAAATAGCAGACCAAAGAGAAGCCACAGCGACAACAAGCGCACAACGAGGAGCAAGAAATACAGCGCCCCACAGAAACAATACGAGAACGGGACACGTTTCCCCCACGGCATCGAAATACTCCATTTACTCAGCATGGAAACCACTCAACGAACACAAAAAATTAATGGGACAGCCGTCATCACGGTGCCCCATTAACCAACACAAAAACTAAACTAGACTTAACTAAACTATTTTCTCGTTATCATCACGACAACTACATAGTGCAAATATAGACGTTTCGACAACATACTGCAAGCAAAGCTCCATAAAAACGGACGATCAGACGCGATTTTAACTCAAAAGTTGCCGTACAACACAAAAAAGGCCGAAAGAAAAGGGTCATTTTCAGTTTTGAGTCATCGAGAAACCTTTCTCACGAAGTGGATGCGCCGGCAGGGAAAACCGACCTTCGCGATCAATATCCGCTTTTCCCACTTCGCGCCCCTTATTTCCCTGCCGCGGACGTAGTTTGCCGCTCGCAGACATTATACAAACCTTCCGTAGCCGCCGATTCCGGTCCGCGGACGTTGTTTCCTCGTCTGCGGACATTATTACCCGCTATTCAGGCTTGAACGGTTCGACCATGCACTGCTGCAAGTAGGCGTCTGCCAACACCATGGCCGCCATCGCTTCGACGATCGGCACCGCACGCGGCAAGACGCACGGATCGTGCCGTCCCTTGGCATGCACCACCGTCGGTTCCCCGGTGGTGGTCACCGTCTGCTGGTCACGCAGCAGCGTCGCCACCGGTTTGAAAGCCACACGAAACACAATATCCTGTCCGTTGGAGATGCCCCCCTGGATTCCCCCGCTGTGGTTTGTCGCCGTGGAGAAATCGGGTTCGAAAACGTCGTTGAGTTGAGATCCCCGCAATGCACAACCGGCAAAGCCGTCTCCATATTCGAAGCCCTTGGCCGCGTTGATGCTCAGCATCGCCGCGCCCAATTGCGCGTGGAGCTTGTCAAACACCGGCGCGCCCCATCCCGGCGGACAACCGCTCACCACACATTCGATCACGCCGCCCACCGTGTCGCCATCGGCACGCACCTCGAGGATCAGGCGTTCCATCTCGGCCGCCACCGCCGCATCGGGACAGCGCACGGCGTTCGTCTCGATCATATCGAGCGGCAACTCGTGATAATCACGATCGAGCACCACCCGCCCCACTTGTCGGGTCCACGCCTTGATGTCCACGCCCAAATCGGCCAATAGGAGTTTCGCAAAAGCCCCTCCCACTACTCTGCTGATGGTTTCGCGCGCCGAACTTCTCCCTCCTCCTCGGTGGTCTCTCACGCCATATTTCATTTGATAGGTGAAATCGGCATGCGAGGGTCTGAACAGCTCGCGCAGGTTGTCATAGTCTGCCGAATGCTGCTGCTCGTTGCGCACCACAAACCCGATGGGGCACCCCGTGGTGCGGCCTTCAAACACCCCCGAAAGCAGTTCCACGCGGTCGCCTTCGCTGCGTGGGGTCGTGATCCGGCTCTGTCCCGGACGTCGTCGGTTCAATTCGTGTTGAATGTAGTCCACATCCACCTTCACCCCCGGCGGCATACCGTCTATCACGCCGCCTACCGCCGCACCATGGCTCTCGCCGAAGGTCGTCAGTCGAAAATAATGTCCCAGTGTATTCATCTTGTCGCTGTTCGTTGGTTCATCAGACGCGCTCTCGCCGGCCGCGCAGGGCCACTCGCTGCTCGCCTCCGTACATCGCACGCGGCTGAGCGAAAACGTCCGTTTTATAACAAGGAGAGCCTTCGCGCCATCGGTGCGAAAGCTCTCTTTTTTGTGTTCTCGACGCGCAGGTCATTTTCCACCGCAGGCACAACCGCCTTCGTCGTGCCCATGCTCGTGGTGGTCGTGCTTGTGGCCGTGTCCGCCGCAGCATTCGTGACCTTCGCCGTGGCCGTGTCCGCCGCAGCATTCGTGTCCTTCGCCGTGGCCGTGACCGCCGCAGCACTCGTGGTCGTCGCCGTGGTCGTGACCGCAACCGCAGCCACAGCCTTCGCCCGACATCATGTTGATCATGCCCTGGATTTCCTCGGGCGTGGCCTCACGTGCCGTCACCACCTTGCCCACATAGTGGAGATCGCGTCCGGCCAACGGGTGATTCAAGTCGAGTTTCACCTTGTCGTCAGTCACGTCGAGTACCAAACCCTCAAAGCGCATGCCCTCTTCGTTGACCAAGGGCAAGATGGCACCGGGATAGATTTGTGTTTTGTCGAAACGTCCGTCGATGTGGAACATCTCTTTGGGCACCTCGATCACGTGTTCCTGCTCGTAGGGGCCGAACGCCTCTTCCACGCTGAGCGTGAAATCGAAGCTGTCGCCCGCATTGAGTTCTGCCACCTGGGCCTCGAAAGCCGGCAGTGCAGCCGAAAGGCCGGTGATGAACTGGAAGGGGTGCTCCTCGGGAGCTTCTTCAAAGATTTCGTGGATGCCCTTCTCGTTGTCCGAATAGAGCTTATAAGCCACGGTGATATAGCGATTTTTGTTTTCTGCCATGTCAGAGATTATTTAGCGTTTGATTATGAATTCGTGTTCCGTCAGGAGCGGCCGGCGCTTCAATTCAGTTCGAGTTGAAGTTCTATGGCCAACTGCCTGAAAGCCTCGTTGGTTTCGACCATGTTGCGAAAAATTTCGCGGGGTGAGAACACCCGTTTTTTCTCGCGTCGCTCGGTGCTCACAGCAAAAACCACCGTGACCCCGTCGTTGTGCAATTCCCGGCGCAGGAAAGCCGTGAGCTGCGGCACAATTTTGTTCAGATAGGCCGCGGCAGCTTCGTTTTCCACCACACCGACCACCCGCTGCGCCTCGCCCAGCTGCGGGCGAATCATTTTCAAGCGTCCGGCCTCGGCCAGTTGTGCCGGTGGCAATTCGTTGGCAAATCGCATCCACAGGTACTCCAATTGTTCCACGGTGAATGCTTCGTAGCGCAGTTCCGTCGGCGTCGTCGAGTTCGTTGACGTCGCAGGGCCGATCGTCGTCTCGTCGCTCGTCGCGGGTTGCGGTTTTCGGGTGAGCGAAACGGTTTGCAGTCTTGCCGCGGCCAGTTGTTGTTGCGCCGTGCGCGGTGTCGGCATCGGTCGGGGCGCGGCCGGCGTCGTCACCGCCGTCGGGGTCATCGCCGGACTTGCCGTCCCGACGTTCGCAGAAGGGGGCGCACTCGTTTTCTGTTGAGGCGCGCCGGCCGTCGGCGCCTGGTCCGCTGCCGGCTTAAAGATGGGGAGAAGTCGCAACGTAGGGCGACGCCCGGAAGGGGGCACGTCCTCTTGTTGCAAGAGTTGTGCCACTTGGATCAATGTCAGTTCCACCAGCAGGCGCTTGTTGGGTGCCGTGCGGTAATTGATGTCGCAATCGTTGCACAGTTTCAGTGCCGCATACAGGAAGCGCGGGGTGCAGCATGCCGCCTGTTCGGCATAACGTGCCCGCACGCTCTCCGCCACTTCGAGGAGCGGGAGGGTCTGTGCGTCGCGGCTCACCAGCAGATCGCGGAAGTGCGCGGCCAGTCCGCCGATGAAATGCCCGGCTTCGAAGCCCTTGTTGAGCACCTTGTCGAGCAAGAGCATCACCTGCGGGATGTCGACCTCCAACAAGCGGTCGGTCACCTCGAAATAGTAGTCATAGTCCAGCACATTGAGGTTTTCGATCGTCTGGGCGTAGGTGATGTTCCCGTTCGTGAACGAAGCCACCTGATCGAAGATCGAAAGCGCGTCGCGCATGCCGCCGTCGGCCTTTCGGGCTATGACATTGAGGGCTTCTTCCTCATACTTTATGCCTTCGCTCTCGGCCACATGCTTGAGATGCGCCACCGTTTCGGGCACTTCCATGCGGTTGAAGTCATAAATCTGACAGCGCGAGAGGATGGTGGGCAGAATCTTGTGCTTCTCGGTGGTGGCCAAGATGAAGATGGCGTGTGCGGGCGGTTCCTCGAGGGTTTTGAGAAACGCATTGAAGGCCGCCTGCGAGAGCATGTGCACCTCGTCGATGATAAACACCTTGTAGCGTCCCACCTGCGGCGGAATTTGCACCTGCTCGATGAGTTCGCGAATGTCGTCGACCGAGTTGTTCGACGCCGCGTCGAGCTCATGGATGTTGTACGACCGCCCTTCGTTGAAGGCCACACAGCTTTCGCACGCATCGCAGGCCTCACCCGTCGGTGTGGGGTTGAGGCAATTGATGGTCTTGGCAAAGATGCGTGCCGAAGTGGTTTTGCCCACCCCTCGGGGGCCGCAAAACAAATAGGCGTGCGCCAATTTCCCGCCGGCGATGGCGTTTTTCAGTGTAGTGGTCAGTGCCTTCTGCCCCACCACTGCGTCGAAGCTGGTGGGGCGATATTTTCGGGCCGAAACGATGTAGTCTGACATACCGGTTGATGTTACGGAGCAAAGATACAATTATTTTCGCAATTGCCACGCTCCGTGGGTCGCTGTCCGCACAAAAAATCGTAGCTTTGCGCCATACTCAGATCCCCATTCCGTCCATTTCCCCGTCGCCCCCGCGCGTTCCCCCCGCTGTGTCGGCGCGCCCGCGGGAGTTGGACTTCACCTCTCACCCTCTCCCTATGGAAGCTCTCGACATGCTCCTCTCGCTTCGCAGCGTCAAACGTTTCGCACCCGACGTGCTCCCCGCTCATTCCGACCTGCAACGCATCGCCGATGCCGGCGCCAACGCCCCGACGGGCCGCGGTCGGCAATCGCCGTTCATCGTGGTGGTCACCGACCGCGCCGTGCGCGATCAGCTCTCGCGCCTCAACGCCGAAATCCTCGGTCGCGACGGCGATCCGTTCTACGGCGCCCCGGTGGTCATGGTCGTCTTGGCCGATCGCGCACAACCCACCTATCTCTACGACGGTTCGCTTGTGATGGGCAATTTGCTCAACGCCGCCCACGCCCTCGGTTGGGGTGCCTGCTGGATTCACCGCGCTCGCGAAATCTTCGAACGCCCGGAGGGCAAAGCCCTGCTCAGTCAGTGGGGCATCGACGCCGACGTGGAAGGCATCGGTTGCTGCGTGGTGGGACAAGCCGAACACTTCCCCTCCCATCCCCAAGCCCGCAAAGAGGGCTACATCCGTTTCGTCTGATCGCCTGCCCCACCCCTTCCGCATCGCACACTTCGACACACGCCCCGGGGCGGAGGAAACGCACCTCCGCCCCGGGCAAAAAAGACGCGGAACAATCGGCCGCAACCTCCCTCCTTTCTCCCGATTCCCTCCTCTTTTTTTCGTCGCTCCTCGCGCCCGTATGCGCGCACGCACGTAACGCGCGCATCAGGAGGTTTTCTTTTTTCATCTTCACCTCTTCACCCACCCCTCGCAACCATCTGTTGCTCTGCGAATTAGGGGTGAAGATTTTGCTCCGGGGAGCTTCACCTTTGCTTCACCCCGACTTCTGCACAAAAAGTCCCTGCCGCAACGACCTGCATCGCACGTTTTCGCATGGTGAACTTTGTATGAATGTTAATGCTTCACCCTTTTGCCGACGTAGTGCATTGAGGTTCAACGGATTGTCGAAAGAGGGTGAAGGGTGAAGGCATTTTTCGAAAAACAGCTGACGCGCACGCGCGCGAGGCACACCGCTTTTGTGCACTCCGAGGACACCCTCCGCTCTGCTTCGGTCACCTTCACCCCCACCACTTCACAAAAACGCGCGGCAACACCGAAAGGCGTCGCCGCACGCTGAGTTGGCTGCAGCATTTTCAATCGAGAGGAACAAACTGCCGGAGGGCTTCAACATAGGTCGCGAAAGCCTCGCGACCCTGTTGGGTCATGCGACAAATGGTGCGCGGGCGTTTGGCAGATTGGAGTTTGAGAATTTCAATGTAGCCGGCTGTCGCCAATTTGTCAAGTTGCACACTCAGGTTGCCTGCCGTGGCCCCGGTGCGTTCGCGGAGGAAGGTGAAATCGGCCTCCTCTACGTTCATCAGCACCGAAACCACCGCCAATCGGAGCCGAGAGTGAAGCAACGGATCGAGATCGGGGAGTGCGTTAGACATCAGTCGGGGTATTGTTTTGGGCACGGCGCTTGGTCTCAGCCTGAATGAGATGGCCGGGAATGACAAACATGGCCGCGTTGCTCGCGATGAAAAGTGGCATCGCCCACACACTGAGCAGTGAACTGTCGGCAATGGCAGCGGTGATGACAAAAGCACCGGCCAAGATGGAGAAGCCCCCGCCGTAGAGCATCGATCGGTAGTCGAGCAGCAGCCCAACGAAGGCGGTGCCCATGCCCACGACCAAGAAACTGTAGAAAAACATGAGCATCCACACGCCCGGATGACCGCCCAAGGAGAACAGCAGGCAGATGAGCGCGAAGGCGAAGGAGAGGAAGGTCACATAGCGCCACATGCTTGAGATCATGCGATCGGTATAGCTGAGGGCATAGCCTTCGGTCGTGTTTTTGCGCGAAATCAAGCGACTCAAGGGCAGGCCCAGCAGGGGAATCAGTGCCCAGAGCACGTTGGACATGGCGCTTTGGGTGAAATAGCCCACCCCCCACACCAAGAGGGCAACGGCGATGTCGAGGTAGCCCCAAAAGAGATGGAGGCGGCCGTCCTCAAAATGGTAGCGCCGACGGGTGTCGACAATCATGGCAGAGATGAGTTCCAAACTCTCTCGTCCGGTCATGGGTTGTTCGTACTTCATGGAGTTGTGATTTTGGTGTTTTCGCTGTGGCGTGTCCGCTCTGTCTGCGACCGGCGGGGAATGCACTCGCAAAAACAGGTTTAAGCAATAAACTTCCTATATTCAGCTACTCAGAATTATCGCGAATCATCCTTTTCACACGGCAAATATAAGAAGGTTTACAACATAAACCAAACAAAACAGCGATTATTTGAGTCGACCTCGCAAAAAAAATCGCGGCGACCGTCTTCGGCGCCGAAAAGCGAGCCATTCGCCGCGCTCACTCTCACAGGGAACGGCGCAAAACACCAGCGGCCCCGCACCACCTTTCGGTGGCGTGGGGCCGCTGATCCTTGCGGGGTCAGTCGACCATCAAAGTTGTGCGATGGCTTCGGCCAATTGCCGCATCGCCTGTTCCAGCACGGCGCGGGGTGTACCGACGTTGAGCCGCATGAAGCCCGCGCCGCCCGTGCCGAACATTTCGCCGTCGTTAAGCGCCAGATGAGCTTTGTCGACGAACAAATCGAGCAGCTGCTCGTGGTTCAAGCCCAAACGGCGACAATCGAGCCACACCAGGAAGCTGGCCTCGGGACGCACAGGGCGCACAGCGGGAAGATGGTCGCGGCAATAGGCTTCGACGAAACGAATGTTGTCTTCCACGTAGGCCAACATCTCGCGACGCCACGTTTCGCCGCGTCGGAAGGCCGCAATGGTGGCAATCGGCGCGAACACGGTGGGTTCGTTCAGTTCACGCGCGCGCAACCAGTCGAAAAAGCGCCGGCGCAAACCGGCGTCGGGTACGATGGCGTAGGAGCTGACCACGCCGGCGAGATTGAACGTCTTGGTGGGCGCGCCGAAGGTGATGCTGTTCGCCGCGGCACACTCGGCCACCTCCGCAAAGGGACAATGGCGCGCACCGAACAAGGCCATGTCAGCATGAATTTCGTCGCTGACCACCAAAATGTCGCGCGCCGCGCAGAACTCTGCCAAACGAACGAGTGTGGCCCGATCCCAACAGCGCCCTCCCGGGTTGTGGGGATTGCACAAGACGAGGACTTTGCAGCCGTCGGCCACCGCAGCCAGTTGGTCAAAATCCATTTCGTATTGTCCGTCGTCGCGCAAACGCAGCGGATTGTCGACCATCGTTCGGCCGGCGCCCTCGATGGTGAGACGGAACATGTGATAGACGGGAGGTTGAATGAGGATTTTGTCGCCGGGTTGCGTGAAGGCGTCGAGCACAAAGGCGATGCCTTTGACCACACCGGGCACGAAGCTGATCCACTCAGGCGCAATGGTCCAACCGTGGTGTTCGGCAATCCAATCGACAATGGCGGGACGATAATCGGCCGGTTCGGCTGTGTAGCCCAAAATGGGGTGTGCCAAACGTTCGCGCAAGGCTTCGAGAATGAAATCGGGGGTGGCGAAATCCATGTCGGCCACCCAAAGCGGAAGCAGATCGGTGCGCCCCCAACGTGGGGCGAGAGCATCGACTTTGAGCGCGTCCGTGCCGTTGCGGTCAATGAGCGTGTCGAAAAAATATTGAGGCATGATGGTAAATGTCTGGTAGGTTTTGTGTTGAGAAAACAGCGTCGGCCGACGGGTCAGTGGGCGGTGCGTGCCGCTGCGGCCAGTGCCTGTGCGAAATCCTCGCGCAGGTCGTCGAAATCTTCCAACCCGATGCTGAGACGCACGGTGGTGTCGCGCACATCCATTGCAGCACGTGCTTCGGCGTCGAAAAGTCCGAAGATGGTGCTCGCCGGGTGGATGGCCAGCGTGCGATTGTCGAAAAGATTGGTGGCGCGGTGCACCAAGCGCAAAGCGTCGAGGAAACGGAAGGCGGCGTCGCGATCGGCAAAATCGAGGGTGAGCATCGCGCCAAACGTTCCTCCATACTGCCGGGCGAAGAGCGCATGGGCAGGATGCGAGGACAAACCGGCATAAGTGACGCGCAGCACCTCCGGACGCGTCTCGAACCATTGTGCCAAAGCCAAGGCAGTGGCAGCCTGTCGGCGATAGCGCACTTCCAACGTTTCGAGACCGAGCGTTTGCAGATGCGCCACCTGCGGCGTCATGTAGGCGCCCAGATTGAAGAGGGCCTCGTGGGTGATGCGCTCAGTGAACTGCGGGAAATGCCCGTAGTCGATGACCACGCCGCCCAACGAGGTGGCACCGCCGCTCACATATTTGGTGCTCGACACCACTTCGATGTCAATGCCCAGCGCCCGGCCATCGAATTCGGTGAAAGGAATCATCGTGGTGTCGGCCACGAGCGGGACACGATGGCGGCATGCCACTGCGGCCAGCGCACGCACATCGGCCACTTCGAGCTGCGGGTTGGTGAGAATCTCGAAAAAGAGGCAGGCCGTGCGCTCGTCGATGGCCGTTTCGAGCGCATCGGGGCGCGTGAGATCGCACAAACGCACTTCGACTCCGAAACGCGACAACGTTTCGGTGAGCAGCGAATAGGTGTTTCCAAAAAGATGGCAGGAAGTGACCACGTTGGCACCGGCGGCGGTGAGCGAAAGGAGCGTGGAACTGATGGCAGCCATGCCCGAGTTGAAAGCAACGGCTCGTCGTGCTCCCGTGACGGCCGCCACGCGGTCCTCGAAATGGGTGACGGTGGGGTTCGCCACGCGCGAATAGTCGGGGGCGGTGACGCGTTCACAGAAAACATCGGCCATCGTCGCCGCGTTGTCGAATTCATACGCCACACTTTCATAGACCGGCATACTCAAGGCGTCGTAAGCATCGCGACGCGGATAAGCGCAGTGAATGGAACGGGTGTTTCTTTTCATGTGTCTTGTTCTGTTTTGATGTGCTGTGGTGGCGTGCTGCCGGGAAGAAAAGCACTCTCTTTTCCTTTAAGATGATAGTAAAATCAGGAAGAGCAATATAGCTATCGTCCGAAACGAGATATCCCATTACATAGTCTATTGTTGTCCTTACTACGTGTTTGATACTGCTATAATCATCGCTATTCAGAAATCCCAATTCAGTACTATCTTTTCCTTGCTACAGAGATTTATTACTCAGAAGCCTTTTTCAATAGGCTTTGTATCCTCTCAATCTTGCAAAGGAGAAAATCACAGGTTTCTTCTGAAACACCCCGTAAATATCCAGCATCATAGAACATTCTTACCAATTCAAATAGCCAGCGATCAACCAAATGGAACTGCCTTTTGTTTTTATATTCGACTATTTGAATGCTCTTTCTTAGTTCTTCTAATGGATGCAATCTTAGTTTTGTATATAGAGTCTCTTGTACTTCTAATAGAAGACATAAGGCCTCTTGAATAAGCTTATTCGATGTTTTTGAATCCATATTCTTCCGTGCATTAATATTTCTGCACGCGGGGGCATCTAAAAAGCGTTATCTGCGAGAGAGGAACCCCGTGGGGGCGCTGCACAGACGAGGAAAAGCCGGCCTTAGGATTGCTTCTTCATGTTGTACCAAGCCACATGGCGACGGTAGGTCTGGAAGGCGGCGAACGGGGTGTCGTAGTTTTCGAAGTATTCGAACGCGGCATTGCAGACCGCACGGATGTCGTAGGCGATGAAGTCCACATAGACATGGAAACGTCCCACGGCACGGCCGATAAAATCGACACAGTGGCCTTCGGCGTGGTTGCGGACGTAGTTCTCGAGGGCGGTGCAGGCCGCATTGACCGCCTCATCGCGCTCCGCTTCGGGCATTTCGTTCAGACCGGGCACGTCGAAGGCGAAGAAACCGCCCACGGAGCCGAAACGATGGAGGAGGTCTTCGAGTCCCGATTCGTCGCGCGCAAATTCGCCCACGAGACGCGGTATGGTGGTGGTGCCGCGAATGATGTCGAAACGGAGATCTTCGGGTTCGATGTTTTCTTGCTCTTTGAAACTATAGTTCATCGTGCCCTGCAAGATGACGTCGATGTTCTCCCATCGGGGATCGTCTCCGTAGCGTTCGGCGAGTACCTCACGCAGTTGGGCGAGCGGGATGCTGTCTTCGGGCGCCGGGGCTTCTTCCAGCACCTTGATCACCGAAACAAACTCGGTGTTCACCAGTTCGCCCACGGCATTGTCGACCAGCACTTCGGCTCGCCACCAAGCGGGGCTTTCGCCTTCGCGCAACAAGGGGTGGTAGACCCCGACACTCACACTTTCTCCGCCTTCATCCTCGGTGAGGACCACCTTCACCTCTTCGGCCGGGACGGGGCCTTCGCCGAAATTGATGACGAGATCGGGGTTGGCGTTGCGACCGATGGAGAATTTCCAGTGCGCACGCACCGATTCGGGCATGCGGCTCAGGAAATAGCGGAAAAGCAAGTAGAGCATCCACGTGCCGCCGGCCGAAAGGATGATGTGATAGTTTTTTGCGCCGATTTCGAACGAGAGATCGGGGAAGGCTGTTTGCAAACTCGAGAAAGCCAGCTGTTGGATTTCTTCGCCGGGTGCACCCTCATCGACGAGGCGACGCAATTCGGCTTCATGCTCGGCAAAGGCGGTCCAAGTTTGTTCCACGCGTTCGGCAAACGAGCCTTTGACGTAACGGGGGAAGGCCAGGAACTTGTAGCAATCGTCGAGCAGCGCTTTCGTATCGTCGCGCAACGAATCGTAGGGATTGCCGTCGAGAGTGCGAAGGAAGTATTCGGCGGCTTCGCCTTCGCGGTCGAGATGATAGAGCGCAAAACCCATGCGGTGGTTCCAGAGTTCGTCTTTCTCGCTCTCTTCGTCGCGCACGCTCTCGAGCACACGAATGGCCGTTTCATAGTACTCGGGCTTGTCTTCTTCGCCAGCTAAGTTGTTGTAGGCTCGGGCCAACCAGCCGATGCGCTCGTGGGTGAGCGCGGGTTGCGGGAGGGATTCGAGCAACTCGATGATTTTGGCGGGCTCATTGTTCTCATGCCAGGCCGCAATTTGCTTATCGATGTCTTTAATCATGCCGTGTAAGGATTGAGTGATGAGCAAAGCTACAAATAAACTTTGATTTCGGGCGAAATGCAGCTATATTTTCACCTTTTCGACCACGCTCCCACCGGAGGAGCCGACGAAAACAACACGAGACGAGATAAAAATAAGGCGCGCCTTTGTATGATTGTTGAGATTTGTTACCTTTGTATGCGAGAAGCGATGAGGCCCCTCGACGGATCATGCTGCTTTCCTCGATTTTGTGAGTGAGGAAGGCCCCTATATATAAGGAGTGCGCTCAGCTTCCTCCATCCACTGTGTGCATCACACCATTCTCTTGACTTATGCAGCAAAACGACAGCATTGTTATCATTCCTACCTATAACGAGAAGGAAAATATTGAAGCCATCATTCGCGCGGTGACGGGTTTGCAAGAACACGCTTTCGACATTTTGATCATCGACGACGGCAGTCCCGACGGCACGGCCGACATCGTGAAAGGATTGATGGCCGAAGAGTTCAAAGACCGCGTTTTCCTCGTGGAACGCCAAGGTAAACTCGGTTTGGGCACGGCCTACATTGCGGGCTTCAAATGGGCACTCGAACACCATTACGAATATGTATTCGAGATGGACGCCGATTTCAGCCACGACCCGAAAGACCTGCCTCGTCTCTACAAGGCTTGTGCCGAAGAGGGCTACGACGTGGCGGTCGGCAGTCGCTACGTTTCGGGAGTGAATGTGGTCAACTGGCCGATGGGCCGCGTACTGATGAGCTATTTCGCCTCGAAATACGTGCGCTTCGTCACCGGTTTCCCCATCAACGACACGACGGCGGGTTTCAAATGCTATCGCCGCCGCGTGCTCGAGACCATCGATCTCGATGCGATTCGCTTCAAAGGCTATGCCTTCCAAATTGAGATGAAATTCACGGCTTACAAGCTCGGTTTCCGCATCAAAGAAGTGCCGGTTGTCTTTGTCAATCGCCAACTGGGCACCAGCAAAATGAGTGGCGGTATCTTCGGCGAAGCCCTCTTCGGCGTGATGCGCCTACGCTGGGCCGCTCTCACCGGAAAGATCAAACCCCGCAAAGCCTGATATCTTTCGTGCCTCGGCACGCACACAGCAGTCTTAGGATCTTATGCACAACAGAACGCTTATCAAAAATGCCATCCTCGTCAACGAGGGGGGCAGTCAGCTCGGTAGCATCGTCATCGAAGACGATCGCATCGAAGAGATTCTCATCGGACGCGACGTCACTCCGGTACTTCCCACCGACTCCACCATCGACGCAGAAGGATGTTACCTCCTCCCCGGTGTGATCGACGAACATGTTCACTTCCGTGATCCTGGGTTGACGCACAAAGCCGATTTCGACAGCGAAAGTCGCGCAACGGCAGCGGGCGGCGTGACCACCGTGCTCGACATGCCGAACACGATCCCCGCCACCGTGACGGCCGAGGCGCTACAAGAAAAGATAGAACGGGCACAAAACCTCTGTCACGTGAATTTCGGGTTCTTTGTCGGTGCCACCGCCGACAACGCCCACCGCTTGCGCCAAATCAATCCCAGCATTGTAGCGGGTGTAAAGTTGTTCATGGGCAGCAGCACGGGTTCGCTTCAAGTGGAAGATCCCGACGCACTACTCACCGTGTTCGAAGAATCGCGACTCCCGATCATGGTACACTGCGAAGACACCCCGATGATCACCGCCGCGATGAAAGAACATCAAGCGCGCTATGGGGCAGACCCGCACGTGCGCTATCATGCGACCATCCGTTCGGCCGAAGCCTGTTTCAAGAGCACACAACAAGCCATTGCACTGGCCAAAGCCACCCAAGCCCGCTTACACGTCGCCCACATTTCCACAGCCTGCGAATTGGATCTTTTCAGTCCGAACGATCCGTTCATCACAGCCGAAGCATGTCTTCCCCATCTACTCTTTACCGATGCCGACTACGAACGACTCGGCACCCGTATCAAGTGTAACCCTTCGATCAAAACAGCGGCAGATCGCGATGCCTTGCGCGCAGCCCTCACCGACGGACGCATTCGCTGCATCGGCACCGACCATGCACCGCACACCATCGCCGACAAAGAAGGCGGAGCCGCACGAGCTGCCAGCGGAATGCCGATGGTCCAATTCTCGCTCGTCGCCATGCTCGACCTCGTCGACGAAGGCGTATTAAGTATTGAGCGCATGGTCGAACTGATGTCGCACAATCCCGCTCGCACATTCGGCATCGAGAACCGCGGCTTCCTACGCGAAGGCTACATGGCCGACCTCGTACTCGTGAAGCGCCACTGCCCTTGGACGCTGACTCCCAACCACATTCTCTCCAAATGCAATTGGAGCCCACTCGAGGGACATACGTTCAACTGGAGAGTGATGCGCACTTTCGTCAACGGCTCTCTGGTCTACAATAAAGGGTGCATCACCAACGAAAACTACTGCGGTCGTCCCATCACCTACATGCCACGCCGCTACGGCCGCAATTGATCGGGCCACCGTTGGCAACCGCCACATTGGCGACCGACGCACCGCTCGCGCTTACTCCGAATCGTCATGCAATTCCTCTATCGTCTCTATCAACTATTCGTCTTTTTCCCGATTTTCCTCCTCCTCACGATCATCACAGCGCTGGTGACCGCCGTAGGTTGTGCCGTGGGATTATCGCGCTGGTTTGCTTTCGCCCCCAGCCGGATTTGGGGATGGCTCACCATCCGTTTACTCTTCCTCCCCGTCAAAGTCGAAGGACGCGAACACCTGCAACGGCACCAGAGCTACGTTTTTGTCGCCAACCACCAAGGGGCGTTCGACATTTTCCTCCTCTCGGGCTTCCTCGGCCGTGAGTTCAAATGGATGATGAAAGCCTCCTTGCGCAAAATTCCCTTCGTGGGTTATGCCTGTGCCAAAGCCGGTTTCATTTTCGTAGACAAATCGAGTCGCCGCGCCATCGCCGAAACGATGGAAGCCGCACGCCAACGCCTGGTTGGTGGCACCTCGCTCGCCGTCTTCCCCGAAGGCGCCCGCACCTTCACAGGCCACATGGGTCTTTTCCGTCGTGGCGCATTCCAACTCGCCGACGAACTCCAACTCCCCGTCGTGCCAATCACGATCAACGGCAGTTTCGACGTCATGCCGCGCATGCGCGATTTCCATTTCGCCCACTTCGCCCCGCTGCACCTCACGATCCACGCGCCGATACATCCCACGTCACAAGGACACGAGAACATCAAACGCCTGCTCGACGAAAGTTATCAGACCATCATGGACGGACTCCCGGAAGAACGCCGAGGCTACATTAAAAACGACGATCAATGAGCACACCGCCGGCATCGTCCCCCTCATCTCCCCTATTGCGTATCCTGTTGCCCCTGGCAGCAGGCATTGCAACGGGGGATTTCTTTTACCCCCACCTCGCGCTCTCGACGAACCTCCTTTTCCTCTTCACCCTCCTCGTCGGCCTCTCCACAGCCTCCCTACTCTTTTTCCGCCGCACCCCTCCGGCCGTTCTCACCACCGTCGGCATCACCCTCACCACCTTCCTGCTCGGTCTCACCCTTCTCCACCACGAGCGCAGTCGCCTCAACTTTCCCGACGAGCGCCAACCCCGTACCCATTTCGCTGTGGTGAGCGATACTCCCTACGTTTCCTCCGGACAATGGTATGCCAAATGCCGCCTCGTCGCGCCCGACGCGGACGAAGGTCGCCTCATCGAACTCTCTCTATCCGACTCCACCCTCCGTTCCCCCTCTCCGCTCCCCACCGGTCGTCTTCAGGTTGGCGCTCATCTCCTCATCCACACACGCATCACCTCTCCCACCGACGCGCGCAACCCCGGCGAGCCCGACCGCGCCGCCTACCTGCGCAGACAAGGCATCTCGGGCAGTGCCCATTGCTACGCCGGCGATTGGCAGCTCTCGCATCTACCCGTCGAACTCACCCTTCGCGAGCAACTTCTCGTCGCCCGCGCGCACCTCGTCGCCCAATACCATGAGCATCTCGATCGGCACACCGCCGCATTGCTCTCCGCCATGACACTCGGCGATCGCACCGCACTCGACCGCTCCACCCGCCAACTCTACAGCGAAAGCGGAGCCGGTCATCTGCTCGCCCTCTCCGGACTCCACCTCGCCATTCTCTATTCGCTCTACAACCTTTTCGTCAACCTCCCTGCCCGCCGTGCCGGTCGCCGGTGGTTTCTTCTTTCCACCCTCCTCTCCCTCGTCGGCATCTGGCTCTTCGCCCTCCTCGCCGGCCTTCCCATCTCCCTCATCCGTGCCGCCCTCATGTTCAGCCTTTCCGCGGTCATTTCGCTCTTTCGCCGCGACGGCCACGGCCTCCACAGCCTCCTGCTCACCCTCCTCCTGCTTCTCCTGTTCTTTCCGCAGTGGCTCTTCGACCTCGGTTTCCAACTCTCCTGCCTCGCCGTCGGCGGCATCCTGCTCATCGCCCCTCTCTTGCCTCCACCGGCCGCACTGACGCCCCTCACACCCCGCGCCGCCGAACTCGCTCGGCGTTCACCCGATTCGCGCAGCATGCGCCTACTCAAAAACGCCCTCCGCGCCGTTTGGAACCTCCTTGTCGTTTCATTCGCCGCCCAACTCGCCACCACGCCTCTCGTCTGCCACGTCTTTTGTCGCCTACCCTGGAGTGGAATCTTCTCCTCCCTGCTCGTCATTCCCCTCGCCTACGTCCTGCTCAGCGGCAGTTTCCTCTTTCTCCTGCTCGTCCCGCTCCGCACGCTCCTTGCCCCTCTGCTCACCGCCACCCTGTCGGGGCTCGAACGCACGCTCAGCCTCTTCTCGCAAGGTTTCTTCGCCCCCCTTCAGCTTCACCCCTCGCTGCTCACCACCCTCAGCGCCTACCTCCTGCTCTCCACTGCACTGTTTGTCGTCTATCGTCGCGAGCAATTGCGCCTCCCCGTGCGCCGGTGGCTCCCTCTCCTCCCCCTCATTCTGCTCGGCGTCTCCACCCTGATCGACGACTATCGCCATCATCGCCCCGCCGACCGCCTCATCGTCTACCACACCTACTCCTGCACCGCCATTCACCTCCTGCCAACCGACGGCCCCTCCTTCCTGCTCTGCACCGATACGGCCCGCGCCCGCGTCGCCCTGCGCTCCACCGCGCTCCACGATTGGGAAGCCCGCGGGCTCCGACCCCTCTTTCTCCCCCTTTCCGCCCTGCGCGACACCACAGGCTGCGCCCTTCTCAGTCGCCGCACACAACGTTCCGCCTTCGCACCGGGGGTCTTGCTCTACCATGGACGCCGCATCGCCGTGGTCGACCATTCCCTCTCCCACGCCTACCCCGCCGTCCCCCTTCCTGTCGACCTCCTGCTCGTCACCCGCCAAGTGCATCGTCCCCCCACCCATCTGTTTCGCTACTATCGCCCGGACACCCTCCTCCTCTCAGCCGATCTGAGTCCCTACTATCGCCGACTCTACACGCACTACGCCCACTGTCACCACCTCCCGCTCTACGACATCGCCGAAAGAGGCTTTTTCCAATTGGAATAAAATTTCAGTCCTCATTTCACACTCTCCGCTCAATTGTGCAGAAATAGCCAATTCGCTCCTCTTTTTCACCGGAAACCGCTATCTCTACCTGACAATACGACAAGATATACAGAAAATAGTCCCCTTCTTCGCACAGTTTCCTTGTTTGTGTGCAATGACGTTGTAACTTTGCGTTCGCAATCCAAACCAACTACCACGTTTTCACACACCCCATGAAGAAAATTGTATTGTCGGCCGTGTTGTTCGGCAGCACCTTGAGCATGATGGCCGGTGGCTATCTCACCAACACCAACCAGAGCGTCGCCTTCCTGCGCAACCCCGCACAAGACGCCAACATCAACCTGAACGGTGTCTACTCCAATCCTGCCGGTGTCAACTTCCTCCAACCCGGTTTCCACTTCGGCATCAACCTCCAATCCGCCTACCAGACGCGCGAAATCCAATCCGCCTTCAAAGCCTTCGAATACGGCATTCGCAATAATGATTCCGCCTCCAAAACCTTCAAGGCCGAAGCCAAAGCCCCCGTCATTCCCTCGCTTCAGGGCGCCTGGGTCAACGGTCCCCTCAGCCTCCAGGTCAACCTCGCTCTCGTAGGCGGCGGTGGTAAAGCCACCTACAATAACGGCCTCGGCAGCTTCGAAAGCAAAGTCTCCCTCCTCGGTGCGATCGGCAATGCCAACCACGCACTCGGTTTCAACCGCTACGACGTCGACGCCTACATGCACGGCCGCCAATACTTCTACGGGCTCACCCTCGGTGCCGGTTACCGCATCGGCGAACACTTCTCCATCTATGGCGGTGTGCGCGGTGTACTCGCCGCAGCTCACTACGATGGCTACCTCCGCAACATCCAGGTAAACGGTGGCGATCGCAATGGCAACAAAATGGTAGCCGCTCCCGAATACTTCGGCAAATTGAGCGCCGACAACAAGAGTTACGCCGAAACCAACGGCCGTCTCGCCTTCGCAGCACAAAAGAACGCGCAGACCGCTGCCGCCGAAGCCCAAGCTGCCAGCGCGTCGGGCAACATCACTTTGGCACAATCCAAGAGCGCGGAAGCCAAAGAGCAAGCCCAATTGGCCCAAACCTACAATCAGAAACTCGGCGCCTACCGCCAACTCGCCTACACCACCGGTGCCCTCGCTCAAGCCACCCAAGACGTGAGCATCAACGTCCACCAACACGCCTTCGGCCTCGCCCCCATCGTCGGTGCCCACTTCCACAACCGTTTCCTCGACGTGGCGGCCAAATATGAGTTCCGCACCCGCATCGCCTTCGCCAACGAGTCGAAGAACAGCGCCACCACGGCCGCTGCCGGCGAGCAGTTTGCAGCCTTCGCCGACAAGACCGAAGTGCGCAGCGACATCCCCGCTCTTCTCACCGTCGGTCTTCGCGTTCGTCCCGTCGAAAGTCTCCGCCTCAACCTCGGCTACCACTACTATTTCGACAAGCAGGCCAAATCCGGTGTGAAGAACGCCTACAAGAACGACCTCCTCGACCACGGCACCCAAGAGTTCCTCGCCGGTGCCGAATACGACCTCAACCGTCAGTGGGAAGTCAGCGCCGGTATGCAGCGCACCCTCTATCCCAACAACGACCGCATGATGAACGACGTTTCCTTCAACGTCAACTCCTACAGCGTCGGTGTCGGTGTCGGCTTCCGTCTCAATGACCACGTCAAACTCAACGCGGCCTACTTCCGCACCTTCTACGAAAACTACCTCAAAAAATCCGCCGACTACCACCAGACCCTCGCCACCGCCACCAAAATTGCAGCTGTCGGCAATGGTCTGCTCGCAACCAAAGATCCCAACGAGCAAGCCAACATCCTCCACCAGTCCGCCGGCGAAGTGACCCAAATGGTACAAAGTGGCCGTCTCAGCCCCCAAGGTGCCGACCTCTTCACCCGCACCAACCACGTCTTCGGTCTCAGTGCCGAATTCCGCTTCTGATACTTACCGTTTCTTCATACTCCGGTTCCCCGATCGTCTCGCAACGGTCGGGGAACTTTGTTAAAAAACAAGCCTCGTATTGCAGCATTCGAATAAAAGATTAATTTTGCAGCGAACAAACTCAATACAACAACATCATGAACAAACCTATTCTTTTCCTTCTCGGTTTGCTCTTTGTCGTAAGCTGCACAGAGCAAAATGATGAACCGACACATCAGGCTAAGCAACCTGAGGTTCAGTACAATTCTCCAACTCGCACTCCCCAAGAAGCACAGAACGAAGTCGCTGACTTTCTTGCCGCCATGGGAAAAAAGACGCGCAGCGCAACACGTCCCACCATTGCCAATGTAGAAACCCTGCGCAGTCGCCAATTTGCCACACGCGCCGCAGTCGATACCCTATCCATCGACACCTTGCTCTACTTCGTCAACTTCGCCGACAATCAAGGCTTCGCCGTCGTCGCTGCCGACAAGCGCACCAGCCCCATCCTCGCTTTGATCGACAAAGGCAACTATAAAGCGAAAGATCTCGCCCAAGAAGACAATCCAGGGTTTCTCTCCTTCATGGAGCAAGCGATTACTCATGAAATTAACAATTCACAACAAGATCTCCAGTCTTCACAAGCAATTCGTTCGTTTAGCTACGGCAATGATTGGGAAATCTCAGAACTTTTTCAACCTCTTATTAAAGTAAATTGGGATCAGGGACACCCATACAACATTTTCTGTCCTGGTTACAAAGACAAGGCGCACGCCTATACAGGCTGCGTTGTTACAGCCATTGCACAAATCTGTTCCTATTACAAGGTCCCCAGAGAACTCTCTTGGAACAGCTACGGCACCCAGGTTCATTGGACCTACGATTGGGAGCGCATTTTAAGCGACTGCGCAGAAAATAATGGTAAGATCGATTTCGACGAAGTTACAAACAGAAAATATGTACTGACTGCAGGAGAAGTTGCCAGCTTAATGAATTATCTTGGCCTAGCACTTAATGCCACCTACAAAGAACAAACCGGAGTACCCACTGATAAGGCAATCGATTGGATTCGGCGCAGTGGTTGGTTCTACGCTACCAAACATAAGGACTATGACGAACGTCGTATTTTTCAAGCTCTTAAGGACGGCCTTTTGATCTTCACTACAGGATATGACCATAAAAGTAAAACATGGTTAGTATTCAACAAATACAAAGAAGGACACGCATGGCTCATGGATGGATACATCCACGGGCGCTACAAAAGCCACTATTACAACTTATTGCATTGCAATTGGGGATGGGATGGTAGACACAATGGTTATTACCTAAGCAAAGTCTTCAACACCAACAATCCCGCAAACCTACCCAGCACAATCTCCCCTCCTCCGGTTCGGAGTAACGTTCCCTACTACTTCCAATACAATCTCCAATACTCCATTATTTACACCACCAAATAATGAAATCCATCCAAATTCTCTTCCTTCTTCTCTTAGGTCTACAACTCCTCTCGTGCGAAGAGGAATTATACACTCGTGATGAAACAGTCCAATGGACAAACGTACCTAAGCGTAAATTCTCACACGACACAATCCGCGTGAACCTCCCGGCACAGGGAGACACGCTCGAATACATCGGCAATAATGCTCGTCTTTGGTTAAGAGAGCACAAAAACTTCGAATGCGACACGGTCATCTCCCACTATGATAAATGGCAAGACACCATAGCATCGGATACGGCTATCTATAAGCACATCACGGTCGTGCTACGAAGAGACCAAGCGCACAAAACCTCAATCTTAAAAATTATGGCACGACCCAACGCGACGTCTCAAAAGGTCAGACTCCCCATCCGAGTCGGCATCTTCCCCATGTACACCGACCCCTTCCTCATCACACAAGCCCCAATGACCTCCACCGAGGGCAAAAAATAGATCGGGCAACAACATGATCGGGCAACAACATGAGACAAGCCTCTTCCGCGCGTTCTCCCTTTCGGGAGAGCGCGCTTTTTCGTATCACACTCAGCTCGATACCGAAAGTTCGTCCACTTTATCCCTCCACACCGGTCGAGGAACTTTGTTAAAAAACAAGTCTCGTATTGCCACAATCAAAGAAAAGATTAAATTCTCAGCAAACCACCCTCAGACAACAACTTCATGAATAGTCCTACTCTTTTCCTTCTCGTCAACGGAATTTCTCCCGAGGGCAAAGAGTACAATCTACTCCACTGCAATTGGGGTTGGAACGGTGAACTGAACGGCTATTATTATTGTCGCGTCTTCAACACCAATGATGACCCCGTTTTTGATAAAGTACCCACTCGAAGCAACCAAAATCCATATTTCAGATACAATCTTCTGTACTCATTGATAACCCCCATAAAGAATCCGTCATGATCAGAAAAATCCTTTCCCTGCCTACATTGGCACTTTGTTTCACGCTTTGCACTGCGCTCTTTGCCGGTTGTGGAGAAAAAATTGAGGGCTTCGTGACCGAAGTGCGTTGGTCGAATGTCAAGAACCCCGAATATGGTGAATACATCAACATCAGGCTCAAAGCTGAGGGAGAAACTTTCACCACCGTAGGTGATCATTCGTGGATTTCCTTCAGCAACGATGTCTCAACCTTAGATACCTTTACCCGCCACGACATTCCCAAAGTGGACAAGGATACGGCCTACTACAAGGACATTGTCATCTACCTGACACGAAACGAACGCAAGGGAACGGCAACCCTTAAATTGGTGGCTCCCCCCAATCGCACACAACAACCCAAGCAATTCAAATTTAGCGTTTCGGTAACCCCTCCCGGCACCTACATTTTCAAAGTCCACCAACCGGCGCTACCTGCCAAGGCGCAGTAAACAGCGGTCATGCATAGTTCGTTGCCCCCTATACGGCGGCAATGGTGCACCCTCCCCTTCCGCGCGTTCTCCCTTTCGGGAGAGCGCGCTTTTTTGTCTCACTCTCAACCCGATGCCGAGCAAATGAAAAGAAATTCGTATTTTTGCACGGAATAGTCCCCTATAAGTAACTCAGAATCCATCGATATACATGTTCGACAATCTTAGCGAAAGACTTGAACGCTCGTTCAAAATACTGAAAGGTGAAGGCAAGATCACCGAGATCAACGTAGCCGAAACCCTCAAAGACGTGCGCCGCGCCCTGCTCGACGCCGACGTCAACTACAAGGTGGCCAAAACCTTCACCGACACCGTGAAGCAAAAGGCCCTCGGTCAGAACGTGCTCACCGCCGTGAAGCCCTCGCAGCTCATGGTCAAGATCGTTCACGACGAACTCGCCACCCTCATGGGCAGCGAGAGCGTGGACCTCAAACTCGAGCACCGCCCCTCCGTCATCCTCATGGCCGGTCTCAACGGTGCCGGTAAGACCACCCTCGCCGGTAAACTCGCCCTCTTCCTCAAGACGAAGAAAAACCGCCGTCCGCTCCTCGCCGCCTGCGACACCTATCGTCCCGCCGCCATCGAGCAGCTCCGCGTCCTCGCTGAGCAGATCGAAGTGCCCATCTTCATGAATCTCGAAGAGAAAGATCCCGTCAAGATCGCCCTCGCCGCCATTCAGGAAGCCAAGGCCAAGAGCTACGACACGGTGATTGTCGACACCGCCGGCCGCCTCGCCATCGACGAAGCCCTCATGAACGAGATCGCCGCCGTGAAGGCCGCCACCTCGCCCGACGAAACCCTCTTCGTGGTCGACGCCATGACCGGTCAAGACGCGGTGAACACCGCCAAGGAGTTCAACTCCCGCCTCGACTTCGACGGCGTGGTGCTCACCAAGCTCGACGGTGACACCCGCGGCGGTGCCGCCCTCTCCATCCGCGCCGTGGTGGACAAACCCATCAAGTTTGTCGGCACCGGCGAAAAGATGGAAGCCCTCGACGTCTTCCACCCCGACCGCATGGCCGATCGTATCCTCGGCATGGGCGACATCGTCTCGCTCGTAGAACGCGCACAGGAACAATACGACGAAGCCGAAGCCCGCAAACTCCAGCGCAAGATCCAGAAGAACCAGTTCGACTTCAACGACTTCTTGGCACAGCTGCAGCAGATCAAAAAGATGGGCAACATCAAGGACCTCGCCGCCATGATTCCCGGTGTGGGCAAGGCCATCAAAGACGTCGATGTCGACGACAGCGCCCTGCTCGGTGTCGAAGCCATCATCCTCTCCATGACCCCCTACGAGCGCCGGCACCCCGAGGTGCTCAACGCCAGCCGCAAGACGCGCATCGCCAAGGGATCGGGCAAGACCGTGCAAGACGTCAATCGCCTGCTCAAACAGTTTGACCAAACACGCAAAATGATGAAGATGGTGAGCGGCAACGGTCTTCGCCAAATGATGAGCCGTATGCCCGGTCTGCCGGGAATGCCCAAAGCATGACGCCGCACCACACGCCGCTGCTCATCGACGGAAATGCCGTGGCCGCGCAGATCAAAGCCGACATCGCCCTCACCGTGCGCCGCCACGTGGCCGAGGGCCATCGGCCGCCCTGTCTCGCCACCCTCTTGGTGGGACACGACGGCGGGAGCGAACTCTATGTGCGCAATAAGATTCGCGCCTGCCGAAGCTGCGGCATCACCTCGATCGAGCTTCAGTTTGACGCCGATATCACCGAAGGCGAACTGCTCCGCGAAATCGAACGCCTCAACGCCGACGAAAGCATTGACGGCTTCATCGTGCAACTCCCCCTCCCCTCGCACATCGACGAGCACCGCGTGGTCGAAGCCATCGATCCGCGCAAGGACGTCGACGGCTTTCACCCCATGAACGTGGGGCGCATGGCGCTCGGTCTGCCCGCCTTCGTGAGCGCCACGCCGCTGGGCATCCTCACCCTCCTGCGCCACTACAGCATCCCCACAGCCGGCAAAAAGTGTGTCGTGATGGGGCGCAGCAACATCGTGGGGAAGCCCACCGCGCAACTCATGCTGCAAAAAGAGGGTGCCGACTGCACCGTGACCTGCGTGCACAGCCGCACCGCCGATCTCGCCGCCGAATGCCGCACCGCCGACATCCTCATTGTCGCCCTCGGCAGCCCCGGTTTTGTCACGCCCGACATGGTCAAGCCCGGCGCCACGGTGATCGACGTGGGCACCACCCGCGTGCCCGATGCGTCGCGCCCCTCGGGCTTCCGCGTGGTGGGCGATGTCGACTTCGCCGCCGTGGCGCCCATTGCCGGCGCCATCACCCCGGTGCCCGGCGGAGTGGGCCCCATGACCGTGTGCTCGCTCCTGCAGAACACCCTCGCCGCCGCGCTCCACACGTTCTACCCCTGAATCCGGTGGCGCCGATGCACGAAACCATTCCGCCATGGTCCCTCCTACTTCCGCGAACTTCTCCGCCGGGAGGCCACGATTTTCCGCTCCATGGGAAGCGATGTCATAGATGCTTCGGTGTTTTTCTGCCCGCAAATTTAGCCTTTTCCCACTTCCCTCGCAACACGAGAACGAAATCTTTTTTCGAAAACGATGTTGCGAGGGAATGTTTTTTGGAAACTCCCCAACTTTCTGCCGAAAGCTCGCCCCTCTCGCTGCCTCCCTCCCCCCTTTTTCCGCTCACCCCATTCACCCGTGGGTGAAGCCCGCCGGCGCTTCGCACACGCGCGTACACGTACGCCCACACACGCGCCCGCCTCAGTCGCTTTTCGTTTTTTGCCTTCACTCCTTCACCCGCACATCACAAACGGCTATTTTCCAACACGTTAGGTGTGAAGGTTTTGGGAGTGAATGCCTTCACCTGCCCTTCACGCTCCGCCCGCCTGCCCTCACGGCAGCATGAAGGAGAGAAAGAAAAAACGGCGAAAAGGTGAAGGAAAAAAGCAAAAGCCTTCACCCCTAACGCCATGATTCTCTGCAACTTGCCGCATAGGGGTGAAGGAGTGAAGGCAAAAATCGAAAAGTGGCGGACGCGCGCGTATCGCGCGCACGCGAGAGAGCGAGTGCTCCGTTCACCCGGCGCCCCTCTCTTTTCGCTCCACCCGAGCGCGCACTTCCACTGCCTCGCACGCCGATGGTTTGCTGCCCGCCTTGCAAAAATCCTCCCCCGTGCCCAACGGAAGGAAAAACGATTGGACACGATATATTTTTCTCGTAGAAATGGCTATATTTGCCGCATCATTCACTTCACAGCACCTCCCACAATGGAAAAAAAGGTCATCCTCCTCACCGGCGCAAGCAGCGGCATCGGCTACCAAACGGCCGAATATTTAGCCAAACAGGGACATCGTGTCTACGGTGCGGCACGCCGTGTCGAACAGATCGAAGCTTTGGCACCGGTCGGTGTGAAAGCTTTGCGTCTCGACGTGACTTCCGACGAAAGCATCGAGGCCGCTGTGGCCGAAGTCATGCGTGTCGAAGGGCGCATCGACGTGCTGGTGAACAATGCCGGCTACGGTTCGTACGGTGCCGTGGAAGACGTGCCCATCGACGAAGCACGCCGCCAGTTTGAGGTGAACCTCTTCGGCTTGGCGCGTTTGGTGCAGTGCGTCCTGCCCCACATGCGCCGCCGGCAGAGCGGCACGATCATCAACATTTCATCGATGGGTGGGCACTTCACCGCCTATTTCGGCGCGTGGTATCACGCCACAAAATATGCGCTCGAGGCCTTCAGCGACGCGCTGCGCATGGAGACGCGCCCCTTCGGCATCCACGTAGCCCTCATCGAGCCGGGTGCGATCAAAACGCCCTGGGGCGACATCGCGGCCGACCACCTCGAAGAGAGCGCTCGGGGCGGCGTCTATGCCCCACAAGCGAATGCGGCCGCCAAGGCCTTGCGCCGCCTCTATCGCGGTTCGCTATTGAGCCAACCCATGGTCATTGCCAAAGCGATTGGCCGTGCGGTGAATGCACGTCGGCCGAAAACGCGCTACCTCGTGGGCTTCGGCGCGAAACCCCTCGTGCTGCTCCACACACTGCTACCCACACGCTGGTTTGACTACCTCATGACGCACGTCAGTTGATCGCCCCTCAGCCGACTCTCTCGGCGACGCTCACCGGCACCGCGCTCCACACAAAGCGCCCCCACTCTATGCGAGAGTGAGGGCGCTTTTGGGTTTCGCGGTCTGCCACGCTATGCAATCGCACGCGGCCGGCGGATCAATGTTTCGCTCGGCGGCGGAAGTAGGGCGTGGCCAGCTGGTGGCGCAGGATGAGATCGAGCTCTTTGGCCACCTGCGGCTGACTTTCGATCACGTTTTTATTCTCTCCCTTCTTGAACGAAAGGTCGTAAAGCTGAGCTTCGGGGGCGAATCCGGTTTCGATTTTCGGTCCCCAGGGCACCATGGCGGGGCCCTTCATGGCGGGGATGTATTTCCACCGGGGGGTGCGCAGACTCACTTCGCGATTGTAGGCCATGGAGAGGATGTAGTCGCGCGGCTCGCCCGACCGTCCGAGCCAGGTGTCGCAGAAGTTGCGGCTGTCGCAGGCCAAGGTGTCGTTGAGTTCGACGCCGGCGATGGGGGCCAGCGAGCGCACGCCGTCAATGAGCGAGATGAGCGCGCGGCTTTCGCCGCCACGGCGCACACCCCCTGCGGGCCAGCTCACGATGAAGGGCACGGCGCTGCCGGCTTCGAAGGCACTGTATTTGCCGCCACGCCACGGTCCGCCGGGACGATGGGTGCCGGCCAAGCTCTCGGCGTCGTCGGCATAGCCGTCGTCGAGCACGGGGCCGTTGTCGGAGGTGAGAATCACCAGGGTGTTGTCGGCGATGCCCAGTTTGTGCAGACCGTCCATGATCTGCCCCACTGTCCAGTCGAGCTGCACGATGGCGTCGCCGCGCAAGCCCATGGGACTTTGGCCGCGGAAACGTTCGTGCGGCCAACGCGGCACGTGCACGTCGTTGGTGCAGAGATACATGAAGAAGGGCCGGTGTGTGCTGTCCTCCGGTTGCTGTGTGGCGGTGATCCAGCGCAGGGCGTAATCGGCGATGGAGTCGGCAATGTTCTCGTCTTTCCAGAGCGCTTTGCCTCCGCCCTTCATGAAGCCGATGCGCGAAATGCCGTTGACGATGCTCATGTCGTGGCCGTGGGAGGGGCGCAACCGGAGCAGCTCGGGATTTGATTTGCCGGTGGGTTCACCGGAGAAATTGCTGCGGTAGCTCACCTGGATGGGGGCCGAGGCATCGTAGTTGCGCACGCGTCCGTTTTCGATGAACACACAGGGCACGCGGTCGGCGGTGGCGGCCATGATGCAGCTGTAGTCGAACCCGAGATCGGCGGGGGTGAGGTCAATCTGTCCGTTCCAGTCCTGCTGTGCGGTGCGGCTGCCGAGACCGAGATGCCACTTGCCGATGGCGGCGGTGGTGTAGCCGGCGGCTTTGAAAAGATCGGCCAGGGTGAACTGTTCGGGGCGGATGACCATGGCGGCGTTGCCGGCGGCCACGTCGGTGCCGGGGCGGCGGAAGGGGTATTCGCCCGTGAGGAATCCGTAGCGGGAGGGTGTGGAGGTGGAGGCGCAGGCATGGGCATCGGTGAAACGCACGCCGTTGGCGGCGAGTCGGTCGATGTTGGGGGTGTGCACCCGTTTGGCGCCGTAGCACGAGAAGTCGCCGTAGCCGACATCGTCGGTCATGATGACCAGCACGTTGGGGCGCTTCTCGGAGGTGGGCAACACGCGCACGCCGTCGCGCGCTGACACGCCGACGGGCAACAAAGCGAGGACGAAGAGCGGGAGGGTAATTTTAGACATAGCTCAAAAGGGGAGAAAACGGAAGGAGAGAAGCATCGACGGGAAATTATTTCGCCTTGCGGAACGAACCGATGCGCTGCTCGTCGCTCATGCGACAAATGAGTAGGGCGTCGTCTTTTTCGACAACGATGCAGTTGTCGAGTCCCTGCACGACGACTCTGCGACCGGAACCGACATGCACGATGCTGTCGTGGGTGTCGTAGAGCGTCACGCCGTCGCCCACCACGGCGTTTCCGTAGCTGTCATGCGGCAGTTCGGCGTGGAGCGAAGACCAGGTGCCGAGGTCGCTCCATCCAAAGGAAGAGGGGCGCACATAGACATCGTCGGCTTTTTCCATGATGGCATAGTCGACGGAGATGTTTTCGCAGTTGGGAAATTCCCGGGCGATGGCAGCGCGCTCCTCGGCGGTGTCGTAGAGGGGGAGGAGATTTTCGAAAATGCGCGAAATGGCCGGCGCATAGACGCGGAAGGCATTGACGATGGTGGAAACGCTCCAAACGAAGATGCCGGAGTTCCAGAAATAATCGGACTGTGCCACATAGCTTTGTGCAGTGGCCAAATCGGGCTTTTCGCGAAAACCGTCGACGGCGTAGATATTTTGCTTGCGCGAGGAGGAATAGCTGAGGTCGGCCTTGATGTAGCCGTAGCCGGTGGAGGGGCGATCGGGGTGGATGCCGAGCGTGACGATGGCGTCGGTCTCGGCGGCGAACTCAATACACTCACCGATGCTCTGCGCGAAGGCGGCGGTGTCGCGCACATTGTGGTCGGCGGGCGAAACGACGAGTGTGGCTCGCGGATCGCGCTTCTTGATGCGCCAGGCGGCATAGCAGATGCAGGGGGCCGTGCCGCGCATGCATGGTTCGAGCAGAACGTTGTCGTGCGGCACGTCGGGGAGCTGCTCGGCCACGATCGCAGCATAGCGTTCGGAGGTGACCACCCAGATGTTTTCGGGCGGGACAATACCGGCGAAACGGTCGACGGTGAGCTGCAACATGGTGCGCCCGCAGCCGAGAATGTCGAGAAACTGCTTGGGGCGGGCTTCGCTGCTCATGGGCCAGAAACGACTGCCGATGCCGCCGGCCATGATGACGAGGTGGGTGTGGGAGGACATGGTGAGAGAGGGGGAAGTAAGGTGTGAAAACGATACATGCCGGGGAGCAGACTGTGTGAGAGTCTACTCCCCGGCACGGGTGTCGTCGGGATTATTTACCGGCGTTGGGATCCTTGGCGGCTTGCATGTCGCCCTTGATGTACAGGCGCACGGTTTCGTTGGAGGCATCGCTGCGCACGGTGATCACCTTGGTGAATTCGCCGGCGTATTTGCCGCGTCCGTTGTAGACCACCTTGATCTCACCACGCTTGCCGGGAGCAACGGGTTCCTGAGAATAGGAAGGGATCGTGCAACCGCAAGAAGCAAAAGCTTGCTTAATGACGAAGGGGCGGTCGCCGGTGTTCTTGAACTTGAAGGTGTAAGTCTGAGGCTTTTCCTCGGGGAATTTTCCAAAGTTGTGCTCAGTCTTGTCGAAGGTCATGACTCCCTGAGCCAATGCCGTCATGGCGCTGAATGCAAACGCACCCACGAGGGCAAGTAATTCTTTCTTGAACATAATCGATGATGATGTTTTGATGAATTGGGGACTGCAAATATAAGAAAGATCTGTTATACGTCGTGCTTTAAGGTGCTGTTTTTTCGCGTTTTCGTCGCGAATCAGTATTTTTGCCAAGTGAGAACAACAGCAGCAGCGCAAGAGCGCATTATCCTCGGCATCGACCCCGGCACGAACGTGTTGGGCTACGGCTTGTTGGCCGTCTGCGGGAAAAAAGCGGAGATGATCGCGATGGGCGTGATCGATTTGCGGCGCGTGAACGACGTCTATCTCAAGCTCGGCCGCATCTACGAACGCATCATGGGCGTGATCGATGCTTTCCACCCCGACGAACTGGCCATCGAGGCACCGTTTTTCGGAAAGAACGTGCAATCGATGCTCAAACTCGGCCGCGCGCAGGGTGTGGTCATTGCCGCTGCCATCGCCCGCCAGATTCCCATCCACGAGTACGCACCGATGCAAATCAAACAGGCCATCACGGGACGGGGCGCCGCGTCGAAAGAACAAGTGGCGGCGCTGATGCAGCGTTTGCTCAACATTGCCGACGACCGCATGCTCCCTTATCTCGATGCCACCGACGCGCTGGCCGCGGCCTACTGTCACCACATCCACACCACCCGAAACGGCGTGAGAAACCAACTGCCTGCGCTCGAAAAGAAACGAACGGTGGCTCGGAGCTCCGGCGCTTCGTGGGATGATTTCGTCAAGAACAACGCGCATCGCGTACACAATGCTTGAATACGGGCGTTCGTCAGGATCGCTCCTCCCCATTCCGGCGCGGAAGGGGGAGCCCACTTTTAGGAACCTGCCTTTATGATGATCTTCACGCATTTCCTTCGTCGCCTATTTCCGTGCTGCGCCTTCTGCCTACTGGCGGGCGGCGCACTGCAGGGAGCAAAGGCACAGACACTCTTCAACTATGAGATGCAAAAAAGCATCGAACGACAACGCAATGCCCGTTTTGGCATCGCGGCACAGCGCATTGCCTTCTTTCAACAAAATGCGCTGATGTATCTCTGGCACAAGATGTCGCAAAACGAGTCGCGTTTGCCGCTGTTCTACCAAAAGTTAGATCGTCAAGCCAATTTCCTCGCCGAATTCCTCACCGTCTACCACCGCCTCATCATCAACAACAGTCAACTCACTGAGGCACAACAAGAACGCTGGAAACGCTATTTCACCGAAAGCTCCCTGCTCCACCCTCTTTTCAACGACCCGAACGACAGTGTGACCCTTCAATTTCTGGACAAAGAGGAGCGTTCCCCCACGCCCTTCTCGCTCGACACCGATTGGGAGACGGCCTATCAAGCCATCATGCAGCATGCCGCGCAAGAAGGCGTCGGTGCGCTGGTGCAGCTCGGGAAATGACCGTCGGCGCCTCCGACATTTCGCTTTTCCCCTCCTCCTGCTTTCGTTTTCTCTCTCCAACCTTCGCGCTCTTCGTTTCCTTTTTGTCTTCTCTTTCCCGGCTTTCGTTTCTTTCGCTTGCTTCGTTCGCGCGCTTCTTCCGGCTTTCGTTCTTTCCTCTTCCTTCTTTCGCGCGCTCCACTCCCTTTCGCATTCTCTTTCCCGGCTTCGCGCTTTCCCTCCCCGTATTTACGACATCTGCTCCCCGCTTTTTAGGTTTTCGCCCCTATTTTTTCGGCACCCTCCCCTATTTTTGTCGCCTCCTTTCGCCTTTTCATTGCTCGAAAAACACATTCCGCCAATCCGGCGGACGCTCACGAACTGAACTCCCCGATTCTACCCCATTTTCTGCATGATCCACATGGCAGAAAACGGCGCTGCGATTTGGAACATCCCTACAATTTACGTATATTTGCCCTCACACAGCCAAAAGGCAAATACTTCTTCACACCCTCGGGTGCGAAATGCTTCGCAAATATGAGATTTTCCATCATAGTCCCCGTATATAACCGTCCCAACGAGTGCGATGAGCTGCTCGATTCGCTGACGCGCCAAAGTTTCACCGACTTCGAAGTGATCATCGTCGAAGACGGCAGCAGTGTCCCCTGCGATGCCGTCGTGGCCCGCTATGCCGACCACCTTCGCGTCCACTACTATTCCAAACCCAACAGCGGACCGGGGCAAACGCGCAACTACGGTGCGGAACGCGCCCAAGGCGACTATCTGCTCATCTTGGACAGCGACGTTCTCCTCCCCGAAGGCTATCTGGCCGCCGTCGATGCCGAACTCAACGCTTCACCCTGCGATGCCTTCGGCGGGCCGGATCGCGCCCACAGCTCGTTCACCCCGATGCAGAAGGCCATCAATTATGCGATGACCTCCTTTTTCACCACGGGCGGCATTCGCGGACAGAAGAAAGGGATGGACAAGTTCTATCCCCGCTCGTTCAACATGGGCGTGCGCCGAGACGTCTACCAAGCGCTCGGTGGGTTTTCCAATATGCGTTTCGGCGAAGACATCGATTTCTCCACCCGCATTTTCAAAGGCGGCTATCGCTGTCGCCTCTTTCCCGACGCATGGGTCTATCACAAGCGGCGCACCGACTTGCGTAAGTTTTTCAAGCAAGTCCACAACAGCGGCATCGCCCGCATCCACCTTTCGCGGCGCCATCCGGGCACGCACAAATTGGTGCACTTACTTCCCGCCGTTTTCACCCTCGGCGTCCTCTTTTTATTGTTGTGTGCCGTTTTATTAGGCATCTTCGGACAGAGATGTCTCGCTCTCGCGGCACTTTCTCCCCTGTTGCTCTTCGCGCTGCTCATCGGCGTCGACGCCACTCGCCGCGAACACTCACTCGGTGTGGGTTGTCGTGCCGTGGCCGCCGCCTTTGTTCAACTACTCGGCTACGGCAGCGGCTATCTCCGTGCTTGGTGGCAGTGCCGCGTGCTGCACAGCGGTGAATTTGAAGCCTTTTCCGAGAGCTTCTACCAATAAATTCCCGTCCCTCCCCACACCTTAACCTCCATCACCGTGAAACTCCTCGAACCCTCGGCACCCACCTTCGACCGGCCGCGCAAAAAAGCCATCCACGAGTGGGACACCGGCGATCGGCCGCGCGAGAAATTCATGAGCGAAGGCGCCGACGCCCTCACTCCCGCGGAACTGCTGGCCATCCTCGTCGGCAGTGGCAACGATCGCGAGGACGCCGTGACCCTCATGCAGCGACTACTCGACGACTGCCGCGGCAGTTTGAAACGACTGGGCAAACGCAGCATTGAGGAACTCTGCGCCTATCGCGGCATCGGCCCCGCCAAAGCCGTCACCGTACTGGCAGCCTGCGAACTTGGCGCGCGCCGACACACCGAAGACGCCGACACCGAACAATTCGACTGCTCGGAAAAGATCTACCGCTACTTCTATGAGAAGCTCCGCGACGCTCCCGTGGAAGAAGCCCACATTCTCCTACTCAACAACCACCTACGCTTCATTCGCAGCGTGCAAGTCTGTCGCGGAGGACTCGACACAACGACCGTCGACGTGCGCATCGTGCTGCGCGAAGCCCTCGTTTCCAATGCAGTGCACGTCGTGCTCTGCCACAACCACCCTTCCGGCAATCCCCAACCTTCGCGTGCCGACGATGAGCTCACCTTCGAGCTTCAGCGGGCTTGCGACGCCGTGCAACTCCGGCTCATCGATCACCTCGTGCTCACCGACGGCAATTATTACAGCTACGCCGACCACCGACGTATTTAACCACAACTCAACACTCAACTCATCCTATGACTCCCGAAGAAAAACTGAAGATCGAAGAACAAATCGTCGAAATGCTCAAAACGGTCTACGACCCTGAGATTCCCGTCGACATCTACAACCTCGGCCTCATCTACAATATAGACCTGGCCGACGACGGTCTGCTCGACATCGACATGACCCTCACTGCGCCCAACTGTCCCGCTGCCGACTTCATCGTGGAAGACGTGCGCATCAAGACGTCGAGCATTCCCGGCATCAAAGATGTGCGCATCAACCTCGTGTTCGAGCCCGAATGGGATCGCGACATGATGAGCGAAGAAGCCAAACTCGACCTGGGTTTCATTTAACGCCCATTCCACCTCCCCCGGCGCATGAACCTTCGGCAAGCACTCCGTTCCGCCCTCGCCCTCCTTTTGGGCGAACGCTGCGTGATGTGCGGCAATCCGCTGCCCGGCGCCGGGGTCTGTCCCGCCTGCTGGCTCCGCCTTCCCTACACCCATCTCGACGGGTGCCCCGGCAACCCGCTGGAACGGCTCTTTTGGAGCGAACCAAACGTTGACCGCGTCAATGCTTTCGCCTGGTACAAACCGGAATATGCCGTGGCACGCCTCGTGCACGCCTTCAAATACCGCAATCGTCCCGATCTTGCCCGCATGGTGGGGCGCGTCATGGGCACCGCCCTCTCATCGGGCGACTTCTTCGACGGCATCGAGGCCATTGTCCCCGTTCCCCTCTCCCGCCGGCGCGAACAGCAACGCGGTTACAACCAGAGCGAACACATCGCCCTCGGTCTCGCCGACGAACTCCACCTCCCCGTGCGCACCGACTGGATCGAACGCACCGTCGACAATCCCTCGCAAACCACCCTCGCCCCGAGTGAACGCCACGCCAACGTCGAAGGCATCTTCGCCCTGCGCGATGTCGGTTCCGTCACCGCCCGCCGGTTGCTCATCGTCGACGACGTCATCACCGTCGGCGCCACCCTCACCGCCGTGGCGCGCACCTTTCGTGCCGTTCCCGACTGCCGTTTGCACCTCCTCACCTTTGCCGCTGCCGGTCGTTACCACGTAGGTCGCCTGAGTCCCGCCGATCTCCGCCTGCCCGACCACAGCGCACTCTACGATCCCCGTCAGCTTCGTCGCTATCGCCCCGACACGAGCGGTCGCCCCCCTTCTCCCCCCACAAATCCCGCCACATGAAGCCCATCTATTTCCTGTCGGACGCCCACCTGGGCAGTCTCGCCATCCAAAGTCGCCGCATGCAAGAGCGGCGTTTGGTACGCTTTCTCGACTCCATCAAACTCAAAGCCGGCGCCATCTACCTGTTGGGCGACATGTTCGACTTTTGGTTCGAATACAAAACCGTCGTCCCCAAAGGCTACACGCGTTTCTTAGGCAAACTCTCCGAACTCACCGACCTCGGTGTCGAGGTCCACTACTTCACCGGCAACCACGACCTGTGGATGCACGATTATTTGGTCGAAGAGTGCGGCGTGGTGCTCCACACCTCACCCTGCACTGTCGAGATCGCCGACAAGATTTTCTATCTCGCCCACGGCGACGGCCTCGGTGTCGAAAGTCGCAGCTTCACCTTCCTTCGCGCCCTCTTCCACAATCGCTTGGCACAATGTCTCTTCGCCGCCCTCCATCCCCGTTGGGGCGTAAGTTTCGGCCTGCAATGGGCCAAACACAGTCGTCTCAAGCGCGAAGACGGCCGCGAACCGCCCTTCCAAGGCGAGGACAAAGAGCCCCTCATTCTCTTTGCCAAGTCCTATCTCAAGGATCACCCCGACATCAACTTCTTCATTTTCGGGCACCGCCATCTCGACTACGACCTCATGCTCTCCCGCAGCGCCCGCGTCGTACTCCTCGGCGACTGGATCCAACTCTTCACCTACGCCGTGTTCGACGGCGAGCAACTCTATCTCGAAGACTACATCGAAGGCGAATCCGAACCCTGATTCGATATCGACTCACCACCGTCTGCGGCCGGCTCATCACGCCGCGTCGCAGACTTTTTCATCAAGCTCCCCGCATGAACGACCTCATTCTCTCCGCCTCGCACGTCAGCAAGCGCTTTGCCACCCACACCGCCCTCGACGATGTGAGCATCGACGTGCAGCGCGGCCACATCTTCGGCCTGCTCGGTCACAACGGCGCCGGCAAAACCACCCTCATCCGCATCATCAACCACATCACCGCCCCCGACAGCGGCACCGTCACCTTCGACGGACACCCCCTCACGCAAAACGATGTGGCACGCATCGGCTACCTCCCCGAGGAACGCGGACTCTACAAGAAAATGAAAGTCGGCGAACAGGCCGTCTACCTCGCCCAACTCAAAGGCCTCTCCGCCCGCGAAGCCAAAAGCCGCTTGCAAGCGTGGTTTGAGAAACTCGAAATCACTGGCTGGTGGAACAAGCGTCTCGAAGAACTCTCCAAAGGCATGCAGCAAAAAGTGCAATTCATCACCACCGTGGTGCACCGCCCGCCCTTGCTCATTTTCGACGAACCCTTCTCGGGCTTCGACCCCCTCAACGCCGACCTCCTCAAGCGCGAAATCCTCGAACTCCGCGACGCCGATCACACCGTCATCTTCTCCACCCACAACATGGAGAGCGTCGAAGAACTCTGCGACGACATCGCCCTCATCAGCCACTCCCGCGTGGTACTCAGCGGCGAAGTGAGCGACGTGCGCCGCCGTTTCCGCGACAACACCTACTCCCTCACCGCTGCCGGCGAAGTGCTCCGTCCCGTCGACCGCCTTTTTGAGATCACCGAAGCCGGCGTGCCCGATGCCGAAGGCCACCGCACCTACCTGCTGCGCAAATCGCCCGACGCCACCAACGCCGAACTCCTCCGCCACCTCGCCGCCCAAGTCGAACCCATTGCCTTCGCCGAACATCTCCCCACCATGCGCGACATCTTCATGCGCACCGTCGGCGCCGACCTCTCCACCCCCTCAGCCCCCGACCATGAATAAGATCCTCCTCATCATCCGCCGCGAGTTCCTCACCCGTGTGCGCAAGACCTCCTTCATCGTGCTCACGCTCCTCATGCCCTTCCTCTTCGTGGGCATCATTGCGACACCCGTTCTGCTGAGTCGCATCGGCAATGACGAGACAGCACGCCAAATCGCACTCATCGATCCCACCGGCCGCTATGCCGCGGCCTTCAAGCCCGACCCGCGTTTCGCCCTCACCGTCGACAGCGTGTTGCGCCCCAACTACAAATCCGCCGACAGCCCCTACGAAGCCGTGGTCGAGATTCGCGGCGACCTCTCCCGGCACCCCGATGCACTGAGCATCTCCGGTGCCAAGGAAGTGCAGCCCGACCTCATCGACTACGTGGAAAACAACCTCGACGAAGCCGTGCGCCAAGAGAAACTCCAACACTACAACATTCCGCAGCTCAATGTCATCGTCTCCGACATGCAGCGCAATGTGAAAGCCCACACCAACAAGTGGGATGCCAACGGCCGCGACACTACTTCGTCGACCACCCTCGCCCGCGTCATCGGTCTTGTCACGACCACGCTCATCTACCTTTTCGTCATGTCCTACGGCATGATGGTGCTCCAGGGCGTGCTCGAAGAGAAAACCAACCGCATCATGGAAATTATGGTGTCGAGCGTGCGCCCCTTCCAACTCATGATGGGCAAAATCATCGGTATTGCCCTCGTCGGCATCACCCAGTTGGCCATTTGGGGCACGCTCATCACCCTGCTGCTCACGGTGGGTAGCGTCCTTTTCGGTTTCTCCGCCGACGGAGGAGCCACGGCCACCCATGCCGCCGCAGCCGGCGCACAACTCCAAGGCACGGCGCCCGCCCTGCCCGAAGACATCACCCAAGCCCTCACCGCAGCGCTCAATCTGCCCCTCCTCGAAATCCTCGTTTGCTTCGTCCTCTACTTCATCGGCGGCTACCTCCTCTTCGCCTCCTTCCTCGCCGCAGTCGGTTCGTCCGTCAACAGTCAGGAAGACACCACGCAGTTCACCCTCCCCGTCACCCTCCTGCTCATCTTCGGCATGTATGCCGCCATAGGCAGCAGTAGCAACACCGACGGTCCCTTGGCCTTTTGGACTTCGCTCTTCCCCCTCACCTCCCCCATGGTCATGATGGTTCGCGTCCCCTTCGGTGTGCCCATTTGGCAAGTATTGCTCAGCCTCACGCTTCTCTACGGTTCAGCCTTCGGCATGACGTGGCTCGCCGGCAAGATCTATCGCGTCGGCATTCTCATGTATGGCAAGAAACCCACCGTGCGCGAAATCCTGAAATGGGTGCGCTATCGTTGAACGTCCCGAAATTCTATCTATACGACCGAATCTCGGTCTGCCCCCCCGCAGGAGAATGCCCATTTACCCCGGGGCACAAGAGCATTTCATTTCGATTTGTAGGCCCACTCTTCCGAATGGAGATTTCCTCACACCAATAGCTATAAAATGAATACGATCTACGACATACTCTCGCATTTTCGAGCCACGTCCTTCACCGAAAAAGAAAAGGGTACGCAATTTGAGCGCCTCATGCGTGCATGGCTCAAAACAGATGCCCGCTATGCCCATCTTTTTGAACACGTTTGGTTGTGGGAAGAGTTTCCCTCACGCAAAGACTTCGGGGGGCAAGACACCGGTATCGATCTCGTGGCCAAAACCCACGAGGGCGACTACTGGGCGATTCAGTGCAAGTGCTATGCCGAAGACACCGTGATCGACAAAGCCGCTGTCGATTCGTTTTTAGCCACTTCGAGCCGCACCTTCACCAACGAGGTCACGTTGCAGACCACCTCCTTTGCCCATCGTTTGTGGATTGCCACCACCTCCCACTGGGGTAGCAATGCCGAGGAAGCCATACAAAATCAGCTCCCTCCGGTGTCGCGTGTCAATCTCTACGATCTCGACCATTCAGCCGTCGATTGGAGCAAGATCTTCGAAGGGCTGGAAGGCAAGGCCGCCTTGTCTGAAAAGAAGCAACTCCGCGAGCACCAGCGCGAAGCCCTCAAAGCCGCCCACCGGCACTTCCTTTCGCACGACCGCGGTAAACTCATCATGGCCTGCGGCACGGGCAAGACGTTCACCTCCCTCAAACTCATCGAACAAGAACTCAAGGGCAAAGGCTTGGTCCTCTTCCTCGTACCCAGCATCGCCCTCTTGGGACAGTCGCTCAACGACTGGATGGGCGATGCCGAAGCGCCCATCAAAGCCATCTGCATCTGTTCGGACAGCAGAGCTTCGCGCAAAATCAAGCGCGGCAATAATAACGACGAGTTAGAGACTTCCATCGTCGACCTGGCCCTCCCGGCTTCGACCAACACCGAGTCGATCACACGCCAACTCCTGTCCTACCGCGAGCACGATGGACTCACCGTGGTCTTCTCCACCTATCAGAGTATCGACGTGGTGGCAGAGGCGCAGGCCGCGCTTTTGGCGCAAACCGGCGGCGAGTTCGGCATCTTCGATTTCGTGGTCTGCGACGAAGCCCACCGCACCACGGGCGTCAAACTGTCGACCAAAGACGAAAGCAACTTCATCAAGATTCACAACGACGAGTTTATCCGTGGCCGAAAGCGACTTTATATGACGGCCACTCCGCGGCTTTACGGCGAGAATGCTCGAATCAAAGCCAGCAAAAACGATTGTGTGCTCTGTTCCATGGACGACGAGACGCTCTATGGCCAAGAATTCTATCGCGTCAACTTCTCCTATGCGGTGCAAAATGGCATCCTCACCGACTACAAAGTGCTGGTGCTCACCGTGTCGGAAGACATGATCCCCGCCGACCTCATGCAGCAGGTGAAAGACCTCAATGCCAAGGAACTCAACTACGACGACACCGGCCGACTCATCGGCGTGATCAACGGCCTCTCGAAAAAGATCCTCGGCGACAAGGGCGTGACTTGGGACGCCGACCCGCGCCTCATGCGCCGCGCCTTGGCCTTCACCCACAAGATTGGGCGCGAAGACGAGCCCGGCACCTCGCGCAACATTGAGCACGTGCTGCCCCGCGTCTCCACCCTCTACAACGAAACGCTCTCCGACGAAGAGCGCGCGTCGGTGGTGCACATCAAGGCTCGCCACGTCGATGGCAGCATGGGCGCCACCGAGCGCAATGCGGCCTTGGCCTGGTTGGCCGAAGAGGCCGACGACCCGCAGGAATGCCGCGTGGTGACCAATGTGCGCTGTCTGTCCGAAGGGGTCGACGTGCCGGCACTCGACGCCGTACTCTTCCTCTCGGCGCGCAATTCGCAGGTCGATGTGGTACAGAGTGTGGGGCGCGTCATGCGCTCCTTCCGTCGCGGACAGCCGGACGAAAAGAAATATGGCTACATCATCATCCCCGTCATCGTGCCCGAAGGCACCACCCCCGAAGAAGCCCTCAACGACAACAAGACCTTCTCCGTGGTGTGGGACATTCTCAATGCCCTCCGTTCGCACGACGATCACTTCAATGCCCACGTCAACACCATCGCCCTCAACCGAGACAAGGGCGCGAAGGTCACCGTCGGCCTGCCCGGACTGGGACGCACCGGTGTGGGAGGGAGCACACTCGCGGGCGACCCCAACGACAGCCACGACGCACAGGAAATCTCCAATCAGGAAGTTGCCCACCAGCTCACCCTCCAATTCGGTGCCACCCAGCAAAACATCTTTGCCAAACTCGTGGAGAAATGCGGCGACCGCCTCTATTGGGAAAACTGGGCGGCCGAAGTGGGCGAAATAGCCAAGAAATACATCGCGCGCATTGCGCGTCTCGTCACGGGCAATGGGGGAAAATACTCCGACGAGTTCGACGAATTTGTTCGTACCCTCCGCCACAACCTCAATCCCGGCATCACGGCCGAACAGTGCATCGAGATGCTCGCGCAGCACCTCATCACGCGCCCCGTCTTCGAAGCCCTCTTTGCCGACTACCAATTTGTGAGCAACAACTCCATCTCCTCGTCCATGCAAATGATGATCGACTTGCTCGAATCGGAAGCCGTGGACAAGGACCTCACCGTGCTCTCCAACTTCTACGAATCGGTGCGCGCCAACGTCGGGAAGATCGACAATCTCGAGGGAAAACAGACGGTGATCAAAAACCTCTATGAGAAGTTCTTCAAACGCGCCTTCCCCCTCACCGTCGAAAAGCTCGGCACGGTCTACACCCCCGTGGAGTGTGTGGACTTCATCCTCCATTCGGTGGACGAGGTGCTGCAATCGGAGTTTGGCGCGGCTCTCACGCACGAAAACGTTCACGTGCTCGACCCCTTCACCGGCACGGGCACTTTCATCACGCGCCTTTTGCAGTCGGGGCTCATCCGACCCGAAGACATGGTGCGCAAATACAGGCACGAGATTCACGCCAACGAACTCGTGTTGCTGGCCTACTACATTGCCGATGTCAACATCGAGAGCGTCTTTCAAGAGGTGTGTCCGCAGTCGAAATATCTGCCCTATGATGGCATCTGTCTCACCGACACCTTCCAACTGGGTGAAAACAGCGACGAAGAGGACACCTACAAAGGCTTTTTCAAGGAGAACTCCGAAGCCGTGGAAGCCCTGTGCCGTACGCCCATCCGCGTCATCATCGGCAATCCGCCCTATTCCGTGGGGCAGAAGTCGGCCAACGACAATGCGCAAAACCAAAAATATCCCGTCCTCGACCAACGCATAGCCGAAACCTATGTGGCAGCAGTTTCTAATAAATCAACCACTGTACAATCACTATACGACAGCTATATCCGCGCCTATCGCTGGGCCACCGACCGCCTTTCGCACGAAGATGGAGGTGTCATTGCTTTCATCTCCAATGGGGCTTGGATAGATGGCAACAGCCACGACGGCTTCCGTGCTTCGCTCGAAAAGGAATTCGACAAAATCTATGTCTACAACCTGCGAGGCAACCAACGCACCAGTGGCGAACTTTCGCGAAGAGAGGGTGGCAAAATCTTTGGCAGTGGCAGCCGCACGCCCATTGCCATCACCTTGTTGGTGCGCTATCCAGAAGGCCGGCGATTGGACCAATGCCAAATCTACTATCACGACATTGGCGACTACCTCAGTCGCGAAGAGAAGCTCCGCAAAATCACGCAAGCCCAATCCTATCGCGGCTTAGACTGGACACTCATCACGCCCAACAAGAAGCACGACTGGATCAACCAACGCGATGGACTCTTCGACACGTTTATACTTATGGGTAGCAAAAATAAAGAAGATAAGAATACAATCTTCTCTATCTTTTCTGCAGGAGATATCACCCACAGAGACGCGTGGTGCTACAACTCATCAAAACAAGTATTGATGGGAAATTTGACACGGGGAGTAGCACACTACAATGCAGAGGTAGAAAAAGTAATTGCTTCTGGTTGTAAAATGGAAAAGGAACTTTTTGAAGTAATAGACCAAAATGAGGAAAAGCTGAAATGGGATAAGAAATTACACAACTCAGCTTTGAAAGGCATAAGGCTTCAAATATCAGAGAGCAACGTCCGCACCGCTATTTACCGTCCTTTCTTCAAACAATATCTGTATTATGACGCTGTACTTAATTGGTCTCGATATCAACTTCCCAAGCTCTTCCCCACACCTCATCACAAGAACCTTGTGATTTGCGTTACAGATGGTTCAAAGCAAGGCTGTCTTATTACAGATAGCATCCCCGATTTGCACTTTATTGGAGATTCCCAATGTTTCCCCCTCTATTGGTATGAGGAAAACAAGGGCGAGCAGGAAGTGTCGCTCTTCGGCACGACCAACGAGGAGCGATGGACACAACGCGATGGCATCACCGACTGGTGTTTACAAGAGGTGCGCAGCCGTTTCGCCGGGGCACAAAGCCTCACCAAAGAAGACATCTTCTACTACGTCTATGGCTTGCTCCACAGTCCCGACTATCGCGAGCGCTTTGCCGACAACCTCCGCAAAGCCCTCCCCCGCATCCCCATCGCGGAGCGTGCCGAAGAGTTCATCGCCTTCAGCAAGGCGGGACGCCGGTTGGCGCAACTTCACCTTCACTATGAGGACTATGCCCACGAGGCAGAGGGGGTGGAAGTGGACGAAAGGGACTACACCGCTGCCGACGAATATGCCTACTATGCGGTGGAGAAAATGCGATTCCCCAAAAAGGACGAACGCCACACCATCATCTACAACGGGCACATCGCCATTCACAACATCCCTGCCGAGGCCTACGACTATGTGGTGAATGGCAAAAGTGCCATAGAATGGGTGATGGAACGCTATGCCGTGACCATTCACAAAGACAGCGGCATCAAAAACGACCCCAACCTCTGGTCGCGCGAACAAGGGCGACCGCGCTACATCCTCGATCTCTTGCTCTCCATCATCCACGTGAGTGTCGAAACGCAGCGCATCGTGGCCGAATTGCCTAAGTTGACGTTCTGACGATCGGGGGGTGATGACCACGACGCCGATCCGCCCTATGCAAAGTTCTCTTGCCACACGGCAAGAGAACTTATCCGTTTTCGGCGGTTTCCTCAAGAAGAACACGTCCCCCGGAGTCAAAGCGTGCAGGTTCGGCGGGTGAAGGGGCGTGAGCGTCCTCCTCTCTTCGACCAATCGCTTTCGGAGCGCTTTGGAGCTTAGAATTGAGTACTTTTACAACCCAAATTGAGTAAAATTCGAAGCAGAATTGAGTAAATTCTGAAGCAGAATTGAGTAAAATCCGAACCAGAATTGAGTAAAATTCGAAGTAGAATTGAGTAAAATCCGTTGTTTATTTTGAGCATGCATTATGGTTCATCCGACCTTTGGAGTGACGCGGTTCAAAAGCGAATGATTTGTTGCACTTCGATTTTGAAAGTACGTCCGCCTTTCCCCTGAGCAATTCCCCGCCGAGCACTTTTCCACCGGCGCACAGTCCCGCGTCATTTTGTGAGCCCGCCCTCGCGCGTGCGCGCGTGTCAGGCACTTTTAGAAAAAAGCCTTCACCTCTTCACCGGTATGCGCCAATCAACTCACGCACAGCGGATTAGGGGTAAAGGCTTTTGCATTTTTCCCTTCACCGCGCACCCTCCTTGCGCTCCTTCACCTTTTCGCCCCCTTCTTCACCCCGAATCGGCTGAAATCGGGTGCGTTGCAGTGGGGTGAAGGGAGAAAAACGAAAAACGGCTGTGACGCATACGCGCGCGATGCGGAACGTTCACCTCACGCGTTCACCCCGTCCGGTCGTTTTTCGTTCCCCCGTTTCCATCTTGCGAGGGGGGGCGAACATCGCTCCCTCGTTTTCTCGGATATCCCCCTCCTTTCGACGAAAAACGGGGAGGCGTTTTCGGTTCTCTCCACAGCGGTCGGCGATCGGTGGCGTGCGCGGTCGTTCGCCCCATGTCCGTCTCCGAGTGTTTGCTCCACAAAGTGCAAGGCGGGGTGCGAAAATCATTACCTTTCGTTGGCACTTCCGCGGAAATCCTTTATATTTGCAGCAAAACCTCCATCGCGGTCGTCGCGCGACGCCGCATTCCCACCCGTATGAAGAAACTGCTGTCTCTCCCTCCCAACGTCGTCGACTGCTTCCACACCATCAGTGAGCTGCCGACCGACGAATATTTCTGCACCTCCGATCCCGTCGACTGCAAACTCGGCAGCGGCGGCGGTACCACGTGGCTGCTCGAAGGCGCCGCCCTGGCCGAAGGGGCCGAGGATTTCGAAAAATGGCTGTCGCGTGAGAAGCGCATCCTGCTGCACGCCGGCGGTCAGAGCCGCCGCTTGCCGGCCTATGCGGCCTGCGGCAAAGTGTTGCTGCCCGTCCCCGTGTTTCGCTGGGCCCGCGGCCAGCGCCTCGACCAAACCCTGCTCTCGCTCCAGCTTCCGCTCTATGAGCGTATCATGGCGGCCGCTCCCGACAGCCTGCGCACGCTGGTGGCGAGCGGCGACGTCTATATTCGCGCCACCGAGCCCCTCCTGCCGGTGCCGGAAGCCGATGTGGTGTGCTACGGCCTGTGGGCCGACCCCGCAGCGGCGCGCAATCACGGCGTGTTCTTCATGCATCGCGACCGTCCGGAGCAGCTCGACTTCATGCTCCAGAAACCGAGCATCGAGCGCCAGCACGAACTGGCCTCCACCCACTTGTCGCTCATGGATTTGGGTATCTGGCTGCTGAGCGACCGCGCCGTTTCGCTCCTGCGCCGCCGCTCGTTCGGCGAAGACGGCCGCCGCGTGGCCTACGACCTCTATTCGCAATTCGGTTGTGCCCTCGGCACGCATCCCACCGCCGTCGATGAAGACCTGCGCGGCCTCACCGTGGCCGTGCTCCCCCTCACGGGCGGAGAATTCTACCACTTCGGCACCACCCCCGAGATGATCAGTTCGACCGCCGCGCTCCAAAACGTGGTGAAAGACCAGCGCCTCATCCTGCGCCGCGGGGTGAAGAAGCACAGCACGATCTTCACGCAAAATGCGCGCGTGGAGCAGTCGTTCGCACCCGAACTTCAAAACATTTGGGTCGAAAACAGTCACCTCCCCGCCGGCTGGCAGCTGGAGGGCGAGCATGTGCTCACGGGCATTCCCGTGAACGACCGCACCGTGCACCTGCGGCGCGGACAGTGCGTGGACGTCGAAGCCTACGGCGACCGACAATTTGTGCTGCGCCCCTATGGTTTCCACGACGCTTTCCGCGGCGATGTGCACGATGCCTCCACCCATTACCTCGGCCGCCCCGTCGGCGAGTGGTTGGCCGCCCGCGGCATTGCCGCCGACGAGCTGGGTCGCACCGACGACCTGCAGGCCGCGCGGCTCTTCCCCGTTTGCGACAGCACCGACGAGGTGTTTGACCTCCTCGCGTGGATGTTGGCCGAACAACCCGACCCGGCGTTGACGGCATTGTGGCGCAGCAAAGAGCGCCTGAGCGCCGACGAAATCGCGGCGCGCGCCAATCTCGTGCGCCAAGAACAACAGCGCCGCGCTTTCCGCCGCGACAACCTGCCGCTCCTGGCCGAGCACTACACCCGCAGCGTGATGTATCAAATCGATCTGCGCGATGCGGCACAGAAATTTGTCAACGCCCACCTCGATTTGCCACCCGCTTTGACGGACGAGGCTCCGCTGATGCACCAAATTCGCGACGCCATGTTCCGCGCGCAAGTGCACCGCCTGCGGAATGAGGACGGCGACGGCGACGAAACGCGCGCCTTCTCGCTCCTGCGCGAGGGGTTGACGCAATCGGCACGCGGCGACCTGCAATTGCCCCGTCTCGACGTCTATCGCGACCAGATCGTTTGGGGCCGTTCGGCCGTGCGCATCGACGTGGCCGGCGGTTGGACCGACACCCCGCCCTACTGCCTCAATTCGGGCGGCAATGTGGTGAACTTGGCCATCGAGCTCAACGGGCAACAGCCCTTGCAGGTCTATGTGAAGTCGACCCCGGAGCCGCACATCGTGTGCCGCAGCATCGACCTCGGCGCGATGGAGGTGATCACCACCTACGAAGAGTTGGCGCAGTTCAACAAAGTGGGTTCGCCCTTCTCCATTCCCAAAGCCGCCCTCGCGCTCTGCGGATTCCTCCCGCAGTTTGCCGCCGAACCGCACCGCACGTTGCGCGAGTGCCTGCAAGCCTTCGGCGGCGGCATCGAGATCACGCTGCTCGCCGCCATCCCGGCCGGTTCGGGCTTGGGCACGAGCAGCATCCTCGCCGCCACGGTGCTCGGCGCGCTCTCGGATTTCTGCGGTCTGGGCTGGGACAAACTCACCGTGGGCAACCGCACGCTCATTCTCGAACAGCTACTGACCACGGGCGGCGGCTGGCAAGACCAGTTCGGCGGCGTGCTGCACGGCGTGAAACTCCTGCAAACCAAAGCCGGCTTCGACCAAACGCCGGTGGCGCGCTGGTTGCCCGACACGCTCTTCATGGCGCCCGAACAACGTGCCTGCCATTTGCTCTACTACACGGGCATCACGCGCACAGCCAAGAATATTTTGGCCGAAATCGTGCGCGGCATGTTCCTCAACTGCGGCACGCGCCTGCGTCTGCTCGACGAAATGAAAGAACATGCCATGGACATGTTCGAGGTGCTGCAACAAGGCGACCTCGAACGCTACGGCCGACTGGTGCGCAAAACGTGGCAGCAAAACAAACTCCTCGACGCCGGCACCGAACCCGAGATCGTGGCGCAGCTCTGCCGGCGCATCGACGACCTCTGCTGGGGCTACAAACTGCCGGGTGCAGGCGGTGGCGGCTACCTCTACATGGTGGCGAAAGATCCCGAGGCGGCGGCGCGCATTCGCACTTTGCTGCTCGAGCATCCGCTCACGGAATCGGCACGCTTTGTCGACATGAAGCTCTCGCACAAGGGCCTGCAAGTGAGTCGCAGCTGACGAGTCGCGGGCATTTCCCCGCCGCTCATCTCCCCAAAAAAGAATAAATAAGTCAAGCCAAGCACACTGCCACAGCGTGCTTGGCACACTATTGGCAGTACCTCCGGGTAACCTCATCCATTGTTCAATCATCTCTTCACGTCGTTCATCATCCAATGACCAAAGACCTCATAGACATCATCATCGAAGGAATCCAAGACAAAAAAGGCCGCAACATTGTCGTGGCCGATTTGCGCAACATCCCCACGGCATCGACCGATGCCTTTGTGATCTGCACCGCCGGTTCGCCGGCACAGGCCGACAGCATTGTCGACAGCATCGAAAACATGGCGCGTGTGCGCATGGGCGAACATCCGGCTGCCATCGCAGGCCGCACCAACGCCCAATGGATCGCAATGGACTTCGGCAATGTGATGGCGCACATTTTCCTGCCCGAAACGCGAGAATATTACGATCTCGAACACCTCTGGGACGATGCGGCCATCACACAAATTGCCGACCTCGACTAACTCTGACTTCATTACCCACGCGCCCGCACTTGCAGAGCGTGAACAAAACGGACACCAATGTCAACTCCCCAACCTCCCAAGGAACCGAAGATGCCCAAATTCAACCTCACGTGGTTGTATTTTGCCATCATCGCTGTGATGGCGATCATGCTCTGGCGCGGCACTTCCAATCCCGGAAGCTCCTCGAAAGACGTGAGCTACTCTGAACTGAAACAGTATATTGCCAAAGGCTATTCGAACGATATCACCGTCGACAAGGGCGAAGGTCAGGTCAGCATGGTGATTCGTCCCGAATATATCCGCACGGTTTTCAACCAAAGTGCCGAACAAGTCGGCGGACAGCCCCGAGTGCAAGCTCGCTATCCGTCGGCCGATCGCGTCGAAGATTACCTGACGACGGTCGGCTACAAAGGCAAAGTGACCTATGAAGAGAGCCACGACTTCTTCCTCAACATCTTGAGTACGCTCCTGCCGCTCCTGCTGCTCATCGGTTTCTGGTTCTTCATGTTCCGCGGCATGGGCAACGCCGGCGGCGGCCTGTTCGGCGTGGGCAAAAGCAAAGCCAAGGAATACAATAAAGATGAGGGAGTGAAGGTGACCTTCAAGGACGTGGCCGGACAAGAAGGCGCGAAACAGGAGGTGCAAGAGATTGTAGACTTCCTCAAAAATCCCGACAAATACACGGAACTCGGCGGTAAGATTCCCAAAGGCGCCCTCCTCGTCGGTCCTCCGGGAACGGGTAAGACGCTGCTGGCCAAGGCCGTGGCGGGCGAAGCGGGCGTTCCGTTCTTCTCGATGTCGGGTTCCGACTTTGTCGAGATGTTTGTAGGCGTCGGCGCCAGCCGTGTGCGCGACCTTTTCCAGAAAGCGAAAGAAAAGGCCCCCTCGATCGTGTTCATCGACGAGATTGACGCGGTGGGACGTGCGCGTTCCAAAGGCGCCAGCTTCGGCGGCAACGACGAACGCGAGAATACGCTCAACCAACTGTTGACCGAGATGGACGGTTTCGGCACCAATTCGGGTGTCATCATCCTGGCGGCCACCAACCGCGTCGATGTGCTCGACCAAGCGCTGCTGCGCGCCGGACGTTTCGACCGTCAGATCTACGTCGACCTGCCCGATCTGCCCGAACGCATCGCCATTTTCAATGTGCATCTGCGTCCCCTGAAGCTCCAACCGGGCTTGGACATCGAATTGCTCGCGCGACAGACTCCCGGTTTCTCGGGAGCCGACATCGCCAACGTGTGCAACGAGGCCGCGCTCATTGCCGCTCGTCACAACCGCGAGGCCGTGACGAAGCAAGATTTCCTCGACGCCGTGGACCGCATCATCGGCGGTTTGGAGAAGAAAACGCGCGTCATGACCAACGAAGAAAAGCGTGCCATCGCTATCCACGAAGCCGGCCACGCCTCGGTGTCGTGGTTGCTCGAGCACGCCAACCCGCTCGTCAAAGTCACCATTGTGCCCCGCGGTCAATCGCTCGGCGCGGCGTGGTACCTGCCCGAGGAGCGTTCCATCACGACCAAGGAACAAATGCTCGATGAAATCTGCGCCACCTTGGCCGGCCGCGCAGCAGAAGAGGTCTTCCTCGGACGCATTTCGAGCGGTGCGCTCAACGATCTGGAACGCGTCACGCAACGTGCTTACGGCATGGTGGCCTATCTCGGCATGAGCGAGAGCTTGCCCAACGTGTCCTACTACACCAATCAGGAAAGTTTCCAAAAACCCTACTCGGAAGAGACCGGTCGACGCATCGATGCCGAAGTGAGTCGCATCATCAACGAACAATATGATCGCGCCAAACGCATTCTCACCGAAAATGCGGCCAAGCACAATGCGCTCGCCGACTTGCTCTGTGAACACGAGGTGATTTTTGCCGCCGACGTGACCAATATCTTCGGTCCTCGCCCGTGGAAAAGCCGTGCGGACATCATTTTGGAAGAACAGCCTCAGCCGGAAACCGAAGAAAAAACCGACGACAAAACGCGAGAAGACGGCGACGAAAATGCCTCGACGAGCGACGAACAAACCACCGACGCGGCAGACTACGGCTGCACCAAGGATGCTCCCCGCGGGGACGACCAGCCGGCAGCGACACATCAGGTAGATTCTCCCTTCTCTCCCAACTGACCAGCCGACAACAGCACACATGAAAAATCTCGCGCTCCGCACCCTGACCGGTGTTCTCTATGTGGCCGCCCTCGTGGGCTGTGCCTTGGGTGGCGAACTCCCGTTCTTCGTCTTTTTCCTGGTGGTCGGCGCCTTGTCCACCTGGGAATTCATCACGAATGTCAATGCGCACGACGATGCGACGGCCAATCGCTTCATCGCAACGGCGGCCACGGTCGCTTTCATGGCTGCATTCCACGAATGTTGCCACCCCGACCACATCACCTATGCGCATTTCCTCCCGTTTGTGGTCACGCTGCTCTATCTGCTCGTGAGCGAACTCTATCGCAATGAGCCGCATCCGCTGAAAAACTGGGCTTATGCCTTTGCGGCACAATTATATATTGCGTTGCCGCTCTCGATGATTTACCTGCTGGGCATCCGCTACGATCCCGCACAAGGCCTCACGACCTACAACGGTTGGTTGCCGCTGTCCATTTTCTTCTTCCTTTGGACGAGCGACACCGGCGCTTACCTCTGCGGATCGGCCTTCAGTCGCTTTGTTCCCGCCAAACTCTTCCCGCGCATCTCGCCCAACAAGTCGTGGATCGGCTCGATCGGCGGCGGAGTGCTCGTGGTCTTGCTGGCCGTGGCCCTGAACTTCCTCCTGCCCGAGGTCCGTCTCAGTCTTCCGGTCTGGATCGGTTTGGGACTGACGGTCTGCGTGTTCGGCACTTGGGGCGACTTGGTGGAAAGTTTGTTCAAACGCCAGCTAGGCATCAAGGACAGCGGTAAAATCCTTCCCGGCCACGGCGGCATGCTCGACCGCTTCGACTCGGCCTTCCTGGCCATCCCCGCGGCAGTGGTCTATTTGCAATTCGCGGCCTGAGCCTCCCACACTCCTCTCCCCCGAATGAGGGAGCGAAAATCCGTTTTTCTCCAAAAGCGTGCATTTCTCATCCGGAAATGCACGCTTTTTTCGTTTCCCGTCTCCACAAAGCAGCTCGGCAAAACGCCTCTATTTCCCCTCTTCACCTGTGATTTTGCTATTTGGCACAGTCAATTCTTGGTAAATCCAAAGAAAAAACTTACTTTTGTCGATACAAGCAATCCATAAAATACGCAATGTCAGATCCCGTTTCCCCTTCGAGCACTCCCGCTGCCAAGCTTCCGCATTGGTTCATACTCTGTGGCGCTCGCATGTGGGAAGAACAAGCCCGCCAACTCCTGGTAGAACGCGGTTTCCGCGCCTTTGTTCCGCTTCGTCCCGCCTCGCGCATGAGCAAAACGGGCAAAGTGATTTTGCGCTCGCAGCCCCTGTTGAGCGGCTGGGTCTTCGTCTACGCCACCTGGCAAGAACTCGAAGACTTCAAACGTTTCGTGCAGCACCGACACGGGAAGAAGCTCTACTATCACGTGCGGCGTGAAACGCTGCGTCCGGTAGGTGAGACCAACCGCGCCGCACCCATCACGCGCAACCGCATCACGACCATCAGCGAAGAGGAAATGGAACGTTTCATCACCTTCTGCACAGCCGCACAAGACGACCTGCGCTTCTTCACCCCCGAAGAGGTGAAGCTGAAAGCCGGCGATCGGGTGCGCGTCATCGGCGGTCCGTTCAACGGACAGGAAGGTTACTTCCTGAAAACGGCCGGAAAGCGCTCCAAAAGTCTCGTCATCGAACTCCCCGGCTGCATATTAGCCGCCACCACCACCGTTCTTCCGGAACTGATCCAAGTGCTCGAGCGCCGCAAAGGCTGAGTACGACGAAAAACCGCGAACGAGCCGTGAGAGGCACGCGGTTTTCGGACAGAAGTCCCCTCGTTTCGGGCGAAAGCTCCCAACTTTTCAGCAAATACCAACACCATGAAAGGAATTGTCCTCGCCGGAGGCAGCGGCACGCGCCTCTATCCCATCACCAAAGGCGTGAGCAAGCAGCTGCTCCCCATTTTCGACAAGCCGATGGTCTACTATCCCATTTCGGTACTGATGCTCGCCGGCATACGCGACATTCTCATCATCTCCACGCCCCACGATTTGCCCGGTTTTCGCCGTCTGTTGGGCGACGGTTCCGATTTCGGGGTGCAATTCACTTACGCCGAGCAACCCTCGCCCGACGGTTTGGCGCAAGCCTTCCTCATCGGCCGCGAATTCATCGGCGACGACAGCGTGTGTCTCGTGCTCGGCGACAACATTTTCCACGGGGCGGGCTTCAGCGGTATGCTCCAATCTGCCGTCGCCACGGCAGAGCAAGAGGGCAAAGCCACCGTTTTCGGTTACCGCGTCAACGACCCCGAACGCTACGGCGTGGCGGCCTTCGACGCTGAGGGCAACTGCACGTCGATCGAAGAGAAACCCGCGCAACCGAAGTCCAACTATGCTGTGGTCGGGCTCTACTTCTATCCGAATTCCGTGGTCGACATTGCCGCCGGCATCCGCCCCTCGGCACGCGGCGAACTGGAAATCACCACGGTGAACCAAGTCTATCTCGAACGCGGCCAACTCAAAGTGCAAACCCTCGGTCGCGGTTTCGCTTGGCTCGACACCGGCACGCACGAGTCGCTCTCCGAAGCCTCCACCTACATCGAAGTGCTCGAAAAGCGTCAGGGGCTGAAAGTGGCTTGCCTCGAAGACATCGCCTACACGCAAGGTTGGCTCACGGCCGACGACCTACGCCGCATCGCCGAACCCATGCGCAAAAATCAATACGGGCAGTACCTGCTAAAACGGGCTGCCGAACAATCTTGAAGTAAGGGGAAAACGTCTTCCTCTCTATATAAGTAAGGAGTCGCCGTCGGGACGCCCACTTTCCCTCCGGCTTTCCCCGACGGTCCAGCTCCTCCACGCCAACAATGAACGTCATTTCCACCTCGCTCGAAGGCGTCGTCATTCTCGAACCCCGTGTGTTCGAAGATGCGCGCGGCTATTTCTTCGAATCATTTTCCCAACGCGAATTTGACGAAAAAGTTCGTCCCATCCGTTTTGTCCAAGACAACGAATCGCGCTCCTCGCGCGGTGTCATGCGCGGTCTCCACTATCAACGCATGCCCCACACGCAGAGCAAACTCGTGCGCTGCACCCAAGGTTGTGTGGTGGACGTAGCCGTCGACATCCGCCACGGCAGTCCCACTTTCGGACAACATGTGGCCGTCGAACTCTCTGCCGAAAACCACCGCCAGCTCTTCATTCCGCGCGGATTCGCCCACGGTTTCGCCGTGCTCAGCGACATCGCCGTGTTCGAATACAAGTGCGACAATTTCTACGCCCCCGCATCGGATGCCGGCATCTCCTTGCTCGACGAACGCCTCGACATCGACTGGCGCATGCCCGTAGCCGACGCCTTGCTCAGCGAAAAAGATCTTCACCATCCCCTTTTCGACGAAGCCCCTGCCGATTTCCACATCGACGATCGGCTCTATTGAATCCCACCCCACATGCAAATTCTCGTCACCGGCGCAGGCGGTCAACTCGGCAGCGAAATTCGTCGCCTCTCTGCCGCCACACCCCACACCTTTCACTTCACTGACGTCGCCGCGCAAACCGATCCGCTCACTTCGCCGCTCGACATCACCGACCGCGAAGCCGTTCTCCAGTTTGTGAAAACCCACGACATCGACTGCATCGTCAATTGCGCCGCCTACACCAACGTCGACGCCGCCGAAAGCGACCCCGAACGCTGCGACCTCATCAACCACCTTGCCGTCGAAAAACTCGCGCTCGCCGCTCGCACGGCGGACGCTTGGTTGGTGCATATCTCCACCGACTACGTTTTCGGTGCCGAACCCTACAACACCCCCTGCCGCGAAGATCAGCAAGGTACGCCCACCGGTGTGTATGGCGCCACGAAACTCCGCGGCGAACAAGCCATTCGCCGTGTCGGTTGCAAGCACCTCATCTTCCGCACCGCTTGGCTTTATAGTCCCTACGGCAAGAACTTCGCCAAAACCATGCTCCACCTCACCGGCAGCCGCCCCGAGGTGAAAGTGGTCATCGACCAGTGTGGCACGCCCACCTCCGCCGCCGATCTGGCCGGCGCCCTCCTCACGATCCTTTCCCAACCGCTGACGGCCGACCACATCGGCACCTACCACTATTCTGACGAAGGCGTTTGCTCGTGGTACGACTTCTCCGTGGCCGTGGCTCGCGAAGCCGGTCACACCGCCTGCCGCGTGCAGCCCTGCCGTTCCTCCGAATATCCCAGCCCCGTGCAACGTCCGGCCTACAGCGTGCTCGACAAGACGAAGGTGAAGACCACCTTCGGCCTCGAAATCCCCTATTGGCTCGACAGTCTGCGCACCTGCATTGCCCGTCTTCGCGACAGCGAAACGGTCTAACCCTTGCTTTCAGCCCCAACACCCCACGCTATGCACACCATCGTCATCACCGGCGGCGCCGGTTTCATCGGCAACCACGTCGTACGCCGTTTTGTTCGCGAATATCCCGACTACCATATCATCTGCCTCGACGTGCTCACCTACGCCGGCAACTTGGCCAATCTCGCCGACGTGGAAAACGCGCCGAACTATGAATTCGCCCGCCTCGACATCTGCGACTACGCCGCCGTGCGTCGTCTGTTCGAAGAGAAGCACGTCGACGGCATCATCCACCTCGCCGCCGAAAGTCATGTCGATCGTTCCATCAAAGATCCGATGGCGTTCGCCCGCACCAATGTGATGGGCACCCTCAGTCTGTTGCAGGCGGCGCGCGACTATTGGGAGTCGCTTCCCGAACGCTATGAGGGCAAGCGCTTCTACCACATCTCCACCGACGAAGTGTATGGCGCTCTCGACATCACCCGCCCCGGCGACACCGCCCCCTACGGCGACGACTTCTTTGTCGAAACCACTCCCTATCGTCCTCATTCTCCCTACTCGGCGTCGAAAGCCTCGAGCGACCACTTCGTCCGCGCCTACCACGACACCTACGGCATGCCGACGCTCATCAGCAACTGCTCGAACAATTACGGCCCCAACCAGTTCCCCGAGAAGCTCATCCCGCTGCTCATCAACAACATCCGCCACCGTCGCCCCCTCCCCGTCTATGGCAAAGGCGAAAACGTACGCGACTGGCTCTATGTGGTGGACCACGCTCGCGCCATCGACCTCATCTATCACAAAGGAGCCATCGCCGACACCTATAATATAGGCGGGTTCAACGAATGGCGCAACATCGACATCGTTCGCCTCGTGGTGCGTACCGTCGATCGCCTGCTCGGCCGCCCCGAAGACGCCGATCTCGACCTCATCACCTTCGTCACCGACCGCGCCGGCCACGACTTGCGCTACGCCATCGACTCGACCAAACTCAAAACAGAACTCGGTTGGGAACCCTCCCTCCAGTTCGAACAGGGCATCGAAGAGACCGTGCGCTGGTATCTCGACAATCAGGAATGGATGGACCGCATCACTTCGGGCGACTACCTCCGCTACTACGAAGACATGTACGCCCACCGCTGAGTTTTCGCGCGTCAGCGCCCCCACTCCGCCGGTCAATACGCCGCCCCGCGGCAAACGACGCTCGCACCGCCTGCACCAGGCCGCGGCGACACCGGCTAAATCCCCCAACGCAAGGAGGAATGTCAAGTTAACATGGCATTCCTCCTTTCTTTTATTTGGTCGTACGCAGAATTTGCACTATATTTGCGCACACGAACAAACAAAATAAAGCCATTCCATGAAGCTCTTTACGCAATTCGCTTTGCTCTGCTGCCTCGGTCTCCCGCTTTCGGCCCACGCCCAAAGCGAGTTCCACCTGCAACAGCAGACCCTCGCCAACCCGGACAACGAACCGGCCCCCGTGCATCCCGTCCCCTCGCCCCGCCAACTCAAATGGCAGGAAACGGAATTCTACGCCTTCTTCCACTACGGCATGAACACCTACACCGGTTTGGAATGGGGTAACGGCGACGAAAACGAAAACCGTTTCGCCCCCACCCGTGTGCCCAACCCCGAACAGTGGCTCCAGGCCGCCAAAGACGCCGGCATGCGCGGCGGCATCGCCGTCATCAAGCACCACGACGGCTTCTGCCTCTGGCCCACCGCCACCACCACGCACAACGCCACCTCCTCCTCCAACCCCAACGCCAAGCAAACCAACATCCCCCGAGACTTCGCCGAAGCTGCGCGCAAGCTCAACATGAAATATGGCTTCTACATCTCGCCGTGGGATCGCAACTCCGCCCTCTACGGCACAGATCGCTATGTAAAAGAGGTCTTCCTTCGCCAATGTCTCGAAGCCGCCCAATACGGCAACGACCAATTCGAAATGTGGTTTGACGGCGCCAACGGTGGCAACGGCTACTACGGCGGTCAGAACAAGACCATCAACGTGGGCGACGCCAATGTCTACTACGACGTGCCCAACCTCCGCGACTCCGTCCACAAGATCCTCCCCGACTGTGTGATGTGGGGCGTCGGCGGCGAAGCCCGCTGGATCGGCAACGAACAAGGCTGGGCCGGAGAAACCAACTGGTGCATGGGCGACGGCACAAGCGGTAACATCGACGGCTGGTATTGGCACCCCGGCGAAAGCGACGCCAAAGCCACCAACAAAGGTTGGTTCTGGCACAGCGGCGAAGCCCCCTCTTCGCCCGAACGCCTGTTCCAGATGTACCTCGAAACCGTCGGTCGCAACGCCACCCTCATCCTCAACCTCCCGCCCGATCAGTCCGGCGCCCTGCCCACCGCCACCGTCAAAGCCATGACGCAACTCGGCGACCTCCTCAAGCAGCGCTTCGGCACCGACCTGGCCAAGACTGCCACAGTCGTAGCCAGCGAAACCCGCGCCGCAGGCGCCGGCCGCAACTACGACGTGCGCAACCTCTTCGACGGCAACACCACCACCTACTGGGCCACGAACGACGGCACCAAGCAGGCCACCCTCACCTTCACGTGGGACAGCCCGCAAACCCTCCGTTACGTCGACCTCATGGAACTCGTCGCCAAGGGACAGCGCGTCAAGAAGTTCAAGCTCGAAGTCACCGAAGACGGCACCACGTGGAAACCCACCGGCGGCAACATCGCCACCACCACCATCGGCTACAAGCGCATCATCCCCCTCAACGGCAACACCGAACACAGCTACGACCAAGGCACCCGCGCCGTCGGTTTGCGCATCACCATCGAAGATGCCAAAGCCTGCCCTCTGCTCAAGAGCGTAGCCATTTACTAATCCCAGCGTAAAGCCCATCCACAATGAAACTTCAACATCTCCTCCCCGTGGCTGCACTGGCTTTGCCGCTTGCCGCCTCCGCCCAAACCGTCACCCTTCCCACCCTCGATTTCGAAAGCACCGCCTGGCAATCCCTCGGTGTGTTCGACACCTGGGAAGCCTCGCCCTTCCGCACCGGCGCCCTCACCGGCAACTGTGCCCTCCTGAGCAATCCCACCACCGGCGAACTCAATCCCATCGACGGCACCCCCGTCAATCCCTCGGCCAAAGTGCTCGCGGTGCAGCGTTCGCGCTACGGTTCCAACACCTTCGGCGCCCGCATCACGCTCAACCAGCCCTTCGACCTCACCCCAACGCCCAAATACGTCCACGCCTGGATCCACACGCCCAAAGCCGGCCGCGCCATGATCATCGGCCTCGGCAAGCGCAAAAACCGCCCCGGCCAAAGTGACGAAGTGGTCCAGTTCGCCCAAATCACCGGCAGCCCCCTCGAAGCCGATCGCTGGCAGGAAATCGTACTCCCCGCCGCCGGCAATGAAGGCGTGCAAATCCACAGCCTCGTCATCGTGCCCCACTGCGAAAGCCCGCACGATCTCACCGAAGACTTCGCCGCCTACATCGACAATGTCAGCGTGAACGACAGCCCCGCACCGTCGCTCATCACCGGCTACTACCCCATCTCCGTCGACAAGAAGCAAGCCTACACGCGCACCGACCGTCACCTCGACATCGTCCGACTCAGCGTCGACGGCAAACAGCAAGTCTTCAACGTCCCCACGCCGCGCACCGTCTACACCGACGCCGCCAACGCTGAGTTCTTCGCCAAGGCCGGCGACGTCGTCACCCCCTCCGTCACCTACAACGGCACGTGGATGCACAGCTACGTCTACCTCGACAAGAACCAAGACGGCAAATTCGATCCCGACACCGAACTGGTCAGCTACTCCTACTATAAAGGTAAAAACAGCGAAGGCCAAACCGTGAGCAACGGCAACACCATCGCGCCGCGCCCCTTCACCGTTCCCGCCGACCTCGCCCCCGGCATCTACCGCCTGCGCTACAAGATCGACTGGGACAACAACGATCCCCTCGGATCCGCCGACGTGCTCAAGCACGGTGGTGCCTTTGTCGACATCCGTCTCAACGTACATGGTGAGCACGCCGTTGTCACGCAGCACAACCTCAACGGCGAAATCATCACCACCGACGGTCAGAAGCTCGAAAGCTTCAAAGCCCCCTTCGGCCAACCCTTCACCATCAAGATGAACCCCGCCGACGGCTTTGAATACGCCGGTGTCATCGTCAAGCACGGCTACCACCTCACCGCCGACAGTCTCTCGAAAGACAACGTGCAGTGGCAGACCATTCGCGTTCCGCGCAGCATCTTCAACGCCGACAACACCTTCACCCTCCCCGCCGAGTGGATGGACGGCAATGTCGACCTCGAAGGCCTCTTCATCGAGACCGGCACCTACAAGCCCGAAGCCGCACCCCAATGGTATTCGCGTTTCACCCCCGCCACCCTCGTCAACGGCAAGTTCGCCCACGGTTCGCAGTGGTACTCCATGCAGATCGGCCAAGAAGGCTACGTGCTCAAAGCCAACAACACGAAGCAAACGCTCGAACTCACCGACACCGAAGTGAACCCCGAAGACGGTAAACAACTCTGGTGCTTCGTGGGCAACAACGCCGAGGGCTTTCGCATCTACAACCTCGCAGCCGGCACAGGCTACGTCCTCGCCGCGCCCACCAACATGGGCAACGACAAAGGCGGTAGCTCCTTTCCCACCCTGCAACCCGTCGGCTCCATTCCCCAAGGCTATTCGTCCGTTTGGCGCTTCGCCGACTCCAAAGACCTGGGCAAAAGCGGTCCCGCCTACGCCTACATGTACGAAGACAAATACGAAGCCAACAAGGTGAACAACCGCAACAGCAAACTCGCCTTCTGGAACGGCGGTGCCGACAAGGGTTCGACCCTCACCATCCTCCCCGTCGCCTCCAACCTCACCACGAGCGTGGCCGGTGTCAGCGCCCAAACCGCAAGCAGCACCGCCACCTACGACCTCGCCGGTCGCCGTGTCGGCCACAGCACCCGCGGTGTCCTCGTGCAGCAAGGCAAAGTCGTCCTTCGCTGATTCGAACTTTCGCGGCGCACCCGCGCCCACTCATAGCCCAAGCGGGCAGCCACTTCGCTGTGGCTGCCCGCTTTGTTGTGTGTTGGTACCTCGACGGTCACCCGCCAGATAGGCCACCGCTTACGTTGGGTCACCTATAATAGGCCATATTCAACCTCACATTCACTCACTTGTCTCCTCGAATTCTGCGATCCACTCTCTGACCTTCTCTTGCAACAAGGCTTTGTCCGGGAGGTATAGCTGATAAGCAGAAGCGTAAATATTAGCCTCCCTGGGGAGCGTGAGCTCTACCAAGGCATCATTTTTGTTCTCGCATAGTAGAATACCAATCGTAGGGCTTTCAAATGCTTGTCTGACGTAGCGATCATAGTAGTTGACATACATCTGCATCTGCCCTAAATCCTGGTGCGAGAGCTCACCTATCTTCAAATCAATCAACACATAACACCGCAATAGCCTATTGTAAAACACCAAGTCTACATAAAAGTGCTTTTCTTCAAATGTAAAACGCTTTTGTCTCGCCTCGAAAAGAAAGCCTTTGCCGAGCTCGAGTAAGAACTGTTGCATCTTACCAATGATCGCGTGTTCAAGCTTACTCTCGGAATAAATTGCATCTGACTTCAGCCCCAGGAATTCCAAGGTAATCGGATCCTTGATGACATCCTCAGGCTTACTGATGACCTGTCCCTCGTGTGCGAGGCGCATAACACCTTCCTTGTCTCGACTCAAAGCAAGTCTTTCGTATAAGCAACTCCCAATCTGTCTTGATAGCTGACGTTTCGACCATTGCTGTTGCGCGCATTCTATTTCATAGAACTTCCGAGCATCAAGATTATCCACTCGCATCAAAAGCAAATAGTGGGACCAAGACAGAGTGAAATGGGGGGTGTCATCTTCAATTTGACAACCGGTGGCTGTCAAATTACTATAAGTCAAATAGAATTGTCGGATCTGCCGCAAGTTCGAATAACTCCACCCCAGGCCAAAGCGCGCTGTGAGTTGGGCTGAGAGGGACTGTAACACTTGCTTTCCGTATTGAGCCCTTTCTTCGCCCCGCAACTCTTCTTCAAAGATATATTGTCCAATACGATACTTAGTGTACACCTCGGCGAGATTGACAGACGTGGCAATACGTGCCCGACTTTCTTCTATGAGTCGTGCAATTTTGAGGAACAAATCCTCTGTGCTTGTTCTTTGATCTAAGCTCATGTATACAAAGATAGGATATCAAGACTTTAATAACCAAAGGTTCAGGAACATATTTGTCAGGAGCAACGAAATTCTTTGTTTTCCGTCGTTTTTCATCGGAGTATCCGACCCATGTAAAGTCAACCGACAAAATGAGATCCGCACCTCCTCTCTCCACTCGGCATGCCGCACCTCCGGCACGCACATCGGCCCCACAGCGGGCAGCCACTTCGCTGTGGCTGCCCGCTTTTTGCACCCTCACACCCCATTTCGTCACCTCCACCGCGCAGAACACTGAAAAATAATCGTCCCATCGACGAAAAATAAGCATATTCTATCGCATAACGACATTATATTCACCCGCGCACCCACTTTTCGGCGAAAAATCTCCACCCATTTAGTTCACACACGCCAAAAATCTCATAAAACCACCCGCCATCGCACACAATTCCACTTTTAAGCGCACAAACCGCGCAAACGTAAAGCAAAAGAACACCACCTGCGCACAAAGCGAATTGCAGTAGGGCAGAATTGCTAAGTTAGAACTTACATTTTGTACGCTAATAAGTTAAAACACCGCGCACGGAGTTCATTTTTCGACGCGTTCCTTTGTCAAAAGTGTGTAGAATCCTATATTTGCAAATACATACAGCGGCAAAAACCGGCGACAGCATTTCAATCGTCCGCAAAGGCGTTTTCCGCACTCGAACATCGAACAGCAATCCAAACGATATTTACAAGTATGAACAAGAAGTCAGTCACACTCGGCGTAGCGCTCTTGATGAGCGGCGTAGCGATGGCGCAGACGGCCGTGTTGGGTCACGTATCCGACAGCGAAGGCACCCCCATCGTCAACGCAGCAGTACGCATCGGCACCCGCACCGTGGCCCTCACCGACGGCAAAGGAAATTTCTCGTTAGCCAAAGTGCCCGCCGGCACCAAAACGCTCACGGTCGCCTACGTGGGCATGAAGCCCCGCACGATGGAGATTAGCAAAAACGGCACGATGAATGTAGTGCTCGAATGGGACGACTCCAACCTCAACGAAGCCATTGTCGTGGCCTATGGCACGGCGAAGAAAGCCTCGTTCACGGGTTCTGCCGCCACGATGAGCGCCCAGAAACTCGAGAATCGTCAAGTCTCCGACGTTTCGCGCGCCCTCAACGGCACCGTGGCCGGTGTGCAGACCACCAGCAACAACGGCCAGCCCGGCACCTCCGCCACCATCCGCGTCCGCGGTTTCGGCTCCATCAACGCCACCATGAGCCCCCTCATCGTGCTCGACGGCGTGCCCTACGACGGCGACATCTCCTCCATCAACCCCAACGACATCGAGAACGTCTCGGTGCTCAAGGACGCCGCATCCGCCGCCCTCTATGGTGCCCGCGGTGCCAACGGCGTGATGCTCATCACCACCAAGAAAGGTAAGTCGGGCGACGCCAAAGTGCAATTCGAAGGCCGTTGGGGCGTGAACTCGCGCGAGATCCCCAACTACGACGTGGTGCGCGACGCCAAGGACTACGTCACCCACCTCTACCACAGTCTCTACAACGAAGACATCTACAACAACGGCCTCAGCGCCGAGCGCGCCGCCCAGCGCACCAACCCGCGCATCCAAAAGGCCCTCGGCTACCCCGTCTTCTCCACCCCCGAAGGCGAACTCCTCTTCGACGCCAACGGCAACTTCAACCCCCGCGCCACCCTCGGCTACATGGTGCGCGACAAGCAGGGCAACCCCCTCAACCTCCTTCGCCCCGACAACTGGGAGAAAGAAATCTTCCGTCAAAACACCCGCCAGGAGTACAACCTCAGCGTCTCCGGCGGCAACGAGCGCTTCAACTACTACTGGGGCAGCGGCTACCTCAACGACGAGGGCATCATCGACAACTCCGGCTACAAGCGCTACTCCACTCGCCTGAATGCCGACTATCTGGCCAAGTCGTGGCTCAAGATCGGTGCCAACCTCGGCTACTCCTACGCCCAAAGCGCCTACCCCGAAGAGCAGACCAACAAGGAAGCCACCAGCTCGGGCAACGCCTTCTACATCGCCAACAGCATGGCTCCCGTCTATCCCATGTATGTGCGCAACCCCGACGGCAGCTTCGCCCACCATCCCACCACCGGCCAGCAGATCTTCGACTACGGCGACGGACAGACCGTTCCCTTCAAGCGCAACTTCATGTCGATCTCCAACCCCGTGGGCGACTTGACCAACAACCTCCACGAATTCCTCACCGATCTCTTCACCGGTCGTTGGTATGCCAATGTGATGCCCCTCAAGGGCTTGACGCTCACGGCCTCTTTGGGTCTCACGGTCGACAACAAGCGCGAGCACTCGGCCACTTCGTCCCTCGTCGGCCAGTCGGCCAATTCCGGTGGTGAAGCCGAACAAAGACTCCAGCAGATACGCAGCCTCAACCAGCAGTATCTCGCCACCTACAAGACGTCGTGGGGTCTGCACAGCGCCGACTTCCTCCTCGGTTTCGAGCGCTACGACCGCCACACCGAAGAATTCTCCGCCAATGGTCAATACCTCTACCGCGACGGCGTTTGGGCGGTGAACAACACCATCAACCAGCGCAAGGGTTACGGTAAATACGGCGAATACATCACCGCCGGTTTCTTCGGTCGTGTCAACTATGACTGGGCCGAGAAGTACTTCGCCAGCTTCAGCTTCCGCCGCGACGGTTCTTCGCGCTTCCACCCCGACCACCGCTGGGGCAACTTCTGGAGCCTTTCCGGCGCCTGGGACGTGGCCAAGGAATCGTTCATGAAACCCTACCGCTGGGTCGACCTCCTCAAGGTGAAGGCCTCGTTCGGCCAGCAGGGCAACGACGCCATCGGCGACGGCACCACCCTCAACGACTACTACGCCGACTACGCCTACATCGACCAGTACAAGGTGACGGGCGCCAACAGCATGCTCGCCGATGCCACCCTGGTCTACAAGGGCAACAAGGATCTCACGTGGGAAAAGAGCAACTCGTTCAACGTGGGTGTTGACTTCAGCCTGTGGAACGGCAAGCTCGCCGGTTCGGTCGAATATTTCAACCGCCAGACCCGCGACATGCTCTACAACAAACCCGTGGCCCTCTCCAACGGCTACGCCACCATGCCCATGAACATCGGTTCGATGCGCAACAGCGGTGTCGAAATCGACCTCAACTCCGTGGTGCTCCACAACAGCCGCCTCAAGTGGACCGTTGCCGCCAACGCCACCTTCTTGAGCAACAAGATTCTCAAGCTCCACCCCGACTTCGCCAAAGACGGCATCAAGAACGGTTCGCGCCTCTACCAAGAAGGGCAGAACATGTTCCAACTCAACCTCGTGGAATACGGCGGTGTAGACCCCGTCACGGGCAAGGCCATGTATTGGACCGTGAGCAAAGACAGCAAGACGGGCGCCACCTCTCGCATGCTCACCGACGACTGGGACGATGCCTACGCCAACGCACGTCATGCCATGGGCAACCTCCTGCCCACCGTCACGGGCGGTTTCAGCTCCACGCTCGAAGCCTTCGGTTTCGACCTCTCCGTCTCGGCCTCCTTCCAGCTCGGCGGCAAGGTAATGGACGAAGGTTACCAAGACCTCATGCACGTTAAGTCGAGAGACGTCGGTCAAAACTGGCACAAGGACATCGCCCGCGCCTGGACGCCTCAAAACCAGCACACCGATGTGCCGCGTCTCGATGCCGGCGACAGCAATGCCTACGCCACTTCCACCCGCTGGCTCGTGTCGTCCGACTACCTCTCGCTCAACAATGTCACGCTGGGCTACACGCTGCCGCGCCACCTCGTGCGCCACGCCAAGCTCGCCTCGGCTCGCCTCTATGCCGCCGCCGACAACCTCGCGCTCTTCGCCGCCCGCCAGGGCATCGACCCGCGCCAGAGCCAGATCGCTGTCTACGCCAACTCCTACACGGCCGTGCGCACCGTCTCCTTCGGCGTGAAACTCACTTTCTAATCCTTCCCCAAACCGCTTCACAATGAAATCACTATATCAATGGGGCCGGTTGTCGCTCGGCCTGCTCCCCTTCTTCGCCCTCGCCGGCTGCACCGATCTCGACACCGCCCCGCAAGGCGACACCGTCACCGAAGCTCAAAAAGCGGAACTCTATCGCCGCGTCCCCGAGCGCGCCTCCGCAGCTGTCAATGGCGTCATGAGCATCTTCTCTCGCCTGGAAGCCACCTCCAAAGGCCACCTCGATTTCGGCTACGGCTCCGTCCTGCTCGGCTTTGACTGCCGCGGCGCCGACATGACCTGCACCACCAACGGCTACAACTGGTTCGGTGCCGAGACCACGCTCGACGACAACCACGTCTACGATCGCTTCCCCCGCGTGGTTTGGAGCAACTGCTACGACCAGATCAAGGCCTGCAACGCCCTGCTCGCCTCCGTCAAGAGCGACGACACCAACCCCGTCACCCGCTTCAACCGCGCCCAGGCCCAGGCCGTTCGCGCCTTCGACTACTTCACGCTCGCCCAAAGCTTCCAGTTCACCTACAAGGGCCATGAGCAGGCCAACTGCGTGCCCGTGATCACCGAAGACAACCAAGCCGAGTCCGAGCAAAAGGGTCTCCCCCTCTCCAGCGTCGAAGCCGTCTATCAGCGCATCAACACCGACCTTGACTCCGCGCTCGTCAATCTCCAATCCACCGACACCGAGCGCAGCGACCGTCGCTTCGTCAGTCTCGCCGTGGTCTACGGCCTCCGGGCTCGCGTCGCCCTCGTACAGCAACGCTGGGCCGATGCCGCCGCTGCCGCCGACCAAGCCATCACCGCCGCTGCCGCCGAAGGCATCACCCCCGCCTCTCGCGAAGCTGTGAGCCACCCCACCTTCACCTCCATGAGCGAAAACGATTGGATGTGGGGCATCAAGATCGAAGAGACCGATCCCGTGGTCACCTCGGGCGTCGTCAACTGGGCCTCGCACATGTGCACCTTCGCCTACGGCTACGTGATGGTCGGCGCCACCAAGGGCATCAACACCAAGCTCTACGCCTCCATCCCCGCCACCGACGTGCGCAAAGGCTGGTTCCTCGACGCCAAGGGCGAATCGCCCAACCTCAACCGTGCCCAGCGCGGCTACCTGGCCGAGATCGGTGCAACGCCCTTCACCAACGTGAAGTTCGACTCCTACAAGAGCGTGCCCAACCAGTCCATCAGCGCTCAGGATCTGCTGCTCATGCGCGTCGAAGAGATGTACCTCATCAAGGCCGAAGCCCTCGCCATGAGCGGCCAAGCCGCCGAAGGTGCCAAGGTGCTCACCGACTTTGTCAAGACCTATCGCGATCCCGCCTACACGCTGACCGCCACCACCCCCGAAGCCGTACAAGAGGCCGTGTGGATGCAGCGCCGCGTGGAACTCTGGGGCGAAGGCTTCTCCTACTTCGACCTGTTGCGTCTCGGCAAGGGCATCGACCGTCGCGACTGCGGTTTCCTGCAGGAAGTCAACTACAACGTCCCGGCCAACTCCCCCGTGATGCTCATCCCCGTCCCGCAGAAGGAGCGCGAAGCCAACAAGGCCGTGAAAGACGGCGACTACAACCCGCTCGGCAGCAAGCCGCAACCCGTGCCTCTCAACAATTGATGCGGCCGGGCGCCCACTCGCTTTTCCATTTCATCTAAGTGTTTGTTTCGATCCGGGGGCCCATCCCTCGTTCCGCAGCCCCCGGATCATTTTTTTCACTCGCTCACACAATGAAACTCCATATTCTCCCCCTCCTCGCCGCCGGCCTTCTCGCCGCTTCCGCCGCCGTGTCGTGCAGCGACGATCCGTCGTGGACCGACTCCTCGTCCACCCAAACCGACAAATACAGCTTCTTGCACAGCACGCGCAGCTTCAACTTTGTCACTGCGCGCCCGCTCGACCAGTACACCGTCACGCTGCTTCGCGGCACGTCCAAGGGTGCCGCCACGGTGGCCGTTCGCGTGAAAGCCGACACGCTGCAAGCCAGCTACCTGACCGACACCCTCGCGCACTTCGCCGACGGCAGCACCACCGCCGAACTGGTGGTGAAGGTCAACCACAGCCTGCTCACCTCCGGAAAAACGGCTGTCGACACACTCGAACTCGCGTCCGACAAGGTTTCCGCCACCGGCACGCGTCGCCTCCTCGTCACGCTCAATAACGTGAAATAACCCCCGCCGAGGGGATCGCCCCTCGCCCTCCCCAACTCAAAACCACTCCCCCTCGCGCCCAACGGCACGAGGGGGAGTGGTGCGTTAATTTCTATCCCTTAGGCAGGTTGTCACCCTCGCTTCACCGGACGACAACTTTTATACCAAACGAAAAAAGAAAAGCGGTATCTTAGACTTTTGCGTCCAAGATACCGCTATGCGTAAAAAGAGAAAATGACGACATTACCTCCCGTCTTTTCTCCACCTTCTTTTAATGTAGTCTCTCCTTTTCAAATAGTTCCCCCCTATTCCGGGGTACTTCCGAAAGGCTTCGCTTTCAATCCGCTTTCTTCGTTTCCTAAGGGCACTCTTTATCGCTTTTTCATGTCGTTCTTTCTCTGCGATCTCAGGATATTCTTTTCTGAAGTCCTCGCATGCCTTCCCATACACGTATAAAATACGTGCGATGAGCAAGAGACCGATTCCACATGCCCAATAAAAGACATCATCGCTGATCATAATAACTTAATGCTGAAAGGTTCATCATGTTTTCTGCTCCGCTAAAATACACGTTTGTACACGAAGTTCCAAATCAGCATTCCCAAATCGTATCTTCGGCTCTATTTCTTTAACAAGAACTCCCCTTCGTGCCTTTGGGCGCGAGGGGGAGTGGTGCGTTTCCTCTTCTGCATCCTATTCCATTTCGCCTAAAATAGGTAACGTCTTAATCATCTGTTTGAGCACCTCTTCATGAACCGAAGTGTATTCAGACTTGTCGTAAATTTCCAAGAGATACACCGTCCCCTCCTCCTCCGTAACAAGGACATTGTACGTAATCACGCTTGCCCCTCCCGACTTGCCGGCTCCTTTAGACTTGATCGCCATTCTAATTTTTCAAATACCGGCGGTCAACTCAACCCCTTGCAACGGATCTCGTTCGAGTTCAGCCACAAAAGCCTTCACATCTTCTTTCAAAGACTTGTGACGCTTCGCCAAGGCTTTTAAGCTTTTCGCGAAGGTCGGAGTGGGGATCACTTTAAAGCTCATCCAGCAATTTCGTCATGGAAAGCGTTTCAATTTTGCCCTCTTGCATGAGCTTCACTTCCTGCAGTGCAAGGCGCAAACGCGCGATGAGGTCAAGTTCGTTCGTCACCACATCTTGCGCGGTGATGGGCGTGATGCGAAAACTGCCCAACCCTCTCGACTTCAAAATCACTTCCTTGCCTTCTTTGACCATGCCGAGATACTTGGTTTGATTTGTTCTAAATTCTCTTGCGCTGATTACTTCCATAGTTGTGGTATTGGGTTCACCGCAAAGGTAATCAATAAACCCATTTCGGTATCCAACATTTCAACATTTAACAGCCCCGCTGTTTAAAGCGGAACAACGCCGTGGCATTCCGATAAACTCTCATCACACGCCCCCCTTCCGATACCTCAATTCCCCCTCGCGCCCAAAGGCCCGAGGGGGAATCAGTATATACGACAGCGCACGCGCTCAGAATTCGAGTTGCTCCGCCGTTTTGCGCAGCCGGTCGGCCAAGTCCAAGAAGGCGCCGCGCAGTTGTTCGGCTTCCGATCGGGTGAAGCCGTCCGGTCGGCCGTTGCCGTCATGCCCATTGAGTTTGTGATAGAACCAAGACGCACTGCGATCGAAATAGGCTTCGGCAATTTCGCCCCAGCAAATAAAATCTTCCACGTCGTCAAAACGGCGACGCATATCCGTGATGCGGTCTGATTTAGAAACAACAGTCATCATATCTTTTCAGTTTTAGAGGGTGAACAGCCGATTATAATCGGCCGCGAAGCAATACATCGGCGGCAGACAACCTCTTATTCTGCGCCATGAGCGCAAACAGCGTGAGGCCGATCCAAGTTTAGAGGTAACAACTTCTCATCAGGAGATCGAAAACATCTCGCGCATATCGTTTGAGCCGAACATTCCCATTGGGATAAGCCCTGTGGTAATTTCTGATGGCTTCGATCAATTCATTCTCACCTTCCGTGAGAAGTTTTTCAATGATAGGTTCGTTTTCTGTTGCCATATCCTTCAACTTACGCTGCAAATATAGTACATTATTTTGTACACCACACATTTTATCCCACTATTTATTTCTCCCCTCACACGAAGAAGAGCGCCACCCCCGCCACACTGATGAGCGCACCGAGCACTTCGCGGCGCGTCACGCGCTGGCCGAAGAGCACATGCGCCGGCCAGAGGATGAGCACGGGCGAGAGCGACATGATCGTCATCGCCACCCCCGTCGAGGTGTATTGCGTGGCCATGAGCGAGAGCGACACCCCCACAAAGGGGCCGAACACCACCGTGGCCGCCATGAGTAGCCAGCCGCGGCCGTCGGTGCAGGCACGGCGCAACGCGCCGCCCTTGCCCGCCAAGAGGAGAATGAGCAGAAAGCCCGGCAGCCCCGCCACAGCACGCATCTGCGTGGCCGCAAACGGCAGGAGCCAGCGCAGGTGCTCGGCCGCAGCCGGTGCCGTCG